>Ga0206826_1011_pt2 | contig 36562 bp, 18 predicted proteins | sample Alteio_BWOrgCont_80_FD_152636 | JGI IMG/M metagenome (GOLD analysis project Ga0206826, IMG submission 152636) | Enriched cells from forest soil in Barre Woods Harvard Forest LTER site, Petersham, Massachusetts, United States -... | ecosystem: Environmental > Terrestrial > Soil > Temperate forest >... | reverse complement strand
TATCTGGCGGCTGCCGGAAGCGGACGACCAGGATGAGGCCGCGCCGGGAACGGCTGAGTATTTTGTCAAGCATCGTCCGGTGTTTGAGGCGGGTCCAGCGGGAACTCCCATTAGCCCTAATCTGGCGGGACGTCTCGCGGCGGCGTTTGCGCTGGGGTACCAAAATTTCAAAACAACTGACCCGGCGGACGCAAAAAAGTTTTTGTTCGAGGCGGAGCAAATTTACGATTTAGCCAAGACGACGAATGTGGGCGCGCTCACCTCGGCTTATCCTCATGATTTTTATCCGGAGGATGAGTGGCGTGATGACATGGAATGGGGCGCGGTGGAGTTGTATTTTGCGCTGGCGGACGGCGACGCGCCGGCGGATTTGCCTCACACGAATTCTCTTTATTATCTGAAACTCGCCGGACATTGGGCGAGCGATTACCTCGCCAACGGCCAGCAGGATTCATTAAACCTCTATGACGTAAGTGCGGTGGCGCATTATGAACTATGCCACGCCATGGATAAGAGCGGGATGGCAACGGGACTCGAAGTTTCGCGCGGGGATTTGCTGGCGGCGTTGCAACACCAGCTCGATGCCGGGGTCAAGCGCGCCGGAAAAGACGCTTTCTCGCTGGGGTTTCGTTACACAGGCGGCGACGTGGTGCCGCATGTGGTTGGACTGGCGCTGGAAGCGGATTTTTATGATGAACTGACACATACGACCAGCTATGCCGATTTTGCACGGAGACAAGTGGATTTCGTCCTGGGCGCAAATGCGTGGGGAACTTCTTTTATCGTGGGCGCGGGGAAAGTTTTTCCGTTTCATATGCAGCATCAAATCGCCAATCTCGCGAGCTCGCTGGACGGCAGTCCTCCCCTGCTCCTCGGGGCGACGGTGGATGGCCCGACTCGCGGAAGGTCACGGGACGACGGCGTGCCAGATGGGGCACGGGCGACGCCATGGCCCGGAGGCAAAGATCCGTTCGCGCCGTTTAATGGCGACAAGGTGCAGTACGTGGACGATGTCGGGAGTTGGGCGACGGTTGAACCGGCGGATGATTATGCGGTTCCGACTGCCTTGCTCTTTGCGAGGCTCGCCAGCCAATAAGACAATCCTGCACACATTCGTGTAAAAGGCTTAACATCCTTAACATTGTTGATTACCAAGGACTTAACCCTTAACACAATCCTTAACAAAATGACCGAAAGACTTTACAGTGTTGATAGAGAACGACTTAAGGCTTAACACTATCGTTAACGGGACACCCAAAGATATCCAGAGACGTAGAGCAAGCAGAAGTTCACCACGGTGTGATCCTATTCCGCTGAAACAGGAAATAGCAGAACCGATAGGTTCGCCTTCAGAGAAATAGCTTGTGCTTTAAGGGCCCAGCAAGGCGCGGTAGAAACGAGCGGAGGAATTATTGGTGTCGTTCCAGGTGAACGGCAGCGCGGGTGAATTGGTGATGAAGCGCGTGGACCAGATGAACAGGTTGCTCGAAGATTGCATGGTAAAGTCCGGCCCGGATTGCCCGCTGGCGCGCAAGGTGAGGATGCCGTTGGTGATGCCCTGCACGGACAGCATGGGGGGCGTGAAGGGATTGACGGTGATGCTAAAGGACTGCGTGGCACTTAACGGCGGCGAGCCATTGTCCGTCACCACCACAGCGGCCAGGTTGGTGGTGTTGGCCTGATGGATGGCAGGGCGGAACGTGAAAAGGCCGCTGCTGGAGTTCAGGGTTGCGCCGCTGGGGGAATTGAGCAGGCTAAAGGTGAGGGTTTGCGGGGGAAAATCCTGGTCGGTAGCCGTGTTAGTGATAAGCAACACGATGCCGGCATTGATGGCGCGATTGGAAATGGCCGTGAGCACAGGAGGATGATTGGTGGCGGAAATGACGAGGGTAACATTTGTGCTGTGGGTCAGGCCGCCGCTGATGCCGTTCAGAGCCACAGTGTAGGTCCCGGCAGCGGCGGAACCGGAGGTATTGATAGTGAGCGCTGAAGTTCCCGGGCCATTCAGCGAGGTTGGGTTGAAGGCGTAACTTGTGCCTGAGGGCAGCCCACTGGCAGTGAAGGCGACATTGGCGCCGAAGCTATTTATGGCGCCGATGGCAACGGTGTAGTTGGTAGTGTTCGAGCCGGCAATGACGGTTTGCGAAACCGGCGAGGCGACGATGGAAAAGTCCTGAACTTTCAACGTGCTCATGACGGTATTTGTAAGCGTCCCAAAAACTCCAGCGACGGTAAGAGGATAATTTCCGGCGGGAGTATTGGCGGCGGTGCTCACATTCAGCGTCGAAGTGCCGGTGTTGGTCACAACCATTGGGTCGGCGGTAAAACTGCCGGTGGCGTTGGCGGGCAAACCGCTGACGGACAGAGCCACGGCGTTGGAGATGCCGGTGGTGCCCGTAGAAGTAATGGTGTAGCTGGTGCCGGCGCTGGCGACGACAGTGCGCGAGGACGATGGTGAAATGCCCAGGGAAAAGCTGAAGACATTGAGGGTGACGGTGTTGGTTTGCGTGACGCTTCCGCTGGTGCCGATGTTGGTCAAGGTATAAATGCCCGGCGCAACGGAATTGGAGGCAATAATGGCGAGCAAGGCGCTGCCGTTGCCGTTGGTGATGGCGGGCGGATTGAAGAAGGCGTTGATTCCCGGCGGCGCTCCGCTAACGGCCAGATTGACGGTGTTGGTGAACCCAACCGAGCCGCCGACGGTGGCGGTAAAGTTATTGCTGCTGCCGGGATTTACCGTCAAGACGAAGGGCGTGGTATTGAGAGAAAAATTGTTGGTCAGACCAGTGACGTTCAAGGTCACGTTGGTGACGCGAGTGAGTGATCCGCCGCTCAAAAGGCCGGTGACGGTCAGATTATAGACGCCGCCCGGCGTGGTATTGGAGGTGGTGATGCTTAACGTGGAGTTCGCGGTGTTGGTGACCGAGATAGGGCTGAAACTCGCCGCGGTATTGGCCGGCAGGCCGGCAACACTCAAGTTCACGATGCCGGTGAAATTATTGTTGGTGGTGACTCCGATGTTGAAAGTGGTCCCCACACCGGCGGTCACCGCCTGGGACGCGGGGGCAGCGACGAGCGAGAAATCCTCCACTTTTAAGATAGGACTGGCCGTCAGCACAATGTTTCCGCTGGTGGCGGTAACGGTCAACGGATAGACCCCGCCCACGGTGTTATTGGACGTGGCCACGGTGAGCGTGACGGAAGCGGAACCACTAATGTTGGTGGAACTGAAAGCGGCGGTGGCACCGGTCGGCAGCCCGCTTAAGGCCAGAAGAATGCTGTTGGTGTAGCCGTTGATGGAGGTAATAGTCAGGGTAAAGATATTGGCCACGGTGCCGGAAGTCACGGTGCGCGATGTCGGGGAACTGGTGAAGGTGAATCCGGAAATATCCAGCGCGAGATTGGTGCTATGCTGGAGCGTGCCATCGGTGCCGGTGACGGTCAAAACGTAATCTCCCGCCGGAGTGTTAGTGGTGGTGGCAACGCTCAGGGTAGAACTCCCTGAACCATTGATCGAGGTTGGACTGAAATTCGCGCTTGAATTGGGCGGCAAGCCACTGACGTTTAAATTCACCTGGTCAGAGAAACCGTTCAAGGGATTGATGGTGGCCGTGTAGTTTGTGCTGTTTCCCGACACAACGGTGGTTAAGAGCGGTGAGGCAGATAATCCAAAATCGGTGATGGTAAGCCCAACCGTGGTGCTATTGGTCATAGTGCCGCTCACGCCATAAATCGTGAGGGTATAATTTCCCGGCGGCGTGGAGAGGGCAGTACTGATGTTCATGATGGTTTTGCCGGAACCAGAGAGCGAGGAAGGGAGGAAGCTTCCAATCGCCCCCGGCGGCAGACCACTGACGCTCAAGGCAATGGAGTTGGAAACGCCGGCGGTGTCATCAACATCAATCGTATAGGTATCCCCCGCGCTGGTGGTCATGGATTGCGCCGCGGGGATGGCAGAGAGCGAAAAGGCGAAGATATCCAAGTCAACAATGGAGGTTTGGACGAGAGTCCCGTCGGTGGCGGTGATGGTCAGCGGATAAATTCCCAGGGGCGTACCGGGAGAAGTTGTGACCGTCAGTGTGGAATTGCCGGGAGCGCTAACCGATGCCGGATTGAAATTGGAACCGGCCCCCGCAGGCAGGCCATTCACGCTAAAATTCACGGTGCCGTTGTAGCCATTCGTGTAGGCGAGGCCCAGGTTGAAAGTTGTGGAACCGTTCGTGGGAACATTTTGCGAGGGCGGAGAGGCGGAGAGCAAAAAGCCGGCGACATTCATGGTCACCTGGGTACTGCGCGTCAAACCGCCACCCGTTCCAATTATAGTCAGGAGATACGTGCCGCCAGGAGTATTGGTGGATGTGTTCACGGTCAGGGTCGAACTTCCAGAGCCGGGCAAGTTGGGTGGCGTGAAGGACGCTGTTGAAGACATGGGCAATCCGCTGACGCTCAAAACGACATTGCTGTTGAAATTACCATTGGTCGTCGTGAGATTCACATTGTAATTGGCGCTGCCACCGGCGGTCGTGGTTTGAGACGATGGTGAGGTGGAGACAACGAAACTGGCGTTGGTGTAGGGCTGAACGGTCAGAGTGAAATTATTGGTGGCGGTCAGGCCGCCGGGGTCGGTCACCACGACGGAAACCGCGGCGCTGCCGGTTTGACCGGCGGCGGGAGTCAGGGTGAGCATGGGGTTCAAGCCGCTGCCGCCGAAGAGGATGTTTTGATTCGGCAACAGGCTCGTATTTGCGGACACGGCAGTCAGGGTGAGGCTGTTGGGCGATTCGGCGTCATTGATGTTGAATGAAATCGGGCCGGCTGAGGAGTCCTGGAAGATGGTGATATTGGTCAGGCCGGAAATGGTGGGCGCGGTATTCGAGATGATGAGGAACAATTGCGGTCGGTACGCGGGATTAGGATATTCGCTCGAGGCGTAATCCACCGAGCCGAGGACGCCGACATTGTGGATGGAATAGAGTTCCAGATTGAGCTGATTGCTCTGGGCAGCGACGTTATTCATCATCTGCGGCGGGATGACAAATTGCAGGGGCACATTTTGCTGCGGGATCCAGGTGGCGAAACGGGTGCTTCCGCCGGGCTGATTGCTCCAGTCAATGGAAGATTCATCCCAGGTATTTGAATTGGCGAAGGTGACACCCTGCTCGATGTTGCTGCCGGCGACGCTGATAGGCGTGAGTTGAACCCGCGCCTGGAGAATCGTTCCATTAATGCCGTTCAAATCCCAACGGAGATAGGCTTTTTGTTCGTCATTAGGCAAGGTGGCTTCGTTTACGGTCAAGGTGGGAGTGCCGCCAAAATTGTTGGTCGCGAAAGAACCGGCACGCACGGTGGCGTCATCGGTAGGCGCCAATGTATTGGTGAAGGTTGTCAGGTTGGGCGCGACTTCCAAGTCGAGTTCAGCCCAATCCACGCCGGCGTCGTTTTGAAGGGCGACGTTCAACTGACCGCTGGCGAGCAGGCCGAGTTGTCCGGAAAGGTCGAGGGTCTCGACGGTGGGGTTGGTGCTGACGGTCGAAGGCGGGAACCAGCCAAGATTAGAGAAAAGAAAACTGTTGGTGAGGCTGCCGAGATAAAGTACGTCGTTAGTGTCATTATTCGTGGCAGCGAGCATGGAGAGAGAAAGACTGGCGGCGACGATGGTCTCGTTGCTGGCAAGCTGAAAATTGAACGTGAAGGGAACCCAATGGCCGTTGGTGACGACGCCGAAATTATCCAGCGGCTCGCCACCGGCAGCGGTATGGACGGTGTTGCTCCAGGCCAGGTCGAGGGAAACGGGGTTGTTGCTGGTAAACAAATTAATCGCGCCGATGCGGTATTCGCGAGGTTGCAAATCCGGCTGGGCGATACTGTCCTGTAATTGGGCGTAGTAAAGGCTATTGGGAAAAACATTGGTGCCGACAGAATCGTAGGTGCCGGGCCCTTGCAGGCCCGCGCCACCGGCGGCAACCCGCGGACCGACCCCACCAATCAGCCAGTTGTGAGCCGTTGGAGGAGCTTCGATGGCGAAGCCATTGGTGCTGGCCCCGCTGGCATCATTCCAAAAAGTGCAGTTTGCGCCGGTCCAACCCTGCCCCGGATCGCCGGCCGCACCGGCATTGCCGTTGTTGACGCACCAGATGCCGTTATCAGAAGTGATGTTGTCAAAGAGAATGCCTGAAGCCCACATGACGTGGGTGCCAACGACGTCGTAGGCTTGCTGTCCCACGCCATCCACAAACACATTAGGCCCGTCGGTAAGTGATTCGGTGATAAATTGATGACGATCCTCCTGGCAATAACAGTTGTTCACGATACACAAGGAGCAGCTGTTCAAATCAAAGGCGTAACGACGTTCATCTTCGATTAGTGAAATGGGGCTCAGGCACTGGCAGTTTTCGACGGTGCCGTAATAGCAGCCGTTTTGCACGCTCACGCAGGTCTTGCCGAAATAGTGCGAAACGACATTGCGCACCCAGAAATTTTGGGTATAGCTGAACTTGATGAAAGTCCAGGCATGGTCTTCGTCGTTGGTGTTGGGAGTGGCCCAGGTGGAGACACCGCAGAGGTCTTCAATGCCGACTTGGTTGAATTGCTGCGGCCAAGTGTAGGCGTAGATGCTGCCGCCGCCGTATTTTTGATCGAGGGCAGTGGTGATTGGCTTGTCAATCATAATGCGATTGCCCTCGATGCGCGTGATGACGCGCTGTTCATCTACATCCACAGTGCCAGGCGCCCAGGGAGTGTTCAGGTAGTTGGAATCCATCCCGATGGCAGAAATCCAGTTGGCGGTGCTGGGACGATGGATGATGACCTGTTCGCCGACATTTAAAACGCCTTGCCCGTCCACGGTGAAGCTGCGCGCGCCGACGGGAACGTAGTTATCTGTAATGTTATTTGAGGTGCCGTTGATGGGAATGGGGCTATATGAACCGCTGACAACGACCACACCCTGCACCTGGGATTTGAGCGGGCCGTTGCCCGGGCCGTTGGTGCTGGTGGAATAGATGACCGTACCGCCGTTGGTACAAGCGCCTACGCCGCGCAGAACAATACCGCTGGCATTAATGCTGAAGGTGTTGGAAATGGCGTACCAGCCAGCGGTGAGCAGCAGGGCGCCGCGAAAGCCGTTGGTATCAGGCGTCAGGGCAGCCATGGCGTTAAGCGCGTTTTGGATGTTGGCCGTGTTATCGCCGGCGACAGGCGAAATAGTCATAACAGTGGGCACGTTGGGTATGGGCACGGTGCCCCCCATGTATCCAACGCCGGAGTTATCCACGAGGTGATTGCCCTGGGGGTCGCGCTGGTAAAGGAGGCGGCCATTAATGGGCGAGGGATAAACCCATTGGCTATAATCAAACTGGCTGACGGATGATTGCGCGCCGGAAGTGAACGATAAAAGGCAAAGCAGACAACTTAGCGCGATGACGACGAAAAGGCGCAGCCCCTGACTCTTTATGCGAGACCGCGCCATTTGTTCGATTAAAGATGCTCGAGCTGCAAACAACATTATGGCACGCGCAAGAGATAATAATTTTGCGGTGCGAGTTGATTGACGGTGTTAGTCAGCCGGAAGTTACCACCGGGATTGAACGCATTACCGGCGGAGAGAACGGTCCAGCCTGACAGCGGCAGTTGGACGTTGGTGGTCGTCAGCAAGGAGTAAGTGTAGTTCAAGTCCGTGAGGCTGCTGGTTCCGCTAATGATGAGTTGGTTTCCGGTGAGATTGAAACCGGTGATGTTGGGCTGTGTCGGCGGCACGACGACCACGCCGGCGGCGATGGTGCCATTGACCGTCAGATTATTGGTCCAGGTCAATCCGGTAGCTGTCGGCAGGGTCACCCCGCCGCTGAACGAGCCCGCGTTGTAAACGCCGTTGGAGGCCACGAAGAGCTGGAAGGTCTGGCCGTTGGTGATGGTACCAAAGAGGTTGGTCACGGCCAAGGTGCCGCCATAGGTAATGGCATAGGCGATAAGTTGGTCACTGCCACCGGTAGCAGCATTGAGGCCGATGGAAGTCGCACCCTGCAAGGTAGCGTTGCTGGTCACCAGGATGGAACCGGTATTCGTCGAACTGGGACCCGGGGCGAGGATTGAACCAGCATTGGCGATTAAAATGCCGTTGATAGTGGCAGGATTGGTCGCCCCGCCACCGGTCAAGGTCTGTCCGCTGCCTAGAGTAAAGGTGTCATCGCTGCGACCGGAGACATCCAAGGTAGCGCCGCCGGTAATATTGATTAGCGAACTCGAAGCAATGGTGCCATTGGCGCTGATAGCAGTGTCATATAAAGCGAGGGTACCGCCGTTAACCACAGTTTGGCCCGAGTAGGTGTTGGTGGCCGCCAGGTATAACGTACCACTGCCGTTCTTCGAGAAACCGCCATTGCCGACAGCCGGGGAGGTAATGGTGAAGAGCGAACTGCTGTTGACGCTGATAGTGTTATTGGCCGCGCCCGTAAACGTTAAGGGATCGGCAAAGGTATTGGTGGATGAGCACGTCATGGTTCCGCCATTGGTAAGGACGAAGTTTTTGCCCGGGATAGTCCCGATGGTGTCGAGAGTTACTGTGGCATTTGAATAAACGGTGATGGTGCCGTTGGGATCGCCAAACGAACTCATCGGAGCGGCAGGGGTGGCGGTGAAGTGGAGTCCGCCTGCCTGGACAAAAACGTTTTCAAGGTTACCGTCAATGACGACGCCACGCAAAGTCACCGTGTTGGTATCAACTTTGGTTAAGTTGTATTGCCCGTTCGGGCCGTTTAGGGCGGCATCCGCCGGTGAGGAACTGTTATGAGTATCATTGCGGATTTGCCAGCTACTCATGCCGCCGAAGGTGGTGTTGCCGGTTAAGTTGACGATATTGAGGGTTTGGCCGTTGGCATTGGTGCTGTTATTGACGATGGCGCCGATGCCGCCGACGCCGGCACCGGAAGCCGTGACGCTAAAGGTGCTGCTGGCATTACCGTTGTAAAGCGATTGCCCGGCGGTGTCCAACGTGGCTCCGTTGCTGACGGTCAGGCTGGTGGCGGTGGCAAAGACTGAATTGGTATTTCCGATGACCAAGGTGCCTTGGGACACGGTCGCCGTCCCCGTGAAAGCGCTATTATCACCGCTCAAGGTCAGGATACTGGTATCCTCCTGGGTCAACGCGCCTGTACCGATGATGGGGTTGGTCACGATGAGGTTGGCTGAAGAATCAAACACCAATGTGCCGGAATCAGCTATGGTGCCGCCCGGCACAGAGCCGTTCGCATCATTATTTCCAATCTGCACGGTAGCGCTGGAGATAGTCGTGCCGCCGGAAATCGCAGCATTGGCATCGTCCAGGAGCAAGGTACCGTTGTTAACGAGGATGCCACCAGTGAAATTGTCGCCGCCGGATTCCGATAACGTCAGGCTATCCGGGCCGTTTTTAGCGAGAGTCATGCTGCCACTGAGGCTGCCGGCGCCCGTGAGGACATAATTTTCGGCAGAGTTACTGACGACGAGGGTAGCGGGCGTGAACGTCGTGGTGAGAGTGACGGTGGGATTGGCAATGAGCGAGTCATTAAACGTAACAAAATCGCCGTTGGCGAAGGCGACATAACCGCTGCCGTAGGCCCAGTTCGTCGTCGCCAGATCCCAATTTCCATTGACTTTGCCCGCCCAGGTGAGCGCGGGAACGAAAGGCCCGTTGGTGAAAACAACATCAATGGAATTGTTGGCGACATTGTTGGAAATGTAGCCGCCATAGGGCGTACCGCCGACCGGGGGAAGTGAGCCAAGAACGAACGTGGCGGTATTGCCACTGGAGCTGCCACCGTTCAAGCCATATTGAATCACCTGAAATTGTGCGGGGAAACCGTTCAAGACGGGTATGGAGCTAATATTGATGGTGTTAACCGTGCCATCGGCGACGAGGTTGTCTGCCTCTACGCTGGGGGTAAAGTTTTGAATGGAAACGTCCAGTGTCGAATTGGAAACACTCAACGTGTTGAGCGGCGCGGTCGAGGTTCCGATCGTGGCGGTTCCATTAGTGACCGAAAGAGTCCCGGCGGCCATGTTAATGGTGGCCGAACCTCCGCCGACTGAAACACCGCTGTTGGCCGCAACCATTGCGTTGGAAATGTTGAGCGTGCCAGAAGAGTTAGCTTGATAACCCATCAGCAGAAGCGTGTTGACCACAATGGCACCGCCATAAGCGTTTACTGTTCCGAAGCCATCGTTGTCGGGAGTAAGACCGCCGGTACCGGGAATGACGTCATAACCGATGTTAAGCGTGTTAACGTTAATGGTACCCGCAGCCATAGTCAACGTGCCCTGTCCGTCATAGGTGGCACCGGCAATAATGCTAGGATCTGAACCCTTGCCCACGTACATCGTGTTTACCAAGGCATTCACTGTTCCCGAACTGAAATCGCAATTTCCTAGAGCGGTGGTAAAGGTGGTTACTTTGGAACCATACCCATCGCCAATGGTCCAGGTTCCCACCCGGCTGCTGCTGCCATTGGTTCCGCGGATATAGGCGGTTGGGTTAGCAAAGGCGCTGTTGAAAGCCATGGTGCAGGGAATCGTACCGTCGGTCTTGCCGCGGCCGACGGCGATGGAATCCGCATAAATGCCATTGGTTACACCAAGAAGCATCGTGCTGGAAATAGCAGTGGAACCCTGGGACTGGGTGTTGTCGCCCACGTCAATCTGCGGTGCGGTAGAACCGACGGTGACGGTGATGATGTTGGTTTGCGCCAGGTTCAAGACGCCCGACGCGCCCTTGATGTTCACATCGGCACCGACAAGCAGCCGGGAAACTTTGGCGTTAAGATTACCTAAGCCAGACAGATCGAGAGTCGCTTGCGCCGAGGCTTCCCCAGTGTTGACAACATGGGACTGGCTCACAAAAATGTTGGCGCCGGGGTTGGTCAGGAGCAAGGTTCCGCCCGGGCCAGTGATGGCGTTGAAAGTCGTGATGTTGCCGTCATCGGTCCCGGTGCCTGCAATCAGACCGATGGTATCTCCGCTCGCAGTGAGCGTCTTGCCGGAGGCAATGAGAGTTGTGTTATAATTGTTCGTCTGGCCATAAGTCAAAGAACCGACGCTAAAGTTGTTGTCCACGACGTTGTTAGTTACATCAGGGGCGTTGGTACCGCCATTGTCGAGGAAGGTCACATCATTCAAGATGTTCGGCACGGAAGAGGGCGACCAATTACCGGCATTTGACCAGTTTGAATTCACCCCGGCCGGGCTCCAAATGATCTGGGGCGGAGTACCTACAGTAAATTGGTAAATCGCGGTAGCATATCCCGAAATCGGCGTATTGCCCGTGGCGGAAGAATTTGTGCCGGTAGCGGTGATGGTATAAACGATATTGGGCGTGGCCGCGGCCGTTGCCGAAACATACAACGTCAAGGAGGCACTGCCGGCAGCAGGAACAGTAGGGCTGTTACTGGTGGTAACGGAAGAGGTCAGGGAATAACTGGCGGTGACGCCCTGCCCCGCAGGTGAAACAATCACGCTGTTGGTGACAACGGCGTTGAAAGTGTTGCCGCTGGGCGAGGTGTCCGTGACGATAATCGCCACATTGGTAGCTAGATTGGCCATCACGTTGGTGGTCAGCGGTGAAACACTGACAGTAAATTTTTTTGTCGCGCCGGAGGCGAAGTGAGGAATCGCGAGCATGACGGTGATGGCGACAACAATTCGTAAGGTTTTAACAAGGGTTTTCATATTTTTGAATGAAGTACGTGGGTCGAGAGACTGATTGGTTTCAATCAAAGTTTTGGCTTTAATATTCAATAGCGTATCCCCGCGAAATTAGGACAATATTTTTGCCTTCTTTTTTGTCTCAATATTCGGTGGCAACGCTATTAGTATACTTGAAATACCATTGAAAGCCGCCCCGTGAGCTGCGGCGTAACCGTTGTGGATGAGCAGCGTCTTTAGGTAAAAATCAGCATCGTTGTAATGAAGAACCAACATTCCCGGAGAAGTTTTCTAAAAGGCGCCGTTGTTTTGCCGTTTGCCGCGGCTGCGACGATTGAACTGGAAAGGCCGTTGCCCGCCGCGACCGAGGCCCCGATTGCACGGGTGGGCGGCTCTGAACTAAAAGTTTCGCTCAATGCTTATTCCTTCACCAAGTTGTTGAACGACCAAATCAAGAATCGTGGTCCGGGAGTAAGTTTGTTTGATGTGCTTGAGTTTTGCGCGAAGAACGGTTTCGACGGCTTTGACCCAACGGGTTATTTTTTCCCGACTTATCCCGAGGTTCCACCCGATGATTACGTCAATACTTTGAAGCGCCGCGCGTTTGAATTGGGCGTGGGCATCAGCGGGACGGGCGTCCGTAATAATTTCACAACCTCGGACAAGACCGTCCGCGCTGCCGCAGTGCAGCATATTAAGGAGTGGGTGGAGGTAGCCTCGAGACTTGGCGCGCCGGTTATACGGGTGTTTGCAGACACACAGATGCGCGCGATGACCTGGCAGGATGTGGCCAAGGGTTACACGCGCGACCAGGTGAAAGCGTGGATTGTGGAAGCATTGAGCGAATGCGCCGAGCATGGGAAGCAATATGGCGTGATCATTGGCGTGCAAAATCACGGGGATTTCCTGCAAACCGGCGAACAGCTTTTAGATTTGGTCAGTTCGGTGAACTCAGACTGGTGCGGGGTGATTGTTGATACAGGATATTTCAAGACGCCGGATCCCTACCAGGATATGGCGCTGGTGGCACCCTACGCCGTGAACTGGCAAATCAAACAAAGTCCTTTCGGCGAGGAGAGCGAGATCCCGACCGACCTGATCAAACTGATAAAAATTGTCCGCACGTCCGGCTACCGCGGCTATCTGCCGATCGAAACGCTTTCACCGAAGGGAAAAGTATATGATCCGTACACGGTTATTCCGGCGTTCCTGAAACAACTTCGCGACGCCATTGCACAAACAGCTTAATCCAAAGCATCAACCATTGAATTTATGAGCAACCAACTTAGCCGACGAAACTTCGTTAAAAGCGCAACCCTGCTTCCTTTTGCCGCCGCGGCAATAGGCGGAATGGGAAGCGCGCTTTCCGCCATGGCCGAACAACCCATCCAACGGGTGGGCGGCTCGAACCTGAAAGTATCCATCAACGCCTATTCATTTACCGGGATTCTTCCCCAAACGCACGAGGACCAAACCATCGGCGCGTCCATGCCGCTGCCCACGCCAGCGAATGAAACCCCCAAGAAGCAAAAAAAGGGCACCCGCAAGGGCGGCCAAAAAATGACGTTGTTTGACCTGGTGGATTTCTGCTCGAAGAACAACATAGATGGCTGCGACCCGACGGGATATTTCTTTCCGACTTATCCGACACCGCCTTCCGATGACTACCTTAACACGTTAAAGCGCCACGCTTTTGAACTGGGCGTGGGCATCAGCGGGACGGGGGTCCGGAATAATTTCACCACGATGGATAAATCGCTGCGGGATTACAGTGTGCAGAAGATCAAGAATTGGGTGGAAGTGGCGGCCAAGCTGGGCGCGCCGGTGCTACGCGTCTTTTGCGATACCCAAATCAGAAGCATGACGTGGCATGACGTGGCACCGAACTGTACGCGCGAGCAAGTCAGGGACTGGATTATTGCTGACCTGAAGGAATGCACTGCGCATGGCGAACGTTTTGGCATCATTATCGGCGTCCAAAACCATGGTGATTTTCTCCAGACCGGGGACCAGGTGATTGAGCTGGTACAGGGGGTTGATTCCGATTGGTGCGGGGCAATTGTAGATACCGGCTATTTCAATCACACACCGGATCCCTACGCGGAAATGGCCAAGGTGGCACCGTACGCGGTGAATTGGCAGGTGAAGCAAAGCCCATGGGGCGAGGACAGCAATGTGCCGATGGATTTGGTGAAGATGCTCCAAATCGTCCGCTCTTCGGGATATTGCGGTTACCTGCCGATTGAAACTTTGGAATCCGACCCGCAAGTCGCAGTACCGGCGATGGTGAAAAAACTTCGCGACGCCATCGCTCAAACCGCATAAGCTGGAGGCTATCCCGATGAAATTCTCCATGTCTTGGCTGGCGGCAGGGTTGCTGGCGCTCGCGCCGATGCCGTTGCTCGCACAAAAAGGCGTGGACTTGCAAAGTGAAATGCCGCCAGACGCGCATTATTTAAAGATCGGTGATTCAGCACCGGATTTTTCCCTGAAGGGCGTGGATGGGAAGACCTATACGCTCGCGGACTTTAAGGATTACCCGGTTTTGATGGTGGTCTTCCTGTCCGACCATTGCCCTTATTCACACGCCGCGGAGTCACGACTGCTTCCGCTGGTGGCAAAATTAAAATCGCGCGGCCTGGGGGTAGTGGCGATTATGCCGAATAATCCGGATTCCATGTCCATCGGCGAACTGGGCTATACCAAGTACAGTGATAGTTACCAGGACATGAAGCTATACGCGAAGGCGGAAGGTTTTACGTTTCCCTATCTGTACGATGGTGACAAGCAAACGACTCCGAAAGCGTATGGTTGCTTGTGCACACCGGAAGTTTATCTGTTCGACCAAGACCGCAAGCTGCGTTACGTGGGACGGTTTGATGATTCGCGTTTCGCGGACACGAATACAGTACATTCATCGGATACCGCCAACGCCCTGGAAGCGATGCTGGACGGCAAGCCGGTGGCAGTGCCGGTGACCAAGCCTTTCGGCTGCTCGACTAAATGGGTTGAAAACAAAGTAAAACTGATTGCGGTGGATGAAAAGATGTACGGCGGACCGGTGGTGCTGCAAACGATTGATGCCGCCAACGTGGCCGAGTTGGCCAAAAACCCGACCAAGAAACTGCGGCTCATCAATGTTTGGGCAACGTGGTGTGTTCCCTGCGTGGAGGAATTTCCGAACATCGTTTCGATCTCACACCGTTTTGCCAACCGGGATTTTGAAGTGATTACCATTAGCGTGGATGACCCAAAGGACCAGGCGAAAGTAAACGAGTTCCTGAATAAAGAACATGCCACAGTTCCGAACCGGGTGCAGCGCTCGATCAATGCCGAGGGCCGTGATACGAATAATTATTTATTTAATGGCGCGAGCATGGATGCGCTGATGCAATCTCTGGATCCCAATGCGCCCGGCCCGGTCCCCTACACGGTGCTGATTGCGCCCGGCGGAAAAGTCCTTTACCGATGCGCCAACGAAATTGACGTCGACAAGCTGATCGCAACGATTGTGGACCAGCTCGGCCCATACTATACCCCATAACACTTTTTGAGCTTTTCCGATTCCAGTCCCCAGCCATGGTGGCGCGCGCTGAATCGCTATCACTGGTTTGTTTTTATGGTGGCGTCGCTGGCATGGCTTTTCGATTGCCTGGACCAGCAGGTCTTCAACCTCTCACGCGATGGGGCGGTGGAAGATTTGCTCACCGATAAAACCAAATCCATTGAACTAGCCGCTTATACGACTTCGTTTTTTTTGGTTGGCTGGGCGATTGGCGGGTTAATTTTTGGCGCGCTGGGAGACCGGTTTGGACGCGCCCGGATTCTTACTGTGTCGCTGTTGATCTATTCGTTGTGCACGGGTTTGAATTGCTTCACGGTGACGTATTCGGAATTTTGCGCCTGCGTTTTTTTTACCGGTCTGGGTGTCGGCGGCGTCTTTGGGTTATCCGTCGCACTGGTGGCTGACTCAATGCCGGAGGCGAGCCGCGCCCCGGCGCTCGGTTTGTTACAATCGCTTTCGAGCTGGGGAAATATCACTGCGGGACTGTTGGGCATGTCCATCGGTTTGCTGGCCGCTGGAAGCCTGCTGCCGTTTGGGCTCAAGGCATGGCAGGCAATGTTTCTGGCCGGTGCGCTGCCGGCGCTCATTTGTGTCTTCATATTGGCGCGGTTAAAGGAGCCAGAAAAATGGCGACTGGCCAGCGCGGCGGGAAAGCGTTCCGGAGTAAAGTTTGGCTCTTATGCTGCTCTGCTCCGGCATCCCAAGTGGTCGAAACACGCATGGCTGGGACTGATTCTTTGCAGCTCGGGAATTGTGGGGTTGTGGGGTATTGGAAATTTTCACCCGAAAATTGTTTCGTCCATCATCCAGACGCATCTGGCGGCGACGGGACTTACTCCTGCCGCCATCGCGAGTAAAAAGGCGTACTGGACTTCTGTTGGTCTGTTGTTGCAGAACATCGGCGGATTTTTCGGCATGTTGTCCATGGCCAAATTTGCTCAGGTGAAAGGACGCAAGCCCGCCTTTGCGCTGGCGTTATCGCTGTCATTTGTGTGCACGCTGCTGGTATTTAAATTTCTGCGCGAGATTGACCAGATATATTGGATGCTGCCGATTATGGGTTTCGGACAGTATTCGGTTTTCGGGGTCTATGCGATTTATTTGCCGGAGCTTTTTCCCATCAGCTTGCGCAGCACGGGCACGAGTTTTTGTTACAATTTTGGGCGGCTGGTGGCTGCTTCCGCTCCTTTCACAATTGGCCGGATTACGAAAAGTCTCGGGGGCAACATCGAGGGTTTTCGCACCGCCGGCATGTGGGTGAGCCTGGTGTTGCTGCTGGGAATTTTTGTCCTGCCATTTTTACCCGAAACCAAAGGCCAACCCTTGCCCGAATAAAACCAAAAACAGCATTTATGAAAACTACTACTATTATTATTACAACCTTCTGCCTGGCCGCGCTTCCGCTGTGGAACGCAGCCGCACAAACCACACCGAAAAAAGTCGAAAAGCCGATCAATTATGCGCTGTTTGAGCCGGACCCGCTAATCGGAGACTGGCAGGGCGACGGTGGTGTTGTCGCGCAGGTCTACAAAACCAAAGACGGGCAATACCAGGCGAACCTGCTCACGGCCTTTGATACGGAGAGCAATCTAATCGCCGTTTTGCAAGGGACAACTTCAGCAGATGGCATCAATTTCACAGGCAGCGGATGGAACGGCGCGATTAAGGGTTCTCAATTCACCGGCGTCAATGGGGACAAAAATTTCGGCCTAAGCCATGTGAACCGGGTTTCGCCGACACTGGGCGAGAAGCCACCACCGGGCGCGGTGGTTCTTTTTGATGGCAGCAACCTGGATGCGTGGGCCAAAAAGGCGGGAAAGGACTGGTTGACGGAGGATGGCCCGGCAAAATGGAAGCTGGTGGATGGAGCGGTGGAAATCGTTCCGGGAAGCGACTGTATTATTACGCATCAAAAGTTCGGCGACTGCCATCTGCATGTGGAATTCCGGACGATTTGCACTCCAACCAAGAGCGCCGTTTTTTTGGAGACGCGTTACGAGGTCAACATCAACGAATCCTATGGCCGGCTGGATGGAACGACAAGCGGTGGATTGGACAACACATCGAAGGATGTCGCGCCCGCAGTCAGACCTTCTTTGCCGCCATTGGCGTGGCAGACGTTTGACATTGATTTTACGGCACCGCGATTCGACACCTCTGGAAAGAAGAGCAGTGACGCCAATATCACGGTGCTCTTGAACGGGGTGAAGCTTTGTGAGCACAAGGACCTAGATGCACCATTTGGCGCGGCGGGCCGGCTGGGTGAAGCTGCCACCGGGCCGCTGATGCTGCAGGACCACACGACCCCTGCCCAATTTCGCAATATCTGGCTGGTGGAAAAATAAACAATCTTTTTTTTCCTGAAAAAGGTTGGACGGGCTAGGACAAGCCAGGACAGGTTAGGACAGGGTGCGACCGGAATATTAGAGACTCGTCACCTCGTCTCCTACGAAACCATAATACCCCCCCGGGGGGGAGGGGTCGTTATTAGGTTGGATTAGGTTACATTAGGTTACATTCGCCCGGTCCAGTGTGAGGATTTTAGCCATCTGCCCGGATATTAGCCGCCATACCGCCAAGGGCATCACCGCAGTCACGGGACAAGCCAAGGCAGCAAAATACCGGGGCGACAGCTCAATGAGCCGTCGCCACCCACCCTTTTCAAAATGTCAAAGAACCCACCTTCGCCTCCACCTTCGCTAAAGCTATGGCGGCCAAGCCGGCGCGGCAGGCAATGACCCACCGCGCGAGGATTTTAACTCATCCGTGGGAAAATCGTTAGTTCTTCACTACCCCAAAATGAAAAGCAGAAATCTGAGGCTTCTAAAGCATTTCAACAAAAACTGTTACCTATCAGTCCGGTCTGAAGTGTTACCTATCAACCCGTTCGTTCAAGACCCGCCTTCGCCAAGTTCCGGCGCGACTGCCCGCAAGCTCGCAGGGATAATTTTGGGGTTGAGAGTTTTCCCTTATTTTAATGTCCTAAAGCGGCTTTTTGGGGCTATTATTCTGTAAAGTCCTTTAAATTTTAGCCATTCAAAGGCTTTTTAACCTGTACCCATATCATGAACGATGGCCCTCATAACGAAGCCGAAAGCCGAAAACGGCTGATGGTACTGATGACCCGTCATCAGCGCCAAATTTTCTCCTATATTTTCGCCCTGGTACCGAACCGCTATGACGCGGAGGATTTATTGCAGGAAACGAGCGTGGTGATCTGTGAAAAGTTTGATGATTTCGAGGAGGGAACGGATTTTGTGGCGTGGGCCTGCCAGATTGCTTATTGGCGGGTTCGTTATTCGCGCCAGAAATTTGCCCGCTCCAAGGTGGTGTTTAACCAGGAAATCGTAGATGCCCTGGCGCAGACGGCCGGGCCCATGGTGGCGGAGTTGGATAGCCGGCATGAGGCGCTGGAGAATTGCCTTAAAAAACTTCATACGCGCGACCGCGAACTGGTGTTGACGCGTTATGAGCCCGGTTGCGGGGTGGAAGAAGCGGCGCGGCGCTCGGGACGCACATTGCAGACGGCTTACAAAGCGCTGACGCGGTTGCGAAAACTTTTACTGGATTGCGTGAGCACCCAGATTACAGAAGCACGATATGAATCTTTCGGACAAGGAAATACTGGAGCTAAATGAGCTTTGCAATGCCCTCGTTGATGAAACCATCAATGAACGGCAAAAGGCCCTGCTCGCCCAGCGACTCGCCGGCTCCGCTGACGCGAGGCGGTTCTATATTCGCGCGATGGGACTTTCGGCGAGCCTGTTCAATTATGCCGGTGAAATGCAATCCCAGGAGCTTGAACGGCCTCGTCCGCAGCCGGAAAAGATTATATATCTGGGTTGGCTTTGGAAATTTGGCTCCCTGGCGACAGCGGCTTGTGTGTTGATTACGTTCTTAGTGATCGAACAGCTTCCGTCAGGCAGCTCCTCCAAAATTCCGCAGCCGGCAACACCAGCGGTGGAATATGTCGCCCAACTGACTGGCGCGAAGGAATGTCAATGGGTCAATACCGGCTTCTCGGTCCAGCCCGGTGGACGGTTGTATCAAGGCCAGAAGCTGGAATTGGCCAGGGGCTTCGCTGAAATTACTTTTGATTCGGGCGCACAGGTAGTGTTGCAAGGGCCGGCGTCGTTGAGCATTGATTCCGCGTGGGCGGCAACGCTCAACCAGGGCACACTGAAAGCCAGTATTCCACCCGAAGCGATGGGCTTTAGTGTTTCCAATCCTACGGTTGAAGTAGTTGATCTGGGGACCGAATTTACGATGTTTGCGGACGCCATCGGCTCGGCTACAGAGGTAGTCGTATTGAAGGGAGAAGTCGAAGCGCAGTCACAACTGGCGCCAGATGAACAACCGATTGTCATGAGGGAGCAGGAAGCGCGGCGTTTTACGACCAGTGGCGTTTCGGTGGTCAATGATACGGCACAGAAGATCGCCCAGCTTACCCAGCCAGTGCCGCTGGATCATTTCATTCCCCCCACGGACTATTTGCATTGGTCTTTTAACGAAAGCGATGGGGACGTGTTTTCGGCGGATGATTCGGGGTCATCGTTCGCCGCCGCCGATTTTCATTTGCAAAACGCCACCCCGGCAACGATGGCGGTAGCGCATGTTCAAGGCCGCGGGGACCAACATGCGATTGAATTTGATGGCCATTTGTTCGCCAAAGCCGCGCTGCCGGATATTTCCGAGAACACACCGCATACGGTGGTGTTCTGGGTGAAAGTGCCCAAGGATGCAAATCTTTCCAACGCGTATGCGATGGTCGCTTGGGGCGTAAACAGCAAAAATTTCGGGTCGCACCCGGTTCACATCGGCTGGAACCGCAATCCCAACCAGGGACCGATAGGAGTGCTTCGAACCGACTATGGCGGCGGTTTCGCGCTGGGTTCAACCCCATTGCGGGATGGCCATTGGCACCATATTGCGGTGGTCTTAATTCCGGGCGAAGACGCCAATACTTCCATGCAAGTGAAACAATATGTTGATGGCCGCCTCGAGGGCGAAGGCAAACCTTCGCCGCCGGGCAGCGAGATTTTTACAAAATTGAACAGTGCGACCAGCGGGGCGGTTTGGCTCGGCTGCCGCATCGGCATTGATGGCGTGCGGCAGGAACGCTTTCGGGGGGAATTGGATGAATTATACATCACCGACCGTGCCCTCGAGCCGTTGGAAATTGTCGGGTTGATGCAAAACAACCAGTTGCCGCAATCGGAAGTCGCTACAACCAAAAAATAAAATTAGCAATGAGATTCGTTTTGACCGTATTGATGTTTGCTTCGATTTCCTGTGCAGTAGCCGATGAACCTCAAAGGCCGCGGATCACGGGAATTTCCCATGTTGCTCTGTACGTTCATGACATGAACAAGACCCTGGCTTTTTATAAGGATTTCCTGGGGTTCGAGCAGCCTTATTCCCTGACCAACAAAGACGGCTCGCTACATTTGACCTGGATCAAAATCAACGACCGCCAAAGTCTTGAGCTTTTTCCCGAGACCGAGGCCGGCAGCGACCGGTTATATCACGTGGCCCTGGAGACGGATGATGCCATCGGGATGCGCAATTACCTGGCCGCTCACGGCGTGACGGTGCCGGATAAAGTCGGCAAGGGCAAAATTGGCAACCTGAATTATTTCATCCACGATCCGGACGGCCATATTGTGGAGATAGTCCAATACATGCCGGACGGCTGGACCATGCTCAACCAGGGCAAGTTTATGCCGGACACCCGCATATCTACAAACATGCCGCACGCCGGTATTCTGGTGGGTGACCTGGACAAGGCCAAGAGTTTTTACGAAGGGGTCATGGGCTTTCATGAGATTTGGCGTGGAGCAAAAAATCCGGCGGTCTTGAGCTGGGTGCATGAGCAAATACCCGACGGGAAAGGCTTTTTTGAATTCATGCTGTATTCGGACCTGCCGGACCCGGACAAACGCGGGAAATACCATCATTTTTGCCTGGAGGTGCCGGATATAGAGAAGGCCAAGGCGATTTTGGAAGCGCGCGCGCCGCTGATTGGTTACGACAAGCCGATGGAGATACAAATCGGAGTGAACCGCAAGCGGCAGTTGAACCTTTACGACCCGGATGGAACCCGCGTTGAACTCATGGAACTCCGAACCATTGACGGAAAACCTGCCCCGCCCTCTACTGCGCCGCCGCCACAACATCCGCCTGCGCCCACAGCACATCTTGAGCGGACTAACAACTCATTCTTATGAAAAGCAAACTTCGAAATAAATCCGGCCAGAACGGTTTTACGCTCATTGAATTGCTCATCGTGATTGCCATCATCGCCATTTTGGCCTCGATGCTGCTCCCGGTTTTAAGCTCTGCCCAACGAAGGGCGCAAGCCTTGCAATGCATGAACAATACGAAGCAACTGGGGACGGCAACCTTTGTCTACCTCAATGATAATAATGATTTTTATCCTTACGGAGTTGATATCTCAGACACGACATGGTCTGACCCAACGGCATGGCATATCATGTTTTTGCAGTATATAGGGGGCGTTACAAACTTAAATGGCCTCGGTTCGAAAGTGTATATTTGCCCGGCAGATACCAAAGGCACGCCCATAAAGTATCCAAGCGGGGATATGCTTTTTCAAGAGGACTATCGGGCGAATGACTATATTTTTCGTGATTCAACGCGGAATAAAGGAAATCCACTTCGCTCCACGACAATTCGCGTAGCAAGTTCGATGATGATGATTACGGAAAAAGATTATGATAGCCCGACTTTCCAGACGGATTCCGCCGACTTAGGCCCAAGTACATCAGATTGGCTGGGAGGGTGGAACGGTGGATCCAGGAACTATTTAAATTCAGGCTTCGAGTGGCACGGATATCTTCCAACGGCTTGCGCTGCCGACGGGCATGCCTGCCGCTTTCAAGTGCCGTCCTATGGTCCCGGCAGCCCCGCTCCACCCTATTACCCCGGCTTGGGCGACGCCATGAGCGGCGGCGGGCTTTGGTCAAGTCCAGCGCCGGTTTTATACATGCGTAATGTGGCTACGACAGCCGGGTTTTAAGTTTTTCCTGAAAAAAACGGTGTGGCATGCCCAATACGAAAGAGCAGGATTCGGTGGGTTAGTGATGACTCCAATGAAGCGCACACATGGATAGTTGACGAAAAAGACAAATCACAGCACCCTACCAAACACATGAAAAAACAGAACCCCCTGACCCGCCGTGACGCGATCAAAGTAGCTGCGCTTTCAGCCTTGAGCCTTCCGTGCCTGGGCGCCATTTCCACCATGGCGCAAGACAGTGAATCATCGCCATCCGCACAATTTGCGGACAAATTGAAACTGGGGGTCGCGACCATTTCGCTTTCAAAAAAGAACATCGAAGGAGTGATTGCGGCGCTCAAACAATTGAAAATCGAGAGCGCTTCGCTTTACAAAACCCATTTGCCGTGGGCCACGGCCACGCCAGACCAATGCCGAGCGGTGGTAAAGCAATTCACGGACGCGGGCCTGGTGGTGGGCAGCACGGGAGTGATAGATTTTACCACGGATGAGGACGCGGCGCGCGCGGCGTTTGAGAACGTGAAGGCCGCCGGATTGAAGACGATGTGCGCCCGACCGATACCGGAGGCTTTGCCAATCGTTGACAAGCTCGTCAAGGAATACGACATCAAAGTGGCCATTCACAATCACGGGCCAACCGACCTTTATCCCACGGGTGAGGACGCGTGGAAAGCGGTGCAGCCTTATGACAAGCGGATTGGTTTGTGCATTGATGTGGGCCATGCATGGCGGGCAGGCGGCAATCCGGTAACAGAGATTAACCAATGCAGCGAACGCCTGTACCAGGTCCATCTTAAGGATACGCGCGGGCCGAAGGGTACCGGCACCAAAGATCCCTCTCCTGTGGTCATCGGCCATGGAGACCTCGATATCAAGGGCATCCTGGCCGCGCTCGTGCAAATCCAATTTCAATACCGGGCTGATTTTGAATATGAAGAAAAGGCAGAAGACCAGCTGCCCGGGCTGGCGGAATCGGTTGGTTATGTGCGCGGCATCTTGAGTCAGCTCTAAAAAACTTATTCGATCTGCACCCGATAGAAACGCGCTTGGCTAATCGCTGAATTCGTAATGGATTCGGTGAAATTGTTGCCGGAAACGCCGTTGCCAACGGGAGTCCATTGGGCATCGGTGAGGTTGTTTTTATATTCGACCTGATAATTGAATCCTGATTGCGTCGGAAAGGAGATGACGATGTTGGTATGGCTCAGGTTGGCGTTCAATTGAAAAACCGGGACCAACATAAGAAAATTGGCGTTACAGTCTGAGATAGCGGAAGCCGGCCGGCCGAGCTGCAAGGTGTTGGTTGAACCGTTAAATGAAACGGTCACCATGTTTCCAAAAATATCTTCCAAGGGAATATAGTTGTAGCTTTCCCACGCTGTTAACGGGACAGAGAAGGTGCCGAGGAGGTTTGTGGTTTGACTGGTGGTTCCCCAGCCTCGAGTTACTTCCGAAAGCGCGCATGCCGTTGCGGCGCTGCCAGCAGCCAATCGCGCATAAACGTAAAACGTGCCCGCCGGATAATGCCGAGTATAATTGGCCCATGAGCCAGCGCTGAAATATCCGATGCTATAATCCGAATATCCTGTTCCGCTGTATGGCGGCCTTACGTTGTCACCGTTTACCTCGGTGTCCATGCCATTCGGACGGTAAAGGTCTTTCCCGCCGAAATTAACCTGGTGAGTATCAATGTTGGTAAGAGAGGTCAGACCGGCGTAGGCGTTGGTTTGTGGATTATCAATATAATGTCCGCCGTTATAATCAAAATCTTCAGCTTCCCATATATAGTTAGAGGTGCCAAAGGTATCGAAAGATTTGGTAGTGGTGGCAGTGTTTCCATTCGTATCAGTGACAGTAACGGCGACAGTGTAAAGTGTGTTTGGCTGCAGATGAGGGTAACTGATGTTCCAATTGTTATTGGAGCCGTTGAACACCAAGTTGGTTGCGTTGGCCCCGTTGACGGTGACGACAACATTGCTGGGTGAAATTCCATATCCGGAGGTGACATTGAAAGCAAAGGTGTTGGTGGATTCAAACAGTGTCCCGCCAATGGGTAACACGTTTTTTAGCACCGGCCACAAGGAATTGGTATAAGCAAAGGAAGCCTGAAAGGTTTTTCCCCGGGCGCCACTGGTGCTGACCGAGAAAACAATTTGCGGCGACAGTTGCAGAACGGTGATCCCGGGATCCGCAGACTCGAAACCGATAGCGCCGCGGTTCAGCGTCACGGTAAGGGAGCTGGCATTGGTTTGAGTAGGGTCGGAAACGCCAACGGAGATGCCATTGGTATTTTCCATGGTAATGACAGAAGCCTGGCCATTTACAGAAATCAAATCGGCGGAACTGGTTCCATTGGTCCAAAAATTTGCAGCAACAACGCCGAGCGACGATTTTTTAACAGCCTGAACGAACGGGGTATTGGTAAGAATAACAACATCTGGAGCGAGGGTGTAGTTGCTGATGCTGGTGGCAGTCATATTTGGCAGAAGCACGTAGGAGTACGTCGCGTTCGTCGGTTGCGCACCATGATCATACCAAAGTTTAAAATAATCGTCGGTGTAAACAGTGCCTGAATCGCCGGAATTGATTTGGGACCATGATCCGGAATTAGAAATAAAGGTCGCCTGGAGATTCGAGTTGCCAGCGGGAATGTAATATCCTCCGGTGCCACCCAAGGCGCACCATGAAGCTTTGGAGACGGGGAGGGTTGAACTCCAACCGATGGTTGGAGGCACATTGGTGCCGTTAAAGATGAAGCTATTCGTCAGCGACGTGCCCAGGCGCCGATTTTCCGCAGTGGTGTCCACTTCCGAAGAATCACTGCTGGTGATTCCTGTGCCGAGGCAAACGATTTCATTGTCCAACATGAACCAGGACTTTTTGGCATAGAGAGTGGTGCTTACTCCATGCAGCGACATGCCAGCCAAGCCATAGGTGTTTTTTACCTGCGCTCCGCCGACCCATGGCTGGCCGGTCGTTTTGGCCTCAGAGGCAGAATTCCCCAGCGAAGCCGTCTCCGCGGTAGTACCCGGCAAATGATAGGGATCTACCGTAGGCCAGAAATCTCCGCTATACTCGGTCTCAATGTTGTTGCTGATATAGAGATAGGTCATCCCGCTGCCGGTAAACCATCCATGCAGATTTCCGGTGTTGATAGATTCGTAGTTAGCAATGCGACTTGAGGACATGCTTAGGCCGAAGGCAAAACCGTTGCGCAAGGCGACGACGCGGTCATTATCGGCAAATTGAAACTGTCCTGGAGGAAGAGAAGGCGATTTCACCCAATTGGTCAACGCCTGCGCGACCGAAGGAGGGGCAAATTCCGCGATCTGGCTGGCTGCCGAAAACGTGCCGCTGCCATCTTCAGATTCAGTTTCGTAAGACCAGGACACAATACGACCACGGACCATGTCCATCATGGCATTGTCATAGACGAATGGTTCGAATGACTTCGAAACCCAGTTATAGACGTTGGTGAGGTTGGGATCGGTGATTTGCCAGCCAGACCCTTGCAAGAGGGAAATGATTTTAGGAATGTCGCCGAGCAACACCAGGCCATAATGGCCGTTGTAAGCGATGTTCGAATGGAACACAAACGATCCGTCCGTGTAAAAGCCGTCGCTGCTCGTGACGTAAAGAAACACCGGGCTTAGGTTGGTCTGTGCCGAGGTAAGCTGGCCGGCGTTTTTAGAAAGGATACCGCAGATGGCCGCGACGAGTACTTTATCAGATGTATTGGCGCCGGTCATCCAGCCGAAGGTTGCGGCTGGGCTGCCAGGGGCATAGTGGTTCTCAGAATTGACGTAGTTGGTGAGTTCGGTTGGCGTCAAGGTCGGATACATAAGGACCGCGGCGTTGTTAAGAGCCTGGGGCGAACCAATTTCCCAATCATACCAGTTGCCATATTCCGAATTGGTCGGGGTATAGTAATTGGTGCAGACAAAATTCAAACCACCGTCAATGGCTAAAGCGAGACTGACATTCCCCTGCAAGGAAGAACCGGGCATGGCATAAGCCAGCGCCATTGTTTCCAATTGTTGATAGGTGGTATTGAGATTGGCCGAATTGCTGCCCAGGGGAAGATTGCTCCACACATCTGAACGCCCTGGCGTGGTATCCATCGAACTCCACAGGCTATTTGCGTTGGCCGCAACGCTGGAAGCGCTCCCGGCATTGTCTGTGAGATAATTTTGCCAGGTGAGCCGCAAGGCATCAAACTGATCGGCCAGTAAATTTCCCGCCGAAAGCAAAATGAAAAGGAGAGCAACAACGATTGCGCCTTTGAAACCGGCGCGACGATGTGGCTTTGGTATCATGGAACGATTATCAATAGGTCAGTCCATACCCGAACGGGAAAAGCGGCCGGCCGTGCATCGCCTGGGCGTCAAATTGTTTGCTGTTTCTCGGCCATTCGCGTGGCAGTTTGCCGCTGGGTTTGACATCTCCAAAGAGAACGTCGGCGATCCCCTCGCCTTCTGTGCCCGGAAGCCAGGCGGCGATGAAGGCGTCGCTGGACGTGAGGGCCGAACCCAAAATCAACGGGCGCCCGGAAATTAGAATAGTGGTAACCGGCGCGCCGGAGGCCTTGGCTTTAGCAACAAGCGCAGCGTCATCCGCCGACAAGTCCAGATTTGTGCGGTCGCCTTTGTATTCCGCATAAGGCATTTCTCCCACTACCGCCACAACGGCGTCTGCATTGGCAATGTCAGTTCCGTCAGGCGAGAAGGTGACTTCGGTGCCCGGTGAAATGGCCTCGCGGATGCCTTGCAAAATGGTAGTGCCATGGGTTAATTGGCCCTGGCCCTGCCAGTTGACGGTCCAACCGCCGCATTGAATGCCCAAGTCGTCAGCCGCCCGACCCACAACAACAAGATGTTTGAGATCCTTAGCCAACGGGAGAGCGTGACTCTTGTCTTTCAACAGCACGAGTGATTGCTCTACGCATTCGCGGGCGACCTGCCGGTGTTCCGGCGAGCCGATTTGTGCAGTCAAAGCAGGATCCGTCCATGGATTTTCAAAAAGTCCCATCTGAAATTTGATGCGTAAGATGCGCGAAACGGCATCATCAATCCGCGACTGCGGCACTTTTCCTTCAGCGACGAGCTCTTTTAAATCGTCGATAAATTCAAGGTAACTGTTCGGCTTTTCCGGGCCATTGGGGATCATGATCATGTCGAGGCCGGCATTGATAGAGGTTTCTACGTCTGCCTTGTAGTCGGGTGAAAGCTGGTCAATGGCTGCCCAATCAGAAACCAGAAAGCCGTTGAAGCCCAATTCTTGCTTGAGCACACCGGTAAGCAAGTATTTGTTACCGGACATTTTTTGGCCATTCCAACTGCTGTAGGAAACCATGATGGAGCCAACCCCGGCGTTGATGGCCGCCTGATAGGGAGGAAGGAATAATTTCCGCAACGTCGCTTCGTCGCAAACGGTATTGCCCTGGTCCTTTCCATTTTCAGTTCCGCCATCGCCAATGAAGTGCTTCGCGCAGGCCAGCACGGAATTTGAATTTGTGGACAGTGAATCAGCTTGAAAGCCACGGATCGAAGCTGCGCCCAGTTGGGAAACCAGTTCAGGGTCCTGGCCATAGCTTTCATAAGTACGTCCCCAACGTTCATCTTGAGCGACAGCCAGGCATGGTGCGAAGGCCCAACGGATGCCGGTGCCGGCGACTTCCTGCGCAGTGATGCGGTCGGCCTCTTCGATCAGTTGAGGGTTATGAGTCGCGCCCATGCCGATGTGGTGGGGAAAAATTGTGGTCCCAAGGACGTCGTTATGGCCATGAACAGCATCAATGCCATAAATTAACGGAATTTTGAGGCGGGTTTTGAGTGCCCAAGATTGAAGCTCGTTTATGTTGCTCAACCAGTTCGCGGGACTGTTTTCGCCGGGCGGCTTTGAATTGCCGCCACTTAACATCGAACCAAAGCCGTAGGTTTCAATGTCCTGATGGTTAGTGACACATTCCAAGTCCGCCTGAACCATTTGTCCGATTTTTTCATCGAGGGTCATCCGTTGGAGCAAGTCAGCGACACGGGCTTCGACGGGCTGGCCAGGATCAAGATAAACCGGGGTATCTTGCGCCTGGAGAATACCAGCGGTCATTATCGAAAGACAACCGATGAGTGTGGCCATCAAAACATTATTTCTAAATTTCATATTTTAAATCCGCTTTTAATTTTTAGAATGGTTACTGTCGCGCTTCGAGAATGAGGTAATAAAACTCGTGATTTTGATTGGGGAATTTGCACGTTATTAGGCGCGCACATTTAGGGCAGTTTTTATTGAAGGGCAATCGTACTGACGCTCTTTAACCAATTCAAGTCCATCGGCGGGTTTTGGCCGGGAGGAGTTTGGGGATTTACCCCGTTAACCTGTTTGATTGTCGTCATGGCGTTCAACACCACCGAGTCATGCCACCGGTGGATTTCCGCATGTCCATCGCCAAAAGACATGCAGCCAGCATTACCATGGTAGGAAGCAGGATAATCAACCCAATCTGGGTTACTAGGATCGCATATAAAGGACCCATCATTAATGCTGGAAGGATTCTCATCGATAAAAACCCACAGGTTGGCCGGGCCGGGCACGCGCATTGAATCTTCCGTGTAAAAACAAGTCATCGGGGCGTCACTCTTCCACGGTATGACTGGAGACAACCAAGTGTTCATAGACATGCTGCGAACATGGAGTAATTGCTGGCCTGCATATGGTATAAAGCTATAGGGGTTTATGTAATCTGCCGGGCACTTATAAACTCCCAAGTTCTTAGTATAAGGATAAAGCACTCCTGCTTCAATCCATTGATCGCCTGCATTCTGGAGCGGCGGAGTGCTAGCGGGGCTAAGCTGGAGTCCAGCCGGCGCCATGGCTTCATCCTGTCGTCCCGGGCACCATTGACTATTTGTGCCGGTCAGTAACGATGGTTCAGTATACCCGGTGATATTGTTCTGATCAGCTTCAGTGCCGTTTCGCGCGAGGCGGCCCTGATTGTCTCCCGCATACATAATCCAAGCCATGGCAAGTTGCCGCTGACTGGCCATACACTGAATGGCTTGCGCCTTTAGCTGCGCCCGATGCAAAACAGGCAAAAGCATCGAGGCCAGGATGGCAATAATCGCTATGACTATTAGCAACTCAATAAGGGTAAAGCCCTCGTCGGACCTATGCCAGTTACCCTGACTTTGTTGCTTAACTTTAAGCGTTGTCTTCATTTTCTTATATGGCAACTCATTCGCCGTTTTGATTAATTTACCGGGCTTCAACCATATAAATAACCCAGCCCGCTAGTGGCTGACCTGGGAACGACATGAACATTTCCATCACCTGGAACGGTACTGCCCTCCTGCGTCCAAGCTCCTGTGAGAGTGGTTGAATAGTAAAATCATTTTGAGTTGGATGAATTTGAGTCAACATACCCTATTACAGTTGATCGCAACTACCCCTCTTTTGGGGGGGCAAATGAATGCGTCTATTACGAGGTAGCTAAAGAAGGTCAAATGAGCTAAATTTATAGCCATCGCTATGCTCGCAAAATGCTTGACGACCCTTACTTCGGTGCTTTTCATCGCGCTGGGAGGTTTTGCGACGGCCGAAGGATCGAACAGGATTTTGACTAACGCGGCGGATGTTTTGGAGCTATCGGACGACCAGGCTTCTATGGGAATTCCGGTTTCAGTTAAAGGCATTGTGACAGTCGCACAGACGAATTGGTCGGGCAGATTTTTTGTGCAGGATTCGAGCGGCGGCGTTTTCGTGGAAAACAAGGCGAGACAACCCAAGGTGGGTGATGTGGTAATGATTTCGGGAATCACCCGCGCCGGCGGCTATGCCCCCTGCATCACCAGACCAACTTGGAAAAAAACCGGCACGGCTCCCCTGCCCTATGCCAAACCCGTCACCATCGAGGAGCTGATGTCGGGAACCGAAGATGGCCAGCGCATTCAAATTTCCGGAGTTCTTAGAAGCGCACAGTTAAATGGCGGTGAATTGGAAATTGTCCTGGTATCGGGCGGTTACCGTTTCCATTCTTTTTCACCAATACCCGCAGGGGTAAATTTAGAATCACTGGCCGGGGCGAAAGTGCTTTTAAAAGGCACTGTCGCGACGGCTTACAATGCTCCATTAAGGCATATCGTGGCTGTGACTTTGTATATCCCTCAGGCGAGCGACATAGTTGTCGAGCAATCTGCCCCGATGGACCCATATAAGGAGCCGTTAACGCCGCTCAATGCGATTGCGCAATATCGCAAAAACCGCCGGCCGGACAGCGAGGTGCATGTCAAAGGCGTGGTCACTTACAAGCGGGAAGGAGAGGATTTATTTTTGCAGGATGCAAGCGGTGGTTTGCAGGTAAAAAGCAAGCTGGCTGAATCGGTCGGGCCGGGAGATGTGGTTGAGGCCGTAGGTTTTCCCGCAGTGGAAAATTATTTGCCGGTATTGGAAGATGCGGTTTTTCGCAAGACCGGAGAACCGCACACGAACCTGACACCGCGGGATGTTACCGTGCCGGATTTGCAGTTGGGATTATATCATGCGGATTATATCAGCATGAAAGGGGTGCTGGTGGACCGCCTTGCCCGTGGAATCGGACGGACGGCAGACGAGCCGGTAATACAAACAACGCTGGTGCTCGAAAACAGCAATTTTTTATTTGAAGCGGAAAAGGACACAACGGAACCAAACGGTCTTTTGACCTCCATCCCGATTGGAAGTGTTGTGCAGGTACAGGGCATTTGTTTGCTGGAGAGCGATGAAGACGGAAAAATTAAATCCGTCCATGTCTTACTCCCAACCTCTCACGATGTAACCGTCCTGCAAAAGCCCGGCTGGTTCACACCGCAGCATCTGCTGGCCAGTTTGGCGGTCGTTTCGGTGATTTTGGTCGTGGCCGTCAGTTGGTCGGTGATGGTTTCAAAGAAAAATTCGAAGCTGAAGTGGCTGGTCGGCGAAAAGGAGGCGGCGCAGAAGGAACTCCAGCAGGCGCACGATTTGCTGGAATGGCGGGTCCAGGAACGGACGAAACAATTAAAAATCGAGATGACGGCGCGCAAGGAATCAGAGCTGCAATTCCGGGCCGTGCTGACTGAACGCACCCGCCTGGCGCAGGAACTACATGACACGCTCGAACAAACGATAACCGGGATCGCGTTGCAACTCGACCGGGTGGCCAGCCAGTTCGAAAAAAGCCCGGAACACGCCTCTCATCATCTTAAACTGGCGCGGAATTTGACCCGCCAGGGCCAGACGGAAGTCCGACATTCGGTTTGGGGATTGCGCAGCAGAGCCGGCGAAAAATTCGACCTGGTGAATGCCTTAAACGTCAGCGGCCGGCAAATTGTCAATGGTGCCGAGATCGAGATCGAAATTCAGACGTCCGGGCAGGCGCTGCCGTTATCAGAAGTTTTTGAAGAAAACCTGCTGCGCATCGGACAGGAAGCCATCACCAATGCCGTCAAGCATTCAGAAGCGCACAAGGTGAAATTGGAACTGGAATTCGCCCCGCAAAAGGTTGTGCTGCAAGTGAGAGATGATGGAAAGGGTTTCTCGCCGGAAACATGCGTGGGACCCAATGAAGGCCACTTTGGTTTATTGGGCATTCGCGAGCGGGCGGAACGGATGGGCGGATCAGCGAGCATCACGAGCGCCCCCGGCGCGGGCACCTGCATTCGCGTGGAAATTCCCATCAATCAAAACAATGAGGAACAATTTCAGGCCAGCATCGAGAAAAATGAAAAAGGAATTTAATATTCGAATTTTAGTGGCGGATGACCATTACGTCGTCCGGATGGGCGTCATCGCCATTATCAACGACGAGCCGGACATGGAAGTGGTGGCCGAGGCGGCCAATGGAATCCAGGCGATTGAAATGTTTAAAAAACATAAGCCGGACCTGGTATTATTGGATTCCCGCATGCCGTTGAAAAGCGGCGTGCAGGCCGCCAAAGAAATCAAAGAGTTCTCGGATGCCGCGCGCATCGTGATGCTCACCGCGTTTGACGGCGACCAAGACATTCACCAGGCGCTGGAATCCGGAGCACAGGGTTATGTCCTGAAAAACTCGACGGACAAACATCTCATCCCGGCGATTCGGGCCGTGGCTGCCGGGGAGGCCTGGATACCGATTGAAGTGGAGCAACGATTGGCGGCGCGAAAGACCTACGAGCCACTCACACCGCGCGAACTGGTGGTCCTGCACGAAATGGCGAAAGGGCTGGCGAACAAACAAATCGCAAGCGTGCTGAACATTACTCCAAATACTGCCAAGGGATATTTGAAAAGCATTCTCTATAAGTTGCACGTGGCGGACCGGACGGAAGCGGTCACCGTGGCTATCCAGCGCGGCTTGATCCATTTATAACCGGGATTTAAACGGCAAAGTTGGACAGCAACCAGCCGCGCTCGACGCAATGGCGGAAATGCCATTCAGATTCTTCTTCGAGTTTGTAGCTCCAGAAAAACCAGCCGCGGGTTCCTTCGTAGTTCAGCAGTTGCGTGTCCGCGTAGCCGCGTGTAACGGACTCGATTTGCAGGGTGGAAAGGCCGGACATGGCCTCCTCCGGCAATGACAGTGACCATTCTCCCACCAAAGCCGGCAGCTCTTCCTGCTGCATCTCATCCAACGACGCCTTGCGATTCAGGGAAAAGGCAAGTTGCTCCAGGGCCGAACGGGATTTGGCCTGTTTATCGAAACATTGGTAGAGGTGGGTGTCGAGAATGACATTCGAAAACGCGGGTTGTTGCATGAATTTTTTCCAGACGAGGGGCCGGAAGGAATCATGAATCACGACCGCGACATCGGGGTTGAGGTATTTTCGGACACGCGCATAGCCCTGCTGATAATAATCCTGCAGGATGTCCAGCGGCACTTCCGGGCGCGGCTCGTTTAACAATTCGATGCCGTAAAGCGCCGGATGGCTGCCATATTTCTGGGCAAAGCTTTCAACCACGCGCAAGGTTTCCTGAATGTTTTTCGGGTCCTTGGGCCAGTTAATGGCGCCGGCGCGTCCACTGTGGTCCCAGCCGTTTTGGCTACCGGGAGCGCCGTGCAAATCGAGGAGTAATTTCAAGTTGTTTTGCTGGCATTGATCCAGCGCGAAATCAATGAAGCGCGAACATTCCACGTACGGCTTGGGGGCTTCAAGCGCCCAATAGCCGACCGGCAAACGAACCGCGTTCAATCCGCGTTGGCTGATCCAGCGAAAGTCACTGGCGGTAATAAAGGTTTCACGATGCTCATCCAAACGGGCTTTGGCTTTGTCGCCCAACGTCAGGCAAAGGTTGTATTCATCTTCTGCATCCGTGCCGCGATAGGTCCTCGCCGTCATCCATCTTTCCAAGACGAGCCAGGCGCCAAGATTGACCCCGCGCAATTTGGAAGAAGGGGAAGCGGTTCCGGCCATGGGTGTACTCGTGCTGACCAACGAAGGAGTTGCCCCTTCCTTCGCGAAGGCGAGGCCGGACAGATTGGCAGCAGCGAGCGCAGCCATTCCACCAAGCGTGTTTTGAATGAATTCTCTACGGCGCATATAATAATAAAGCATCAGGAATGGGATTTACTGAATAGACAAATCCAGCCCATACATTCCTGCCTGCAATTAGAACAAATCGGGCAGGCTCAAACCACCCCCCTTTAGAGGGGGATAATGTGTTGGAGGTCATAGGCCAACCGGTAAAAGACGCGGCGGCTACAAAAACCTCCAAGCAGCAATAGCCAAGCACCAGAGAAGCTCCAAATTTCAGGGAGCAAATGGCGGAACCTGGCTTTAACTGGCTTGAGGGTCGAATCATTTTTTCGGTCGGTTTTGGTTTGTTTTTGGTTTGTTTTTTAGCTTGGGTGGGTTGATTTGGTTTAAGCGGGCAGCACCCGCGGGCAATCTATCGAGAAAGGGCATAAAGCAAGCCTTGAATTGAGTTTAGCCCGCCCTCACTCCTGCCCTCTTCCCCTGGAGAGGGGGAATAATGCGCCAGATGGTTTGCGACATTGCCAACAGGTGAATTAAGGGTTGATTTCATTTTCTGGCTCATTTTTGGGGGGGCTTCCATAGCCTTCCGTAGGTTGGCGGGTTGCATCCGCAGGCCAATGCGGTTGAAAAAAACAATCTATTTTTATCCATAACTGCTTAAAAAGTCTTAAAAAAGCTTAAAAAGTCGAAGAGGGGCAGGCTGTTTATCCCAGATCCCGCCTGTCCATAAGTATTGCTTAACATGTTGTTTTTTATATTTCTCATTGGTTGGCAAGGCCTTATGTAAGAAATTGGGTTCGTTTCGCAAAAACGTTTTTTTTAACCACGGATAGGGTCGCGCAAGGATACGCGTGTCAGGCGCAAAGGCGGAGAGACGGCGGTTATAGACCACCTTCGCTACCCGTCCTCGCTTCGCTTCAACGCGGCAAGCAGATGACGGCGCATACGCACGTGATTGCTGAACAATCATCCGGCCACTTTAGCATAAGAAATGGGGGAGGACATAGTTCTTCACTACCTCAAAATGGTTGATGGTTGAGAGTTGATGGAAAAAAACACAGAAAAACAGGGTTGCAGTCAGAACATCGTTAACACTTGTGGTTCAATAAATATACAAATTGATCGAATGGAGGAGGGTGGCCTGAGGCCGAACCATAATGGGCAGAGACGTTTTCATAATTGAGATGAGGTGAAAATGGGAATAGGGTTGGTGACGTCCCATCTATGAAAGCGTTATTTTTTGGAACTCTGCTGGCGTTGTTTCTGGTTGGCCGGCTGCATGCGGGGATGGCAGGTGAAAGAACGAAGCCTTTGGTGGACTGCATCAATCCCATCATCGGCGCCAGCACGATGGAGGCGATGAATCCGGGCAAAACTTTTCCCGGCGCGGACACCCCGTTTGGCCTGGTGCAGCTGAGTCCGGACACCATCACCGGAGGCGACAATGGCTCCGGCTATTCCTATGAGCATACTTCGATTGAGGGTTTCAGTTTCACGCACATGAGCGGCGTGGGCTGGTTTGGCGACCTGGGCAATTTTCTGGTTATGCCCACCACCGGCCCGCTCAAGACTTACTGCGGCGACAACAGCTCGGAAGACCAATCGTTTAAGAATCACATTCCGAAATCGCCAAAATATGTGACGGGAGACGGCTATCGCTCTCACTTTCACCATGAGACGGAGGTTGCCACCGCAGGTTATTATGCGGTCACGCTGGACGATTACCAAATCCGGGCCGAGTCCACGGCGGCGCCGCGGGCGGGGATTTTGCGGTTTACTTTTCCCAAAGCGGACCAAGCGCGCATTCAAATTGACCTGGCGCGCCGGATTGGCGGCACGTCCACGGAACAATCTGTCAAAGTGGATGATGAGCGCACGATTGAGGGCTGGATGAAGTGTCCGCCGGCCGGCGGCGGCTGGGGCCGGGGCAAAGGGAATGCGGATTATACGGTTTATTTTTACGCACAGTTCAGCCGGCCGATGACGAATTTCGGCGTCTGGTCGGCGGACGTGCCGCCGGACAATCGCAGCGACATCAGCAGCGAAGCGTTTCGTGACGCCGTAGTGCACGCAAAAATTCTCAACGACTGTCGTGAGATGCAAGGCAAACACCTGGGATTCTTCACGGAATTTCCGACGACGGAAGGCGAACAGGTTTTGCTGAAAGCGGGCATTTCCTTTGTCAGCATCCAGGGCGCGAAGGAAAATTTGGAACATGACATACCCGGCTGGAATTTTGATGGCATTCACAAGCAGGCGCGCAAATTATGGGCGGATGCCTTGTCCAACGTAACCATCAAAGGGGGGACGGAAACGCAACGGGAAATTTTTGCGACGGCCATGTATCACGCGATGATTGATCCGCGCGACTTTTCCGACACGGACGGCCTTTATACGGGTGCAGACCACCAGGTCCACCAAACTAGTGATTTTGTTTATCGGACGATCTTCAGCGGCTGGGACGTTTTCCGGGCGGAATATCCGTTGCTGACGATCATCCGGCCAGATGTGGTTAACGACACGGTCAATTCACTGATGCAACAAGCCGAACTAAGTGGCGATGGCTATCTGGCGCGGTGGGAAATCCTGGGAGCGGAATCGGGCTGCATGATCGGGGACCCGGCGGTGTCCGTCTTCACCGATGCCTACCTCAAAGGCATTCGCGGCTATGACGCGGAGGAAGCTTATGCCCTTTGCCGTGAAAGTGTGATGGGGCCAAAAACCAGACGCCACGAGCTGGCACAATATGACAAACTCGGTTACGTGCCCGGCAGCATTTCCTGGACGCTGGAGGATGCTCATAGGAATAGCCGGAGCCAT
>Ga0206826_1014_pt1 | contig 36578 bp, 15 predicted proteins | sample Alteio_BWOrgCont_80_FD_152636 | JGI IMG/M metagenome (GOLD analysis project Ga0206826, IMG submission 152636) | Enriched cells from forest soil in Barre Woods Harvard Forest LTER site, Petersham, Massachusetts, United States -... | ecosystem: Environmental > Terrestrial > Soil > Temperate forest >... | reverse complement strand
CTGCTTTTAATTCAGTTTGACTTTCAGATAAGGGAACATCTACTAAAATACCAACATTTTTTGATCTTAAAACCCTTAAACTTTCAATCCCCTCATCACCAAGCTCACTAAATTTGGAAACCGAGATAGGTTCATGTAATTTCTTTTTAGCTTCTGCGATCTGTCCTTTTAAACGTTTGCTCAGAGGGCTTCTTCCTGTGATTTTGTACCAGAGCATCAAGGCTGGTGTCAGAACTATATCTCGTAAAACAGAGAATTGAGCAGTCAACCAACCGAAGATCGAATAGGGAGCTAAATATTGGATCAAAATAAGATAGGTTATTGTGCCGATTGCAAGTTTGACGTCAGTTCCAAAACGAAAGGCAAACCAGTAATAGATATTCCATTCCTGCCCTGCAAATGCCGCAATCGCCATACTGAGGGGCAAATAAAGGACATAATTTAACCACATATACCAAGGTCCCATGGTAATAGCGGGTTTAAATTGGTAGAACAAGTTTAGACCGAATAACGAATGCGGCGAGCGTATATAATCAGGATAGGAATCACGGATAGCTTTTAATTTTGAAGCCAAGAATGATTTCACCAAGGCTGGATGAGTGACGACATGAACAATTGATCCCCCCAACGATTTAAGTTTTGCTTTGATCTTATGGGCGAATTCTACCGGATGCCTGAAGGCAGAATATACTGCTTTAATGAAGTTTGCTGTTCTAGATAAGACACTATGGATTGAATTCCAATTTTCTGTGGGATGCAGGATTATAAAAATCACTTTAAATGGAAAAAATATAGCTTTTTTGAATGTTTTATAAATATCCATCAATGCTCCATGATTCGTCAAAGATAAACCTTCAGCACCCAATGAGCTGACAATGAGCCATTTGAGGAAATATAATTCAGGGTAAAAAACTGGCATGGCACAGCCTATAACAGCAGCGATACCGAGAAAGACAATGCCTAAAGATCTTGCAATATAGGGGTTTGGTTGTGCATTTTTAAATTGGGCCCTGAATTCAAGAAATATCGAACTCAATATGGCAGCAGCAGTAACGCCGGCAATGACATAACCTCCCAGGCCAAAGGTTGTTAAAAAGCTGGTTGCAAAGACAGTAAATGGTTCATGATGGAATTTCAATCCCATGCTAATGATGGTGGTAAGAGATAAAATAACATGCATATGGAAAAAGGTAACTAATTCAATTAAGGCCGGAGCGATCGAAGTAATATTTTCATTTTTAACAAATTGTTGGAACCTGGGTAAAAATCGATGGTCGAAACGAGTGATCATTTCAGGTGTGACCCCGGCATGTTCGGTGTACTGATAGTTGATAACCATCTGCCCTTCTGGTATTGCTTCACTAGGCAGAGGCTCATTGCCGTCATAATTAGCCACAATTTCCCGCATTAAACGGTCAAATTTTATAAAATTATTGGTTCTTAATGCTTGTTTTAACTGCATGTAATAATTTTGTAGGAAGGTCTCTAGCTTGCCCAAGATCTGGGTATCTTTCCCTGCCGCCACTTCCTGGCGCATCAGGGCAAAGAGCACCAACATGAATTCATCCACACTTACCAAGCGTGGGTCATTACCCAATAAACCAGGATCATCATCAGACCAGCCATTCTCACGACGAACACGTTCAGCGATCAGATAGCGGATTGGATTTGCGTAATTGATAAACAAACCTTCAACATGAGCATTTGATAAGGTGGTGTTTTCAAGGTCATGCCCATCAAGACTTTTACTCCCATCAAAATGAAGATGGTGGGTTGTAGAACGTATTGTATTTAATACATTCTGATCGAAACGTTGATCCGCGGTTATATCAAGATCTGGTGAATAAGCCTGATTGGTAATATCGTATTTGTTCTCAGCCATCAATCCTGCTTTTTTACGCTGGAAATAATAAGCGATTTTGGGGAGCATGACGGGTATGGTTTTAGATAAAGAATACCCCCACGAAGCAGCAAGAATGATCACCATAGCCGCTATCATCGCTTTATCTTTTGCATTTTCTTCAACAGCTGGTTGCGGTGCGGGTGCATATGGAGAAGCGCCATTAGTTGACAAGAAGAATTCCATGGTGGTCGGCAATGAGCCAGGCCATGTTCTTTGATGTTCATTGAGATAATCCTTGCTAAGTAAGAAATAGCCAGATTTTCCAGATACCTTTGTTCCAGTCGCAAGACCAAGACCAGCATTACTGTCTTGAAAAGCCGGAGCAGGCGAAATAATTTCCGGCAGCAAACCATTGTCCCCATTGCTGCTGCTGACTACAGGATAGGTATTCATTACCCCTTCTAACACTCCGGGCAATTGCTGGTCTTGATCGAATATGGCTTGCTGGCGATCATCAAATTCCTTATCCCCATTGGCTTTTTCAACCCTTTGTTGTTGGGCGGCTAATTTAACCAAGGATATTGCAGAGGCTAAATTACCAACATCGACCACATCCTGCCTGCCGGTAAGCCGGGCAGTGGTATCAAAACCATCAAAGTTTTGGCCATTCACCGTCACTGAGCGGTGATAATAACGGGTGATATTGCGCATCAGGTCCATTAATTCCTCAGGGCTGATCCTTTTAGCCGCCAAAGCAGCTTCAAGCACCCATCGGGAAGCTTCAAAGGTCGCCCAAGGATTTTCACCGATCGTCCAGGGTTTTTCATTATTTTGTTCATCACCACTATGAGAAAGTCCCTGCAGGTTATATATATTGATGAAGGAGTCAGGAACCAGGCCAGCCTCAAGATTAGGATGCCCATTGTTAGAAATATCCAGCCGTTTAAACAACCCGCTAGTTGTTTCCAGCCATTCTTTCTGCAAACCTTCTAATTTTGTAGCTTTCTCTGATAATGACGTTCCTTGTAATTGATGATTAGAGGCAATCCTCTTGAGCAGTAGGTAGAGTTTCGCATTGGTCTCAGTTAAAAAAGTATCTGGATTAACCGGTAATTCTTTAATGGGACCAATGGGTTTTTCCACCGTTACTGATTTTAACTCTGAAATCCCCCCCTGGATTTCTGCACTCCCGATTAATTGTGGCGTAACAACAGGATGTTTGTTATTTTCAAGGGCAGCATGAACCTTGGGAGCATGCTGAATCAGTAAATTATCTAAAGTAGTTTCTGCCCAAGTGTAATATTGGCCGATATTGGTAATATTTCTTCCCCCACTAATGATAGGAACATTATTGATCTGAGCGGTGGCTTGAGGTTGATTATTGCTTACCAAATAATTATGGATGCTGGGACTATAATCAATTAACAAATTATCCAGGGCCGCTTCCACAACGGCGTAATATTGATGGTCTTTTGTAGTTTCAGCCATCATCAGTAAACTATTGATGAAAGCGACTTGTGATAAAGCGCTACTAGGCGGAGGTGAAGGGCTTTTAATAACGCTGTCATATGTAATAGCTAATCCGGTTTTACAGCTATAGGAATCCGCTATTGGTACGGATCCATTTTTTGATTCATTTAAATAGAAATCAATGATCCTTTTAGCCTCATCGAACATTCCCAGCTGGATTAAGGCCGGTAATATCTTTTCTAATTCATCTGCTGTACTGACATATTCCGATGTGTGGTTAGCCGTAGAAATGTATGTTCCTATTGCTGTCGGCAATAACCAGGTATCCCCTTCTTCTCTATGTTTTAAGAGCTCATCCACTTTCACTTTTAAGTTTTCTTGGGTGATCACTTCAGAAACTTTTTTCGTTGAAGGATTCCCTGGAGATTCAGTATCAGGGTTATTGGCTTTGGGTGCTTCAAAAAATGGGACAGGTTCAGCGCTCGCCGCATTAGCTAAAGGAAAGTTTTTGATTAAGTCAGCCAATGTTCTGGCTTGAGAATATTTCTTAAGGAATGCCAATTGGCCATCTGTTAATGTAAAATTCTGATTACCAGGTGGCTTTCGCATCCCATCTATGACCCCGCTGATGAAATTGGTATTCATGTTAGCTTCAAGCATGTTTTCTCCCATGGGGAAAACAACGACATTTTCAGCGCCATAGGCGATAGCTTCCGGGATATCCGCGCGGACATAGGCTAACTGGAATTTCATCGTATAGGGCGATTCAAACCCGTTACGCGCACCAAAACGAAAAACAAAAGACCCATTCTCATCCTTATAGCTGACAAAAATACCAGAGATCATGTTGCCTGAAGGCGACCAGAAGGACAGTGAAATGTTTGGGTTGGTTGGGTCGATCACGGTCATTTCAGGGCTTTGGGTGGAGTTGCTGAATAACCCGGCAGCGGTGAATTTCCCTGGTCTCCATTCTGATGCCACATTCCCCAGAACTTCAGAGGATTCTCTACCGATCATTTTAATAACGGCATTATCACGCCCGCTTGGGTCTTGAGCTGTAATAACCGCAGCTTTGCCGCCATTGATCCAGACAACACTTTGGATCTTTGTAGTTTCAACATGTTGCAGGTCTCTTTGACTGCCGTCACCCAAAACATGTATTGTTGGCGTAACTAGCGCGTTTGGATTAATGGAACCGTCAATATGCAAGGTGGCTGTCAGAGGCCCATTAAGATCGATCCCTGCCTGGTGTATTTGCGGGATAGCGACCGCAAATACATTTTTGTCGCGTACATCTTCCAGAGAAGCTGCAAAGGTGATCATCCGTTGCGGGGATTTAGCATTTGTGATGAACATTTTATTGATGTCAATAGGGGTCCAAAAACTGACCTTTGCCTTGGGGTCAGATGAGATCTCCAGACTTTTACCATGAGCATCTGTTAAAACTAATGTCACCTGATTATCTTGTAATCCGCTGGCAGCAATGTATAAAAAGTGCCTGCCTTTTAGGATAGGAACAGTTAAAGGAGTGTCAACGTCAGGAGTAGGAGTGATAGTCCCTAGAGAATGAAGTAAATCTTCGGTTAATTTTGGTAAAATATAATTGTTTTCTTCAATCGTCTGGTTATTTAATCCTTTTCCATGATCTTCAGTCGCTGTTTCCCTTCCTAAATCGTCAGACCATATCCTGCTTGACAATTCTTCCACTGTTTGTAAATTACCATTATCATCTTTAAGGGCTTGACCATTGCTGTCAGTTTTAATAGTCCTTTTATCTCTGGTACTCCACCAATTAGAAGGCATTCTCGGAAGAAAAGGATTTCTTAATTGGAAAGTAGGATTATTTTCTATAGTACTGGGGCGCCAGCCTGAAAATTTGGTTTCCGGTTGAACGATTCCGGTGTTAGGATTTTGATTTTCTTCAGTGATCACTGATGTAGGAGTATCCAAAATACCGCCGTTATTGACAGTGTTTGGAGTTACTGCAGCCCCTTGAAGAAGAGGTGTTGCGGAAGTATACTGTTGAAATATAAATGCCCCCTGCGCATTCTTTACAAAGGCGCCTGTGGTATAAATAAAACTGCTTCTTTCTCTAAATATCCCGTCTCCAGGAACTGCCCCAAGTGTTGTCAGAATGTTATGATAATTGTATCCATTCTTGACAGGTACTGCTGTTGTTCCTGTTGCTACCTCTAATACATTAGCCCCTTCATCTGATCTGGTACGGACAATCTTTGGACTTTTTGTACCTTCAAAATCAACATCGGTAGTGACCATTTCAGCCGGAATTTTAGTGCCATTTTCACCAACAGTTTCAGCCTGTGGTTGGGACCAATGGATTGCTGTGACCGGAATTTCCCTGTCACCAATCATAACTGGTACACTAAGCTGGCTGTTTGGATCAAGGCTCTGTGTATAAAGAGGGCTTTCAATAGGCACTCCCATATTAAAGAATGTGATCTGATCGCTGGCATTACCAGTCAAATAATATGGAATAGGCGTACCGGAAATATAAGCCTTTGTACCAGTTTCTATGGTTGATCCAAAATAGGAAGGAACAATATGGCTTACAGGCATGACATTTAAACCGTTAATAGAGGTAAATCCATTACTGCGGTCAGTGGCAATGACACGGCCATTGTGATTAATAGTATCTGTATCAGCTGGTATATTAGTATGCTCGTACCATGTTTTCACATCAAGTGTCGATCCATTGGCGTAATGGATGTTGAAAGGACGCCCAAATGGATTTTGTCCGCGGATCCAGAAATCTTCAGTTAAAGATAATCCAAAAACAGCAGCTCTTACGGTTACAGGTTCGACCCAATCTGATGGATCAGCAGAGTCTTTATGGGGAGTTCCATAATCAGTGATGAATCTTGAATTACCATTAACGCTTGTTACGGTGCCTCCGATAGCGGTGTGACGTTCCGTGGCGCCAATATATTTCTGATCAACACCAACTGAAGCTTCAGTATTACCGTAACCCTCATGGATCGAACGGCCGTATCTATCCAGGGTTTGAACATCACCGCCCCATGGTTTATTAACGTTTTCGGTCAATCGGCCATCATTGTATCTGTAATGATCGAAATGCTGGTAGGGATCAATGTATCCGCCAGGGCCGGGAAGCCATGAAAAACGGCTGACTTCATCGCCGTAATTATTAAAAAGAGGTATGGAGCGAACCTGATCATTCGTGTCTGACTGGATCAAGGTTCCAAAGCTTGAGCTTATATTTTGTTCTCTGCGCAAAACAATGGTCGTGTTTGGATCTCCGGTATTTTGGAAATACAAAGTACTGTCCTGCAGCCAATGATGAAGCTTGGGGTTGACTGTTTCAGTGGTTACGCTGATCTTCTCCCCTGTTTGATCATCAGTGGTCACAGATCTGTTGAAATCTTCATTGCGGTCAGGTTCATTAGTGGTAGTTCTCCCAGAATTTTCTTCTTCATTATGGATCACGATTGGCCGTTCAATGCCCGTTTCAAATGTTTTGTCCAGGTATGAACCTGTATGAAGATTGTGTTCAGTAACATCTAATGTTCCAGATACAGGATTATCATTATTAGTGCTTACAACAGCATGTGGCCGCATGTCTTCACCAGGCTGGCCGGTAAATTCAGTGGTTTCAACAGGAGTGGCGCCACCCATAAATTGAAGGTTATAGGCGCTTCCAAACGTGTGGGTGACAGTTGCTGGCTGGCCTTGAAGAGTATTTAAAGTTTCCTGCCATTGACTGCCGATCACATGGCCTGGGCCATTGGTGACAATGATCCTGTCATTGTTCTGGATCTCGTTATGATTTGTCGTAAAGTAACGCCAATGATCCTTGGACAGATCATACTGGTCATTACCCACCTGGGTTGTGTTGGTGAAGCGAAGAGTGCCGGGATGTTGGTTATGTAATTGATCGCTCCATTCTTCGGGAGTTAAATTTGTTCTTAAAGCGCTCAGTGATGCGGTACCGTTGTTAAATACCCTGGAGCCTTGCTGACGCCCGAATTGGTTAAAGAAATTAAAGGTGCTGAAAAATCTGTTGTTGCTTTGCATAGGGCTATCAGGATGCACCCCGTAGGTGTCCTCGCTCACGTTGCCGTTGAGTAGATTAATATGCACATTTGTAACTAATTCTTGATGATCATTGTGAGCAGTCACTGCTCCAACGACTCTGGTAGTATACGTCAGACCATCCAAATGCAGTTGACCCGCTTTGATCATGGCAGTGACATCCGCATATGCTTGCGGATCTGCCACGGCAGCGGTGAGGTCCATTGTACTGCCATATATTTCGCTTGAAACTTGGGTTCTTAAATCATTGTAATGAGGGATAACGATATTCTCAGATCCGATGCTTTCCCTTAAAAGGCCTGCCTGATAAATTTCCATTTGAGGTGTTCCGGAGTTTGGATTCTGGAACACTTCAACTACCGGTTTGTAGATAGGGGAAACAAAACTGACAATATAATTGCCGTTTAAACCGTGAAAGTCATGGAAAGGATGGATAAAATTAGTAAAACCTCCACGGAAGATCTCGTGCCTTCTCAAATCAGGCGAGTGCCGGACCAAATCTTTAAGTTCGGCCAGAATGTCGCTTGGTACAATATTTTCACCATGAGTTGGGCTGTCAAAAGGTATGAAATTAGTGCCATCAAACTTAACCGCATCACCAACGGTGCCGTCAGGACCTACTTTTTTGATGATCAATGCTCCTGCATGGAAATCGCCATGAGCAGTATCCGTGTCTCCACGTATAGCCATTCCAAAGCGGACGGCATCATCCCATTGCCGTTTAAAGAATGCCAGGTCTCTTAAGGCTTCAGGGGTGCTCACTTTAAAGACCTCAATTTCTTCAACCCCATTCCCATGATCGATGTCAAAATCCATGCCATTAGGAGAAGCTCTGACATATCGGCCATCTGGAGAAAATCTTCCTTCATCTTGCAGATCAGCCACTGCGTTAAGGTCTTCCTGCAATCTCTTGCGGTGTTCTTGATCAGCCAGGATCACATGGGTGTGCCCTGCGATTTTTTCTGTTACAGGGACAAGATTTGAAGGTAAAGCAGGTAAAGGAGTATGGAATCTTGATTCTGACATCGGTGTAAGCGGATCATTCACTGCCCCGTTGGCAGGCAGAACAAATTCACGTAATGCAATTAAAGGACGCAAGGCAGCTCTGCCGACAGGCGATCTTTCGTATCCTTTACCAATTTCGATATCAGGCTTGGTGGCTTCTGGAATGCTTAAACTGATTCCTTTGTTTACTTGAGCCATTAATCCTGTAGTTAGCGTGCTGATACTGCCTTCTATTTTTTCACGTTCGCCAGCGAGTAAAGGTTGGCGCAGGCGTGTGTTTAAGATCTCTTTGCCTACACCTATTAAATTTGCTGTTTCCCAGCTAAATCCAACGGCTTCACGTCCATTAGGGCGCATGATAGCGTCTACAGCATCAACCATGCCGTCCTTGGTCCCAAAGTGAGATTCGATCGAGTTCCAGAAGGTAATTAATTTATGTGAATCTCCTCCCAGGAAGATGTCGGTAAAACGCTGGACTCCTAATACCCTGATCCAAAGCAAGGTGGTTGATAAGGCATGCCCAGGTTTTCCAGTTTTAAAATGAAATAGGTGGGCATCGGCATCCCATAAATGGATAACAGCACCACGTAAAAGGAAATCAGCGGCAACCTTATCTCCATATTTATCAAAAAATGAGAACATCAACGCCCCTTCATCGCCGTCTTTGATCAACCCTTTCACCGCGTTCTTATGTAAACGCTGATCGATCATTTTTAAAGCATTGGCAATTTGGTCCTGCGCACTCATGGGGTCGTTTTCATCGATCTTCACTCCTGGATGATCCTTGGCAAAGCCCATTAAATATAAACCAAACTTTGATGTGGCCTGATTGCTTAGTTTAGCCGCTGCTGCACCTGTGATCTGGTTAAATGATTCAGGTTGTCCGGGATATTGTTCTTTGTGAGCCGTGTTGGTCTTCATATACTGATAGTTGATGTTCAATAATTCCCGTGCCAATGGCACGTTGCCGCTGGCAAGGGCCCGTGGGACCATTTCCAGCTGATCATCGTTCAAAGCCAGGCGGAAATAAATTTGTCCGTTTTGATCAAAGGAAGCCAATAAATGATTGGTGGCATAATTCTGCCCTTCTTTACCACCAGCTGTACCGACATACGAGAAATAGCCGCCGATTTCAGGCATGCGGCTGCTGATATTGTAGTTTTCTTCGGTTTGCCTTAATGCGTCAATGGTTGGTTGAATGGCATTAGGTTTAAGGATGAGCACTGTTTTCTTTCCTGAAACAGGATCTGATTTCACGTAAACCGGTACTTTGTAAATACTTGACCCAAACCTGATCTCACCAATGCTGAGGCTGGCTTCCAGAGGAACAACGCTTAATAATTTCATTTGCTCTTCCGTATAACCGGAAGCTTTGGATTTAAGCAACCCGTCTTCAACCACAATGGCTTTGATATTATCGTCCTGCCATAAGGCATCGAGATCTTTCAGGAATTTGATTTGCCACCACAAGCTAAGGTGAACGAACGGAGCTGAGATCTCTAATTGAAAATGCTTGGGCGAGTTGACAAAAATGGGGTTTAAAGGGTTCCCTGTGGCAAGCTCATTGACATGATTAACAAAGCTTCCAAAATTCCCTGAAATATTAAGTAATGGGATCAAGCTTTTTGCTTTGATCCCGCTTTTTAATGCTTGCCCCAAAGAAAAAGAAGGTAATGGATTTCCCTTATTAAAGAGCACGGCAGCACCCTGGACAAAATTAAAGTCTCCATTACCGCCAACAACAGATTGTAAAGCATTTAACCCAGGCACCTTGGCTAAGGCAAGGACTTGACCCAAGATGGCGCCAACATCGCTGGCAATGCCCAATTTTTCAAAGGCCAAAGCCTGATTCTTTCGAAGATTTAAAAAGGCGTTAGCTTTGGCGCGGTTTTCTGGTGAAAGTGAACTGGTCCTAAAGATATGACCTTCCTTGGTCCACTTCGCGTGATCCTTAGGATGGGCAGCCATAAATGTTTGCCAATCCTTAAATTCAATCTTTGAATTAAACTTTTCACAAAACAGCATCCATGCAATTGCTTCGTCCTGGACATCATCAGGGATCGCTCCAGGGACAGAGTTTTTAGCAGGATGAAGTATCGTAAAGCCCGCATCAAAAAGCGGCCCTACGAAACCCGCTGCCTGTGGAGCAACAGCACTCGCAGCCAAGGTCAAGGCATCTGAGAAATAAAGCATCTTATCGCGGGACCTCTGCTCTAGAAGGTATTTGTGGGTCGCAGGGCCTTCCTGGGAAGCGGCCATAAATGATGCGATATTCTCCCCTAATTCTACACGAACCATGTTAGGACCGCACATAAAGCGTCTTTTTCTAAGCGCATTGATCAATTTTTCCCCATATTCAGCTAAAATTGGAGAAGCGTCCTCCTCCTCCTCTTCAGTGGCTTGTTTTTCCAAGGCAGCGGCTTTCGTAGGAATGACCCTTTTAAACTCGATCCAAACACCTGAAGCACCGCTTTGGACAGCTTCCAATTCAGTTGTACTCCCATCCTTTTCCCTAATAACATAAGCTTCACGTTCAAATGGTGTCTTTTTGACAGTCTTATAGATCTCATGGTCTTGTTCGGTGACAAAACGAAAAACGCTCTGGATAAGGCCCCATTTGTTAGGATCGATCTCAACAGTGGTTAAAAGCCCTGTTGCCGGTATTTGCGCGCCTTTAAATAATTCTTTTATTCTTGGTTGATTTAAGAACTGGCGTTGTTCAACAGGGTTTGTGATGCTAAGGACCTTGTACAAAGCCTGCTGCATTTCGGTATCATGTATTGCGGCCAGCATCAGCTCATACTGGGCCTGAGCTTCTTGTTCGCCTCCCTGTAAAATACCTTCATGCATTTTGCCATCTTTACCCTTAAAGGTAACCACGACCGCGATCGGCCGGCCGGCTAACTCATATTCATGAACCTTTGATCGCGGGATTTTAGGGAAGTTCTTTATAAAAGCAAGATCAAGGGGTTCCAGGCCTGGAGGGATCTCATAGGCTGTAAGTTCAGTATCTTTATCATAGATAAATTCAACCAGATCATCATCATTGGTGATCGTCAACAAAGGTGCATGCATATCCCTGGGATCGATGGAACTAATGATCACCAAAGCAGTATGATGAACATAAAGTTGATCTTTAATCTTGGTCAAGTTCTCATAGGCCCTTGTCTCCATCTGGACATAGGGCAGAGTATCATTGACATATACGACAGGCTTTGTTTTAAAGAACTCTATTAATGAATCGCGGGTTTGTCTCAAAGCTTCCAGGGCAGCCTTGCTTTTGTTGATTAAATACTCAACGACTGGTGCCTTTTCATTAGCTTTAGTTAATTGCTTGTTTAGATTTTGTATCTCTCCTGTAGTTGGTTTAGGCTGGTTACTAGGAGCGCCAGATGCGCGCAGCTGTTCTTCAGGAGTAGAATTACCAGTATCAGGGTAATTAGTAACATGACCAGGGTTTGAAGGAGTTTCAGGTCCTGCCGGAAGGCCTGTGGGGGTAGTGCTATTAAGAGGATTACTTGGTGTTGGAGAAGCGAATGCAATAGACCTGGTTTGAACGGGCTGTTGCCCTGCTATATTAGGGAAAACAGGTGGAGGTGTTCCTCCTGTACCTGCAGCCAAGGGAGCTGTTGGCCTAGCTTTAGGTACACCAAATTCATCCATTTCAAAACCCGGTATGACCTTGTGAAAACCTGAGCCCCTTATATGAGTTTTCTGTACATTTGGTGGTGCTATATTATGGCCTGCTGGAATTGAGGACGCGGGTGCAGCTATAGGAGCAATAACAGGAGCAACGACAGGAGCAACGACAGGAGCTGTCAGCGTATTTGCTGAAATCGTTCCACTGATATTCTGTTCTTTTTCATGGCGTGTCAACTGCACATAATGACCAAGAGTTTTTTCGACTTTAGGCGATGAAAATCTATGATGTTTTTCAAAGTTTCTCACACCATCAACTCCGGACAAATCGAGATTCCAGATGATCTTGCCATCTGATGAGGGTTTGATTGCAATAAATGGCTTTAGCAGGTTCATGTCATTAACAATCAAATTGCCGTCTTTATCGAATAAATCAATCTCTCCTTTGCTCATATCTTTAAGATCATGAGCAACTTTGACCAAGATGTCGGCAGAATACAGGTTTTGGTCTGCAAGCTGCACGCTTGGAGCTGGCTGCCTGTTGTCAGTTGAAGCTTCAGCTGCCTTAGCCGTTGGATTTAAGAAAGGAAGTCCAAAGATCGCAAGCCCTGCTGCTACAATCAAGGAACCGGTGATCTTCTTTCTGGCAAGCTGGGCAGCCTCGGTTGTTGAAGTTGCATGATATATAGTTCCCAATCCGCCCATGAACAAACCGCCAGAAAAATACTTCCTGGGGATGATCTCATTGTCAGGGTTTACTTCTTCCTTAATATAGTTATATACACCTAACTTGTAAGACTTCAGGTATTGGCGGTATATCTTTTGATCCACACTTCTGTCAGTTACATCAACACCGTTTATTTTCTTGCGATTGACATAGCCCTGATTGATCAAGCTTTGTTTTAATTTATTTTTAAACCAGAATGCCAGGATCAAAGAATTGTAAACCTGGCGCAAGACTGCAAAGTTTTTTCCGGTGTTAACTTCTTTTTCAAGTAACGGTAAAATAACCTGGCGAATCAATTCATTGGATAATTTTCTATTTTGGTCTGCATCATTATCAACACCTGGATTTTTAGCTGATTTTGAAAGTGCCAAATAATCTTCTTCAAGCATCACTTTCAATCTGCTTTTAGTAATGACAGCGGTGTTGTTAATCACATTTTCGTAAACATCAGCTTTATCCGGAACGATCCAAACCTTGTTAAATGTGCTGACAGGAATATTGGTTGTGCCAAAACGTTTGTAGGATTCTTGGTAAATCCTGCGCCAGAATTCTTTACCTGCATTTCCTTCCGGGTACATCAAAGAAGCAGTTACCTGTTTTAACAAATAATCCTGGGCCAAAAATTCTTTGCCCATTTCAGTGATCCCGAATTCATTTGGGATGATGCGGTTCTTTTCAAAAGGTGACAAGTTGACCCACATGTCTTTTTCAGGAATTGTTAATGATGCCAGGAAATATTTAACAAGGCGGTTTGATTCTTCTTTGAGGAAAATTTTTCTGGTAATTGAATTTTGTTCATTTTGAGTTTGGTCACCCTGTGAAATGACAAATTCAAATTTGAAAGGATTGTCCTTGAAAACTTTCAGGCCAAGGATCATGGATGGCGAAAATGATGGTGTTAAATAAACCATTTTTCCAGGTGTAGGCAAGAACGGAACATCGGCCTGCACCGGCTGAGAATAAATAGTATTTAATAAGAAGGTGATTATAACCACCCATACTATTGGTTTATAGTTTGTGAATATTTTCTTCATAACACTTGGGTCCGTTTGACTGCTTTTTCAATTTAAGGGGTACTTCTCTCTCCACGCTTAAAGTATATAATATAAATAGCCTAATAGCCAATTTTGAGGAGGTTTTTGGGAAAGCGTTTTCCCGGATATTCTTCGACGAGAATTGTAATTAAACTTAAGGGTTTTATAAAAATTTTTTAACAATTAAACATAATTAAAGCCGTTAAGAAGGTTTTTAGACAATTAGCCTGGCTGCCAGGTTTTTTGAATGGCTAACGCAGTCATTGAAAGAAATACCGTTTAAATAATTTGCGTGTAAAAATAAGCCTGGTGTTTTCCTGCAAAGTTGAATGATCGATTGTTTCCACCTGGGATATTTATTGTGATATTGCGGTATTGCTTTAGGCCAACGTTTGACAAATGTTTGCAGCGGTGCTGCGGCAAGGCCGTAAATACTATCAATTTCTTTGACCGCTTTTTTAATGATCTCGTTTTCATCATCATTGATAATGGCCGGATGATGTGAACCGCCCATCATGACACGCATCATCATCGTTTCTTCACCTGCCCTGTTTTCATAAACATTGCTTTCAATCAATACGCCTAAAATGGTTTTGTTTTCTTTGGAAGGGACCAAATAACCAAAACCATCAGGTTGTATTTTAAAAGTTTTTTTATTAAAAATCAATCCTGCAACCGTAACTGGCGCGTAATGAATTTGGTCCAAAAGCTTGGCTAATTCTGGATTAATATTTTCAGTAATTTGGGCCGCGCAATAAGCAGGTGTAGCAATAATATTGATATCAGCTGTGATGTTTGTTGATATTTCAGAATTCGTTTGGATGTTATTCCTGTAACGTTTTTCAAGTGTTTCAATGATCTGACCCATGCCGTTCTTAAATGAACGCATGCGTGTTTTTCTAAAACCTTTGTATTTTAATTTTGGGAAAGCAGATGCCATATGCAATCGTTTGATATCACCCGCGTAAATTCCGCTGATGAATGGATCAACTAGATTTTCCGCGATGCCTTGTGAAAACCGCTGGCTTACATAATTGTAAATAGATTGATCTGATGAAATGTTCTTCTTAAAAACACCTTTGATTAATGCCCACTTATCTTTTGCAGGTAATAATGGTGAGCAAATAAAATCGATGGGTCCAGCGGGCAAAGGGATGAGCTTATTATTTCTTTGGATATATCGCCGTTTTGCGTTTGGACTGGCTTCGATCAGTTGATCTGTTAGGCCTAATTCTTCGATCAGTTCAAGGGTAGCTGGTTGATTGTCCAAAAAACCGTTTGGACCCCATTCAAAAAGGCAGGAATTATCCTTGAAACTGCGTATGGTTCCTCCTGTTACAGCTTCTCTTTCGTAAAGCGTTATCTCAACCGTGTCTCCCAAGCGTTGTTTCAAATAATGCAAAACACTAAGCCCGGAGATCCCGCCACCAATTATAGCAATTTTCTTCATTATGTCATTCAAAGGGAATAGAAGGATATGTTTTTGATAAGGCCTGCTACCCCACAGGCACGCAGGGGCTGCTTACAATTGTAGCCCCGAAGTGCCGAGCTTGTGGGGTTAGGGGTCAGGCGTCCGGCCGTGAAAAAACATATCCTTGTGTTCCCGTTCATTAACTCCATTTGAATTTGTGCACTTCATCAACGATCAATTTAAGCTTCATAGGGTTAACGTCAGGCATGACCCCATGGCTTAGGTTAAAGATATATTTTCGGTGCTTGAGCCTGGCTGCTTTAAGGATAGCCCTTGTTTCTTCTATGATTGTCTTATCATCTGCATATAAAAGGCTGTTTAACAGGTTGCCCTGGATGCCTTTTTTGGTCTTTATGTCCTTAATATTGACTGTTTCACAGACAGAAAGCATGTCTGCCCCCGCGTCTTCCATGAGATCTATTAAATGGGCGCAGTTTTTAAGGTAATAGATCGATGGCAGCTTGATAGCCTTGAAGATTTTCTGCACGTAAGGCAGGACAAAGGTCTCGTAATCTTCCCGGCGTAAGGTTCCGGCCCATGTGTCAAAGAGCTGAAACAGTTTGATCCCTGCCTCTTTTTGCTGTTTTATATAGGCAATGGTATTATCTGTCAATAAATCCATTAATTGATGGAATGACTGGGGATTTTCATACATCATCCGATTGTGTTTAGAGCACAGATACGTGGCAACGGTATAAGGAGAACCGGCAAATCCTATCAAAGGGATTGACGGCGGTAAAACAGCGTTGATCAGCTGGATGGTTCTGCTGACATGTTCTAATCCGCTGAATTTCCCCAAACGCTTAAGGTCTCCGGGATGATTGATGGGGTTATTGATCACAGGACCTTTGCCATTGATAAACTCAATGTGAAAGCCCATGCCAGAAGGCATGGTGAGGATATCCGCAAAAAGGATCGCGGCATCAACGCCCAGGATCTCCAGGGGCTGTAAGGTGATGGCCCCCGCAATTTCGGGGTCACGAAAGAGCTGACTTAAAGGACGGTTGGCCTTAAGAGACTGGTATTGGGGTAAATACCTCCCTGCCTGCCGCATGAACCAGACCGGGACCTGTTTGTTCTTGCCTTGAAAAGCTAATAAAATATTAGATTGTTCTTGAGAAGCGTTGGTGGCCATTTTTTTGCCTCAGGTAGTGGTCAAATCCCATGCATACATTCCGGATAAAGATCTTGCCCAGATCAGTAACCAGGATATAGCGGGAAGTCTCGGTTATTAATCCATCTTCAATGCAGTCATGGATATGTTTGCCTTCTTCTAAAAAGTAATCCTCAAATTCATAGCCAAAGGAATCAAAAAAGAGCTGTTTATCGATTTGAAACTGGCACATCAAGTGATTGATCACCCATTGGCGCAGTTGATCGTCCTGGGTCAATCGCTTACCGCGTTCAACCGGAAGATGGCCTTGAGAGATAATCTCATAATATTCCGGCAACACTTTTACATTCTGAACATAGGTTTTTTCAATGAATCCAATCGCCGACGGGCCTACCCCAATGAATTCGTCAGCCGGCTTTAACGTGTACCCCATGAAATTACGATGAAGTTTGCCTTCATTAAAGGCTTGGGCCATGGCATCCGTAGTCAGGGCAAAATGGTCCATGGCAATGGCCTGATAACCGTGTTTTAGTAAATTTTCACGGGATTGGATAAATATATCCAGTTTTTCATCCTGGAGCGCGATCGCATTCAAATTGAATTTATTCTGCGGTTTAGAAAGCCACGGCACATAGGCAAAGCTATACAAAGCGATCCTGTCGGGATGTAACCTGATAACCAAATCAACCGTTTTTTTAAAAGTATCCTTGGTTTGATACGGTAATCCATAGATCAAATCATAGTTGACCGAATCAAACCCAAGTTCCCGGCACCATTGGTGGACTTGGGATACCTGTTCAAAAGGCTGGATGCGGTTGATATCATCCTGGACCTTCTCATCAAAATCCTGAACCCCCATCGAAATACGGTTAAATCCCAGATGGCGCAGGGTTTTTAATTTATTTTGAGTGACCGTCCGCGGATCGATCTCGATGGCGATCTCTTCTTTAGGGTCTATGTCAAAAAGGGATTGGATCCTGGTAAAAAGTTTCTCGATCTGTGCTTCAGACAAATAAGTAGGTGTCCCGCCGCCCCAGTGCAACTGGCGGATGAGTTTACGTTTTTGAAGGTGGCTTGCCACCATTTCCAACTCTTTAAATAGATACCTCAAAAACTCATCCCCCACCTTTTCGTCCCGGGCGCGGATGACCTTATTGCAGGCACAAAAATAACATAACTGCTCACAGAAAGGGATGTGTATATATAGGGAAAGGGTCTTATCGTTGAGGCCAAAAGCCTTTAATGCGGAAATATATGCGTCCGCGTTGACATCATGGGTCCATTGAGGAGCGGTTGGGTAGCTGGTATAACGGGGACCGGCAACATCATATTTCTGAAGGGTGTTCTTATCAATTTGCATAAGAGAGTATTGTAATTCGTAGGCTGGAAAAGTCCACCAAGAAAAATCAGGGTTGGCTGATATTGAACCCTAATAATGGACGGACTTGCGCCGGGCTTATGGCAGTGACATTCAGGATAACTGGAACAGCTGATTGCACACCTTCTTTCATGATCCGGGCAAGCATTGATGGGTCAAAATTAACTTTAACCCCCCCATGAACATTCTTGGTGACCGTGATCCCTGAATTTGCTTTTGTAAGGTCAATACCGCCGTTGACTTTCATTGCAGCATCTTCCTTGTTTGCGGCTACGCTGCGTATCACGCTAAGAAAATAATTTAATGTTGATACTGCCGTTGATCTAATCATCAAAGGCCCATGGGAATTCTGAACTGAGATACCGTTGACCCTAGGATGACTATGGCCATTATTGGAATTTGATGACGGCGGAAATGAACCCAGGGATGGAAGAAATGCAATTAAATCGTTTGAAAATGGATGGTTAGCTAAAATAGCCTGAACAACGATGTTAATGTTTCCTATATAACGTTTGGTATTCCTGTTGGGTTTTAACGTCCGCAGGTATTTCAACCGGGAACGCAGTAAAGAAAGAGAAATCGGGACAGGACCTAAAAGTCTTAGCCGCGCTGCTTCAACAATCTTTGGGTTTCTGCTGCCTAAAGCATCAATAAGCTCTTCATCGGTCATTTTTTCAACGCGCGCATCTGCTGATCTTTTTAAATGATCACTGTATAATTTCTTTATAACAGCGACCGCCATGGCATGATCAGCCAAAACAGTTGAAGGACGGTTCAATAATAAGGCCACGGTAAATTCAGATAAATTATTCCTGAACCTTAACTGCGTTCTTTGAGCAAGATCTATGCTCTTGATCCCGTAAACATTAGGATGTGCGGCAGTGGGGCTTTCGCCAAAACCGCCTGAAAAGTATTTTCTAGGGATCATTTGGCCATCAGCGCTTGAATCTTCCTTAATATAGTTAAATACACCCTTCTTGTAGGCCTTGAGGTATTGGTGGTAAATCCGATCTGTCACAGATAAATCATTCAAGTTGACTCCCTTTACAGCGCTTTTATTACTATAAACTTTATTTAGCAAAGCCAGCTTAAGATTATCCTTATACCAGTTAGCCAGGATCAGGGAATTGAATATCTGTCGCAATGTTGCAAAATTCTGCCCGCTATTTACTTCTTTTTCAAGTTCAGGAAGGATGATCTGACGGATGACCTGGGAGCCTAACGCGCTAACGTCATTCTTGGGAATAGTTTTAGTTGAGTGCTTTTCAAGGGATAAATAGTCTTCTTCCAGCATTACCTTCAAGTGCCCGCCTAATACAAAAACTGTCTGCCCGTTTTCATATACACTGGCTTTATCAGCCAAGATCCAGACTTTATTAAAGGTATTTACAGGCACATCCGCCGTACCGTAAAGCTCTCTGGCCCTGGTATAAACGCGCTCCCAAAATTCTTTCCCAAGGTTCTTTTCAGGATAGATCATGGAAGCTGTTAATTGTTTTAAGATATAATCCTGAGCCAGTAAATCGCGCCCTAAAACTGTTTGGCCTAAAGCTTGCGGGATCATCCTGTCTTTTTCGTAGGGGCTTAGATTTACCCAAAGGTCTTTTTCGGGAATGGTCAGGCAGGCAAAGAAATATTTGATCAAACGATCCGCGTCAGTTTTGAGTTCTTCCTGTGACCTGGTGCCTGAATCCACTATAAAATCAAATAAGAACGGATTATCCTTGTGAACCGTAAGTCCTTTGATAAGGGCTGGTTCAAAAGCAGGGCTTAGGCTGATCATAGTGCCTGGGGTCGGTAAATTTAAATTGAAGTCAACGGCCCTGGCAGATGTGTTTGCCAGGAAGGACGAGGTAAAACATACGATGATAAGACAAGCAATCATTCGCCTGAACATGAATATATTCTAGATAATGAATATTGGGTTTTGAGGTAGGAAGAATTAAGATTTTGTTAAGACAGGCAGGTTTTGCTGCTAGGATTTTTTCTTGCCAAAAATTTTATGAAGGATGATCGCGATCGGGTCAAAGAAACGGTCCACCACCCGCTCTTTAAGAGGAATGATAGCATTGTCAGTGATATGGATATGCTCGGGACACACGTCGGTGCAGCATTTGGTGATATTACAGAGGCCCGAACCGTATTCGTTCCTCACTTTCTCAATACGGTCTTCAGTATCCAGCGGATGCATCTCTAAAGAAGCCAAACGGATCATAAAGCGGGGCCCGACAAATTTATCTTTTTTATCCTGATCACGCAGGACATGACAGACATTTTGACATAAAAAACATTCAATGCATTTACGGAATTCCTGGGAACGTTCAACGTCGCGCTGAAACATCCGGTGATTCCCGTCTTTATCCCTTGGCCTGGGTTTAAACGGAGCAATGCGTTTATTCTGGACATAATTCCAGGAAACATCCGTTACCAGATCTTTAATGATCGGAAATGTTTTAAGCGGCTGGATCGTAATGACTTCATCTTCTTTAAATGAGTTCATGCGGGTCAAACAGCTCAGGCGCGGTTTCCCATTGATCTCCATGCTGCACGAACCGCACTTGCCTGCCTTGCAATTCCAGCGGCAAGCCAGATCACTGGCTTGGCTCGCCTGGATGCGGTGAATGACATCCAAAACAACCATGCCCTTGTCGAGCTCAAGCTTATATTCGACGAATTTACCGCCTGTTTTGTCTCCGCGCCAAACGCGGAATGTCCGCTCACCCATAGCTTGTTTTACTTTCCAGATCTTCTATTTTTGCGTAAGCAACATCAGCCAATTCTTTGGGAGGCGCAGTGCGAGCTTCACGGCGCAAGTTCATTTTGCCATCGGGATCTTTTTTAAGAACATTATTATACGTAAGGCCTTCCTCACGCTCTCCCTGAAAATCAATACGGCTGTGGCCACCACGGGATTCTTCACGCGCCAGGGCTGCCATGGTTACAGCTTCAGCGGTAACGATCAAATTATTCAGATCATTCGCCGCATTCCAGCCTGGATTAAATTGAGGGCTTGCGTGCGCCTTGACTTTCTCGATATCTTTTTTAATACGCTCGATCTCAACCAGGGCTTTTTGCAATTCCGTCCCTAATCGCATGATCCCAACTAATTGCTGCATGACCTTTTGCAGGTCTTCCTGGACGACAAAAGGATTTAAACCCTCTTCCCTATTAAGGAAAGCTGTAGCCCTGCGGATAATGGCCGTTGCCTGGGTTTCATCGATTTTTCCTTGGGAAGCTTTTTTAATATAATCAGCAGCACCTGCTCCCGCCAATTTCCCAAAGACCAGGAGATCTGATAAAGAATTTCCACCCAAGCGGTTGGCGCCATGCATGCCGCCGCCGCATTCCCCGCAGGCAAAAAGCCCCGGGACATTGGTGGCCTGCGTATCAGAATCAACACGGATACCACCCATGAAATAATGAAGGGTTGGCCCAACTTCCATCGGTTCTTTGGTAATATCAACTTCGGCGAGTTCTATAAACTGATGATACATAGATGGCAGCTTCTTTTTAATATATTCAGCCGGACGCTGAGAAGCGATATCAAGGAACACCCCGCCGTGTGGTGAACCGCGGCCTTCTTCAACTTCCTTCTTGATGGCACGCGCCACCACGTCACGGGTTAAAAGTTCTGGAGGCCGGCGCGCGTTTTTGTCGCCTTTTAGCCACCGGGTCGCTTCTTCTACAGTGTCAGCAGTTTCCGCAGCAAATTTTTCAGGGATATATTTAAACATGAAGCGCTCGCCCTTATTGTTTAAAAGCAGTCCGCCTTCACCGCGCACGCCTTCGGTAACCAGCGTTCCTTTAACGGACGGCGGCCACATCATCCCTGTGGGATGGAACTGGGTGAATTCCATATCAATAAGTTCAGCACCTGCCCGGTACGCCATGCCTAGTCCATCGCCGGTATATTCCCAGGAATTAGATGTTATTTGCCAGGCCCTTCCGCCGCCGCCTGTTGCAAAAATAATGGCTTTGGCCCTAAAAATAACAAAGCGCCCTGTTTCACGCCAATACCCCACTAATCCAGCGACCTTGCCGTCATCTAAAAGCAGGTCAAGTCCGGTGCATTCCATGTGTGTCGATATGCCTTTATGGATGCAGAAGTCCTGCAGTGTGCGGATGATCTCAAGGCCGGTACGGTCGCCAACGTGGGCTAAACGCGGATAACGATGCCCGCCAAAGTTCCTTTGATTAATGAGCCCATCAGGCGTGCGGTCAAATACAGCTCCCCATTCTTCCAGTTCACGGACACGGTCCGGAGCCTGTTTGGCATGAAGTTCGGCCATACGCCATTGATTTAAAAATTTTCCGCCGCGCATCGTATCGCGAAAATGGATCTTCCAGTTGTCACGTTTGTCAACGTTGCCCATCGCGGCCGCAACTCCGCCCTCGGCCATGACCGTATGCGCTTTGCCCAACAGGGATTTTGAGATCATCCCGGTATTAAGCCCAAGCTGTGCGCATTCAATGGCGGCCCGGATCCCGGCGCCACCCGCACCGACAACCAGTACATCATGATCTATGGTTTGAATTTCTTTAATATCCATTAATTAATGTCCCCAAGTGTTAAAATCATGCCAAATCCCCATCGAGACCATCCGGACATAGAGGTCTGTAAATCCAACCCAGATCATGCTGACCCATGCCCAGAACATATGGTTCTCGTTTAATTTCGAGATCTTTTGCCATAAATTGTAACCCACATGTTCTTTGCCATTAGCGCATGAGAAACAGTCCTTCCTGCCGCCGAGTAAATGCCTTAAGGCATGACAGCTGAAAGTATAATGAGACAATAAAAGGACATTAATATATAAAACAACTGTTCCCACACCAATACCGAATTGGCCGTGATTGAAAAAAGCTTTAAAAACGTCATAAGACAAAACAAGAATGTATCCGATAGCGATATATAAGGTATACCGATGGAGATTTTGAAAAAGTAAAAGATGTGTTTCACCCTTGTAATTTTTTTGTGGAAAAGCGGTGACCGCGCATGCTGGGGGTGTAGCAAAAAATGAACGGTAGTAAAATTTGCGGTAATAATAACAGGTCAAACGGAAAGAAAGCGGGCCTATCAGGACAAGCATTGCCGGTGAGGCAGGAAGAAATTTAGGCCACCAGCCAGGCCATGCCCCAAACCAGGCATGATCAACCGGGGCTGAGCCCGCGGCGGTCGGATCCACCATCAGTGTCGGTGAATAAAGCGGTGATAAATAAGGTGAAGCATAATAATGGCCGGCCTGAAACATCGCCCAGGTCGTGTAAATAACGAAGCATAAAAATCCAAAACCGGTGGCCATTGGCTCTAACCACCAAAGGTCTGTACGGTTGGTTGAGGCAAAATTAGTTGAATGGGCTTGGGGTTCTGTTTGTTTCATTTGCTCTTAAGAGCTTTCATTAATTCATTAAAAAACACATCAATATCACTTTCAACTTCTAAGGCTACATTATACATATTTAAATCTACTTTTGTATTATTGATTATAATTATTTTGCCCGGCACAAATTGAGGTAAAGAAGCTGCGGGATAGACCGCACAGGAAGTGCCGATGACAAAAAATAGATCAGCACTCTGGGCTAACTCCAGGCATTGGTGGTAATATTTGACATCTTCTCCGAAGAATACGATGTCGGGCTTGATGATCCCGCGGCATGAGCAATGCGGGATCACGTGCTGCAGTACCATTGATCTCAATTCCTGATAATCATAAGCTTTGCGGCATCGAAGGCAATGGCTTGTTAAGAAGTTGCCGTGCATATCCAGAATTTTATGAGAGCCGGCTTTTTGATGTAATCCATCGATGTTTTGAGTGATCACCGCCTTCACCTTCCCCATCCCCTCAAGAGCTGCTAAAGCGTGATGGGTCGGGGTTGGATTAATTTTAGACTCAAGGGCAATGAAATCAAAAGCGAATTCATAAAACGGTTTAGGGTCTTTAAAAAAATAAGAAATATCGAAGATCTTTTCAGCATCATATAGGCGGCTGGTATAAAGCCCCTGCGGTCCGCGAAAATCAGGTATGCCGGCGTTAGTGGAAATCCCGGCACCTGTTAAAACAACCGTATTCTTTGATTGAAGGATCAAATCAGCGCATCGGGTGATCTGGTCGGTAGGCATTTAAGCTTCTTGGTATTTCTCTTTGAGAGCGGTGATGACGTTAGCATCGGCAAGGGTGGTGACATCCCCCAAGGCGCGTCCTTCAGCGATATCCCGTAATAGACGGCGCATGATCTTGCCTGAACGGGTTTTGGGGACATCTGCCGTGAATATGATCTTGGAAGGCCGTGCCAGGGCGCCTATTTTTTCGGAAACATGATTCTTGAGAACTTCTTCAGTTTTGGCATCGATCTTAAAACCCTCTTTAAGAATAACAAACGCGGCAATGGCCTGCCCTTTGATCTCATCCTTAACGCCTACAACAGCGGCCTCAGCCACCATTTGATTATCAACCAGGGCGCTTTCAACTTCTGAAGTGGAAATATTATGCCCGGCTACGAGCATAATATCATCTACTCGCCCCAAAAACCAAAAGTACCCGTCCGTATCACGCTTGGTACCATCTCCGGCAAAATAACTTTTACCCTGCCAACGTCCCCAATAAGTTTCTTGATAGCGTTCTTTATCTCCCCAAATTCCCCTGAGCATAGACGGCCAAGGGCTGGTAATGCTTAAGAACCCTCCGCCTGCGGGAATGATCTGACCTTCTTCGTTAAGAATTTCGGCATCAATGCCTGGCAAAGGCTTACCGGCTGATCCTGGTTTCATGGGCGTGACACCAGGCAAGGTGGTGATCATGATCGCCCCGGTTTCCGTCTGCCACCAGGTGTCAACAATGGGGCATTTATGAGAACCGATATTTTCATGATACCATATCCAGGCTTCCGGATTGATCGGCTCTCCCACACTGCCTAACAGGCGTAAGCTTCCTAAATTACATCCTTTGGGCCAATGATCACCCCATTTCATAAAAGCACGAATAGCGGTAGGTGCTGTGTAAAATACACTTACCTTATATTTTTCAATTATCTTCCAGAAACGGTCCCGCTGGGGAGTGTCTGGAGCTCCTTCATAAAGGATTTGGGTTGCGGCATTGGTCATGGGACCATAAACAATATAGCTATGCCCTGTTACCCAGCCAACATCTGCGGTGCACCAGAAAATATCATTGGGTTTAAGATCAAATACCCAGTGGGTGGTGTTGCAGACGCCTGTTAAATACCCGCCGGTTGTATGAACAATCCCTTTAGGTTTTCCAGTGGTCCCGGAAGTATAGAGAATAAAAAGGACATCTTCACTGTCCATTGCTTCAGGTTCACAATATGTTTTTACATTACGGATGACGTCATGGTACCAATGGTCTCGGCCGGATATCATCGGGATCTCGTTTTTTAAACGCTGGACTACGATCACATCCTGAATGGTGGGCGTCTCTTCAAGGGCATTATCAGCAATATTCTTGAGAGGAACAGTGTTCCCGCGGCGCAGGCCTCCGTCAGCGGTGATTAATAATTTAGCCTGGGCATCATTGATGCGGTCACGCAGGGCATGGGCGCTGAATCCTCCAAAGATGACGGTGTGGATCGCACCAATACGCGCACAGGCAAGCATGGAAAATACCGCCTCGGGGATCATGGGTAAATAAATGGCCACCCTGTCCCCTTTTTTAATCTCTAAACTTTTAATCGCATTAGCTAATTTATTGACTTCCAGATAAGATTCAGCATAGGTGTACGTTCTTTGTGCGCCATCTTCGCCTTCCCAGATTAAAGCGGTTTTATTGCCCAGATTAGCTTTGATATGCCGATCCAAGCAATTATAAGAAGCGTTGATCTTCCCGCCTACAAACCATTGGGCAAAAGGCCTATCCCAAACCAGCGCCTGCTTCCAGGGTGTTGACCAGACTAATTTCTTAGCGCATTGTTCCCAGAAAGCAATCCTGTCAGCCTGGGCTTGCAGATATAGGGAATCGTTTTTAATATTGGCTAGATTATGAAAAAGGCAAGGGACTTCAAAGACTCGGGATTCATGCCAAAGGTCATCAACTTCGGTTTTAAATTGCTCCATAAATTCAATTACCTTTTGATAAAGGTCATGATGTCTTTAAATTTAGGGTTATCTGCTGTTAAAAGTAATTCACACATAGCCATTTCCGCAGTGGTAATGGTGATGCCCTCATCACGCATGCGCAGAATGGCAAGATCGTTATCATACTGATGGCGTGAAGAAACCGCATCAGCGATCACATGGACTTGATAGCCATGACGATGCAGGTCACGGACGGTTTGATAAACACAGACGTGTGTTTCGATCCCTGTCACCAATATTTGACGCTTGTTGATCTTTTTAAGATGTTCAACGTACTCAGGACAGCCCAGGCAGCTGAAACTGCGTTTATGAATTGGTTTGACCATCGGATACAATAGATCCTTGATCACAGCAACCGTTTCTCCGATCTTATCAGGAGCTTGTTCGCTCCATAATACCGGTATGGTGAATATTTCGCAGGCTTTGATAAAATATTGGATATGGGTTGAAACGCGCTCATGCTCATGCACAAGACTGGCAAGTTTTCCTTGAACATCAATGACCGCTAATGCTGTATTTTTAATATCTAACACAAATCGCCTTAATTATTAGCCGCGGGTTCAATGATGCCGCAGGCAATGCGCCCGCCGGCATTACCGGACGGCTGGCTGAAATCGTCCCGTTTTTCATGCAGGATAATCGATAAACCGTTCACCGCGTACTTGCCGTCATTTAAAGTTAGACCAGGCATAAACACAGAAAAATCACCGCTCCCATCAGGAAGCACTGTTATATTTCCCATATCCCCTGCCATGGCCCGCATGGGACCGTCCATAGGATAAAGTCCGTGAGGGGCATGATCAGGATTAAAGTGACCGCCGGCATTCTGTCCCATGTTGCCGCAATTGCCCAGGGAATGGATATGAAAACCATGTGAACCCGGCGGGACATGAGAAACCTTGGCAACGACTGTTAATCCGCCTTTTTCTTCAGTTAAAGTAACCGTTCCCATGATGTCGGAACCGGGCGCTGTGCCTTTTAGGATAGCGACCGCCACCGCAGACCAGGCAGAAGAAGTTAATAAAAATGATACTCCTATTGCAGTCAATACAGAATAAATCCTTAGCATATGATGATCTCCTTCATTCATTAATTTTTTAATTCGATACCGATGGGGCAATGGTCAGAACCCATTACATCTTTCAATATATAGGCTTTTTTAAGTTTTGGCAATAAATTCTCGGTGACAAAGAAATAGTCAATGCGCCAGCCCACATCACGGGCCCGGGCACCGGTGTAATAATCCCACCAGGTGTAATGTCCCCCATCCTTGGTAAAATGACGGAAGGTGTCAATATATCCGCGACTGATGAATTTACTGACCCATTCCCGTTCTTCCGGCAGGAATCCTGTATTTTTGGCATTTTCTTTGGGACGCGCCAGGTCAATTTCCGTATGAGCGGTGTTAACATCTCCGGTAATAATTATTTTTTTACCCTGTTTATGTAATTTTTCGACCTTTTTCAGGAATGCTTCATAAAATTCCATTTTGAAAGGGACTCTTTTATTGCCCTGCCCGCCATTGGGAAAATAAATATTGAATAGAATGAAATCTCCATAATCTGCCATGAGCGTACGGCCTTCATTGTCATGTGTTTTGCTGTCAACGCCTTCAGTAACAGCTTGAGGCTGGACCTTGGTATAGATGGCGACCCCGCTGTAGCCTTTTTTCTCGCCGGCAGACCAATAGGTATGATAACCCTGTGGTTTTAATAAATTTTCGGATAATTGCTCGGGATGGGCCTTGGTCTCCTGAAGGCAAAGGATGTCTGGAGATTCCTTTTGCAGCCATTCCAGGAACCCTTTTTTCTCGATGGCACGAATGCCGTTAACGTTCCAGCATAATAATTTCATTTAACGACCAAGGAGACATATCGTCTAAGATGTTTTATTGAGTTGTTCAGGAGAAACTATGCCAACGGATACGATCGTCTTAAGAGCTTCTTCTACTGTCCAGCTGCACTCTAAGGTTTGGGAAGGTTTAACAAAGAATATAATGCCTGACAGCGGATGCGGCGCCAGAGGTACAAAAACCTTCAATAACTCCTCACCATTTTGATCTTTTAAATTACCTGTCACAAAACCAATCATCCATCCGTTACCATTAAAACTATTCACTAAAATAGCCTTTTGAAAAGCTTGTTTTTGTGGATCAGCCATCGACAAAGTGTCTGAAATCTGTTTACCTAAACCATAAATGAATTTAATGATAGGGATCCGTTCAGCCACGCTATCGATGAATCTAAAGACCTGTCTGCCCATCACGTTGCTGAAAATGAGTCCAATGATATATAAACTGATCAAAAGAAGGACAATGCCTAAACCGGGGATCTGGCGGATATCGATATACTGGGCCAAAAATTTCAGGACTTGTTGATCGATGAATTTGCGTAGCAGCCAGATGGCAGACCAGCACAAAAAGATAGGGATAACGGCAAAAGCGCCGCGAAGTACATACCTGCCTAAATGGATAAAAAACCGTTTCATCGTGGTTTTATATTATCATAAAAAATTTAAGATAACATTAAAAATACCTTTACTTTCATCCTGCCTGTAATAATATAATTATTCAATATGAATCGCAAACCATGCACCCCCAACTTTAATACACCGCCTGAGAAATTCTCCAAGGAAGAGCTCAATAAAATTGCTGCGGGCTCGATCGCAGGGAATGTCCGTGCTGATTTTGCAGACTCGAGCCGTGATGACCTTTCCTGGGAAACTGAAGCATTGGCTAAATCTCACGGTATTTATCTGGAATTTAACCGTGACAAAGAAGCCACTGGTGATAAGGAATGGATCTACATGCTTCGCATCAGTATTCCTGGCGGCGGACCTTTAAACAGGCAGCAATACAGCATCATTGAAGATATCAGTGAGAAATACACCAAGGACCCGGACGGCAATGCCTCCATCCGCCTGACTAATCGCCAGAATATTCAATTCCATTGGATCAAAAAAGCTAATGTTCCGATCGTTGTTAAGACCTTGGCTGAATCGAAACTTAACACCCTTAACGGCTGCGGGGACAATACCCGTAACGTCATGGGCTGTCCTATTGATCATTTCTCTGATGTTGTGAACACCAATGCCTGGGCTCAAAAATGCGGTGCATACTTCCAGCTTCCTATTGAACCGTTTATATCTGTCTGGCAGATCAACCCGGCCAAGATCCGTAAACCCGGGGAGTCGTTCTCCTACGGCAAGAACCTGCTGAACCGTAAATTCAAGATCGGCTTTGCCAGTATTCACAAAGATGAGCAAGGTAAACTATTCGCTGATAACTGCGCTGAAGTCTTAAGCGATGACATGGGTATTGTTCCCATCATCAAGGACAATAAATTCTACAATAAGTTCCAGATCTATGTCGGGGGCGGTCAGGGTGAACGTAATGGCAAGCCTTCCATGGCCTGCTTTGCCCAGCCATTGGCCCAGGTCGATGAAGCTAATTTGCTTAAAACCATGGATGCGGTGCTTAAGGTGCATCAGCATTGGGGTGACCGTGAGAACCGTGTTTGGGCGCGTGTTAAATTTGTCGTCAAGAAAATGGGTATTGAATGGTACCGCCAGGAAGTTGAAAAGATCCTGGGTGTTAAATTAGAATTGCCTGACCCAAATCTCGACCCAGGTGCCCGCCATATGCATCATGGCTGGATTAAACAAGGCAGCAGCGGCTTGTGGGCTTATGGTGTTTATGTTGAAAATGGCCGCATCATCAATAATTCACCTAACGGACGGCTTAAGAGCATGTTCAAGCACTTGATGAATGTCTACCCCGTTGATTTTATGATCACACCCAACCAGGATGCTTTGTTTCTTAATTTACCTGAAAATTTAAAAACAGCTTTTGAGGCTGATCTTAAGAAATTCGGGTATGGCCTGCGCAACGGTAAGCCTTATTCCACCCTGCGTAAGCTCTCTGGCGCCTGTGTGGGACGTGATACCTGCCGTCTGACCTATACGGATTCTGAAAAATTTGAACCGGAACTGATCGACCAACTGGAGACTTTAGGCTGGGGTGATATTAAAGAGTCTATCGGGATCACCGGCTGCGAACGCCAATGCTTCAGACCTGCGACCAAGACCTTTGGTTTGGTGGGATCTGGTTTTAACCGCTATCAATTAAAATTGATGGGCTCTGAAGATGCCCGTCATCAGGGCCAGCCCATGCTCTCAGCTGACGGCAATGGCATATATCTCAGATCAATCCCCCGCGAACGGGTGGCCCAGGTCATTGATATCCTGCTTAAATTCTGGAAAGCTAATGCCAAATACAAAGAAGATGTCGGGACCTTCCATCGGCGTCTCGGCATGGAAGCTATTATTACCCACCTCAAAGGAAATCCTGTGACCACCGACTTAATGGTCAAAACCCTGCCTGCTGATTGTATTGTTGATTAAATTACTGGTTTAATTCAGGTTAGCGCTTAAGAATAAGGAGATATTCTTGATAGGAGTATCTTTGACAATGATGGGTGTAAATCCGTCGACGTGCAGCATTTGGACCATGGCCCTGTCAAAATGAAACACAGGCGCTTTTTCTCCGCGGGTTTGTAGATCGAACGTGTTTTCATTAAGATCAATACCACCGTCTCTGGTTGATAAACCATGGGACATGGCTGGATCGATCAATTTTGGATCAATATTCATTTCTGTTAAGAAACTCTTCCAGTCATCATCAGTTTCTTTTAAATTCAATATATTGGAAAAAGTTTTTAAAGTAGTATACGCATCGAGTCTATCTTTGCGTTTTGTGCCAGATAAATTTGCATACCATTTGTCAAGTATCCTTGGGGTAAATTTTAATCTTTCCTGACGAGCATTGGCTTCCCTTTTTAATCTTAGTAATTCATCTTTACCATAAAGTATCCACAGATTTTGTAAATACTGCCTTACTGCGGGATTTAAAATAACTTTCCCATTGGAATTTGAGGCTTGAATAAATTTCCAAGAGTTATGGAAAAGATCTAAATATAATCTCTGAATATTATTTTCTCCGCCATTTTTGATAATCAGGTACAAAACCAGTAAGGTTAACTTTTGATCAGCTTCAGCTGCTATTTTGCTTTCCAGTTTTCGTCTGCTATCATGGTTCTTCGCTGGAGTGGTTGCTTCATTATAGACTGCTTCAGCCGATTGTTTTTTAATAAGGGCTGCTCTAAATATGGGACCTGATAAAACTGCCTGCAACGCGCCTATGCTCTCAAATGTTTCTACGCTGTAACCTTGCCCATCCAATAAATGCAGCTGACTATTTAATTCTGCGCGTAAAGATTCAAACGTCGCAGTTCGATTTGCTTTGACACTTAAATGTTCCGGAGTTTGTCCATTATTTCCAGCTGGCGCAGGTATTTTAGCTACAAAATCATCATTAGTTATATATCCTAATGCTTTTAGTGATTCTTCTAAACGAGACTCTCCGACCTTGCGCTCTGTGGCTATGAAGCCAATTACATATTCTTTTAGCTTATCATTAGGCACAGCATTTTCTTGGCCAAGTTCAATGGCAAATAACACCTCATCCTCACTTAATCCTTTTAAACGACGCTTGATATCTTCTGCTCTGACGGCACTAAGCATTCCTTTTCCATTTCTGGTTTCCCAGTTGATTTTAGACACCCTATGGATACGTTTTTTAATTTTTTCCTGGTTATCGATTTCAATTAATCCTTGAATCGTATCTACAAGTTTAATATAAAATTCTTCGTCAGGAATGTCCTGGTTTTTAACATCATCCTGGATCTGTGCAACTGAATCAAAAACAATGCCTTCAGTAATTTGCTTTAACAGAGCATCTTCTGAATCAGCAGCATGGCCGGGTCCTGAAGAAGAAGGTCTATTAGCTGCTTTAATTGCATCAATTGCATTCTTTAAAGAAGTAGGGTCGATTCTAAATACGTGTGCGAGAATGACAATTTCGCGGTCATTAGGTAAAATTGAAATTTGGGGATTTTCAATTAAAACGAGACGGTCGCGTGAAATGCCGGTCACGCTTTGATAATATGCTAAATCTGTTACTCCAGTTTCCATTCGTCTCCTTTTTATGAAATCTTTGATGCCAGCAATTGTTGTGACGTCTCCAGGGACTTGGATATCTGTCAGTTTGTCAACTACCCGTACAGCTATTCTTATACCTTGCTTTAAGATTGTTTCTAATGAAAAACCTGACACAGGTTGTTCTGCTGGTGCCGGGGGCGCCGATTCGTCAAGGACTTCTTCTGCAGTAACTGCAGGCTCTACCTCATTCTCCGGCTTAAGCAATTCTTTAAGCTCATCTGTCCATGTGCTAATTTCCTGTCTCTTGGCAGCTATGTTTCTTTCAAAATTACCGGTACTTTCTTGAGCAGCTGCCAGACGCCCCTGGGCTTCCGATTTAAGCGCTTGTAATTTACCTAATTCAGCTTCACTTTCTTGTCTAGCTTGATCAATCAATGCCGGTATTTGTTCCATTCTTGTGCCAATAGCCTGTAATTGTTCATTTAAACTTCTCTTTTGCTCTTCCAAATCTCCTATTTTCTTTGTAAAAGCATCTTTAAAAAGAGGTGTTTTACCCATTAAATCTGTGTTCTTTGCAATTAAAGCTGAAATCGAGCCTATTTGTTGCTGAATTTCTCCTATATCGGTAGTATGTTTTTCATTTTCCTGCCTTAAAGCTGTAAGTTTCGCTTCCAGAGAAGATTGAGATGCATGTTCTTTCTGTTCAATTCCTGCTATTTCCTGTCTTGCTTTACCAACCGGATTTTCTCGATTTTTAACAATCATTTCATCAATTTCATGGTGCGCATTCATGATTTTTAATATTACAAGCGTGGCCTGCAGAAGGATAGACTGTTCACTATCTGCTTCAGTAAAATGATTAGCAGCAATTTTCTCAGAATAAAGTTTCATTTGGCTTTCTACATAAAGGCCAAACTCAGCCAGGGTTAGTGAAAGATCTTCAGTTTTGCTTAAGACGCTGCTTTCAAACAATCCAGCATAGAATTTTTTCATCCCGGATTTCAATAATGGTCCAGCATCTTTTAATGATTCTGATTCTAATAAAGAAAAAACCCTGTTCAATCCGTTTTTATAATCCACAGAAGACATGGCCGCATTTATGAGGCTGGGATCAACCTCTTTTTCTCTTAAAAAAATAGTCCAATCATTGTCGGTTTCTATTGAAATTAATGCGCCTGATTTACGTTCAAAAGCAAAATATGCACTACGTGTTTCATCTATCCTAGGGCCTTTTAGAGTTCTATTCCATTCCTGAATTTGAGTTAAGGTGAGTTTTAATCTTTTTCCAGCCTCGTTAGCTGCTTTTTTTCTTTTGATTAATTCGTCTTTACCAAAGAATATCCACAAACGCTCAAGATATGATTTAATATCTGGATTTAATCTACGGTTTCCATTCCGAACTTCAATTTTGGGGAAAGTATCCACGTATTTTGGATAAAGTCTCACAAACATCTCTCGGACGCCACTTTCTTCAGTATCCCTGGAAATTAAAAACAATATCAATAAAGATAATTTTCTTGATATTTCATTTTGTTCCCTGGCATGTTGTCCTTCTCCTGCTTTGTGGGTTGAAGGTTCCGGAGTAATTGCTCTGCTATAAACAGCATCTGATGTTTTAAAATGTTGAAGAGCATTCCTAAATATAAAACTGTTAAATATGCGTCTTAAATCAGCGTTATTTGTTATTGTTCCTGAAACATAACCTTGTCCCAAAGGCACTAATAGCTCATTTAATTTAATTCGCAATTGATCGTATACCTTATCTTGAGCCATGCCAGTAGAAAATCCTTGATCGCCTTGGGGGGCTTCTGCTGGCGTTGCGCTTAATTCCGCGGCTTTTACTATGAATTTTTCATTGGTGGCATACTCCAATTCAATCAAACGTTCCTCTACTAAAGAGTCTTTAATTCCTAAATGATGGGATAAAAAATCAACCACATATTTCTTCAAATCGGTTTGTTGTGTTTGATGATCCTGGGCATCTAGTATGCCAAGCTCAATCGCCTGCTCATCCAAACTCTCCAAACGTAATTTTATATTCGCGTTCCGTAATTCTTTAAGCTTCCCTTGCCCCTGGGATGTTGACCAACCAATTCCTGAAACTTCATTAATTCGTTCCTTGATACTTCCTTCTCCTATCCCGGTTAATTTGTGCAATTCGGTAACAATCCTGTTATAAAACATTTCATCTGAAACACTATTATCGTCGTATACTTCACCTTGGATTTGGGCAATCAAGTCAATAATAAAGTCATTTGTAATGTCGTTTAAGGCTGTTGCTGCTGATGAACCCCAAATGGTCTCGATTCTTTTTCTTAAGGACTCTTCATCTAATTTTAAAGTTGCCGCGATCTTTTTAATCTTTTGTTCCCTATCGGTAGGGTGCTTGGGATGATCAGCATTTTCATATCCTGCGAGAGTTCCGAATGCGATCCCTGTTGCATCTGCAAATTGTTGGATGGTTTTAATTTCTAAAGCAGTTCGACGAGTTCTAAAAAATATAGCGAGGTCGCTCTTGGTCCTTACAGTATCAGGAACAAGTTCAAGAACGCCTTGTGCTTTAGGATGTAAGGTTGGTGTTTGGGTAGTTGTTGGAGCAGCCGCTGAAGCAACTGCTGGAGTAACTGTTGGAGCAGCTGTTGGCGAAGGAGCTGATGACTCCCTTATTATAGACCTTAATTGTCCTATTAACCCTGACATTCTATCCTGCACAGTTGCTATATTTAATTCTAGATCACCGCTCTTACCTTTTGCTGGCTGCATTCTACGCTGAACATCCCTTATATTTTCTTCTGTTTCAGTTCTGGCAGTTTCAAGTTCTTGCATTGCTTCTCTTATCAATTCTTCTATTGCAGCGACGCTCTTTTCGTTAGTTCTTATTTTCTGCCTTTCTTCTTCCCGTTCACCCTCCAATCTCGCTATTTGTTTTGTAAATTCAGCTCCAAGCTTTTCTGACCTCATGCGATCTCTAAACCCTTCGTTAGCTTTAATTTTATCGTCCAATAATTTAATTTTAGCATCAAATTGTCCTCTATCCCCGGCATGTCTCTGAAGATTTTCTCTTAATTCACCAAGAGTTTGTTCAATGCCGGTCTTTGTGGCGGCCCATGCTTCATTGAGAATTTCTAATTCCATTTCAGGGTTCCCGACAGGAACTGCATCCCTTTCTGCTATCAATGCACCTAACTCATGGTGAGCTTCCAAAATTTCTAATATTCTAAGAGTGGCTTGTAAAAGATTCGAAAGTTCGATATCATCGTCATTAACTTGGTTAGATTCAATTTTTGCCACAATTAGTGCAGATTGTTTTTCTTCATACTCTCTCATTTCTTGAAGACTTAACAATAACTCATCCTTGTTTGTTAAATCCCTATCTTTCAATTCAGTACCATAAAATTCTTTCATCCCTGTCCGTATGGCTTCTGCCGCTGATTCTAACTTCCGCGTTTCTATAAAACCTAAAATCCCATTCAATCCATTTCTGTATTCTGCCGCTGTCATTGCGTCATTGATCGCACCCAAACGGACACGGACATCTGAAAAAGCATGGGTGCTGGAAGGGATTGAATTGCTTGGCGCTATCATGGCCCATGTTGTTTCAGGCATGACCACACCGCCAGAGAAATACTTATGGGGCACCATGGTTTGAGTGTCAGGCTCTGCGTCTTCTTTAATTAAATTGTAAACACCTTTTTTGTAGGCACGCAGGTACTGTTGATAGATCTTCTCTTTAAGATTCGTATCCTCCACGCTTACGCCAGCTGTTTTGTCCTGGCCAATATAGACACTATTAAGGATACTGGATTTTAAAGTATGCTTGTACCATAACGCCAATATGAAAGCATTGTAAATCTGGCGCAGCATGGCAAAATTCTTTCCCGTATTAACTTCAATCTCAATTTGAGGAAGGATGATGTTCCGGACAACTTGAGAAGCGATGCTATGGGGAATTAATGATGGTAAAATATTCTTCTTAAGAGCGGTATAATCTTCTTCCATCATCACCTTTAAATGACTCGAGACAATAAAAGCAGTATTATTTTTTTGGTACACCACCGCTTTGTCAGGCATGATCCATACCTTATTAAAGGTGTCTACCTTAATTTGGGTATTGCCATAGGCCTTTTGGGCTTTCTGATAGACCTGGCTCCAAAATTCTTTCCCTAATGCTGTTCCTGGATGCGTCAATGAGGCGGTTAATTGTTTTAACAGGTAGTCTTGGGCCAGCATGTCCATGCCAACTGCTGTGCCGCCAAGCTCATTGGCTGATATGCGGTCTTTTTCATAAGGAGATAAGTTGACCCATAGGTCCCCTGCAGGGATGGTCAGGATTGCCAGGAAATATTTGACCATGCGCTGTGTTTGGGAATTTAATTCTTGAGTAGATAAAGGGTTTGATCCCTGATCAACGATGAAATCCAGATTAAAGGGATTATTCAAATCAACCTTTATTCCTCTAATAATAGGAACTGGAGCTTGAGAGCTCATCCCCACCATTGATCCTGCGGGAGGCAAAATAAGGCCTTGATCGGCAAAGCTGCGGCTGGGCACAAAAATAGCCGATGCCATAAATGGTAGTAAAATAAAAAATGCTGTTATTTTGGTAAAAATTGTTTTCATCATGATTTTGTTTAAAGTGTAACATGTGCCTAAGGTTTGTCAAATTTTCAACCATATTGCAAGTGTATTAATAGCAACATCTTATGTATTTATTTTTGATAGTTATCACAATTCAGATCA
>Ga0206826_1013_pt1 | contig 37037 bp, 53 predicted proteins | sample Alteio_BWOrgCont_80_FD_152636 | JGI IMG/M metagenome (GOLD analysis project Ga0206826, IMG submission 152636) | Enriched cells from forest soil in Barre Woods Harvard Forest LTER site, Petersham, Massachusetts, United States -... | ecosystem: Environmental > Terrestrial > Soil > Temperate forest >... | reverse complement strand
TAACACGCGGAACCATTGTGGCGCTGGGCCCTGACGTAGGTAAGCGCGACGGGGTTGAAGTGGAGAAGTTTTGGATTGGCCAGCGCGTGTTGTACTTATCCACTCACACCATGCGCTATGAGGGGGCGGATGGCGTAGTGCATCACTTCCTGAAGGAAAACAGCGATGTGAATTCAATCATTGCTGTTGAGCCTGCCGCTACCGGCCTGGATGAAGTCAATCGCCGCACTGATGAGCTGAGCGCTCGCGTTGGCGACCTCAAGGAGAGCCTAGCTAATGGATAAGCCTAGTGAGATGAAATACTGCATGAACCGCAGTGCTTTGAAGTGGCACCCGTTCCTGGTGAATATTGCGGTAGATCCAACAACCAAAATCATCTATCACAAGATGGGCCCACTACGTGTTGCCTTGAAACCAAAGGATCAAGGCAGCCGGTCATTTGTGATGGTAAATGGCAGCTATTACCAAGTGAAAGACCTATTGAAATATTGCGGAGTTGAATAATGACTGAACTTTACACCGTAACTGATTACGAAGTCACCGTTGATCAGCTACTACACCCTAACCTGAATTACCCTGAGTTTTTACAACACGTTGAAGCTGAGCTGAAGAAGTTCTACGGTTTGATCATGGGCCTGAATTCAGAGTTCATTTCCCCACAAGACGTTGGTGGCGTAGGCGGTATTGCTTGCAAATTCCATTTCATCAATGGTCAACCCGCAATCCGCCAAATGACGCAGTATCAGCCTAACTCCAAGTCATGGTTTGTTTGGTTTGATTGCCGCGTACTAACGCGCGCCCCTGCCGCCGTTAAAACTGACGGGGATGCTTCAGCCAAGCTAGAGGCACAACAATCAACCGAGCCTAGCGCTGTACCGGGTGAAACCGCACTGGACGCAGCTCCGGCAACCGAGAAGGTGATTCACTAATGATACCTAAGCTAATACTTGAGGACGGCATAACGCTGTCCAAATACAAAAAGGGCAAGATCATGTCTGACTACAAGGACAAGGGTTTGGTATCACTACCGGCCGGAGTCATAGTCAAATCAATCCAAGGTCTACCGGCTGAACATGATGAGTTCACCGTAGTGATAATCATAGGAAGGCAATAATGGAAAGCTCACCCGACAAATTCTTCAACGTACCTGACCTGAAAATTGATTTGAGTCAGGCGCCTAGCATTCGTACTCAATATCCCGGCTCAGGTCCTTTAATGGCTGAGTCTGAAGGCGATATGCAACACATCACAAAGTTCAGGCGCGTATTGGAAGACGTGATTCATGGCCTAACTGACGCCACGCAAGCCACCATTGAAAGCCAAACGCTGTACTTTGATGAAACAATCAAACAGTTCATGAGCACGGTACAAGCCGCGCTGAATGATATTGATAGCCGGTTAAACACCTTGTCGCAAGCACAGGCTCACACTGATGAGGTGTTGGATGCCTTCATTAAGCTTTGGATGCTAGGTAATACCACGGCCAACCTGGATGACCAAAAGGAAATCATTGCCACTTTTTTGAAGCGGGGTATTTGCAGCAATGTTGAGAGTGATGACGGCACATCAAAACATGCCTGACACTGACTGGGAAGCTAGGAGTACAAGAATGGACAAGGTTAAAACACATTACCATCACCGTCTTGGTCAGCTTGTCAAGAAATATCCCGATAAGCTGGCGACCATCAACGCCATCATCTGTGTTGCTAACCTGGGCTACCTGAATACAGTAGAGCGTGAAGCGCTGATAGCATTCACCAATTCCGTCCTCCGTCACTCCTGCCAGATTGATGATTTGCCCGTACCGCTCTTTGGCCTTGACCCTAAGAGCCAGCCAATGAAACCCGAAATTATCCACAAGGAACGGGTCATTAAGGTCCCGGTCGTCAAGGTGGTGGAGAAGGTCAAGGTGGTGGAGAAGATTGTTTACCGGGAAAAGAAACAGACGCTGAAGCCAGCCGCCGCCCCATCTTTACCTCCCGTTGATAGAAGGTTCAGCCGGAACTTCACGCCTGAGCAACGGGCCAATAAGGCTGAGCAAAGCAGTGTGAGGTTTAAGGGACGTGTATGGTGGCGGTCGCCCGATGGTGAACAAGCCAAGCGACTGATGCCTGATGAAAAGCCACCAGCACGCTGGGTGCGCGGTATGAAGCTCACCAAAAGACCTGATGACCGGCGCTCACTGAAGGTTATGGTGAAGTAATGCCAGGCGGTAGACCACGTAAGTGGCGGCCACCTCCCAACCCGGTTGGACGGCCAAAAAAGCTCAAGCCACTTGAAGAGCAATTGGCCAAAATGACTGAGTGTGAGCTGATTGAACTGCAGCGTTATCAGCAGGCTATTGAAGCGCCCAAAACACGTTGGCGCTTTGGAGACATTCATCCAAAAACGGGCAAGTATTTCCTGTTTTATCAGGCCAAATGGACAAGCAAAGAGAAGTACGAAAAATACAAAGCAAACATGCGTGAATTCACCCGTGAATATAACGCCAAAAAAGACCATGAAAAAGAGCTAATGAATGGCGCAAAGTCCAATACAACTCCTACCATTGTTTCTTGACGTTGAACCGTTAGCCGCGTTTTTGGCCAACTGTTCATATTGGAATGAAAACAAACATCGTACCTTGGATGATAAGTCACCTCACCGGGAGGCTGATGATATATGGGCACACTTTGTTCCACCAGCTGAGCTGGGCAAATCAACCAAGATGACTTGGTATCACGATGACCTGAAGAGTTACGCTGAGCCGTTAGTTACAGCGGTTTATGATTACGTAGGGGGTATTGAACAAGGTGGCGTATTGATAACGCGCATTCCGGCCGGTAAACGGGTCTATCCTCATACTGATAGTGGTTGGCACGCTGAAAAGTTCAGTAAATACTGCGTATGCGTGCGTGCTAATCAGGCTCAAACCTTCATGTATGAAAATGCCATGGGTGCTTGTGAATCAGGCCGGGTGTTTTGGTTTGATAACAGCTATGAACACTGGGTGACCAACCCAACTGATGAAGCTAGGGTTTCAATGATAGTTTGTATCCAAACGCCTCAAGGCGTGCACCATGCCTGATCCAAAACAGCTAGCGCAGGACATTGATGCCTGGTTGAGCCGGGTCACGCGCATCATTGATGCTCTTAAGGTTGGGGAGGCCAAAAGGCAGCTGAAACTCTTACAGCAATTCCAACCCACCCCACCCACCACCCAATCCGGCACAAAGCTCTCTTCAAAACACCAATGAAGCTTAAGAGCTAGCACCCAGTGAACAAATCAACACCGCTCTCATACACCGTATCAGGCCAGTGATAGATTGGCCGCTCTAAACCAACTCTGTACGAAATAGCTGCGAAACTAACACCAACTGTAAGAGCTTAAACACTGTAGTACGGCTATACACTGGTGAGCCGGTGAATGTTGTGTTGGTTCAATGCGGTATCCTGAGGGATGACAACATTGCACTTTAACTGCTCTGCCTTCGGCAGGTCCTGTGTGTTGGCGTCTTATCAATTTAACTTAATATAGCCATTACCAGTATCAGTAATGCCATAAAACGCTGTAGCGCGGGCAAACCATAAATCGTGTTGGTTCACGCGCTGTTTAACTTAAATTCTATTATACGTAGTCGAATCTGCCTACTGCGTGGCCAGTCGCCACCTATTATCACCAACCACTAGATCTAGCATCACCAACATCACCCACTCCGGTTCGGTTAAATCAGTGGGCCGTACCCAGTAATGGCTCGTGTTAAGAGAGGGGAAACCGTTGACTAGGTTGCACAATCAATACTCTTAACATTGGAGACCAACAGTGTAAGGAGATGCCCTCAGTGTGACGCACTGATGGGCCTGTTGTTAGTCACTGGTCTGAAGAGTTAGTGGCAGAGGGGAGGTCTCTGGTGCGTAAGGGAGGGTTTAAATGGACATCAAAACCCCCTTTGTAATCCTCACGTCAGAGTCCCGCAGGGTGAGGTACCCATCCGCTCGTTGGGTTTGAACTCTTACAGTTGCTGCACCAGTGGCTGCGTGAGCCACTAGCTAACCACAGTTCAGCAGCTGGTCAACACATCAGGAAAGCAGGGGCATAAGCCATCAGCCCATTCACCATAGCGAGCAGTTACGGCCGCAGGAAACTTCACCCACACGAAGATTTCATCAACCTTCACAACCTCACCCGGCACACCAACCGTATCAGCCAGAGTTTCACGGCAGGCTTTCAGGACCACGATATCACCAACTTTGAAGTCACTCATTAGGGTCTCCAGGTGTTTGAAACGGGCGAACCATAATGACTCTTGGTTGGAAAGTAAAACCTAAGTGACACTACATAGAAGCATGACTGAAGCACCCACCATCCCTCAGCTCACTGATGAGCAACGCCAGCACCTCTTACAAATTCAGTTCCTCACGGCAATCAATGGCTCAGAGGCACTGATGATTCACCTTGGAAAGGCGTACCTGAACCAGGTTGACCGTCAGCATCACACCGTTGAGGCCATTCCCTACAACGACAAAAACTATGAGCAGCTCTTAGACATGCTTGAAGAGCGCCAGCTGGCCATCCCAGGTGAGCAAGATGACAAGCTTGTGAGTGACCTGGGCATGGCCATGGTTGTGCCCAAGGCGTTGCCCGCCCCGGCTCCGGTGTTAGAGGCACCAGTGAAGCAGCCCAAAAAGCGCCGCAAACGGCCTGCTAAATAAACCACAGGCTGAACTCACGGCCGGATCAACAAAGGGCCGCCATGACACCAGCACAATTTGAAGGCACTGCCGTAGCAGTGGGCGCCAGCACCACCCTGATGAGCCACTTGGTGGCCATTGCCTTAGCCGTAGACCCCGTCATTCACGCCCTGGCCGATATTGTTTCCGTCATTGTGGGTGTGCTGACTGGTGTTTGGGTCTTGATGAAGATAATAAATGCCAGCCACCAAAACAAAAAGTAAACCCACACCTCCTCCTAAGCCAGCCGCTCCCGCGCGGCGCAAGATTGACCTCAGCGACCCAACCACGCAGTCCCTCCTGGCCGCCATTGCTCACAGGGAAAAGTGGGCAAAGATTCAAACACTATTCCCTGCCACGGGGAAGTTCCGGCGCTTTTTGTACAAGAAACACCTGCTGCATTTCAAGATGGGCAAAAAGTACAACCAACGCCTATTCATGGCCGCCAACCGTATTGGTAAAACCACCATGGCGGGCTGTGAGCTGGTTTACCACCTCAGTGGTGACTACCCGCAGTGGTGGGAGGGACGCCGCTACCGTAAACCGCAGGAGTGGTGGGTGTGCGGTAAAAGCAGCGCTATCATCCGCGACATTTTACAGGCCACCCTATTGGGCCCAGTGGGAGAGTTTGGCTCCGGCCTGATTCCTCAACACCTCATTGACCACGACACCATGACCGCTGCACGCAAGATGGACACTAGCATCACGGACTTGCGCGTGAAGCACGTCACCGGCGACTGGTCCACCGTGGGCTTCCGCTCCTATGACCAGGGGCGCAAGGCTTTCGAGGGTACGGAAAAATGCATCTGGCTTGATGAAGAGCCACCGCTGGATGTGTTTGGGGAGTGTTTGGCCCGCACCATGACCCGTAAAAACGGGGATGGTGAGTCAATAATGATGATGACTTTCACACCACTGGAAGGTCTATCTGAAACCGTCATGGATTTTTTGGGTGCCAGCGGGGATTTCACCGAGGGTGCCAAGGGTCCTGGTAAGTGGGTGACCCTGGCCACTTGGGATGATGTGCCTCACCTCAATGAGGACAAAAAATCCGAGCTGCTGGCTTCTTACCCAGCCCACCAGCGGGATGCCCGTTCCAAGGGTATTCCAGCTCTGGGTGCCGGAGTCATTTATCCATTTGATATGAGCCGGGTTTTCATTGACCCGTTTCCAATCCCTGAAACATACAAGCGTGTGTGGGCGCTGGACTTTGGGTTCAGCCCTGACCCTACTGCAATTTTGTGGGCCGCCATTGATCCAGAAACTGATGTGGTCTACGTGTACCACGAGCACTACCTGCGCATGGCTGAGCCCATGATTCATGCGGCCGTGATCAAACAAATGGACCGGCTCGTTGGTTACACAATCCCCGGTGTTTGCGACCCCAGTGGCGGCGGCCGGTCAGGCACGGATGGAAAACACACGCGCGACGTTTACCGCAAAGAGTATGGCATCAACATGATCAGTGCCAAGAACTCCATTGAACCTGGTATCACAACGGTCATGGACCACATCACGCGGGACAAGCTGAAGATTTTCACCCACTGCACTAACTGCAAGCGTGAGTATCAGCTGTACCGGCGTGATGATAAGGGCCGCCCCGTGGGCGATGATCACTTAATGGATGATTTGCGCTACCTGCTAATGACCGGCATTTACGTAGCCAAGTCATATCACCAAATCAAACAGGCACGAATGATTGAGGCGGCCGAGCGCGACGATCCCAATATGTTTGGGCGCAGCTACTGGTCCCAATACGGCATGTAACAACAAAAAGTTGGGGACGCCCTGTGCTGCTAAATACAGGGTTAACTCCGCGGGATTAATCAATGGCTGACAAAGCAATCATAATTGACAGGGAAATAGCCTCCGAGCTAGACACAGATGATCAAAAGCTGATCAAACTGGCGCGTCACCGTTTCAGTGAAACCCTGTCCAACTGGAGCGACATCCGTCGCCAGGCCGTGAATGACCAAAAGTATTACAGCGGTTTGCAAACCGACTCAGACATTGCCCGCTCAATGCGCGCAAAAGGCGGCCAGCCTCAAATTCAAGTCAACATGCTACCTAACTTTGTGCAGCAAGTTGAAAACTCCATCCGTCAGCAAAACATTGGACTGAACGTTCACCCCACGGATGAGGACGGCACTGAGGAAACTGCAAAGATCCTTCAGGGCATCATCCGTCACATAGAACACGCCTCTCAGGCCAAGACCGCCTACCTGTGGGCGGCCGGCAGTCACGGCGCATTGGTGCCGGGCTTTGGGTTCATTAAGCTGGATTGTGCCTACTGCCCACCAAAGAATGGCACGCCAAGCTTTGACCAGGAAATATTCATCCGGGGCATTAAGGACCCAATGACCATATTGCCTGACTACTTTGCTCAGCAGCCGGACTTCAGCGACAGTGATTTTTGGTTTGAGTTTGAAGAAATTGACAAGGATGTGTACAAGGAGCGCTACTCCAATTCAAAGCTCAGCGGCACCTACTTCAAGGACTGGGGTTCCTTGGGCGGCAGCATTGGCGCCAGCTGGATATCACAAAACGCCTGTAAAATTGTTAAGTACTGGTACCGGGAAGCCACCATCCGCCACTGGGCGCTTTTCGAGGACGGCACCCAAGGCTACCTAGATGAGTACGGCTGCGAGATCAATGACAACGGCGAGCTAGAGGTTGTTGATAAGTCATTAGCGGATGAAAAGTTCCCCAAGATGGAACTAGATGACATTGAAAAAGATGCCATTGCCCGCGTAGTTGATTCCAAGACTGACCCCGGCGCAAGCCAGGATGAATATCCCAACACGGATGCCATGGTGCCACTAGAGCGCCTGGCTGAAGTTGAGCGCATGCGAGAAGTTGTTGAGTATGAAGTTAAGTGGATACTAACCAATGGCTTTGAAGTGCTGGACCGGGGCGATTGGAATGACAGCGAGTTTCCCTTTGTGGGCGTTGTGGGTAAGGACCAGGTCATTGATGGCAAGCGCGACATGCATGGCATTGTGCGCTATGCAAAAGACCCGCAAAAAATGGTCAACTTTTTCACTTCCCAGGTTGTGCGCCGCGTAGACGCGGCTAACAAGTCAGCCTGGATTGCGTCTGCTGAATCTATCCCTGAGCCTCAACGCAAACACTGGGATAACAGCAATCTCGAGAACCGAGCCACCCTGTATTACAACGCCTATGACGACCAGGGCCGCCAGTTACCACCGCCTTCTCGAGGAGATGCCATTGAGCCTGCCGTTCAGCAGCTAATGGCTGGCTCTATGATGTTTGCTAAGAATATTCAGCAAACCGTGGGTATTTTTGAGGCTGGAATTGGCCAAGCAATGGGTGACCGCCAATCCGGCGACGCCATTGATAGCCTGGCCGAACGTGGTGAGAACGCCAATTTCCACTTCAGCGACAACTTTGTGATGTCTATGAAGCGCCTGGGCTGTTTAATCCTGCGCCTAATTCCAAAGATCTATGACACCCCACGCGTAGTACGCATGGTTGGGTTGGATGATGAGGCCGAGCTGGTGCGCATCAACCAAATGTTTGGTGAAAACGGCCAGGTTAAATTACACGACATCAAAAATGCTGGCTGCTATGACGTGGTAGTAGACACGGGACCAACGTTTGCCACTAAGAAAGCGCAAATGGTTGAATCAATGCTGAAGTTTGCGGCCATTGAGCCAGCAATGATGCCCTTCCTGGCCGATCTGCTTGCTAAGAACATGGATTGGGACACCACTGGGGCGGTCAGTGAGCGCATCCAAATGGTCCAGGCCCAGCAGTACCCTTGGCTACACCCGGCCGACGGTCAAGCCAAGCTACCGCCTCAGGCCGTGGTGCAAATTCAGTCCTTAACCAAGCAGCTCCAGGCCGCGCAGGAAGCCGGTCAGCACCTGCAGCAGCTGTATGCGCAGGAAAAGATGAAGAACGACACCAACATTGTGAACAATGAGGCTAAGGAACGCCAAATTGCCATGAAGGGCATGATTGACCTGCAAAACAAGAAGATGGATCTATTGATCCAAGCACAGCAAGCCAGTGATAAAAACACCCTGGACCGCACAAAGGCCGAAATGGCCCACGTTAATGACAAGCTGCGCATTCACTTGGACGCGCTGGGCATGTCGCATGACGCCTCTATGGACCTGCACGCTGCTGCGCTAGATTCAATCCAACTAGCTAACGCAATGGCTGCACCATCCTCTAATCCAAACGCAGCTCCTAGCGCACCCTCCTCCGCTCTACCTGCGCCCGCTACTCCAGCGCTGCCCGGTAAGGGTGGTCAGTAATAGACGTGCTTACCATTGATTAGTTTCCAATGGGTACCAAGGCGTTTTTGATTGTAACGGCGCAAAGCCTGACCACAGGCCGCTTTCCAGGCTGGTGACTTGTTGGCGGCACTGCGCTTAACGCTGGCCGGATTTACCTCCGCAGCATTCACCTCATACCTAAGGCATTTGATGTTTCCTAACTCATAGGGACCAGCATCGTTGACGCGCGCCATCACATATTTGCCCTTACCCCGGCCGCGCTCAGGGTAATGACCCGTTTCAAGCCACCAATCGCGCCACTGATCAAAGGTCAATAGGAATGCGATACCTCGACGTTTCGCGTTGTCTTTCTGGTGCTGCCATTCATCACGCATTTTATCCATACCCAATATTTTACTGGAGTTTTCCATAAGAGATAACCAACACAACGCCCGACCACTAAATACAGGCTGTGAGTTATCACCGTGACTGAGAGCCGCTACCTCTCTGGTTAGTATCCACTCGTAAGGAATATTACGTGGCTGAAAATGTAAGTGTTGTGCAACCGGTAATTACCCGAGAACAAGTTTCTGTAATCGCACGTGACCCGGAATTGCGCAAGTTGAGACCTGGAACTAATGAGTACCAAGCTGCTTTTGAGAAGAAATTCCCAACTGAAGGTACCACCAAACCAGCAGAGTCAGAACCTGCTGTCAAAAGTGAAAAGGTTGAAACAAAAGAGGTTTCTGCAACAACGGAGGCTTCTGACGATAAAGCAAATGTTGATGGAGATGATGCTCTATCAGCCAAGGCACAAAGGCGGATTGCCAACCTAGTCAAGGAGCGAAACCTTGAAAAGGCTGAGCGAACCAAACTTGAGGCACGAATTGCTGAGTTGGAAAAGGCAGGTAAAACACCAGCGGCTGCTGAAAAGCAGGCAACGGCGGAAACCAAGCCAGATTCAACTGAGTTCTCCAAGCCAAAGCCAAAGCTGAGTGACTTCGCAAATTACGTTGACTACACCGATGCCTTGACGGATTGGAAGTTGGAAAAGCGTGATTTCGATGGTGAGCAAAAGTCAAAAGCAAAGGCCGCTCAAGAGTCTAGTGCTAAGACCTACAACACCTTCCTGGAAAATGGCAAGGCGTTGGCAAAGGAACTTGGATTAGATGAAGGTGACTTCGAGGCGCTGGTGAATGATGTGGATGGTTGCAAAACCTACCCCGCCACCAAACAAGCGATTGTCGAAAGTCCGTTTGGCGCCAGGATTGCAATGGAAATTGCCAACCTGGATGACGCTGAAAAGAGCCGCATCGAGCGTATGACGCCCATACAGCAAATTGCATATGTCGGCAGGCTAGAAGCAAAGTTTGATGTAAAGAAACAAACAACAGAAACACAGGCAGTTTCAGCAGCCAAGGCTCCTGGAAAGCCATTAAAGAAGGGCACAACCGGTGCAGTCACTGGTGTCACTCCTGGAATGGGTTTCAAGGCGTACGAGGCGGCACGTAAGGCACAAAACCCCAACGTGTTTAAACGTTAAGAGGATTGAAAAAGAACAATTATGGTTACTAACACAGAACTAACTATCGACCAGATTTCCCAGGAAGCTTTGCTTATTCTGAAGAACAAGCTTGGCTTGGGCAACCGTTGCTTGCGCCAATTTGATGGCAGCTATGGTATCTCAGGCGCCAAGATTGGTGACAACCTACGTATCCGCGTACCTGTCCGCTACCAGACTACAACTGGTCCAGCTCCTGCCGCACAGAATTTCACTGAAACCTACCGCGACGTGGCTGCACAAACGCAGCGTAATGTCCTGTTGAACTTCAACACCAAGGACCTAGCCTTGGCAATTGATGACTTCAGCAAGCGTGTCATTGAGCCAGCCGTTGTTCAGATGGCTTCCGACATTGATACTGATGGTACAACCACAGCAACCTCAGGTTACACTGTTACCAACTCCGGTTATGTAACAGCCAACTACGCGGGTAGCTATGCTGGTTTTGAGTGGCTGTCAACACCCGGTCCTTTGACTGGTGGTAACACACCTGCTAACTGGGGTGGCAACACCGTTGGTGGCGGAACCTTTGGTACCGCAGGCGCAACGCCTCAAGCTAACGCATCCGCTCCCTTCTTCCAGGCTCAGGCATTGCTAACCAATGCTGGTGCGCCTGCTGAAGAGCGCTATTGCGTTATCAGCCCACAGGCCGCTGCAACCGTAATCCCTAACCTGTTCACCCTATTCAACCCATCCAGCCAGATTGGCCAGATGTTTGAGGAAGGTCAGATTGGTGGAAAGTTTGCGGGTGCCATGTTCTATGAGTCACCTTCCGTCATCAACTTCACCTCCGGTACATGGGTCAATGGCACCAACGTCACAGTTGCTGTCACCTCTACTGCGGGTGCCACAACCTTGGCTCTGGGTAACACCGGCGCCACATCCGTCATCAATGCGGGTGATCAGTTTGTGGTCCAAGGCGTCTATGCGGTCAACCCATTGACCCGCTACAGCACTGGAATGCTACAGGTCTTTACCAACGTTAGTCAGGTAACTGCAAACGCCACCGGTAACGTCACTGTTAATGTGTTCCCAACCATTAACAACACTGGTCAATACCAGACAGTTAGTGCGTTGCCTGCGGCCGCTATGCCTGTGAACTTCTGTGGTACCAGCAACACCTCTACCACTTCCAACTTCTATTACCAAAAGAACGCAATCGCCTTGGTTGTTGCGCCTTTGAGTGAAGATTTGGACGGTGCAAAGGTCAGCCGTGTGGATTCTCCTGAGGACAACTTGGGTATCCGCTTCGTCAGCCAGTACCAGGCTTCAACCGACTTGGTGGTCAAGCGTTTGGATATCTTGTACACCTGGGCAACGGTACGTCCAGAACTAGGTTGCCGTATCCAGGGATAATCCTGGTAACACAACCCTCAACGTCCATTGTTGAACACAAGGCGGCGGTGGAGAAATCCATCGCCGCTTTTGTTTTTGGAGCCTAGTAAATGAACCCTACCAACGTCAAAGATTTCTGTACAACCGCCTTGAAGCGCCTGCTGGTCAGCAATGACACGCCCAGCCCAAAGGTCTCCCCAGCCCAGCTGAATGATGCGCTGAATGAGCTGAACCTGATAACCGACAGTTGGAACACTGACGGCAGGATGATCTACACCCAGCAGTTCTACACGTTTCCCTTAACGGCCGGTCAACAAACCTACTCCATCGGTCCCGTGCTGAACTTCAGCGGGCCTTCTAACACGGCTAACATGAGCACCGGTACGCAGCCACGTCCTAGCTATTTGGAGTTCGCCTCCTTTGAGCAGACCACATCCAGCCCTTACATTGATTTACCAATGTACATTGTTGGAGCGGCTGAGTGGGCTTCAATCATCACTAAGAACATTGGCTCCGTCATTGCTTTCTATGTGTACATGGATGGCGCCTACCCTTGGGGCAACCTGAACGTTTGGCCCATCCCGCAGGTGAGCTGCAACATTGTTTTGACCACCTGGTTGAGCCTGAATTCCGCCTTGAGCCTGACTGACTGTATTTCATTGCCTCCGGGCTATGCTCGTGGGCTCTCTTTGGACTTAAGCCTGGCCTGTGCGCCCTACTATGGTAAGGCGGGTTCCGCTGCGGTAGCGCAAATTGGCGGCCAGCTGAACGGCATCAAAAAGCAAATTGGCTGGGTCAACCTACGTGGTGAGCGCATGAAGTACTCAGGCGATGCACAGGGTTCCAACGCGGGCGAGCCATACGATGCAATCTCTGACCAGAAGTTCTAACCAATGCTTTATGTTGTTACGTTCACCAGTGGCGATGAAAGCACTGACCCGTTTGGCGGCAGTGGTGAAGGCTATTACGACGCCACATTAAGCGCCAATGGATCTTGTGGCACCCTAGTCACCATCCCTCCCACGGTTAGCACCACTGTGGCCAATGGTATTTGGTTCAGTGAGCAGGAAAGTGGCCAATACATGTGTTGCGCCCTTCAAGGCAACCTGAGCCAAGAATTCTTCACTGAAATGTCAATCCAGCTGTCTGGCGAAGTGTTTATTGACTTCTTCACCACGGCGGCCAACTGCATCTTCAGCACCACCTCGCTACCAGGCTTTTCCGTGTGGGAGTTTCCAGCGCCAGTCAGTTTTCCATTTGAAAATGGACATAACTACCCGGCCACATTCACCACTAACAATGACCCGGCCGCAATGAACCTGTTTGCTACGGCCACGGCTACCAACCAAATTGACCTGACCTGGACCGATAACACCAATTCAGCCATCTATTACAACTTGGCCCGCGACGGCGACGTCATTGCCCAGCTGGCTAATGATGTCTTTTCCTATGATGACACAGGCCTGACGCCTGACACTTTGTACATGTACTACATAACTGGAGTGGACTCATCTAATGATGCCGTCTACCTCAGCGCTTACGCAAACGCTACAACGGAGAGTATCCCAGTGCCCGAACCAGTTCTATTCCTTGGCGCCTTGAATGGTGACCAATTCTTCACAGCCAATGGTGACCTGAATGTGGGTGGCAACGTATTCACATACTCCGCTGGCACGTTGACCCCTTGCAACACCTACACAGACATAACCGGTGAAACGCTCAACCCCAACCCCATCACGTTCAACAGTGATGGCTACCTGACCAACGAGATTTGGACTATTGCTGGTGCTAACGTGCGCGTGCGCATTGTAGACACATCCAACAACTTACTTCAGGACCTGGACAATATCCCTGGCATTCCAGGCTATTCCAGTGAGTCAGACATCAGTGTTATTGACAGCATCTACAGCACTGACACCTCTAACGCAGCCTCCGCCAATGCGGTCAACTGGGTCTATAAGGTTGCCAACGCAAGCTACTCAGCGGCTAATGTGCTGGCCAATACGGCTAACACAATAAACACGGCGCAAAACACCTGCTCCTTCTATGCCAATGGAACGCTGGTCCTGGCCAACAGTGATTTGAACTTCAACAACTCCGCCACGGTTAACGTGTCTGTCACGTCTAACGCAACAATAAATGCGGCCAATGCGTTGAACCAGACCAATGTGGCTTTCAGTGTGAATATTGCGGGCGCAATCAACCTTACATCCAGCTATGCCAACTCATCCGCCTTCAGTCAGCGCGTAGGCAGCACCCTGTTTCAGTGGGGCAACTTCACCTGCATTGATGGCACCCTTACCGTGCATTTTAGCCAGCCGTTCTCCAACGCGGCTCAAACCTCAGTCACTGTGACCTGGGCTTATACCGCACCGGACGCTGGATATATTCAGGGAGGCTCTGTTTCCCAAACCAGTTTCAACTACACCAATGGTAACAGCGGTGAGTGTTATTACATGGCGGTAGGTCCCGCCTAATGCAGAAGCTTGATTTGTTTGGCACCGGTACGCAGGCCATCAGTGACACCATCACTGCGCAACGGCGCGTGAATATCATTTATGACTTCCGTTCCGACAGCGAAAACAATCCAGTTGTTGTGTTGCCTACACCCGGCCTGACCCCATACGTCACGCTACCAGTGAGGGGCATCCGCTCAATGTGGCAAAACGGTCAGTACGCCTTTGCCGTGGCCCAAAATAGTCTGTTCCTGATTCAAAACGAGGGTTACACGCTGCTGGGTAACTTTGGAGCGGTGTTTGAGCCATACATATTTGAGATGAAGACCAATTTGACTCAGCTAGTCATGGCGGACGGAACGTCCATTTGGACTTTTGACATTGATAACCTGAGCTCGCTGATTGACGAAGGCGGCCAAATCACAACCGGTCTGTCCAGCCTGCAAAACGTCGTCAGCAATATGTGGGGATAAACCTTGTTTCCTAATGACCCATTTTCTAACACAGCCGCTGTTGCCGCTACCGTTGCTGGTATCACACCCAAGCTGGGAACGGCTCAGGTGCAAACCACGCCCAACCCTACTGTGCCCGCCAGCTACAGCCAGTTCTTTGCGGCCGCTGATAAAGCCAACATTGTTTCCAGCCTGACCCTGGTCTTAAGCCTGATTTCCAGCAACCAGGTTTTGACCCTGAATAACACTCAGGTTGCTGCTATTAACACCGTCTATACACAGTGGAACGTAGCCTCACCCTATGGCACCACTCTACCCGGCATTGTCACTATCCCTGGGCCCGCTTTGGTTAACACCGTCATCACAATGGATGCGGTCAACTACCTGCAAACCACAGGTCTACTGACCACAACCCAAGACCTGATTGACTCTAATGGCCAGATCCAAATGGTCACAGGCTTTGCCCCTAATGGTGCTTCAACCCTGACCATTCACAATCAAAAGGTCCTGTGCGCTGTACCTAACACGCCTTTTTGGTACGCCTCCAACGTTGGAACGGCTAACAGCTGGGATGCGCTGTCAGCTGGGGACATGGAAACTTACAGCGACCAACCGGTGGCCATGGACCAGTGCTACGGGTTTGCGGTGGGCTTTGGGCAGCAGTCTATGGAGTGGTATCAGGACGTTGGGGCCCAACCATTCCCCTACGTCATCATCCCTGGCGCAGCCTATGAAATAGGCTTGCCAGCGGTGTTCAGCCGCGCCCACTTCATGGGAAATATTGTGTTCCTGGGCCGCTACCGCACGGGCCAAATGCACGTCATGCAAACCAATGGTACCGGCATGCCCGCTATTGTAAGCACACCCGATATTGATCAAATCATCAACAATTTTCCTAACGGCCAATATCAGGACGCAATTGCAAGCACGGATGACTTCAATGGACATCCCGTGTTCATCCTGACTTTCCCTAGTGCTCGGCGCACATTCCTGATGGATGGTGTGACCCAGATTTGGAGCGAGTTGCAGTCTGGTACGGCCGAGTATCAGCGCCACATGATTACCCTACGGGCCACGTTGAACAACGGAACGCTGGGGTCAGACTGGGAATCCGGCAACGTCTACTTCATTGACCCTGATAATTACACAGACAACGGCTACATCATCAAGCGTGAGTGGGTCTCCAAGCACATTAAAAACAATGGAAATATCTTTTCCGTTGCTCAGCTTGACCTGTACATGCAAGTGGGCACTGGCGCCCAACCTACTGGTGACCTCCCTGTCCCCTTCACCGCTACCCCACACGTTGAGATGTGCGTCTCTATTGATGGTGGTAATACCTGGAGCCAATGGCAGGCGGCTGATTTGGGCGAAGTGGGTCAATACAACACGCGAGTGTATTGGCGCCAGCTGGGCACAGGCCGTGACTTCCTATTCAAGTTCCGCTGCACTGACCCCGTACCATTCATTGTTGCCGCTGGATACGCCACCATTGAACCGGGCGAGCCGGACTAAGGTTGGTTCATGGCTGCTAACACCCTGATACTACCTGGTGAACGCACTGGCAAAACGGGCCAGCGTGAGTTTGACTTTGACCAGCTGAAGATCTTCCTGACTAACCTGGGCAATACGGTCATCACGGCCAATAGCACCATCAATATTAGTCAGGCTTCTGTTGCGGCTGCGTACCGTCAGGCTAACAATGCTTACGCACAGGCTAACACAGCGCTGTTGGTGGCTGAGGAAGCCTATGCCACGGCTAATGAAGCGCTGGCCCAGAACGCTACCAGTGGCTCCGTCAGCATCAATGGCAACCTGTTGTTACCCAATGCGGATATTGACTTCGTAAACGGCAACACGACAGAAATGAATGGCTACACCCCTGATGGGGTGCAGTCAATTGTGTTTGTAGAGGTCAACCCCAACCTGAATATTGCCAGCCTGACCACTAGCGGCAACATTAATGTGGGTCAGACGATTTACATGGCCGACGGCACCGACCTCTATGGCGCGGTTAATGTAGCTAATACGGCTGCAACCCTGGCACTCCTCGTGGCCGAGGAAGCCTACTCTGATGCGAACTCAGCTAACTCAACCGCTGGGCTGGCCTACGGGTTTGCAAACACCCTCGTCCGCTCTATCACGGCGGCTAATACGTCCAACCTGATCATCAGCGGTAACTCAACCAATGTAATCATTGACACAGCTCTTACAGCCGGTGGTGGCGGAGGTGGTGGCGGTAATTACCAGGTTGACGTGTATGCTAATTCAGCCTCTCCAATAGCCAATGCGGCCCTGAACTTCAACAACACGGCTACCGTCAATGTTTCAGTCTCCGCCAATGGTACCGGCACGGCGGCCAACGTAGCCTTCAGCGTCAATGCAGCATCATTTGCAGCAGCCATCACAGATGATGTATTCGTGGCGGCCAACGGCCAAACGGTCTTCAACATCAGCAGTAACGTCACAGCTACCCGGTACGTTTTCGTGTACCGCAATGGTGTTGAGCAAATACCCACCACGGATTACACCAGCAATGGCGCTAACGTCGTTGTACTGACCTCGCCCGCCTACGCTAACGAATCCATTGAAGTCCGCAACTTTGCCACGGCCGGTAATCTTACAGTCAGCGCGGGAACCACCCTGATTGTCCAATCCAACGTGGCTCTGGGTGCTCAACCCTTCTATCAGCAGGTATATACATACTACACAGTGCCCCTAGTGTGCGCGGCCGGTATGGCAGCTAAGTTTGTCATCCAGGCCAACAACGGTGGGCTCTATGACGTGATTGTGGGCGGCCTGGCCAACGGTAACGGGACCACATGGTTGAGCGCTACTGACATCACGTCAACAACGTACAACATCACCTCTCCCTGGTATTACCAGAGCGGTGATGGCAGCCAGAACTTGTACATTGGCATCAAAAACCGGGGAGGCAACCCAATGTCATTTAACCTGGCACAGCTTACTTTGACGAGGTTCAATTAATGTTTAGACAAGGCACCATTTCTTCCGTCAGTAATCCTGCTTCCTACTACATCAAAACTCAGCTAGAGCCTGACATGATCAACGTTGGCTGGCAGCTGGTTTCCAGCAATATTGCAGCTAACAGTGGCAACGTCGCCAGTGAGTTCCTTTGGGACGTTTTATGGAGTTCTAATACCGCCAATGAAATTGGTAAGGACTGGTTCATTGCCTTGGGTTGGGACAACGCATCCAACGCCAATATTGTTTGCACGGTCTTTGAACAATGGAATGGCGTAGGCCAAGGCGGTGGCACCGTGGCCGGGTCTAATCTTTGCTTAGGTTATCCACCCAATTTTGTCGTTGGTGCTGCTCAGGGTGCCAACAACTGGTGCAACGTCAGCCCCTCAACACTACCGCTGACTCCTAACAGCAATTGTGGCTGGCTTGCGTGTGGTTCAGGCGCATCATTGTCTAACGCTCTTCCAGTTCTAAGCTTCACTTACAGCCATAGCGTCAGCATTGATTGTGTTATTACCATGTCTTCTAATTCGGCTGCCATCAATTCTGGTCCAGCGTATTACATTGGCACCTATGACACGTTCCTAAATCCTTTGGTAGACGTGTATCCGATTATGGTTTTCAACTTTGGTGTTGCAACACCCAGCGCTATCGGTATTGCACCTGGTGGTGGGCTAGCAAACACCATGTCCGCGCTCTTTACGCGTGAACCAAGCTTGAATAGTGCGCCTACTAGCGTGACCAATTTCGCCGGTACTATGTACGCAGGAATGTATTTCAATGGTACTGCTGTCTATTCAGGTGGCGCAGGACTTATCAACGCAGTCGATTTCTACGCCAACAAATTCATATACAGCAGAGCACTGGTATTTGGTAACCATAACGGGATGCGCGGTTTGGCGAAGAATGTCTACGTTTCCAACAGTGTTGGAAACCGTGGCGATACCGTGCAGATCACAATCAACGGCCAGGTATATACAGCGCTCTTCATCAGTAATAATTGGGGAGTAGGCGCTGGTGGCGGTTTGGTTAGTTCTGAAACGTACACTGTCCCTGTTTTCTTGGAAGTCTAAAACAATGACCGCCAATGCTAATGTTGTTTGCTTTGGAAACACACTGAACCTGTCCATGCAGGCACAGGCTTCCAATGGGAAAAACGCCTACTTCGAGGCGGCCAACTCTCAGACTATTCAACACAACAACCTGAACCAAACTACATCACATTTCACCTACTCCATCATTTACACATACAACCTGTTAGGTGGGCCGCGCCTAACCCAGCAACCAAACACTGGCGTTAACACCAGGATTCCTTACACACCATGAGCCAGCGCATTTTATTCACAGAGCAGGTGCAGGACCTTGGAGGCAACAGCCTGCCAAGCCTCATCAGTACGGCTGCCAACGGTAACGTCATCGTCTATTCCGCCAACCAGAACTTCAACAATACTGGCACGGTTAACGTTGCTGTTACGTCCAACGGCTACCAGGCCAACATTGGATTCACAATCAATGCGGCTGCGGTAGCGGCCAATGTTCAGGCCGTGATGTTGAGTACGGTCAACACCGCAACGGCCGGTCAAACCGTCATCCCGCTCTCCTCACCAATCAGTGGTCAAAACTACCTGGTTGTCACCGTCAATGGGCTGCTGCAAATTCCAGGCACCCACTACACCGTACCCAACAGCAACAACGTTTTAATGAGCGATGCCCTGTTGGCCGATGACGTGGTTGAGGTCAGGGAATTCGTGGCGCCATACGTGGGACCCAGTGTTGTAGCAGCTCCTCTATGGGGCACACTTACACCACCCAACTTCAGCAACTGGTTAACAGCAAACGATGGTGCTACCAACCTCTTCACCGCTGCTCAAAACGTTGATGGTTCTTATGTGGTTTCCGCCAATACGGTAGCTGGCAATTCAACATTCTTCTATGTGAACAATGTACCTGCGGCCGCCTATGACGTTCAATTTTGTTTGACCGTCCAAGGCAACAACGCCGCCACCGGTTTGCCTTACAGCTGTGTGTTTATTCGCAACCCAGCAAACGGGGCAGCCATTTCGTTTGGTACTTCAGGTTCTGCTATTTGGTCAGGTTTTTATGCCTTAGAACTTACATCCAAGGTCCAGCTCGCGCCATCATCCATCGTGTATGTGACCACCCTCGCTTCCGGCACCCTGCCGTTCTATGGGTTCAATGCGCCGCTATGGATACGCCTCACCAGCTCTGGCGCTGGTGTTTACAACATTTACAACTCTTTAGATGGAATCTTTTGGTATCACGTATTCAGCCTCACATCCCAATACTGTGGCGCCACTCCGTCACAGTTTGGTTGGGCATGTTTGAACAGCACGGCCAGCACAATTACACAGTTGAGATTCCTTTCATACAACGGCGCGGTGGGATAAATGGCTCAGAATCGTCCATACAACAATCAAGTCAGGAACAGCGCAAACGTCACGTTAGACCAGCAATTAGGTGTAGCGGCCAATGGCACCTTTGTGCTCACCGTACCTACTGGAAACATCAATTTCAACAACACATCCACTGTCACCGTTTCTATCACAGCTAATGGTAACAACCAGACCAATGTGGCCCTGACGGCCGCAGGGGCCAGCGTAAACGCAAACGGCTCACTGACCGGCCCAAGCTGGTTTCATGTGAATGGCTGGTATCACCAGTGGGGCGAAGCCAGCCCTGGAGGCGGCTCGCCTCAAATGATCACATTTCCAACAGCTTTCCCTAATGCCTGTCAGTCTGTGGTTTGTATCCCCTACGCGCTGAATGAAACCATCTGGGTCCTGAACGTCAGCTCAACGTCATTTAATGTGTCTGTTGGTGCCAGCGGTCAGGCATTCATGTGGCAGGCCGACGGCTACTAAAGCCAACCTTAAGAGTTAGCCATTTCACAAAGGAGGAGCAGCCCTAAATACAGTATTCACGGTTGGAGAATAAGAACAAATGGCGAATAAGCAAGATAGTGGCGGTCAGCCATATCCAAACGAAGCCTACGCCCAAGCCAGCGACGCATATGCCGCCGCCAACTTGAGCATCAGTAGCGTTGTTTCAGGAAACACATCAAATATTAAGATCACGATTGTCGGCACCGTCGCAACCATTGATCTGGCGTAAGGGGTAGTCAATGGGTTGTGGCGTAGTAACTAGAGCAGCTGAAGCTGCCGGTATTCAAGCAGGCGTTAATGTCCTCGAGGACGTGTCCAAGAATTTCAAGGGCGCAGGCGTTGAGGTCAAAATGACCCCGCTTCAGGCCGGAATGGAGGTCATCCAGCACAAGCATGAGTATGACCATCTAAGTGTGTTGATTTCAGGCAAGGTCCGGGTCAGCACAGATGAAGCCACCTATTGGCTTGATGCAACCATCATTCCCCACTCCTTAGTGATCAAGGCTGGCCGCTATCACACGGTCTATGCAATCACTGATGCCGTTTGGCTTTGCGTTCACAAGGCAGGAGTACAGTAATGCCTTGGGGTGCGTTAGTTGGTGGTGTTCTATCCATAGGCGGCAGTGCTCTAAGCTCATCCACCCAGGCGAGCGCGGCTGAGAACGCTGCACAGGACCAGGAAAATGCAGCCCTAGCACAGCTTGGTCTTAGCTCCAGCGTGTTCAATGCTCAGTCTTTGATGCAACAGCCCTCACGTGAGCTGGGCGGCCTGGCGCAGTCTCGAGAAGCATATTTGCTTGGCCTGTCACCTAACCTGGACATCAGCCAGGACTTTGAAACCCCACAAATCAACTTCAATCCTTCCATGGTTAATGCTGGCGGCAATCCAACGTCTGTCAGCTACCTGGGCCCTAATGGCCAACCAGTAGGAACCCCTGCCACTCCAGGCGCTCCTGGCTCTACACAGCTGCCCAATGGCTCCTGGGTTCAAGGCTCCAATGGCGTGCCTTCTGGTCCCGGTGCTCAAGCAAGCTACCCCAATCCTAATGCCATCTATGGTGGTAGCGCAGGCTATGGCCCAACTGGTCCAGTGTCCTTTGGTGGCGGAACTTACGGTGGTACCACGCCAACCTCTTACAGTGGTATTGGCGCAAGCATGTTGCCATCCCAGGTTACTGGTGGTCCCGCTGGTGCTGGCGGCGGCGCAGCTCCTAACCCCAACTCAAGCATGGGCTCAGGCGCCTATGGATCATTCGCGTCTCCATACAACGCCTCAACGTTTTATGAGGACCCTGGATATCAGTTCATCCAGCAGCAAGGTCAGCAGCAGATTTCAAACCAGCAGGCAACTACCGGTATGGCTTTGAGCCCTGCAGCGCTGGGTGCCAGCCTAAGTTACACAACCGGCCTGGCATCACAAGAATTCAACAATGCCTACAACCGGTCTATCAACACTCAAACCACTCAGCTGAATGAGCTGAATGCCTTGTCTAGTGGCGGTCAGATTGCAACCAGTGGTGTGTCTAGTGCCGCCTCCGGCTTGGGTTCAGCTGGTGCCAGCGCTCTAGCTGGCTACGGCAACGCAGGCTCAGCCGGTGCAATTGGTGTTGGTAATGCGTACAGCTCCGGCATCAATGGCGCCACTAATGCGCTAGGTGGCATGAATGCCATGTACTCCATGAATGGGGGATACGGTGGTTATGGTAGTAGCTATGGCAACCCAGGCAACCTGGGCGGCAGCAGCTCCTTCTATTCACCAAATGCCCCTGCTAATGGTGGCTACCTGAACAGTGACGGTTCAGTCACCCCATACTAACAAGGATTCACAGTGGCCGATCTTAACGCAAGCCTGATTCTCCAAGGTGTAGATACTACACATCCCGTCATGGCTGAAACGCCCAATGATGAAATGCAGCAGGCTGCACAAATCAAAAACATCCAGGGCTCTACTGCTCTCCAGGGTGCTCAGCTCCAGGGTTTGCAGCTGCAAAACCAAGTTGCCCAAATGAACATGCAAAATGCTCAGGGTTGGGCCGCTGCCGCTGGGACCGCAACCAACAGGCTGACCGCTCCCGCCTCCGGTGCTCCCTCTGCCACGGCACCCGCTTCCGGTACCGGTGCACAGGGCACCGCTCCAACATCAGGCTCTAGCTCACCCTCCTCCGCCTCTTCAGGCAACACAACGCCTGCCGTAACTCCGGGCACCGTGACGCTACCGGCCGGTGCCGCCTCAGTTGATCAGGCTCATGATTGGTGGCTAGACGCGGATGGCAACCCTTTATCATTAGCCAATGGTCCCGTGCAACGTCCCTCCGGCGCACTGAACAAGGCATCTTCAACATTTATTGATGCTCAGGGTAAGGCCGCATTGGACGCAGGTGCTTCACCTATGTACGTGGCAACGCAAACAGCAGCAGCCAAGGAATCTGCCGTAAAGCTTGATGCCGACTACGCTGACATGTACGACAAGTACAGCAAGGCTAAGGAGTCCGCCCAGCTGGCCGCTCAGCACCAAAATGAAGTGATGGAAAGTCGTGCCGCTAGCACGGCCAACCTGGCCTATGAAATCACCAGTGCGCCTGACCCCGCTGGCCAGGCCGCAGTGTTGTCCACGGTGCGTGGCCCTTTGTACAACCAGCTGCTACAAGGTGTAAACACAGCTCTAGCACAGCAAAAGCAACCCCCCGTTACCAGCCTGGGCGACCCGGCCGCTCTTCCAATGCTGACTAACCTGGCACGTAACAGCCCTGAGCGCATATCACAAACCCAAGCCGGTGCCACCCTTACCAAAACAGTGGCTGATACTGACCAGGCTGTCCAGGCCACGGCTGCGTCCAAGGTTGATGCCGCTGTTAAGTCCGGTCACTTGGAACAAGAAGCCGGCACGGCACTACAAGAGTCTTCAACCAATGCGGCACGTGCGGCCGGTATTGTGCGTCAATCCAACCAGGTTGATCAGCTGGATAACTATGTTGATCAAATGCGTCGTAACCTGACCCCAGCGCAACGTTCAGGCCAGGTATTGCTGAGCACCCTGCCCGCTCCTGTGCGTGCGTTTGCAACCAACAGGGGATTGGTCACCAAGGATGACAATGGTAATCCTAGTGTTCAGCTACCCGCCCTGGTCAAGGCCACCAACGCTGAAATGGGTCTATTGGACTCTACGGTCAGCGCCAATGAAGGCGTGAAGGGAACCATGGGCTCTGACTTGCGAGCTAAGCTACAGGCAAGCGGCGCAGGTGAGCTGAGCCTAGGCGACAACGATGCCACCTGGGATGCCAAGATGGACATACGCCGCAACTACCGTGCCGGTGCTCAAGGTGTTGCAGGTAACATCCTAGACACATCCAACGCTCGCACCAGCGCAATCATTGATGGTGCTAATAAAGCGCCAGGCAACAACCTGAACAAGAATGACTTCTTGGTACCTAAGCCAGAAGTTACCACAGTCAACTACCCTGGCATGAAGCAGCCAGCCGCCTCTAGCGCGCCAGACCTGTCCAAAACTCCAATAGGTACAGTGCGTGGTGGCTTTGTGCAAATTGGGGCCGATGCAACCAAGGCCACCAGCTGGGTTAAGGCTGGTCCGTAATGGCTGACTTGATGCCTTGGGAAGAGGCTCAGCAAGCAGCAGCTCAGGCCACGCCTGCCCCTGCGCCCGCTCCGGCCGCCCCCACCACAATGATGCCTTGGGAAGAGGCTCAGGCCGCAGCCAAGAACTATGTGAAAACCCCCAGTGAGGTTGACGCGGCTATTACCGGCGCACCAGCGGCCAGTGACTCTAAGCCGGTCCCAATGGTCACACCTCCCGCTAATCCAAACCTAGACAACAGGACACAGGCTCAGCTTGAGGCTGCTGCGGCTGTCCAATCCAATGAGGCGGGTAAGAACTTTGATTATTCACAGTCCCCCTTGCGTCACCTGATGAGTGAAGATAACGCACGTGCCCTAGTGGGCTCACAGCTATCCAGCCAGGACCGCAGCCTGGCTTTTGACTCAGCTCAGCAAAATGCAGTTCTAATGGGCGCAGGCAATTGGTTGGACCGCGAAGTCAACGGGTCTAAGACCGGTCCCGGCACCAGCATGGAAACGGCTCAAATTCCGGCCGGTGTGAGTGAGCCTGACTATGCAGCGGCGGCGCGCGAGGCGCACCCTACGGCTGCAGCAATAGGTACGGGCCTGGGGGTCGTACAGGGGGTTGCCGGTCAGGTTCCTAAAGCAGTAGCGGCGGCTACCGGTGGGCTGATTGATTTCATCAAGCCGGTGGCCGGAAAACTATGGTCTGCTGGTGTGAGTACCGTCAAACACGCTCCGGCGACGGCCGCCGGAGTGTGGTTGGAAGAAAAGGCCAGGGGCCTGTGGGAAGGAATGAAAAATGAAGGTGGTGATGACGAGGAGTGACCTTACAGGTCAGCCCCGTAGTTAGCCTGCACATGCGCCCACAGCGCTTTGATGCCCCTGCAAAGCCACGTGAACCCTTTGAACAACACACCAACAATCATGAGTATGATCATGGTGTAAACAATGGTTGGGGCCACGTGGTACAGGCCGCCCAGCAAAAAGCCAATGATGATGTACTTCATGCGGGCTGCTTCTGTTTGTTGGCCTTCACCCAGCTCTGCAGCCGCTGCGTGGCGTTGAGCAGCAACTCCAACTCCTTTTCCTCCTGCGCCCACAGGCGGCGCTGCTCCTCGGTGTAGCGCTTCAAACGTTCAATGATGCTGTCCATGGTGAACTCCTGTTACTTTGTGCGGGGAAACCAAAACTCACGGTGACGGCGCCGCTCACCCTTTTTTTGCTGGGTGCGTGCCTCGTCATGTGCCCGTTGGATGGACTGCTCCAAGGTTTCATAGCTGCGTGGGTCATCGGGCCGCGCGTCCGGGTCATACTGTGGTTTGGCCCGCTCGCAGGCGCGGATCTCCAGGTACAGCCAGGTAATGAAGGCGGCCACAAAAAGGCCAATGATGATTTTGGTGATGATCATGAATGTCTCCTGCCCGCTTTGGGAACTTCCAAGGTGATGTGCTCTATGGGTCCAAGCCTGGGGTGCAAGCGCTTGCGGTTGGTCACCGTGTCGCCTGCGGCCGTGTGAATGCGCCGATCCAACGGGCCCAGGTCCTCGTTGTCCGTGGGCACTAGCTTCAGTAGTGCCCGGCGCTGTGTGTCGGATGGGTTCATCGTGGTTTGCTCCTTGTTGAACGGCTGTTGAAGAACGGCCGAACCATAGGCGCGCTCGCGAGGAGGACCGTTGACTACGTTGCGGTTTCGGAAAATAAAAAGGGGCCAGTGTGAAGTCCTGGCCCAAGTCGTCCCACGCTCACCAACCCAACACTTATTTCATTAGCAGCTGGTGCCGCCACAAGGGGTGAAAGTTAGTTGCTCACCATTCACTGTTAGAACCCACTGGATGAGCGTAGCTACCCCGCTTGCATTGACTAGAATGGTGTCACTACCGTTCAGGCTGTTGCCGTTTTCTGTGCCGCTGATATTGAAGGTCACTTGCAGCTGAGTTGGGCTGTATGCCGTTACTGTGTAGTCTTCAGCTTCATTGCCAATATTGATCCAGGCGTTGTTGGGGTCTAATACCTGATTGGTCATTAGCTGACCCGACTGACCCACAGTCCAAGCTGTTGGAGGAGTGAATGATGTGACGGTGCCTGCCACCAGGGGCGCGCCGATTGACCACTCTCCATTGGTCCCTGGATAAAAGTCTTCAAACCCCAATGGGGTGTAGGGGTTATCCAGGAACACAAGTTCTTCAACAAACCCCTCTATGGGGTTGTTGTTTTCGCTGATTTCTATGGCCACTGAATCAAATGAAGCTGATTGCCCCTGGAAAGTGACGCAACAGCTCACATTGTTTTCTAACCCAACATTCAATGTGTAGGTGTTGCCATTTGAATCCGTGGCGTACAGCGTTTCAGTGCTGTAAATGCCGCTCAAGAAATGAGTGGGCACCGGTGCGGTCTGAAGATTGGTTGGCTGTGGCGTTGGGGGAGGCGTAGGTGGTGTTGGCGCCGTGGGAGTCGATGGGTCAGATACCGGGGTAAGCGTATCGCCGCCTCCACCACAGCCAACCAAAACCAACATAAATCCAGCAATCATCATTATGGCTTTCATCACAAGGCTCCTCTGTTGTTTGAACATTCCCTACTCAACATCTAAAGCAATGCGCCGTGGTAAAGCGTCAGACCTAATTGACGCAAACCACTTGCTGATTTCCGGGTCAGTCAATTGGCGCACACCGTTGCTGCCCCGCTTCAGGTAGCAGCGTCTTGGCTGGCAGTAGCCCACGCGCCTCCCCCTACGCTGCTTCATGACAACAAATGAAAAAGCTTGACGACGATGAAGAAGGTCAACGCAGAGCCCAGGCCCATGACATAGCCCCACGGGATTTGAGATCGTGCCCCTCGCGCACGCTCCTTACGCACCCGGTGCAAAATGGCGCGTATGCGGTCAGCCTTACTGTGAGCTCGAATTTGGTCAGCCATCCGGTTGCCTGGCGGCACGTAGATGCGCGCAGGCGCAGGCTCCTTGGGTAAATCAGGGTCAGGCTTGTCAATGTCATGGTCCTGCGCAAACCTGAACAGCCGGTCCTGTTTCTCCACAATGCGGCTAGTGATAAGGCTGGTGCGCTTAATGCAGGCTTGGTTGCCTGACATCTCTATGGCTTCGGAATACCCGTCACCACTGTCCATGGCTTCCCGCTTCAGCCGCTCAGCGGCCCAGTCAACCCACAGCGGCTCCTCATCGGGTAGGTGATAGTCCAGTGTTGTTTCACTGGGTTCCGGCAGGTAGAAGTCAATGCGCGTTGGCTCCAACTGTTGACGCGGGTAGCGGAGAATGACAGTGGGGTTAGGGTCTTCTGTGACCTTTGGCCGCACTAACCAAAGATCCATGCGGTCTTCAGCAGCCTGTATGACCGGTGGTGGCCGCCGTGGTGGCCTGCGCCCCCTGCGCTCAGGGCCCATGTAATAGACGCCCATCATTGACCTTCCTTCCAACAGGCAAAGGTCCTGATGCCTTTACTGTCGGTCCAATACATGCAGTTGCCCCGGTGGTGGTACGTGTGGTCGCCATCAAACTCTGTCGCGCGCCGTTTCATCTCAGCCTTCCAAAGCGGCAGCGTTGTGCCGGTGAAGACCAACAAAGAGGCGATGAGGATGGCTAACTCCAAAGTGGTGAATCCCTTGTGGATCATTGGCGTCTCCCCCCAAAAAAAAAAAAGAGCCCAGTGGTGTCCTGGGCTCAAACGGTGGGAAAGCAAAGTTGTGTTATTGGCAGTTAGATGGCGCGTATATGGCGGCCAGCGGCGTGCCTGATAGGGTGAACGTGGCGGCCGGGAATTGGGTCGTGGCCGTGGTGTCCGTTGAACTTACACAGGCCCAGTCAATTGCACCGTTTTGGGTACCGGCAGCCGGGTCATTCAACAGGGCCATTGCTGTGGTCGGACCACCACCGCCTGTGCCTGCGGTGGTTTGTGCCGCGAGCGGGTAAAACACAAGCTGTTGACCATTGATGGCTGTTGGCGCGTTGTTGCCATAGTTAATGACAATTGAGCCATCTGGCGGCACGCCTGTAGCAGGACCGCAATGGTTGCCACCACCCCCCTGGATACAAACCCACGACACATACTTGGAGCCCTGCGCCGTGCCACCTGCATTCCAAGCTGCGGCCGCCGCATCTACCCCAATCATGCCACCGCTTTGGTATGCCTGAGCCACGGTGGTTTGGGCGTCAGTCACCAGGCTGATACCCTCTGTCACCTTGGCGCGTATGGCATAGTTTTGATAAGCCGGTATGGCCACCGCCGCCAAGATGGCAACAATTGCCACCACGATCAACAACTCAATCAGGGTGAAACCCCGTTGCTTTCTGTTCAACATTTGAATCTCCAGTGATTATTGAAATTTCCCCAAAAGCGTAAAGCCGGTGCCCTACGCGGCGGCGAACTATAGGTGGTAATAATTGTTGGTTAATAGTTATTTCATTTTCCAGGCGTCAAAGGCTTTGGCTCGCGTGGCTTGTTTGCAAACTTCACCAGCAGCGACACTATTAGCAATGTCACGGCGCCACCGGCCCGACTGAAGCTGAACTCAGGCGTGCTAATGACCGGCCGTACCGGTAGCGGCGGGTAGACCCGTGGCAGGCTGACGGTACGGGTGGGCACCCTCGTGCCTCCGCCTCCCGCGAGCGCATCCGTAGTAAGGGCCATGTCGAACCCCCAGGGCCACATCCCGTTAGTGGTGTAGAGGGGCGGCTCCGGCGCAGGCGCTGAGACCGGTGCACAAGGCTGGTAGTAGATCACCAGGTGCAGCGGCTCCGGCTCGGGCACAGGCGCGGCGGCCGGGACAGGCTTAGGCGGCAGTACGCAAGACTGCTGAGCTACTGCTGCGTGGTGATGGTGTTTGGTGGCGGGCCTGGGACAATTGGATATCACCAGGGTTGTAAGGACTAGGCTGCTGATCATGTGAACTCCTTGTGGCTCCCTGAAACGCAAAAGGCCGGTGTTACCCGGCCCATGCGTCCCCTGGTCCTTGTTGTGTGATTAACGCGCTGACTCCATGACCTCCTCAACACGCTGCTGCTTCACAGCCTTGGCCACAGGCTTGGCCGCCTTTTTGGCGTCCTTCACCACGTTGGCCTTAGCAACAGCCGCCTTGGCCTTCAGCTCAGTGGCCTTTTTGGCGGCCGGAGTGGGCGGCGCTTTCACGCCAACAAACTGCGGCACCTCAAAGGTCTTGGCATTCAGTCCGGTGATGGACTCCTTGGCCGCCGTGTACTTGAAGCCATACTTGGTGTTCAGCTCCTTCAACACCATGCTGACGTTCCAATTGCCCAGGCCGGTGGCCAAGCAGATGTCCTCGCGCGTTACCTCACCGCTCTTGCTGTTTTTGAACAGGAGCCACACACGGTAGTTGGTTGTGCCCTGTTTGCGCAGCTCAGCCTGGATCGCCGGGTCAATGAACTGGCGCGCCATGGCCTCACTGAGCCGCGTGTTAACCACACGGGTGCCAGCCTTGTTCAGTGCAATCTGGCGGGTGCCTTCGGGCGCAGTCTTGGGTGCAGCAGCAGCAGCGGTGGCCTTGGGCGCGGGCGCAGCCTTAACAGCAGGCGCCTTACCATGAGCCGCCAACACCTTGTCCTGCTCCGCCAGCCGCTCAGCCTTGGCCGCAACCTTGTCCTTGGATGTGGTGGTCTGCGGGACCGTTTGACGGGCAGTGGCCAGGGAAGTGATGGACGGGACAACCACAGGCTTTTTGTTGGCCTGCTTGGCCGCGTGCTCCAACTCAGCATCGCGCTGGATTTTTGCAACGCGCTCGGCCGGGGTCATCTTGCGCAACTCAGCCGCCGCGTCCAGGGCATCACCGCTGATGAGCGGGGCATGAGCCGCTGGCGTGTAGTTGACCGGCTTGGGGTTGGTGACCTTCACACCAGCAGCCGCACGCTTGGCTCGGGCCTGTGCATTCTTGGCGTCACGCTGAGCTTGGGTCAGGACACGGGTGGTGGTTTTTGCTTCGGTATTCATTGCTAAACTCCTTGTTGAACGTTTGTTGAAAAGCGGGGGAACCATACTGAAAGATAAGGGCCGCGTATACCAATCAAAGGCCGCGCGCCAAGGCTGCCTTCAAACTCACAACTTTCCAGCCGTTGCGTGCCTTGATGACGGCCAAGTTGTTGCTGCGGCCAACGCGCTTCATCGCCTGTGAAAAAGTCTTGTAGCTCATGTGTGTCTCCTGTTGCTGAACACTTGTTCAGTGGGCCGAACGATCGCGCGCGCGCCAACACCCAAACCGTTAACGAGGTTGCGGTTTTGGAAAATAAAAAAAGCCAGGTGGCAGTCCCTGGCTTTTGGTTGTTGGTGTGAGGCGGGTCAAGGCTTGGCAGCACCCGGCCATGCGTAGTATGTGGTGATTGGATGACAGCACAGCTCGTACTTGTTTTCCGTCAGCCATTTCACCAACTGCTTCCGTGAGCCGTATAGCAGCACCTCAGCATTGCCCCCGGCAGGGCCACACTCCTTCAGGATGCGGGACTTAATGCCCCGGCTCAGCAGCTCCACACGCAGTGGGCCCTGAACGCTCAGGTGCCCCTGCTTGGAACGGGTTTCAGTTTCAGTTTCCAACACCATGTCCACTTTGACTTGGCAGGTCATGACCGCTCCTCCAACTTGCTGATTTCAGCCGTCAGCCGCGCCATAGCTAGGTTGACGCCTGAGATGGCACTCTTAATCGCCGGAGGGAGCGCTCGGCCAGTGGGCAGCGGCTGCACACTCATACGCACAGGTGCGGCCTTGGGCTTGGTCTTAAGGGCCGTATGCTTCAGCGCAAACGCTGAGGTTGAGCCGCGTAGGGCCAGGTCGCCGGGCACACCCGCCATCAGCACGTCCTTACCCTCCTCCTGGCCTACCTTCATCAGGGTGCCATCCTTGCGCAGGTCTGTGAGCCACACCCTGATGCTGGACTCATTCATGCCAGCGTAGTGGTGCTGAAGGGCCAACACGGTTTCCAGCGTTGTCATCTTCAGGTCCAGGTTGCTGTAAAACAAGTCCAGGATTGCCACCTTCACATTGGGCCGCGCAGGTGGTGCGCCGTCCTGGACAATGGCGGCCACGGCCTTGGCCAGCCGGGGCGCATCCTTGGCAATGTTGGTGAGTGCCTTCTTAGCATTGGCCTTACCGGCAGGCGTGCGAGCGCGGCCGGTCTGTTGGATCGCCTGCAGGCCAGCCATCATGCCAAGCGGGTCTTTGGCAGCGTGGCGCTGGGCGTTGGTCTTGGGTGTCTTTTTGGTAGCCATTTTCATGTACTCCTGTGTTACCTGTGAAATTAAAGGGCGGCCTCAGCGGCGGTGAGCGCGGCCTGAAGATCGCGCGACTCCTGGTACTCCATCTCATCCCACACGCGCGTGCTGCGGTTGTTGTCATAGGCATCCATCACATCGCTGTTGGTCAGGTTTTCCTGGCCCTTGGTCCACAGGACGTAGTCAATGCCCCGGTCAATATCCACCATGGCCACGTTGCCGGTGCTGAGCAAGCACCAGGCAATGCGCTGACCCTTTGCCGTGTACTGGCGCTTGGTGTTGAAGGCTGAGATCTTGGCAGCCTTGAACGGGTACTGCGCCCGGATGAAGGCAATGGCGTCGCGCAGGCTACGGATGTCAGCGTTGATCCAGTTGGTCCGGCCAGGGTTGGCCTGCTCCCGCTCTGCCTTCAGCCGCTCAACCATATCAGCCAGGTTGCTGAGCGCGATGGCCTGGTTGCCAACTTCAGCCAGCTGTTTGTTGAGGCTGATGTACTTCAGTGTGATTCCAGTGGTCTTCATTACAGTCTCCTTGTTGCTGAACACTTGTTCAGTAAGCAGAACCATAATGGGCGCGCGCGAAGAGCGCTAGTTATGACTTTTGAAAACCGGAACGGAGGTTGCGGTTTTAGCTAAAAAAGGCGTCCAAGCCCAGGGGTTGCTCTGGCTTATCGTTAAGCCACTCACCCCGGTACAACACCCCATTATCCAGGTAGTGTGAATACAACTTTTTGTCAGTCTTCCGTGACGCGGCCAGCCGTTTATCTAAGCACTCATTACGTGCTTGCCACAGTACATTCCAATCAATACCGGTCCATCCATCCGCCGCTGCCCGTGTGATCTCCTCACCCTGCCGGTCCAGGTAATACCCTAAGTAGCGGCCATCCTTGCGCCGGAAGAGCTTCTTGAATGAGCACAGGCAAGTTTCCATTGTGAACAGGTCAGCCTGCGCGGCCACGGTGGGATACTGACGTTTAGTTTCAGCCAGGATGTCCCTGGCCGCGCTTTCCAATCCCGCGTACTGAGCCGCTGGCAAACGTTTGTCCAGGGATAGCACGTCTGAATCCAAGGCTAACAGCAGCCCATTGCGGGTAGAGCGGGTGCCGGTGAAGTCATTGAGCATCAGGCTACTGGGTTCAATGTTCAGGCCACAAGTGTGCTTCAGGTGCTGCAGGTAGAACCACTTGGAGTAGCGCGCAAACTGGTACAGCTTATCCAGCTCTAGCCACAGCTGATCAAAGTCCTTGCCTGCGAAAAACTCACCCTGGTTGTCACCCACTAACTGTTGGTAAGAGGCAAACATTTTGGGCAGCTTGCCCTTAGCACTTTTGTTGCGGTCAACCTGGTAGCGCAGGCGGTTGTAGTTGGCCTTACGGTTGTCGCTTTGCCACCAGTTCAGCCGGTCTACCGTGGCCAGCTCATAGTCAGGGAATTCATTGAGCAACACCCAGGCCGTGGGCAGCTGGTAGGTGTTGCCATACAGCCAGGCAAACCAAAAGCGCTGCTCAGAGTTGTGTTCAAATCGCGCATGCAGGTAGTTGGTCAGCCACACGGCCGGGTCACAGTCCTGAAAGCGCAGGGACCAGGCAAACCAATCAATGAACAACTGGGTGCGTTTATTGTTCATCAATATACACATCGAGGAAGTTGGTCTTAGGCTCCTTGGACTTTTTCAGTGCCTTGACCTTTTTGCGTAGGCCACTCAGCACTGTATCTCTCATTGACTGTCCACAACCCCTGGTGAGGAGGCAATATAATCCCCCGTCATAAATGATTTGCAAAAAGCCTGCGCCAACAATGGTTTTATACCCCAGCTCTTCAGCCAGTGCCGTCACCTCAGCCACAAAATCAGTCCAACTATTCATTGCCAATCCTCCAATACTGAACAGGGAACCGTCTGAGCGCAGGTAATGCCCGCGCGGTACATGATGTTGATGGTTGAGGCTATCCAAAGGGTGCCGTCATCCGGCCGCGCTATACACAGTGGCCTTTTACCATTGCGGCCCCAATCCAGGGTTTTATCTGCCTTCAACACAATCATGGCTATCGAGGCTTTGGGCCAGACTTTGAAGGCGTCCTGCCCGGCTTTCAGGGTCTTGAACAGCAGCTCGCTGTCATTGTGAGTGGTGAGGTTCTTAGCCCCATACAGCGCCGTCCAATTTTGAAACAGCTCCTGCGTGATAACGCCGTTGTGCACCAGGCTCATCTGCTTATCTGCAATGGGCTGGTTGTATTCCAGGTCAGAAGTTGAGTACCGGCAGTGACCCACCAGGTATAAGTTGCCGTCCTCATTCAGGTAGCTGGGGAAAGCAAAGGAGAAGGCTTCAGCTGGGCGATCCATCGCGTGGGTGTGCACGCGGCCACCCTGCACCCAGCTCAGGCCGGTAGCGTGCTTACCGCGCACCTGAGACTCAATGAAGAGCGCTTTCAGCCGCCTGAAATGCTCCTCACTGGGCTTAACCAGCCTGGCGCCTATCAGGCCGCACATGCTTGTGCAAAGTTCTCAACAACGTTTTTGACTTCATCTGCTGTGGTGTCAAACTCAAAGGCCACCTGTTCAGCCACCTCATCGTACAGGTGCGCATCCAGGTCCTCATCGCTATCCACACCATCTACGGCTTCGACACCGCCAGACTCTTCCCAAAGCTCAATAAATTCCGCAAAGATTGCTGCGTTTCTACTTGTCATCTGTTTGTTCCTTTATTTGGTTTATCAACAATTTACATTCACCCTAATATCATAAGGGGTTCAACCTTAAGAGTACGAAATGAGGAGCGGGCTACAGCACTCTGTGGCTGGAGCAGTGTTGGACTTTTCGCATGCTCAGGCGCCAACACGTTCATCACTCACTCACCCTCAGTAACGGTCAGGAGGACCGGCTGCTAGGTGCTTTCGCGCTTCTCGGAGGCACTTATTCTCCATCAAATGGGTATTCAAGGAACCCTGGCGCAATTTGAAGTGGTGGATAACAACACCCGCTTCAACTCATATTTATTGGCTGCGTTTCCTGCGGGCAAATCTGTGGCCAATCTAGTGAAGGTCACTAGTGAATTAATGGGTATTAACAAACGAGCGAAGCGAGTTATAAAACCTTACACAATCTTCCGTGAGGAAGAGCTTTATTGCGGGGTTGGTTGGGACCAAAGCACGCAATACAGCAGTAACGGCATTGAACCGTGCTCTAGCCCCACCCTGATTTGTATCAGTGTATTGGGATCTGGCTTCGTTCCAGTGACCATCAGCATCACCGTCCGGTATTCGGCTCACCAGTCTATAGTTGCCTACACCCTAGGTCCGGGGACCACAGTAGGGTAATCATGATTGCGCTGCCGTCAGCATTTACTGTTTCACGTCGACCACAATCAAGGTGAGCTGGCTTGCGCATGAGGGGGCAGTGAAATGGCTTTCACCAGGCTGGGTCATTCAGGCATGGCGCGCTGTCGCTTTCCAAAACCTGTAAAGACAAAAGCCCCGGCAGGGCTAGCTACCGAGGCTTTCTGGGTTGGGTCGTCGATGTGGCACATCACCGACCTACCGTTCATGAAATCATTTTTGGTGGTTTCAGTTGTTCGATCTAGCCCCGATACAACTCTACAAACCATATTTAGGCGGGTCGCCCGGCGCACCGGGGTCCCTGCTTATTTTTGGTATGGATCAATTATACCGCGCCGTGTTGTAAGAGTTTAGTGGCGGCCGAATCACCCACGCTCGGCCAACACGCGGTGTGCAGCGAAGGAGGAGACCCTGCACACAGTTTTAGTTTACGCGGCCCAACCTTAATAGTTTAGCCAGTCAAACCCACCAACACATTCCCTCCCGCTTAAGGTTCAGTGCGCTACCTTGGATATAGGGCCATGCAATTTCGCGCGGCCCTGTAACCAAGGAGATTCAAAATGACGACCACGAAATGCTTAACCAAGGCACAGCAGGCCAAGCTGGATCGGCTTCAACAGCGGCGTAAGGCCGTCGAAGCGGAGATATCCAAGCTGATGGACATTTTCGAGACCAATTACCTAGCGCAGATAAAGATGGCGCAAAAATGAAAACAGGACACAACCTGAGCCGCATGCTGAAGCGGCACATCAAGCACATTCGTACCAACCCACCGCGCGGCTACCAACACCGTTTTGAGGAGGCATTGGGGACGCTACCCGTTGAGCAACAGCGGCGCATAACAACGCTGCTGATCAATCACCTGCTCACCGTGATGGCGCGGTATGGGCTAACCGAGCTATGACGTGCCAGACCTAGTCAACACGCGGGGTCACTTTACTCCGCGGTAAAATAGGAGGGTTTGTACCAACACATTGTGAGGAGATTGAAATGAATGTGAAACGTATTGATGATGAAACCAACCCACTGCTTGCGAAGATTGCTCAGCAATTGATGTCACAATTGGATGATGCACTAACGCAAGCAAATTCAAAAGATGGTGCTCCTACGCTACTATATGCCCAGGGGTTTGTGATGGGCGTCACCCGAGCATGGATCCATAAACAGATAATGGTGGCTTATGCGGAGCTTTGTGAAAACTCCAGCGGCGTAGAGGGTGAAGACTTTGATGGCCAACTGGCGGAACAGTTTCATAAACAATTGGCTCAGCAGTTTGACATCACGGCTGATGAGGTGAAGAAGATTGTGCGGCTTGACCCGTCGCTTTACCCAAACCGGGACGGCTAACCCTCCGTCAGCAGCGCCTCCAGGGTAGACCCCTGCTCTATGGTGACCACGTCATCCGTGAGCAGGCGGTCTGCGTTCATTTCAGCCGTCAGGTGACTGGCGTAAAACCGCTGGATCATCTCCACACTGGTGCGGCAGTTACGGGCCAGCGTCAGCAGGTCAATGTTCTTACCGTTTAGCAGCCGTCGCATGATGCAGGTGTGCCGCAGGCTATACAGGGTGCGGGGTTTATTGTCTGCCCCGGTCTTCAGCTCTGAGCGTGCGAGCGCCTCATTAAAGTGCCGGCGCATAGTCTCCATGGCATAGCCCCGGTTAGTCAGCCCCGGCCAAAACACGTAGTCCTCGTCCTCAGCGTGGCCGGTGTTGAACTTCTTCAGCTCAGCATAGATGCCAACAGCCGCCTCCATGGATATCACGGGGGCAACCTTGGTCTTACCCATTGCCATGATGCGCAGGTAGGAGTGCTGGCCTTTTTGGACCCGTTCAATATGTTTGTGCTTCAGGTCCTTCAGGTCGGCTGGGCGCAGGAAGCTATTGACCATGAAGGTCACCAGGTACTTCAGCTCCCTAGTGACGCCAATGAAACGCACCACGGCCTTGCGTTCAATCAATTCATCCACAGCCTTAATGAGCCGAGCGTATTGCGGCTCAGTGAACCACTCACGTGGGTTGTCCTGTTGGCTGATGGTGGGAAAGATTGGCAGCTTGTCAATGAGCTGTAGCTTGTGCGCGTGGCGCAGGATTTTACTCAACACAATGAAATGGTTTTTGAGCGTTTTGGAGCTGACCGGCTCCTTAGCCTTGTCCTGGCGGTCCTTGCGTAGGTGCGCAATGTATTGGTTCAACAACTCATAGTTGATGTCCTTCACATGCTTGGACCCAAAGTAATGCAGCAGGTCTGCTTTGTAGATG
>Ga0206826_1012_pt1 | contig 37052 bp, 41 predicted proteins | sample Alteio_BWOrgCont_80_FD_152636 | JGI IMG/M metagenome (GOLD analysis project Ga0206826, IMG submission 152636) | Enriched cells from forest soil in Barre Woods Harvard Forest LTER site, Petersham, Massachusetts, United States -... | ecosystem: Environmental > Terrestrial > Soil > Temperate forest >... | reverse complement strand
CTGCTTGCATCCAAAGGCATGAAAATCTTCGCGCGCATTGACCAGGCGGCGGAAGCCAAAGCCGTCGGCCTGGCAATGCGCCCCATGGTGCTCTTGATTTTTGGCAATCCCCAGGCGGGCACTCCCCTGATGGTCCAGCACCCTTCCCTCGCCATGGATTTGCCGCTCAAGGCGCTCGTCTGGGAAGCGTAAACAGGCATTTGGATATCAATTTGAGCACAAATAAAATTAAACGCATTGGGCTTATCGGCAATCTGCAAAAAGCCGAATGCGCCAGCATTATCCGTCGCGCCACGGGATTGATTGAGCGCGCCGGGCGCGAAGCGCTCGTGGATGGCGATGTGACGAAGCTGGCGCGTGAGGTCGATATGCTATTGGTGTTTGGCGGTGACGGCACGATGTTGCGGGCCACGCGTGATATTGCCGGTTCCAGGACGCCGTTGCTGGGCATCAATATTGGCGGGCTGGGATTTCTGACGGCGGTTCCCTCCAGCGAATTGGCGAGCGCGCTGGAGCATATCTGGCAGGGGGAATTCACCTATGAATCGCGCGCGTTAATCGAGGTGAGCGGGCTGTGCCATGGAAAGCAAATCCGCAAATCCGCCCTCAACGATATTGTGATCAGCCGCGGCGCGTTGTCCCGGTTGATCAGCCTGGATGTGAGCGTGAATGGTGAGCTGATCACGCGTTATCGTTGCGACGGCTTGATTGTCAGTTCGCCTACCGGTTCAACGGCGTATTCGCTGGCGGCGGGCGGGGCGGTGGTATTGCCGACGGCGGAAGTTTTTGCGTTAACGCCGATATGCCCGCATGCGCTTTCAAACCGCTCAATTATTTTGCCGCTCGACTCGACGATTTGCATCAAGGCCATGAACCCCGTGCCGGCGACGATATTGAGCGTGGACGGCGAGGTGGTCGCCGATTTAGACGCGGACAATGAGGTGACGGTCCGGCGGAGCCGGAGCAGCGTACGGCTGGTTAGCTTTGCGAATAATACCTTTTTGGAAGCGTTGCGCCGGAAATTGCAATGGCGTGGCGCATATGTATGATAACTGAATTGTAAACGGCCATGATCCGATTAAAAGACATCGCCCGGCAGGCGGGCGTCTCAATCATGACGGTCTCGAAGGCGTTGCGCGACGAGCCGGATGTTTCTTCGGCGACGAAGTCCCGGCTCAAGGCGTTGGCGCAACAGATGGGCTACGTACCCGATTCGAGCGCGCAGGGGCTGCGCACGAAGACAACGAAGATGTTCGGGCTGGTGATTCCATCCATCACCGACCCGATTTTTGGGCGGATTACGTTTGCCATCGAAGAGCGGGCCCATGAAATGGGCTACGATATTTTACTGGCGCATACCTTTAACCAGAGCGAGCGTGAGGAGAAGAGCATCCGCCGGTTCCTGTCGCGACGCGTGGACGGGCTGTTTATCTCGCCAGTTTATCGTTTTGCCGCCGAGGCGCGCATTTACCAGGAAATCATGGCGCGCAAAACGCCGGTGATTTTGTTAGGACAGCCAGCGCCATTTTGTAAAACGCTTCCCGGCGTGGAAGTGGAGGAACTCATCGCGAGTTATAATGTGACGCGGCATTTGCTCAACCTGGGGCACAAACGAATCGCCTACCTGACCGGCCCGCAAGTCGCGCCATGGGCGCATGACCGCTTTGAGGGCTATCGCCGGGCGTTACGCGAAGCGAACCTGGAGGTGGACGACAAGATGGTGTTCCAGGCGGGAGGGACAATTGAGGACGGCACAAAGGCCGCACTGCAAATGCTTAATGAAAATTGCAACGCTACGGCCGTCCAGGCCGTGAATGATTTAGTAGCCATCGGCTGTGCCACGACGTTACTGACGCAGGGGTTGAAAATTCCAGGCGATGTTTCCATCGCGGGCTTTGGAAATATACTGCTCGCTGACCATTTCCGTGTTCCACTGACAACCGTGCGACAGCCGAAACACCGGTTGGGCGTTGCCGCCGTGGAGATGATGGCGCAATTGCTTCGCGGAGAGCAGGTGCAAACGCGCCGCATTCCGGGTGAATTATTGGAACGGGAGAGCACGGCAGCGCCGAAAGGTGGTTAGGTCGCCGACGCACATCGCCGATCTCAAACTAAAAGGGAAGGCTCGAAATGCCCGACCAGCGCATTTTTCAAATTTTGAGATTTCAGAAGTTCAAGCACCCGTTCGGAAATAACCAAACGCAAGTCGTCAGCCAGGCCAAAATCATCCTTGCCAGGTGTGCCCGATATTTTTAGCCACATAAAATCAGGCAGTTTGCGATTGGGATAAAGGCGGCGAAATTGGTCTGATTTTTCAATTTCCAATTCACTGAAATGAACACCGGTGGGATGAAGGGCCTTTAATTTTTGGGCCACGTCTTTGGTGGCGATGAAACAGGGAAAGCTTTCGAGTAACGAGTCGCCCAGCCAGCCATCAAATTTATAGTGGAGCCTGCTCACTTTCGGGGGGCGAACCGTACAATCCATGACGGTATGCTCGCCCAACCCGCCAGCTACTTCGGGTTCAACAATGAAGTGGTTCATTCCGAAATACTATCGGAAGATAAATCACACCACCGGAAGGGGCGTGAATTGCCTTCCTAAAATTGGCGCGCTTTTGGTTTTAAGCCAGTTTTCCAGAACCGCCGCATAAACGCTACGAAAATCTACATTGTATTTGACGTCGCCCTGGAATAAATCTTCTGGCGCAAGGCTGGGATAAGTTCCCAGCAACCCGGCATTTACCTTATTTCCAACGATGAAGAGGGGCGCGGCGGCACCGTGGTCGGTCCCGCCATTGGCATTATCGGAAACGCGGCGGCCAAATTCGCTAAAAGTCATTACCAGCACACGTTGCATGTTGCCCTGGGCTTTCAAGTCGTCCACAAACGCTTTCATTGAATCTCCCAAATCGCCCAGCAACCGCTGTTGGGTGGCGAGTTGGTTGGTGTGGGTATCGTAACCGCCCTGTGACGCATAGTAAATGCGCGTTGGCAGCCCGCCGCCGATGAGTTTGGCAACGAGTTTGAGCGAGGTGCCCAGTTGCGAGGCGGGGTACGGCGACTGATTTTGAACGCGCCCGGCGATGGTCCGGATTTCGTCGGAGCTTAGCTGGGCATCGAGCGCGGTGCGTTCGATAAAATCCACCGCGCGCCCACCAGTCATAGGCATGGCGCTGGCGAGCATCCCAATGCTGCCGCCCGAGTTTTCATCGGATGGTGTCGTGTCCAGGTCATTCAGCTTTTCGTAAGAGGCTTCAACCATGTCAGGTTGGCCCTGGTGGGGATGATCGCCCGGCATAAAGCGATAGTTTTGTGGATTGGTGATGCAAACGCCTTTCGGAACGGGCGCAAAAAAGGACTGCGGCATTTGATCTTCAATCGCGATGCCGACAGCGGGGTCGGCGCCAACGCAATCATTGTCAAAATAACGCCCAATCCAGCCGGAAGTCAGATACTTGTCAGAATCGCTGGCAGTCTGCCAGATTTCGGTCGAACGAAAGTGCGAGCGGTTCGGGTTGGGATAGCCGACACCCTGGACGACCGAGAGATTTCCGGAGTCAAAAAGATCCTTGAAGCCGGTCATGGCGGGATGAAAACCGACATTATCCGACAATTTTAAAATTTTATCGGTGGGCAGGCCGATGCGCGGGCGAGCTTTATGATAATAATCGCTTGAGTAAGGAACGACGGTGTTGATGCCGTCGTTGCCACCGGCCATTTGTAGAACGACAAGGATGGTGCCGTCTTTGCCGGTGTCCGTCTGGATGGCGGAATCCGCCGCTTGGCTTTGCAGCGCGGTGAAGGTGCTGGCCAAAAATGACGGTACGGTCCACGACAGGGCGCTGCCGAGGACGGTCTTGCGCAAAAATTCTCGGCGGGTTTGGAGCGTGATTTCGTTTTTCATATAAGTGGAGGCGGCACGCGGAGGCCGCGTTTAATGGTTCATGTTACCTGGTATGAGGGCGTGGCCATCACGAGTCGAATGACGGTAAGGATGTCATCGTTTGTTAATTGGGTGCGAGAATCCAGGAACTCCCGCAAGGCGGTTTCCTGATCATCGTTTAAATTGGATTGCAAGAGGCGGTGCTCAATCGCGGCAACGACAAGATCTTTGTCCTGGCGCTGCTCGGGGGTTAAAATTTTATCAACGTCCACGCCGCCGATGTGAATGCGCTGGGCGATTTTGGCCAGGCGCTGGCCGCCGTTGGGGGTTTTCTTGTTATTGGCGTTTCCCTTGGCCGAGAAATCGGCGCCCTGCAGGGGGGCGAATGAGCCTTGCACAAGCGTAGCAGCTTCATTGTACCGCGAGAGCAGGGTGTTTGTGGTTATCCAACTTAACCCACCATCCCAGCCTTTGACATTTGGGGGGGCGAACAAGTCCTGTCCGAGACTGCGCAGCAAGGCCATGCTAATCAGCGGGGGCGGGAGGTCACTTTCCAACATTCGTGACGAGCCCACGAGCCATTGTACCGGGCTTTTCACCTCATTTTGGACGATGTCCGGTGAATAAAATTCCTCAGAGGTGAACATCACGCGCAGGAACGGCTTGAAATTATTTCCGTTGGAACGAAACACTCCCGCCATGGCCTGATTTAAATCCGGGGACGGCTTTTGCCCGGCAAAGAAGTTCCAGATTTTACTCGTGATGAATACGGCCGAATGGGGCTGCGCCACAATTTGCGCCAGTACGTCCTCCCCGGTAAGGTTACCCGTCAAACCGAGATAGGTCTTTTCGCCGTCATCATGATAGGCCGGACGGTAAATGAAGCGTTGGTTTGCGCGATCCAGCGACCAGCCGGTCAACGCGCGCGCGCCTTCAGTCACGTCCTTTTCGGTGTAATTACCGATGCCCAGCGCGAAGAGTTCCATGACTTCGCGCGCGAAATTTTCGTTCGGATGCTCCTTGCGGCTATCGGCCTGGTCGAGCCAGACCAACATCGCAGGGTCCTTGCCCGTTTCAATCAAAAGGCGGAGCCAGTTGTCGGTGGCCAGGCGGCGGAACAGTTCGTTCTGACGCCACATATAATAGGCTTCGCGGACTTTTTCCACGCTGGTGGCAAAATGACCGTGCCAGAAGAGGGTCATTTTTTCCTGGAAGGGGCGCGGTCCTTTGGCCATGCGGTTGAGCCACCAGCCGCGCAATTCAATCATCCGTTGAAATTGCAGCTTGTTCTCGGCCTGGATAGCCGCCCTTCTTGCCTCCGGCGTGCCTGACTGATTAGCCTGGCGCAAGGCTTGTAAGCGGTCGGGCTCCGGATGTGCCCAGGATAACTGGGGCATTGTGTCGGGGATTTTTTCGTAATCAATGAGGGAGGAAATTGCCTCGGCTTGGGACATGTCGGCGAGGTTTTGAATGTCTGCCGGCGACCCGCCAAATCCAGCGCGGTTGAGCAGGTGCGCCGCCATCTCATAATTCCATTGGCTAGATGAAAGCGGCTTCAGCATATATTGTCACAGACGCGGCCTGTTACACAAAAGTTTCACGGACTAATCATTTTTTGTCCCAAACTTTTCCAATATAGCATGTAACGCGCCGGTCTGCTGCAACTTGCTTTCCATTAGTAAGACTTCTCCCGCCTTCCATTCGCCGAAAGTTTTGTTCGTGCGCGCGAGCGTGGCAAATTTTTCAGCCTCGTCCAGGCGTAATTTTTCGAAACGCGCGAGAGTGACGTGAGGAGTAAATTTTTTGGGCTCTTCTTTTTCCACGAACGGCTGCACTGCTGTTTCTAACCGGTGCTGAAAACCCAAGAGGCGTTCACCCGGATTTTTTATTTCCACCCAAAGAACACGCGGCGAAAAATCGTTGGGGAAGAAAACAATGCCTTGGGCGCGCAACCGCAACGGTGGCATGGAGGCGCAAACCGCGCGGGCCGTTTCGCTCAAGGCGCCGACGTCTCCTGACCTAACGCTGCCGAGAAATTTAAGGGTGAGATGAAATTGCTCCGGACTGGCCCAACGGACCACGCTCGGTGGCAGCAATGGCTTTAACTGCTGTTGTAATCGCTGTAATTCAGCGCGGACGTTTTCAGGAATCGCGATGGCCAGGAACAGCCGAAGTATTTTTGCCGGACTTATTTCAATTACCTCGCTGGCAACGCGGACAAAAATAAGTGCTGCGCACGGCCTGGGTGATGCGGACAATTTTGCTTCCGCAGTTCAAACACGGTTTTCCGGCGCGGTCATACACGCGCAGCCGCCGTTCATAGTAGCGGCTGTCGCTTGCATCAAAATAAAAGAGTGCATCAGACTCGCTCCCGGCTTTTTGCAGAACGACGGTGCTACCGGCTTTAATCGATTCATTCAAAACCGTGCGGATGGCGCGCAGAAGATTTTTTGTTTGCGCGTGTGTCAGCCGATTGGCTGGAAGCTTCGGCGAAATGCGGGCGCGAAATAAGGCTTCGCTGGCGTAAATGTTACCGACGCCGGCGATCAAATTTTGGTCGAGCAATTTTACTTTGATGGGCTGGCGCGAACGCTTGAGGGATTCCGCAAAGATTTCCGCCGACAAGTCCCAGGGCTCAGGGCCGAGTGCCCCAAGCGGCGACAAATCCAAAGTCAGGCGACCAAAATAACGGAAGTCTTCGTAAATAAAATGATGGCTGCCCAAATTAAAAACAACGGCAGTATGGCGTGGCAATTTTTCTTTTTTCATAGCCAAAAACATCCTGCCGGTCATGCCCAAATGGCCGAGAACGGTCAAAGGTGTTTTCGAATTTTTGGGCTGGAGCTGAAACAAAATATATTTCCCCCGGCGCGACAGGTCTTTGAACTTTGCGCCGGTCAAAACCTTTTCCAATTTGGAGGGGGGCGTTGGACGGGTGACCCGCTCGCGGTGAACGGTTACGCTGCGAATGGTTTTCCCGAGCAGGAGGGGGCGCAAGTGGCGCGCGAGAACTTCAACTTCGGGTAATTCAGGCATGGGTATGGTATGGCACGATTGGCGGCTATTCTAAAATTGCCGGGTCGCCGTAAAGGGTGAAGGAACCGGCGCGGGTGATTTTGACATCCATAACGTGCCCGCGATGGCGTTCACTGCCGTCGAAGACCACGATTTTGTTGCAGCGGGTGCGGCCGGTCATGCGCGCGGGATTTCTTTTACTGGGTCCTTCCACGAGAATTTGCGCCTGCCGTCCTACGAAATGTTTATATTTGCGAGCAGCGATTTCGTTAATTCTATTTAAGAGAACTCGATTTCGTTCTTCACGGACGCGTAGCGGGATTTGGTTCGGCATTTCGGCAGCGGGAGTATCGCGGCGTGAGGAATATTTGAAAACATAAGCCTGGTCGAATTCAATTTCGCGGGCGAGCGAGAGGGTGTCTTCAAAGTCCGCTTCTGTTTCACCGGGAAAGCCCACAATGATGTCCGTGCTGATGCCGATTTCCGGGCGGGCCGCGCGCAGTTTTTTGATGATGCCCAAATATTTTTCACGCGTGTAACCGCGATGCATGAGCTTTAAGATCCGTTCGCTGCCACTTTGGACAGGGATGTGTGCGCTCTCGCAAAGTTTGGGGAGGCGCGCGTAGGCCTCAATCAAATCATCGCCATAACCTTTGGGATGCGGCGAGGTGAAGCGAAGGCGTTCCAACCCGTCAAGGTCATGCACAGCTTCGAGGAGTTGGACGAAAGCGGATTTTCCAGTGCGCGCGGGAATGTCCCGTTTGCCATAGCTCGTCACAATCTGGCCGAGCAAGGTAATTTCCTTCACGCCACGAGAAACCAGTTCGCGGCATTCGGTGACGATGTCGTCAATCGCGCGGCTGCGTTCTTCTCCACGGGTATAAGGCACGATGCAAAAGGTGCAATATTGATTGCAGCCTTGCATGATGCTGACAAAAGCACTGACGGATTTCTTTGAACTGCCATTGAGCAGATGCTCGCGGATGGTTGCTTCACTGTCTTTTTCTTCGGCGACATCTACAACTTTTTTGCGCGCGCCGCCCAGGATTTCATCCAGGTAATCCGCCGCGCGATGGAATTTTTGAGTGCCCAGGACCAAATCCACGTCGGGCAATTCATCAATCAGTTTCTGGCCCCGGCTTTGGGCCATGCAGCCCATAAACCCGAAAACAGGATTGCGACGCTCCTTGCCCGCGACGCCGGTGAGGGACTTCATTTTGTTGAGGGCCTTTTGCTCGGCCAAATCCCGCACGCTGCAGGTGTTGAGCAACACGACATCGGCGGTTTCCTCTGACGGTACGAGGGTATAGCCCTTGGCGACGAGCTGGGCGGCGACGGCTTCGCTATCGCGCTCGTTCATCTGGCAACCGTAGGTTTTTATGAAAACACGGGGCATTTTCTCAGGGCAGCAGGATAAACTCCCGGCATGGTTTTGGAAAGCGGGAAGCGACGCAGCGAAGTTTGTTTGATCCCGGTCGTTGAGCCTCCACCCTTTGCCAAGTAATCCTCGACAAAAAATGAGAGAGGGCCAATATTCGTGAGCACAAAGGGAACGCGCTGATCAACACTTTTATACCATGCCTCTCACAGCCTCTCAAATTGCGGAACAACTCCACGGCGAAGTCGTGGGTGACGGTTCGATCGAGTTGACCGGCCTTGCGCCGGCCGATTCCGCCAAACCGGGCGACCTTACCTTCGCCGAAAAAGAAACCTACTTCGCCGCCGCCGAGGGGAGCCAGGCCGCCGCCATTCTTGTGCCGAGCGGGTTTACCTCGTCCAAAAAAGTCCTCATCCGCGTGCCGAACGCGCGGGTGGCCATGGCCAAGTTGATGCCGATCTTTTTCCCCCCGGACCAGCATGTCCCCGGGATAGATCCGAGTGCGATGATAGCCCCTTCGGCTCAGATTGATCCCACGTGCCACATCGGGCCAAATTGCGTCATCGGCGCGCGTGTGCGGATCGGCGCCCGCTCCGTACTGATGGGCGGCAATCATCTTGGCCGCGACTGCCAGCTGGGCGATGATGTTTGTCTTTTCCCGAACGTGGTTATCTATCCGAAGTGCCAGATCGGCCATCGTGTTGCCATCCACGCCGGCAGTGTCATCGGCTCGGACGGTTACGGCTATGTGTTCGACACTAGCTTCCATCGCAAAATGCTCCAGGTCGGCAACGTGATCATCGGCGATGACGTCGAGATAGGGGCCAATGCGGCCATTGACTGCGGCGCGCTCGGGTCCACCGTTATCGGCCAGGGGACCAAGATAGACAATCTCGTGCATGTGGCGCACAACGTTACCATCGGCCGGCATTGCCTGGTCATGGGCCAGGTGGGGTTCGCGGGCAGCACACGCCTGGGCGATTATTGCGTCATCGCCTCGCAATCGGGAATTGCCGGACATCTGACGCTCGGCCATCAGGCCACAGTCGGCGCGAAGTCAGGCGTCATGCGCGATGTTCCGGACAAAGGAACGGTCCTCGGCATCCCGGCCCTGCCGGACAAACAGACCAAACGACAGATCATCGCACTCCAACAGTTGCCGGAGTTGATCCATCGCATGCGTGAACTGGAAAAACAGGTGGCCGAGCTTAAGGCGGGTGAGGGGCTTGCGTAGGCTTCCGCACGGTCCAAAAGCAGGTAGCACCCGCAGGCCTGTCGTGAAAAAATAAACAATCTTTTTTTTCCTAAAAAAGGTTGGATAAGTTAGGACAAGTTAGGACTGGCTAGGACAGGCCGCGACCGGCGTTCCACGCAGGCCCGAAACTGACACGCTAAAGCGTGAACTCCAACCATACCCCCCCGGGGGGCAATACCCTTTACTGGCCTTAACCAGGCTTAACCAGCCTTAACCAAGCTTTATGATTTTGGGTTGATTTTTGCCACTGAGGAGAAGGTCCCACCGCTGAGTCACCAGGACGGTTAAAAAACATTTTTTATTTTTTCACCGCGAATAGGTGCGAATAGGTGCGAATAGGTGCGAATAGGTGCGAATAGGTGTGAATAGCTGCAAATAGCCGTACATAGGCTTACATAGCCTTCCGCTGGCTTCCGAGGGGTTAACCACCAAGACATCACCGCAGTCGCGGGATAATGCAAAGCCAGGGCGAGCGCCTCATAAGACGCCGCCATCCCTTCTTAAAATGTCAAAGAACAACCCCGAAAGCATTCGGGGCGGGTGAACCCGTTGGCTCACCGTGGGAGGATTTTAACCCAGTGGCCTGGATTTTCTTAGTTCTTCACTACCTCTATTTTTGTTTGCGATTTGCGATATGACGCGAAAGCGGGGCGGGCGCTTTGTAATGACCGATCTTTTTTCAATTTGACGGTTTGCCTAAAAGGGCGTAGCTACAACGTGGATGCCTGATTTGTTTTCCCGAACCCGGGGTCGATTGATCTTCCACCCCATGATAATCGCCTTATTTGTATTATTGATATTGGCAGGCGGCTTTACTTTTTGGAGCCATCTCGAAATTGTGAGTGCAGCCCGGAATGGCAACTTGGCCATGGTCAAATCTCTAGTCAAAATCTTTCCCAATCTGGCTTCCAGCAAAGATAAATATGGTGTTACACCTTTGCATTGGGCGGCGGAATACGACCATAAAGAAATTGTGTCGTTTTTGCTGGCCAATAAAGCTGACGTTGATGCCAGAGACGTAGAAGGTCAGACACCGTTAAATTACGCAGCACAATACGACGAGGAGCTTAGTCATAAGGATGTTGCAGAATTGCTGTTAGCGAACAAGGCTGACCCCAATGCCAGGGACGCAGATGGCAGGACGCCCTTGCATGAGGCCGCGTACTACGATCATAGGGACGTTGCGGAATTGCTGCTGGCCAGTAACGCGGGAGTTAATGCAAGGGATGACGAGAATGAAACACCTTTATTTTGGACGACGATAACCGGAGACACAGATGTGGCTAAATTGTTGCTGACTAACAAAGCGGATATAAATGCAAAAGACAATGAGGGGGAAACGCCCTTGTATGAAGCTGCATATTTAGGTGACACGAATATGGTAAATTTTCTATTAATTAATGGAGCAGACGTCAACGCTACTAACAAAGATGGGTACACTCCTTTGAAAGAGGCGATTTTTGTGGGCAACGAAGGCGTGGCGGAAGTACTTCGCCAGCACGGCGGCCATGAATAGCGAATGGCACAGGAAAAAAGGGTTGTCTAATTAGTTGACTTACGATTGACTAATCCGTACTGTGACTGCGTGAGTTATCGGCCAAAATTCACCATCACACCGGCATTGCTGGCGCGGGTGGAGCAAATTTCCGCCCTGCGCGAGCGGATTCTGGCCGCAACAATCGAGGTGCCGTGGATTCCCGCCTTGCAAAAGGACACGCGGACGCGCAACACCCATTCTTCGACGGCCATTGAAGGCAACCCGCTCACTTTGGAGCAGGTGCGCGCAGTGGAGGAAGGGCGGGAAGTTCCCGCCGTGGCGGCTCGCGCCAGGCGCGAAGTGGTGAATTATTTCGCCGGACTGCGGTTCGTGGAAAAACACGCCGGCAAAAGCCCCATCACGCACGAGGAGGTTTTGCGGCTTCACAAAATCATTGCCGGCGAGGTGATGGATCAGGGAACGGCTGGACGTTACCGCACGATTCCTGTCCGCATTGGCCGTTACCATCCGCCGCCGCCGGAGGATGTTTCCGGTCTAATGTTCGAGTTGCTGACGTGGTGGAACAGGGAATCGGCCCGACTCTCGCCGGTTTTGAGTTCAGCCATCGTGCATTACCGTTTTGAGGCGATTCACCCGTTTGCCGATGGCAATGGACGGACCGGCCGGGCACTGGCGTTATGGGAGCTTTACCGGTGCGGTTTTGACACGCACCATATTTTTTCGGTGGATGAATTTTATTGGGAAAATCGTCCGCGCTATTACGCGGCGCTGGACGCGACCCAACGCAAAGGCGAGGATTTGACCGGCTGGCTGGAATACGCAGCCGAAGGGCTACAGACGACCTTGGAGCGCGTTTGGGCGCGCGCGCAGAAATTTTCAGCCAGTTCAAGACGAGCAAAACTGGTGTTGCGCCCGAAGCAGGAGCAACTATTGCAACTCTTGCGGGACCGCAAAAGCATGACGCCGAGGGAGATTTGGGACGCGCTGGGGATGACGCGGCAGGGCGCGATCAAATTAATTCAACCGTTGCTTGGCGCCAGGCTCGTGCGGCGCGTTGGCTCAAAAAAATCAGGGCGTTACATTTTGGCATGAATGTAATTTAAAAAGACTTTTCAGCGCTTCTGGTGTTGAATAATAAACATCTATGGATTTGGACTCATTAGTGGAATCGGCGGCGGCCAATGGCGCCAGTGACCTGCATTTGGAATCCGGGATGCCCATCGCCGTGCGTGTTCGCGGGGCGTTGCGCATTACTGGCGAGCCGGTAGCGCCGGGCACGCTAACGGAAATAGCGCGCCGCCTGGTGGGGGAAGAACAATGGCCGGTCTTTGTTGAGCGACGCTCGTTCGATTTATCGCGAGCGATTGCGGGGGTGCGCTGCCGGATCAATATCTTCCAGACGGCGCGCGGGGTTGGGCTGGCGGTCCGATTGCTAGGGGCGTTCCAGGCCACGGTCGAAAAACTTAATTTGCTTCCTGACCTGAAGAAGCTCGTCAAAAACACGCATGGCCTCATTCTGGTCAGCGGCGCGACGGGGTCCGGAAAATCCTCGACGCTGGCCGCGTTGATCCAGGAAATCAATTTGACCGAGGCGCGCCATATCATCACGGTGGAAAGCCCGATTGAATATACATTCCGTTCGCGGCGCGCGTTTATACGGCAGCGCGAGGTGGGGCGCGATACGCCGAGTTTCGAGCAGGCGTTGCATGATGCTTTGCGCGAGGACCCGGACGTGCTGATGGTGGGGGAGATGCGGGACCCGGACACGATGCGGTTGACCTTGAGCGCGTCGGAGACGGGCCATTTGGTGCTGGCGACGGTGCATTCCTCGACGTGCGCCGAGGCGATCCAACGGGTGGCTTCGGCATTCCCAGCGGAAATCCAGAGCGCGGTCTGCGCGCAATTGGCGGATTGCCTGGTGGCGGTGATTGCGCAACGCCTCCATTTCCGCGAGGACATCAACATTCGCGTGCCGGAATGCGAAATCCTGATGGCGACCAACGCTGTGAAAAATTTCATCCGTACGCGTGAGTTTTTTAAAATCACTTCCGCCCTCGAAACCGGCGCAGACCACGGGATGTGGACGTTCCAGCGTTATGCGAAATGGCTGGATGGCCGCACCAATTTTTATATCCCAGGGAAAAACCAGGAACCGGCGGAAGATAAAGTGGCAGACGACCTGCCGACTGCGTCGCCGCTGCCGACGATGCCGCCGCGGCTGGCGGCTGTGTCGCGCACGGAAAAACCTGCTTCTGCCCACACTGCACGAACTGCGCCTTCTCATGCGCAGTCGTCCGGCGATGTTCAACGCATTGAAATTGAACCGGATGAATCCGGCTTCGGCAAGATTTTGAAAAAGCCTTAGAGCGTGACTGAAAAAGATTCCGGGTGGTCTTGCGGCGGCGCTGGCTGGCGTTGTTGCTTCTCGGTCACAGATTTCTCTCGAATATGCTCCCTGGTCGCGCCTCGCCATCCAACCCGCCGCGCTCGCAATCCCACCTCGGGCCTATTTTTCAGACACGCTCTTAGGAGATAATTATAAATCCGAGGTGGTTCAAGCAGTCGATGATAGGCGCAATGAGCAAGGGGCGCACGTTTATGCCGCTTGCAGCGCTTGACAGAAATTGTATCTTGGTTGGAGCAACTTATTGGGTTGCAGACGCCAAGTCGAATTATGGACTCCGAGGCACTTAAAATTTTATTTGTTGGCCGTGACGAGCATTTCGCGCATGCCGCGGGTGAGGTATTGCGCGAAACGGGCGGCTTGCTGGAAAAAACCGATTTTGAACATGTGGCCGCCGCGCTCAGTGCGAACTCCTTTAGCGCCATATTGTTCGAGCCGACCACGCCGAACGCCGCCGGTTTGTTTCAAATCACATCGTTGACTTTCCAGGCTCCTCAATTGCCAGTGATTGTAGTGGGTTCCATCCATGACGAGGGTTTCGCGGTGGAAACGAGCAATGCCGGGGCGCAAGGTTACCTGGCGCGGGAGACTTTTGAACCGCATTTGTTGCGGCGCACGATTCGCTGCTCAATCGAACGCCAAATTGAGCGGGTGGCGCTGGTCAAAGAAAAGGAAAATTATTACGGCATTTTCGATCATCTCATTGAAGGTATTTTTCGGACCACACCGGATGGACAGTATGTCATGGCCAATATCGCGCTCGCGCACATCTACGGCTACAACTCGCCGGCGGATTTGATCGCGAACATTACGGACATCGCGCACAGCCTCTACGTGGAGCCCGGGCGCCGGGGCGAGTTTGTCGAATTGATGCAGGGCAATGATATTATCACCGGTTTCGAATCCCAAATTTATCGCAAGGACAAGACGGTGATTTGGATTTCAGAAAATTGCCGCGCGGTGCGTGATGCGGAGGGGAAGGTGATCTATTACGAGGGAACGGTCGAGGACATCACCGAGCGCAAATATGCCGAGGAACAAATCCGCCGCACGACTGCTGAACTTTCCCGGAGCCGCGAGGAGTTGCGCGCCAAGAACCAGGTGATGGAGGAAAACCTGCGGATGGCGCGCGAAATCCAGCTCACGATGCTGCCGCAACAGTATCCGACATTTCCCATGGAGGTGCCGCTGGAACAAAGCGCGTTTCAGTTTGTGCATCGTTATCACTCGGCGGAGGCGGTGAGCGGGGATTTTTTTGCCGTTTCAGCACTGTCGGATGACGAAACGGGCGTTTTGATTTGCGATGTGACCGGGCATGGCATTCGCGCGGCACTGGTGACGGCCATGATCCGCGCGCTGGCGGAAGAGCTGAAGCCTTGCGCGGCTGATCCGGGATTTTTTCTGCGGAAGCTCAATTCGGATTTGTTTAACATCCTCAAAACGACCGGTTCGCCGATGCTGACGACGGCCTTCTATTTTGTGGCGAACTGGCGGACGGGGGTGATGCGATTTGCCAATGCCGGACATCCCAAGCCGCTGCTGGTGCGCCGCGTGGAAAATTCGGTCACCCCATTATCCAATGCTTCCGGCCATGGGCAACCTGCGCTCGGGCTTTTTGACGATCCGCCTTACGAAACGACCGAAGTCCAAATCGCTCCCGGTGATTTGATTATGTTATTTACGGATGGCCTGTACGAAGTGCAGGGTGCGAACGAGGAACTTTATTCGCAACAGCGATTAATGCTGGATGTTAAAACACTGATTGCCAAACCGGTGAGCCAGCTTTTCGATGAGTTGCTGGAAACGGTCCGCGCGTTTTCAGTGAGCCACGAATTTGAGGACGATGTCTGCCTCGTGGGGATGGATTTTGTGCAGAAGCCGAAATAAGCGCCGATTTTTAACGCAAAGGCGCAAAGGCGCAGTGCAGCAGAGCCGCGAGCACAAAGAATCGCGCGTAGCGGGTGCGTTCCCTACGCGAAGGAGGCTAGGGGAAGATGTGTTCGGCGAGACGCCGAACGCGGCGACCGGGACGGTCGCGCTCCTCTTAATTCTCGACGAATTTGATTACGCGTGTTTTTTCGGAACGCTTGCGCTGGTTTTCGTCCAGGATTCTTTTGCGCAGTCTCAAGTTCTTAGGCGTGGCTTCCACGAACTCGTCCACGTCAATGTATTCCAGGGCGCGTTCCAGGCTTAGTTTGAGAGGGGGCGCGAGCTGGATGCCCTTGCCGTCACCTTGCGAGCGCATGTTGGTTAACCGCTTCTCTTTTACCGGGTTGACGGGAATGTCATTCTCGCGGGCGTTTTCGCCGACGATCATGCCAACGTAAATTTCATCGCCCGGTTCAATCATCAAACGGCCGCGTTCCTGGATCATGTTCAGCGCGTAGCTAGTGGCTGCGCCGGTGTCCATCGAGACCAGCGAGCCGTTTTTGCGCGCGGCAATTTCGCCGCGGTCGTCGCCGTATTCGTGGAACAAATGGCTCATGACGCCAAGGCCGCGGGTCATGTTGACCAAATCGGTTTCAAAACCAATCAGGCCGCGCATGGGCACGAGCGCTTCCACGGAGACGTGGGCGCCGACGTGATTCATGTTGGTGATTTGCGCCTTGCGGAAGGAAAGGTTTTCCATCACCGAGCCAAGGTTTTCGTTGGGAATTTCGACGAACAATTTTTCAATCGGCTCCAGCAATTCGCCATTCGGGCCTTTTTTCCACAAGACTTCGGGGCGAGAGACGAGGACTTCGTAGCCTTCGCGGCGCATTTGTTCGACGAGGATGGCGATTTGCATTTCGCCGCGGCCGCTCACGGCAAAGACTTTTGGGTCTGGAGTTTGCGTCACGCGCAATGCGACGTTGGTGCGGATTTCTTTTTGCAACCGATCCCAAATGTGCCGCGCGGTGACGAGCTTGCCGTCTTTGCCGGCCAACGGGCCGTCATTGACTGCGAATTCCATCTGAATGGTCGGCGGATCAATTGGTATATAAGGCAAGGTTTGCCGTGTCTCACTGTCGCAAATAGTTTCGCCAATGAACACTTCCTCAAAACCGGTGATGCCCACGATGTCGCCGGCATGCGCTTCCTGGATTTCAATGCGCTTCATGCCTTCGAAGTGGTAAATCATCGTGATTTTGCCGCGCGAAATCTTCCCGGTTCCGTGCCGGCAAATCGCGGCGTCCCCGACTTTTATTTTTCCCTCGTAAATTTTTCCGAAGGCGATTCGTCCGAGGTAATCGCTGTAATCCAAATTGGCGACCAGCACCTGAAAACCATCGCCCGCGCGGGCGCGCGGCGGCGGGATCTGTTTGGCAATCGTATCGAACAATGGCTCCATCGTGGTTGTGGTATCGTTGAGGTCCAGCTTGGCATAGCCGGCTTTGGCGGAACAATAAATGAACGGGAAGTCCAGTTGTTCATCCGTGGCGTTCAACGACATAAACAGTTCAAACACCTGATCCAACACTTTTTTGGGATTGGCGTTTTCGCGGTCAATTTTGTTGATGACAACAATGGGCTTGGCGCCGGCTTCGAGGGCTTTGCGCAACACGAAACGCGTTTGAGCCTGGGGGCCTTCGGCGGCATCCACGACGAGCAGCACGCCATCAATCATGTTCATGATGCGTTCGACTTCCCCACCGAAGTCCGCATGGCCGGGGGTATCCACGATATTGATGTGGAAGTCCTTATATTTGAACGCGGCGTTCTTGGCGCGGATAGTAATACCCTTCTCGCGTTCCAAATCCATAGAGTCCATGAGACGTTCAGTCTGTGTTTCGGCCTGGTTGGCGCGGAAGGTGCCCGACTGTTTGAGGAGGCAGTCCACGAGGGTGGTTTTGCCGTGGTCCACGTGGGCGATGATGGCGATGTTGCGAATGTGCTGCATTTTATATCTTTAATTAATAGAGCCGGACAGCTTGCCACTTTATATAAAAAGGTCAAGAAACGTTTGGGTGAAAAGGTGCATTAATGGGAAAAATGCACGGAATGGTTATTTGATAAATTATTCCTTTGCAATGCTTTGCGGCCGGAAGATGGTGAAGAGGATTGGTATTGTAAATGCTGGGAAATGAGCTGGATAACGATCCTGCGTCATGAAGAATGAAGTTGAAGAAGTTCTAGAACGGCCAAGCGATTTTCAAGGCAGGATTGATCCATTGGATATTGAGCTGGCGAATCTGGACGCCCGGATTGAAAAGAACAGGGCGGAATTGGAACGCAATAACGCCGAGTTGGAGGCAAAATTGGCTGAATTGTCACGACGCATCCATCGGGGCGTTTGAATGGGTCCACCCCCCCTTTCATTTTTGAATTAATTTCTGCTAGTTTAATTAAGGCATCCACTTATGGAAAAGTTGGCGGCCAGGGGTGTCGTTCATCAAGGGAATTTGGAAATTATTTTAGATTTTGGCCGAATTGGGAGATGCGCTATTTTGCACTATGGCTTCAGTCAAAAACACGCTCATAGTTGCGATGATGCAGGTGGGCGTGATTGTGGCCGGCGTGCTGGCGGCGGGAATATGCCATAAGATGTGGTTGAGCAGCGGTATGGCCATGCCATTGCCAGTGGCAATGCTTTATCGTCATGGGGCAATGGGACTTTGTGTTCCGCTGGTTTGGGGTGCTGGGACGGTGATGCTTCAATTGCGCGCACGTGTTTCGGATGATATAAAGGCCCTGGTATTTTGGCTTGGGGTATTGGTGCTGATCGGGCTGGTGGTTTTTTGTGTTTATGCGGATGTGACACCGTGGCTTAATGTGATGTGGAACCTTTCGGGCGATGGTGATAATTAACGTCTTTGCAGTCATTGACCGGTGAGGGAAGTAGTGACTATGATGGCGCATGAAAGTCAGACTCTGGCTGTTTGTATTATTTCTGATGGTTTCCCCTGTCCTGGCCCAGGATTCTTCGGGATTGAAGGACACGGTGGTTTTGATTATCCGGCACGCGGAGAAGCCGGAAAGCGGCGATGGTTTGACTCCGGCGGGAGAGGAGCGAGCGAAGGCATACGTGGGTTATTTCAAAAGTTATACGGTGGACACAAAACCGGTGACGATAGATTACCTGTTTGCCGCGGCGGACAGCAAGGGCAGCCGACGTCCGCGCCTGACACTAACGCCTTTGAGCAAAGCGACGGGCATGGCGATAGACCAGCGGTTCACTGACAAGGAATTTCAGAAACTGGCGAACGAACTTCGAGCCAAGCCGCACGGCGGGAATGTTCTTATCTGCTGGCACCACGGGGAGATTCCGGGATTACTGCGCGCGCTGGGAGCCAAGCCGGAGGAACTGCTTCCAAAAGGAAAATGGCCGGATGATATTTTTGGGTGGGTGATCCAACTGCGTTATGATGAAAAAGGACAGTTAGTGGAGGCCAAATGCATCAAGGAAAATTTGATGCCGGATGATCCGGGAATGCAAGATGATTCTGTCCAGATACGATAGAAATGAATGAACCAGCTCCAATGCCTCCCATGGCTCCGTTACCGAGAGATCAACGCAGCATTGACGAGGATCATTTGAATCTGCTTTCGATTTTTCATTTTGTCAGCGCGGGCCTGGCGTTGCTGGGTATTATGTTCCTGATGCTGCATTTTGCGTTAATGCATTTTATGTTTACGAATCCGGCCATGTGGCAAAATCAAAAGGGGGGACCGCCACCGGCACAGTTCTTTATCATATTTATATTCATATATGTGGCAGGGGGAATATGGCTGATGGCTTCAGCCATTTTAAATGTCATGTCGGGTTTATTCCTGCACGCCAGGAAATACCGGACGTTTTCATTGATTATCGCGGGCATAAATTGTGTGCATGTTCCGCTGGGAACAGTTCTCGGTGTATTTACAATCATTGTGCTTGTGCGAGAGCCGGTGCGGCAGTTGTATGAGGCGCCGGGTTGAGCGCCGAGCGATTATGCTAAATATTATCCTACTCATTTGCTTCGTTGGGGGGCTGGTAGGTTTTTTGATTTGGCGACGGACGCCGAGGACGGTTTTATTTGGAGCACTTTTCTTTTCGACATGGATTTATGTCATCGCTTTTTGGCTGATAACAGGGATGCTGGACCAGCTTGATTCAAGCCTGGAGAACGGGGTGTTTCCCTATATAGCATCCATGCTTCCGGTGGTGGGTTTTCTGGGATGGTTTTTGAGGGGGACGAAGCATATTAAGAAGTGAGGGCTCTTCCGTGAATTTCCGGTGGCGGCGCGAATTTCTGCGCCAGATTCTCATGTAAGCGGCGTGGTAGAATTTGTAGCCGCGGTCGAGGTGATGGCGGAGCTCGGGCCAGCGGACGTGCTGATAGGGCCGGCCAAAGGAGTTGAGGCCAAAGAGCCGGCGTGAGGCGTTGCGCCGGGCAGTGGAGGTTTTAGGAAAGAGCTCGGGGCGGATTAGGAAGTTGGGATTAATGCGCGAGGCGCGCAGGACGCGGCGCAAGTGCGTTTCTAACATCGCAGTTTTCATCCGATGATCAAAAGAAAGTGGAAATTAGGTCAGAGCGGCCTTGCGTCCGCTGTTAGGCAGCTTCTTTTTTGGGGATAATCGGAACTTTGATGTGGCGATATTTTTTGAGGTCGTGGTGGCGGGCGAGCTGGTTAAGAGTTTCGCGACGGAGGCCAAGGGCGGTGGGAGTGGGGAATTCCATGTCGCAGAGGGCTTCGTTGATGCGGCGGATGTGCTGGATTTCCATGTTGGGCAATTCGGTGAAGGTCTTGCGAAACAGGGCGTCGCGGAAGTTGCGTTCGGTGTCATCGGCCGGATATTTGACCTGGCACCAAGCTTCGATGTCGCGGACGAGGCCGGCATCGCTTAATAGTTCATTTTTGTCTTTCATAGTTTTAATTTTGAATTTTCAATTTTGAACAGCGAAGGGAGGCACTGAGGAAGGAACTGGAGCAGCAGTCAGGAGGGGAAAATTGGGTTTGTTTTTGGAGCCATAACGGCACAGGGTTTTTTTGTTTGTGATTGGCTGACAAATGTTTGCAAATTTTTCAAATTGGGTTCGTTTGGTAAAATTGTCCATTTCGGGAGCGTGGGCGCAAAGGTGCGCAAGATCTCGAAATTTCAGATTTCAATGAAGTGTCCGCTGCCATATAAAGAGAAGCCGGACCGGCCGCCGCAGCCGGTCCGTGGAATGAAGGCGGGTCGTTGGCGTATGGAACGACGGCGTCCGCCAGACGAGTGTAGGTGGGATGTTTGAATGCACATTCATGGTTATGCATTTGGAGCAAGGTCCGGAGGGGTGCGCACCGAAACGCACCTGCCCCGGACCTGCGCGATGCCGGGATTCCACCGTCGCGTGCGGATACATTATGCCGGCCTTGGACTATGGATACATTCACAGCCGCCCAAGGCCGCACGGTCCCGACCCCGTGTACAGATAGAGGCTGTGAAGAAAAGCTGAGAGCAAGGAGCAGAGAGATAAGAATCATGATGTTTAGTTATTGTTTTCAGCGAGGATGGGTTTGCTTTGGCTGCTCTTAAGGGTGCCGACCCAGCGGCGATGGAAGAATTGCTCGAGGCTGGCGCGCGGGATGAAAAAGTTGCGGACGGTCCCGCAAACACCGAGTTCCTTGCGCAGGAGACAATGGCAGGGTTTGGAGAGGCGCAGGAGGTGACGGAATTCCCAGTTGCCGATGCCGTCGGCCTGGCCCGGCAACCGGGAACGGTTGGGAATGATGGCCTGGATGACGGCATCAATGGTCATTTTGGAGACGGCGGCGGGGTTATTGATTTCGCGGGACCAGAAGCGGAGTTCGCGCCGCTTGCCCAGACCGCTGGAGATGTTCCACACCCAAAGATAATCCCCAGACTCAACGAGGTCATAGATACGGTTGGTAGAGAGCCCCGTGACGCAAGACACAGTGTCTATGCCGCAGAACGCAGAACGAATGAAATGGGGCATAGAATTTTTAGCCGCTGATTTTCCGACGAGGTTTTTGATCCGGTTTTGCGGTGGCGTTAAGAAAGGCGAAGCGCTTTTCGATGGCGCAACAGATTTCACTCTTTTCATCAGCGTCAAGGCAATCGTCGGCAAGAGCATCGTGGCGGTAAGCCAGAAGTGCGTCCGGTTCCGAGGTGCGGGAGATATCAAAGAGATGGGCAGAAAGGTTCATAAGGCAAAGATTTATTAAGCAGGGAATTTGAGGCTGAGTTGGGCGCATTTGGATTCGGCGTCCTCGAGAATTTGCGCCTTTTTGACAAGGGGGCTGGAAACGGCCTGGTCGTCAATGAAATCAGCCAGCCCGCGATAGACTTTAATACGCTTGCGGACCGGCAGGCGGATGGCGCGGTCTTCCACAAATTCGATGAGAATTTTTTGGTCAGGGTTAAGCATGGCTCAATTTCGAAGGCTTCATACTCAAGGCTCGCGATCCCAGTCTGTGGTTGTTTTGACTTGTTCGCTGGCTGTGCGACCGGGATTTCCGTTTATTTCGTGGCGCGAGGGTTAAAGTGCGCGGAGCGCGAATGATGAGGGCGACGGAAAAATCGTCGGATTTTTTTGTTGCGCGACTCCTTGTCATATACTAATTTCAAAACAGAATTTCTCAAAGTTGAGAAAATATGTCAACAACAAAATTGAGAAAAGTTGAGGATACGTTTTCGGAGCGTTTAAAGACCCTTCGGAAGGGGCGTGGCTGGTCACAGGAGGACCTGGCCACGCGATTGGATGTTTCAGCAGGGAGCGTGGGGAATTGGGAAATGGGCCCGCATGAGCCACATCCGAAAACTTTGTTCAAAATCGCAGCATTATTTGAGGTGGATATACCATTTTTGTTGCATGGAGAGTTAGAAGAGACAGTTCAAAAGTCCACGTTGCACGAGCGGCCATTGGAATACAGCGCGGTAAATTTATCAGAATTGTTGAGGGAAGTTGAGGGCGCTCGAGACAAGTTGGACCGAATTGCGCAACAATTGAGGAAGGCTACGGCCAAGCCAAGTGCGGCGGCAGAATTAACGGAGATGGCAGCGGCCGGTTATGAGCAAAAAAGAGTTGGGGACAAAAACCGCACAAAGGAAGTGCCGCAAACAGATGCGCAAAAAATCTTAGTGAGTGCCGAAAGCCGTCAAAACAAATCAAGCTGAAATCAAATCGAATTTAGCTCAATTAAACCAAATGATTTGATTCAATTGGACCTAGCCAATAATGTTACGGTGCAGAAAGAGCGGGGGGCAATCGTGGAAGCGTTTTTTCTTTTTTTGAAAGCGAATGGAACGATCCCGCTTTTTCTGCTGATTGGCGTTGCAAATGATATGGCCGCAGTCATTATTGTGCGCCGCAAATGAAATTGAATGACAGTAGAATTATGAAATCAGGTATTGTTTTAATCTTAAGCTTATTGATTGGGTTTAGCGGCCTGGCGCAAGGCTCCTCGCAAGCGCAATTGCAGCTGTCCATGAAAGTTTTATTCGACGGTAGTATCATACCGGAGGGTGCATTAGTTCCCGGGCCGGTTGACTTTTTCATTCATCCAGATGTGACGACGACGATGCCCGTTCACGCGGGTGATACGGTGATGATTGATTTTTTTGACGACGGCAAGAAACTTACTTCGGCGAAGGCTTTGTGGCGTGATGCCACGACGACCGCTCTGTTGCCTGGCCAGACAAAACCGGAATATAAGATCCCAGCCCAATTTATAGTACCGAATTGTCGATGGACCAATGTACCGGTAGGTAGCCACTTGTTGAGCATCCGGGCTTATAACTTTCATGGCCTGTCAGCGTCAGTGTCTTTGCATGTCACTGTTCTTCCCCCGCTTCCACGCAGACCTGTGAGCGGCACACACACTCTTACCGGAAAGCAGCGACCTCCGTTTAAACCGGAACTAGTCCGGATTGCTCACGCGGTTCCCGGTGGAACGTATGAGGTGATTGGCACGGTGACGGCGCGCGCGCCCGGCACGAAACAACAAGACGAGTTGGATGCCCTGGGTGAGATCAAGAAGCAGGCAGCGGAAATGGGGGCGAATTGTGTGATTGTTGGCCAGACTCATCGTTCTGACCCAATGCCATACAGCGGGTCAAATGGGACGTTTGTCGTGCCGGAGACCCGCGTGTCGGGGCAGGCGGTTTACCTGCCTTAATCATAGGCAGAATAAAGCGACGTGGGGCGTTTTGGCGGAACAGGCAATCAATGCCAGCCTGCCAGGACCAGTTTGCCGATGGTGTGGCCTGATTCCAGCCGGGTGTGTGCCCGGCGAAGGTTGGCGGCATTGATAGGCGAGAGCATTTCGGTGAGGGTTGTGCGGAGTTTTTTTGTGTCAATCAAGGCGGCAACTTCATTCAATAAATCGCCCTGGGCGGACATGTCTGGCGTTCGATACATGGCGCGCGTGAACATGAATTCCCATGAAAAGGTCGCGCTCTTGCTTTTGAGAAGTTTTAAATCAAGCGGGGCAGTATTTTCGACAATGCTCACGATTTTTCCCTGGGGGCGGATGAGTTCAGCCATGATGTTCCAGTAGACTTCGGTATTGCTGAAGTTGGCGATGAAATGGACGGCGGCAAAATTCAATGCTCCCAGTTGAGTGGGCAAGTGCTCGCGATGATTTACAACATGATGGGCTCCCATCGTTGTGACCCATTCCTGTGTTTCAGGTCGCGACGCGGTTGCGATCACAACCAGTCCTGCGAGCCGGGCTAATTGAATGGCAATGGAACCGACGCCGCCGGCACCACCAATGATGAAAAGGGATTGCCCGTGGTTGGCGCCATGGCGGTCGATGTGCATGCGGTCAAAAAAGGTCTCCCAAGCGGTGATGGTCGTGAGTGGCAACGCGGCCGCTTCGGGGAAGGTGAGTGAGTGTGGCTTGTGCCCGACGATACGTTCGTCCACTAATTGAAATTCTGCGTTCGAGCCAGGGCGGGTGATGTCCCCAGCATAATAGACTTCATCACCGGGCTTGAAGCGTGTGACGTCGGGTCCGATGAATTCAACGACGCCGGCGGCATCCCATCCCAGTATCCGAGGCGTGGATTCCACCTCTGCCCTGGGCGCGCGGACTTTTGTGTCCACGGGGTTGACAGATATGGCTTCGACACGCACCAGTAAATCATGGCCGGTGGGAACAGGTGTGGGCAGTTCGGCATCAAAAAGTGATTGGGGATCGCTTACAGGCAGGTAATGTGTCAGGGCGACGGCTTTCATATTGCATGTTGCAGTATGCCAGAGGAGCCGAGCCATGCTTCGTACGCCCAGCTCACAGCAATAATATCGGCTTAAAATTAGCAGTCAATTAGATTGTAAAGAGCGGTGGCGGCCGGGATGGTGTTAAACCATTGATAGTTATAGGATTACGGATTGATGGCATGCGGGGGCATGGCATTGAAATTGCGGATTAATATGAAATGCGATAGATAATTCGAAGTTGAAGAGGCATTACACTTGATTTTAGCCATTGCGAACTCGACACATATTGCCGTTGACCGGTATCCGTCTTTTTGCGGCGGGTTGGGTGGTTCTATGTCATTTCCACGGGTATTTGCTGCCTCTTTTTCCGGAATTGTCAAAGATTGGCCGTTTTTCAAGCCTTGGGTATGAGGCTGTGCCGCTATTTTTTTTATTGAGCGGTTTTATTTTGAGCTATAATTATTTTTCAGATTATTCCTTTTCAGAGCATCCTAAGTTTTTGTTCTTGAGGTTTGCCCGTCTTTGGCCGGTACATTTTGCGGCGCTGGCGGTCGCAATAATTAAACCAAATTTATTGCAATTTAATGGCTCTTCATACAAGTCGTTGATCGAAGAATTATTGATGGTACGATCGTGGTTTCATAGCGATTTGGCATGGAATTATCCGGCCTGGTCAATCAGCGTAGAATGGTTTGCTTACATATTTGTGTTCCCGTTGGGATTCGTTCTCTTTAATCGAATTCAATCACGATTTGTTCTGATGGCTTTGGTGACATTGTTTTTGGCGGCGCAGGCATTTCTGCCCGCAACAATTTTTCCTGGCAGATGCGAGTCAATCGTTTTTCTTTTTTTGGCGGGTAGTGGTTTGTATCGAATGTATTGCGTGATAAAGGATCCGCCGGCGGAGGCCATAACAATAGGCGGGGTGCTTTTTTTCTTGAGTTATGTACTTTTTACTAAATATCTAACCGTTTTTGTCTTGTACGTTGCGTTTGCACTATTGATTTATGGGCTTTCATACGAGCGTGGTTTTATAGCGCGCATGCTCTCCAAAAAGGTGGTGGTGATGGGTGGCTTGATGTCTTATTCGCTTTACATGACCCATGCTTTGATTATTAGCGATTACTTGTCCTTATTTTGGGGAAGAGAACCGCAGTCGCTCCCTTTGCGGTTGGGCGTTTTGCTGTTGATCGTGGTGGCGTTATTAACGACAGCCGCTGTGTTTTATTTTTATATCGAAGAGCCCGCGAATAAAAAATTACGGCATTTGCTGAAAAATCGTTTTCCGGCGACCTTTTTTGAGAAGCGCCCGGCTCCCAGCCCGGCGCCATTGGATAATTTGATTAGCGGGAAAGTGTCCAAGGATTAGGGCAATGGCCGGCTGAGGGCAAACCGGCGGTAATTAGTCAGCTTTTTATGCGCATGGGATGTGAATAAAAGGCACAGGGAGATTGACGGGCGGGCCATTTTTATTGTCAAATTGAAACGGAATCTGTCCAATTATGCGGAATAGTTTCATGAAATTGTTTTTTTTAATTTTTGTTGTCGTTGCCTGCATTACAACGATAGGTCGTGCCGATGAGTCGCTGGATATGGCAGGAAAGGGGATGTCGGCATTGGGACAAAAGGATTACGAGCATGCGGAGGGATATTTTAGCCAGGCCATCAAGCTCAATACGAATTATCTGGGCGCTTATTATTATCGGGCATTGTCTTATGTTGCGACGGCACAATACGACAAGGGAATAGCAGATCTGGACCAGGTATTGTCGCTCAATGCCAATTATGCGAATGCTTATTATCTTCGCGGATTGTGTTATATGGATGAAAAGGAGTACGACAAATCGTTGGCAGACTTCAATAGCGCGTTGTTGATAAAAACAAACACGGATGTCCTGTCGTTTAGAGCTTATGTCAATTCGTGCCTGACAAATTACAATGCGGCGATTGATGATTATAGCAGGGTAATCCAATTGAGCCCCTCAAATGTAAAGGGTTACCTTGGCAGAGCCCGTGTGTATATTTTGCAGCTGAGTTTTGGGCTGGCGATCCTGGACTGCAATTCGGCTCTGGCGGTAAATCCTGATTCGATAATGGCTTACCAGCAGCGAGGTGATGTTTATAAAGCAGAAGGGAATTTTGATGCAGCGATTGCTGATTACAGCACCGCCATTCAAATGGATCCCAAGGACGGTTCGACGTATTACGCAAGAGCTGTTGCGTATGCCGACAAGGATGATTACTCAAATGCCGTTAAAGATTGCACGGCTTTTATTGCGATCAATCCAAACATCGCCCTGGTGTACAGTGAGAGGGCGTGGTACCGCGCGGAAATAGGTGACTACCGTGGCTCGATTGACGACGACGAGAAAACCATTGCCCTGGACCAAAGTTACTTTTGGGGGTATAACAACCTAGCGTGGACAATGGCGGTATGCCCGGAGGCGAAGTTCCGCGATGGAAAAAAGGCATTGGAGTATGCGATGAAAGCCTGTGATTTGAGCAACTGGAAAGAGCCGGATTGCATTGACACACTGGCGGCGGCGTATGCCGAGGTGGGCAATTATAAACAGGCCGTGAAATGGGAGACGAAAGCACTGGAAGGCTTAACCGGAAGCAACCAGGAGGAGGGGCAAAAGGCATTGCATCTTTACGAGCATAAAAAGCCTTACCGGGAACCACCAAAATGATTTGGGCCATTTTAATCGTGTTAATTTTTGCATATTGCCATTGTTCCGAGATCAGTTAGAGATTTTAACGTTTTTTCATTACGGCAATTTGAGCGGGCTCATGTCGGCTGCCCCTGGAGGGTTGGAAGCGCGTTCCCAACAGAGGCCTGTGCGCTCATTGGCGGTGGGGATGGATTCCTCCGCGAGTTGGTAGCCGGCCTGGCGCATGGTGTAAAGGAGGTCGGCAAAGGTTTTGGCGTCGGCATCGGAGAGGCCACCCCAGATGAATTTGACGTCGCCTTTTAAGTTGTTGAGGTCGCGGAAGGGCCAGGCGATCTGTCGTTTGCAAGTGTCGGCAAGAGTCATTTGGTCGTGGACGCGGACGTCTTCACGGATGTTTTCCTGGAATTTGCCTTCACCGGCGTTGAGGCCGGCGGGTTTCTTACTTTCCTTTAAGCCTGTGATGCGGAAAGAGATGGCGGAGTTGCAGATGTTGTGAAAGGTCTCATGGCCATTGGCCATGCCGGAGACCATGGCTTCTTTGAGTTCGACGCGGGTGTTTTCATCCACGACGAGACCGCCGATGGATTTGGAGAGTTTGAAGGCTTCCTGCAACAGGTTGATGGCCTCGGGATCGGTGGTATTGGCATAGCCGATGGGCCAGGGCGCGCCGTAATGTTCCATGCCTTTGGCGAACCATGAACGGCCAAGCTGGCGGAAGAGCCACCAATAGAGAAGACTGCGGCCGGGGCCGCCCCAGTTGTCACGAAATTCGGTGAGGTCGTGGCCGCGATGGACGACGTGGCGGGCGGGATCGAGGTAGCAGGCATGGGTGACATCGTAGATGATGCGGCCGGCTTCATCTATGGGCCAGAGTTTGAGGCAGGGTTCCCATTTTTCGAGGTCGATGGTATAGGCGGAGTGGGAGCTGCGATTACCAGTTGAGGATGAACTTTGTGGTCCGGCTAAATTTCCCGATTGAATGGCGCTGGCAGTGCCCAAGCCGATGCCGCCCATCATGTAGGCCCATTGGAAGCAGAGGAGCTGGGGGTTAACCGGAACAAATTTGCGGAGGGTATAGTTGAGCTGGGGTTCGCCAGGGCGCGATGGACCGGCCGGTTTATAGAGGCGTTCGGTGACGGTGACAGGCCAGATAGCATGGGAACCCATGAGGGCTTTCATACCATCGTTCCAGTTTTCGCAATCGTTTTTGGCCCGAAGCATGGCTTTGGCGAGAAGGACGTCATCGGGATTATTTTTGTCTTCAGGCAGGATGGCGAGGGGCTGGGAGAGGACGGCAAGTTTCCGGGTCGAAAATTCGCCGGCAATAAGGTCGTCAGAGAGAAGGACATCGCGGTAGAAGCGGAACAGTTCCTGGGTGTCGCCGGATTCCGCAAGGCGGATGGCCTCCGTGATTTGGAGGACGTCCGCGTCGGTGCTGATATTGGATGGCTCGTAGCGAGGAGAGAGGAATTTAGTTTGTTTTTGAGGCGGGTTGCCGTCGGGAAGGGAGCCAAATTCCAGGACATTGATGCCGAATAATTTTAATTTAACAGGTTTCATATATTTTTTAGTTTTGAATTTTATTGGCTGGCGCGTGTCTTTTTGAGCCATTAAAGCATGCCCTGCGGAAAAGCGGAAGTTAGTGAAGAACCTAAAATGCGCAGGACAGGGGGCGGAAGGCGGAACAGGCGACTTATCCCGGAAGGGCTGATGTGGGTGGTTGCGAAGACATGTGGCGGACGAAGAGGGGGATGGTCATTTCCTGACGGCCATTGACGGCGAGGCCGATTTCATATTCACCCGGGCGGGGGATTTGCAAGTTGGGGATGCCAACGACGATGGCCGCGCCGGCAGAGGCCGCGCCGGCGGGGATTTGAATGTTGATTTGTTGCGGTGGGGGCGGTGGCTGAAGTTCCTTGCCGTCGGAATCAATAATGGAAAACTTTATTTCTTTAACGCCTTCTTCAATTTTTTGGAAGCGGAGCTTGCCGACGATGTAGCAGTTAATGGCGATGGGAAATTGCGGAACGACGATGATGTCGGTGGCGCCGAGGATGTTGATTTCGCCCTGAAGGCCCGGCCGGGCAGCAAAGCAAAACGTCAGAATTTCGGTCGTCACACAAACAGGGTGAAATAAAAAAGAGAAAGGCAAAAGTAAATAAATCAGGGCGGCCCAGGCGGACAAACGCGCTGGTTTCTTAATAAAAGACGCGAGCGCCGATTTCTGACAGGGACAGCGAAGAAGGTTTTGGGCATGGTTCATATAAATAATAAACAATCTTTTTTTTCTGGAAAGTGCTTAATAGGGCTTAACCGAGCTTAACAGGGCTTAATGGAGCAGCCACAAGGCTGACTGCCAACTCTGCCCCGCCCCTCGTGGAAAATATTTTTTTCTCCTAATAGGTTGGATCTGGCTGGACTAGCCTTGACTTGGTTGGACTTGGCTTGACCGGCCAAACGGGGCTTGCAAAGCCTGGTGATTCCCCGATGAATGGCGAATGAGTTTGACTTATCATAAGTTGGTAAAATTTATCTGCGTTTCTCATTTATTGATAATAGTTTGCATCGAAAATTGGGTTCGTTTCGCAATTTTGGCTTTTTTCACACAGAACGTTCTCCCGAAGGAACCAAATTTTTTTGCAGGAAGAAACGGAGACAGACGCACTGCGGTACGCGCGCGTGGTGCGTCCGTACCGTCAAGCTCACGCGGAATGCTCACAATACGGCAGTTGCGGTGGCGAACGGCGCGGCATTTTTCGTCAATCATAGTGTTCATTTAGAATCAATTTTCTCTTCGATCCGACCAAGGAGGCGTTGGATGGAGGAGAATTTTTCGGCGAGGTCCTGGCGAATGGCACGGTCTTCACTGTGCATTTCGGCGCGGAGGGCGCGGATGTCTTCTTCAGCTTTTTCGAGGCGGGTGCGGTTTTCAATGTGACGTTGAAGGCACATTTCGTCGGTGACGAGGCGTTTATCGGGGAGGGAGTTTTTTCGTTCGTGGCGGGAAGCACTGCGGCGGTCGAGGAAGTATTGGAGGCCGGAGAAGAGGGCGGCGGTGGCAAAGGAGGCGACGGTGATGGCGACGAGGATAAAGACGGCCATTTGTTTGAGCCAAGTGTCAGGGATGCTCTCTAGGCTGGCCTGGGCCAACAATGCGAGGATAGAGGATGAAGGATGGAGAAGGGCCATTTAGTTCCAAAAGAGTTTGCCGATGAGTTTTATGAGGCCGCCGTGGGCGATAATTTTTTCGGTGGCGGAGGCAGACCATGCGGCGAGACGGTTGAGTTCGCGTCCAAGCCAGGCGGCAGCAATGGCAAGCGCGGGAAGCCAAGGATTAAGCTGGGTTCTGATGGCCTGGGCAGTTTGGCCGAGTTGGGTAATGGAGTTGGTGTCGATCATAAGAAGGATCCCAATTGGTAGATGCAGGGGTCCCAGAGGGACGGGTCGTTGCCGAGTTCTTTAGGCATGATGGTGTCAGCGGGACGGCGGAGGCAGCCGCGGAGGCGAAGATAGAATTGGCGCTGGAGCGATAACGCGACGAGCTGGCTGCAAATTTTTTGGTGGGCATTGGAGAAAACCCAACAGAGGAAGTTGTCCCAATTATTTCTCGTAAACCGATTGAGGCCGTGTCCCAGCCAAGTGTTTGAAAGGGCATCGGCAACGATCAGCGAGAATGCATATTTTTCACCCAAATGTGTCGCCGCGGCTCCGGCAATTTTAGCACCGATGTCCGGAGTCCAGCCAATAGGCATGCGGATAAAACATTGGACGTTTTTTTGGCCGAGGTATTGGCCAAGGGTGGCGCGAGCGACGCCGGTCCCGGCGTGGGCTTCGATAATGTGGGTAGCACCTACGGGCGTTACGTTCGCCGCCGGCGGCCCGCCCTCCGACCAATCGCACGATCCAGCCGGTTGGGCGGCTCCCTCCACGACGAAGGTATGAACAAACGGGAGGCCGAGTTCGAAGCGTTCGAACCAAGCGATGCCGTCGCCGACAAAATCTTTTTCGCGGGTGATGAAGCCGCAGTAACCCGGGGCGAGGGTTTCGCCCCAGGCGGGTTTCGCTGGAATAATTTTCATACTGAAAAGCAGAAAACAAAAATAGGTCACACGCAGGCGCGGACTAAATTTGGGGTTCAAGATTTCAGTAGGTGAACCCGGCTTCGATGCCGATATCGGGCACGTTATTTAATGGTTTGCCATTAGCCCAGATGGGAAGGCTTAACACTATCCCAGCAAAGGTGTTGGGGGTAAGTTTGTCGCGAAGGGTGAGCTTGGGTTCGATGAGGGCAGTGTTGCGGTCGAGGTCGTAGCCGCCGTCAAGGCCAGCCTGGAGCTTCACACTGTAGTAGCTTATCAGCGTGTACTGGAGACCCGTTTCCACGGAGTCGATGGTGCCGGCAATCCCGGCGTTACGCATTTTGGCTTCGAGGGCGAAGTGATTGGCGATGGACGAAGACGAGAAGTCATACTGGGCGTCGAGATAGTTGGCCCAGTTGACCGAAGACATGTAATCGGCGCCGGCGGCGATTTCGAGGGCGTTGCCGTTCCAAGTGTAATTGGTGTTGGCACTGGTGAAGTAGGCTTCAACGGATTGAAAGAAGTTTTGCTCCGGAGACAAGGAGTTTGTGCTGATTTGGGCGTCCACCTTCGTCGCAAGCGCGACTATGGCGAGACACGTGGTGGCAGCCAACAGAATATTGAAGGGAGCTTTTTGATTTTTTGGTTTCATAGTTTTCTTTTTATTTGTCATTTGTCTGGCGGCTGGATGTAAGGCCCAAGCGCGCCTAAGAGGCCATTAGAGCAGACGCGGGGCGAAAACTATAGGTAGTGACTACCCCAATCGGCGGGGTGACAAATGGCCGTTTAGAGTATTTTCAGAAAATCTGTAGTCATTCGGTTGGGGGAAGAGAGACAGTAGATCTATTGGGTTTTGGCTTTTTTTTCGCTTCCGTCTTCGCGAAGGCTACTGGGGGACAAGCAGTTACAGTCGGCTGCGGTCCCGCAGTCGCGGGATCCTTCATTCAAGCCTCGTCAAAACGCCAAAATCTTTCACCGCCAAACGGCTACACTTTTTCTTCAACACTCTAGCCCTAAGCGGGAGGCTATTTTACAGGAAGGATGGGGATATCGGAGGGGCTGGCAATCCAGAGGAGGGGTTGGGTAACGGCCATGTTGCGTCGGATTTCTAAATCAGCGGGATCGGGGTTAAGTTTTTTCCAGAGTTTAAAGTACTTGGGATCGCCAAATTCGGCGTAGGCAAAGAGGAGGCAGGGTTGGCGCGCGGGCCAGTGGTTCCAGTGCATGACGTCTTTGCCACGTCCATCGGCAAGCCATTTGTTTTTGTCCAAAAGGTAGGGATAGATGAAATCAACGGCGTTGCGCGGGGTGCGCACATCAGGAAGCGTGAATTCCCAGAGGTCATCATCAGGTGTGGAGAGCAGGACGCAGAGAATGGAGAGGTTATCGGCCTGGAAGATGGAATAGCCGAAGGGTTTAGTGCGCTTGAGTTCGCGGGGGAAACTGCCGTTATTGGTCATTTGACCGGGGAACAAGACATCTTTGAAGCGAGTTCGGCAAATATCGAGGACTTTTTGATCGCCGGTGTATTTGGCAAAGGCGGCGAGTTGAACGAAGCAGGCGATGCTGTGGTTGTTGGGATTAGTCATTTCCTTGATACCGGGTTTGGAGGTGATGATCCAATGGGTATAATCAGTAAACCATTGTTTGAGTCCCTGGTCCACAGCGGGATCAAAACCGGGAGATTTTTCGAGAAAGGGAACGGCGACGGCGAGTTCGGCGAGGTGCAGGGTATCAATGATTCCATAGGGTTCGCCGGTAGAAGTGCCGAGGACGGCCTGGGCGTACTGGAGGTTTGGATTCATGCGGGTTTTTGGATCCAGGAAAAAAACGTTGATGAATTGGGCGGCTTTGTGGGCGTATTTGTCATCGCCGGTGATGGCGTAGGCGGCGGCAAGGGCGGCGACGGCGTCTTTCATATTGCGCATGGCCATGCGGTGATAGGTGAAGACGTTGGGATTGGATTCGCCGTCACGTCCGATATAAGGCAGGCCGGTTTTATTGGTGGGATTGGGCCAGGCATAGTCGGCCTGGGAAAAGAAATCGTGCGGGCCGCCGGCGCTATTGGTAGCAATATGGTCGGTGATGGCGGGGGGCGTTAATTGCAGGGCTTTGGCGGCGAGGCGGAGAATGCGGTCGTGATCTATTTTGGCGACCGTGATGATCAGGTTGTTGGTAAGCGCGGCGGAGACAGAATTGAGCGTTAGCACGAAAGTGGCGAGGATGGTAAAAATGACGCGCATAGATATGGTAGTTGTTTAGCCGCAGATTGAAAACAGATTTATTAAAAAAAGCAATATTTACAGTGGAAAGAATAATCTGTTGAGTTATTTTGGACGTGGATATACAAAAGGTGGAGTGTCGGTGTCTGTATGGGTGAAAGGGGTAGTGATTGATGTGATTCAGGAGCGAGTATTATGAGCCGCAACGAGCCGATTAATGAGAATGGGACGCTGTTTTTTATGGCGGGCCTGGTATGCCTGGCATGCTTGCCGGTGATTTATTTTGCGACCAGGCTGGTGGTTTGGTGGGTGCATATGCCATGGGTTCCATGGCTGCTAGTGTTTCTGTTTATCCTGATTCCGCTGGCAGTCACGTTTATTATTCTTTATAGCAGCGCCTGGCACCAAGAGTGGCCGAGGGCAAGGCGTATCGTTTCCGCAGGTTTGTCGTCGTGCATGATTTTCGGTGTGGATCTATTTGTGGTTGCCTTGTTGGTCATTATGGGATGCCTGATCATTGGTTTGACGCGAGTGATGGGTGGGAACTAAAGCAGCTTGCGTTAATGGCTGGTCTTTGCACAGGGACAGGTACACGGTCTGCAAACCGCTGTGTTGGTGATGGATAACTGCCTGCTTTCAAAGCTTTTTTGCACCATTAAACACCATTAGAAGAAAAGTCATTGGAAAGGGGTGATGGCATATTTGTTGCTATTTGTGACAGCTATCGAGCCGAGATTCTTGTTGGAAACCTGAAGTATGGCGGATGACGTAAAGACAATTTTTTTTGTAGAAGACAGCGAGGTGGAACTGCTCGCGTATCGAGCGGTACTAGAACGCGCGGGGTATTGCGTGCAGTGGGCAAAAGACGGGCTGGAGGCGATGAGGCTTTTGCATAATATTGTTCCCGACCTAGTGTTATTGGACCTGGTTCTGCCGCGATTTGATGGGGTGGAGGTCATGAAATTTATCGGGTCAAGCGCCAAGCTCAAATCAGTGCCGGTCGTTATTTTCTCAACGAATTCGATCATTGATTCAGAAGATGAACCATTATTGGAAGGGGCAGCGAAGCGGCTCTTGAAATCCCAATGCACGCCGACGCTGATGTTGCAGACTATCCGCGATATATTTGCAGGTAAAAAGGCAGAAGAACCTGTATCCGACGGACAGGAGCATAAAACATTACCGCGGGTTTTGGAACCGGTGGTGCACTGACCCCAAGAAAAACCTCGGGGTTATAGAACGTCTCCACAGGGAGTAAAAGGGATATTTCCCATTGTTTAGACTCCCCAAATAGGGTTTGACGCCTCGCCAGCCGGGGCAAAATAGGGGTAGTGAAGAACTAAGGATTCCAGAGAATGTGTGAGAGAATGCGTGCATGATTGACGCAAACGATCTAAAGACATTTAAAATCTCAAATGGCGCTCTCAAGGCCGAAACGCTGCCTCGGCGGCTGAAGTTCTTTGCCTGGGGCGATAACAAATCCACGGACGGCAATTTTCGTGCGGGTGATAAAACAAGCGCAGAATTGGCGGCGAACCAGAAGAAATTTGGCTTCGAGCGAGTCGCGATTGATTTCAACCATTGTTCGGTGCCCGGCACGGACACCTACAAGGATTTACTCAAGGTAGGCCAGCCACCGCTGATATTCGGGTACGGGCGGGTGGAAGCAGTGGCGAATGATGGGATTTATCTGGAGGACATCATCTGGACGCCATTGGGGGTGCAGCATGCCAGGAATTTTGAAGATCTTTCGCCAGCTATCCAGGATGATGATGGGGAGGTGACACTGGTGCATTCGGTGGCACTGACGCCAAACGGGAAGATGGAGGGACTGGAGTTTTTTAATGCGGTCTTCAAGGCTTCGGAAGCGGCAGCGCCACAACCAACGGGATTGGAAAAGGGACTGACGTTACTGTCGGTGGCGCAATTGCTGGGGTTGCCGGAGACGAGTGATGAGAAAACTGTCTTAGACAAATTCAAAGACATATTGCGCGGGCAAGCGTGTGTGGTGCCAAGCATTCCGCCGGCGGCAGGTGATACTGCTACTTTGAGTGCGCGCATTAAAACGCTGGAAGAAAAATTGAAAAAAACTGTGGATGATGAACAAGCCGCAGAACGGGTGCGGATGGTGACACTGCTGTCAACAGAGGGAAAGTCGCCGAAACGCGAGGATGGAAAGGCTTATTCACGAGAGGAATTGCTGGCGCTGGATGTGCCGGCGTTGAAGCTATTACACGCGAATACGCCGGTAACAGTGCCGCTCTTGGCGCGCGGAATGACGAGCCAGATTGAGGGGCAGCGGCGGTTCGTTTCGAAGGATGAGCAAGGCAAGGTATCGAGCGTGGACATGGCCGGGATATTTAATAGCGAGAACCAATGCAACGGGCAGGGACGCTGGAGCGATGGATGATGGATTAGCCGCGCAGGCCAATTGCCTATTGTCGCAATCGGTAAAACAGGTATGGGGCCGTAACTGAATTAGTGTACGGATTGGGCGCGCCGCTTACGTCCTGATAAGGCCCGGCGAGGTTAGTAGAGGATTGCAAAACGAAATTATCCTGCCATTGGAAAATGGGGGTGTTGGAATTAGGAACGACGTTCAACATGGGGCCAAAGATTTTTAAATTACCAATGTCACTGGTTGCAATCCAGGGCCGCGCATCGGGAGGCCAAACGCTCGTGTAGCAATTTGTGAAGGTCACATTGATGGCATGGCGGACATAGTATCCATAAGCGGGCAAATTGGTCCAAATGGTGTTTTCGGGATATTGGCCGGAATATTCGACAGGCGGATTGGTGGGAGCAGAATTCAAGCCGCCTTCAAAGGTAATATCCACATTGCTGAAAAGGATATTGCTTAACCGGTAATAAATGCCGTTAGTGAAACAGCCGGTGATGGGGCAGCCGCGCATGTCCGACATGCTTGAGCCGGTGATATCGCGGAAGGTAACGCCATTGATGCTGCCGGGAGGTATGCCGGTATCGCGGGTGCCAAGGACAACGAAGATGGCGTTCTGGCAGCCGGAAAAATTGATTCCCCGGAAGGTGACATTTCTGATGTTGTTGCCATCCACGGATTCAACGGCCATGGCCGAATGGGCGGTGTTTTGCACGGTGCAATTTACGAAGTTAATATTCGTGCAGGTACCGGTACTGGCGGTACCGAATTTCAAGCCGTTGGATTGTGACCGGGCAATAACGCAATTGGTCACAAGCATATCATTGACGCCGCGCGAATTACCGCTTTTGACACAGATGGAATCGTCGCCGGAATCAATCCATAAACCGGAGATAATAACGTGCCAGCAGTCTACAGTATCGCAACCATCGCGATTGCCGTTAAGCCCGTCGTCGTTGATGTTGACATTGCTGACGGTTAGAAAGTCCGACTGCATATTGACGATTGTCCACATGGCCGCATCCACGATATTGATGTTTTGGATGCTCACGTTAGTGCAGAGAGCCGTCCAAATTGCAATCGGGCGCGTGGACTCGACCCCGGAAGTAAAGTTGTT
>Ga0206826_1010_pt1 | contig 37606 bp, 35 predicted proteins | sample Alteio_BWOrgCont_80_FD_152636 | JGI IMG/M metagenome (GOLD analysis project Ga0206826, IMG submission 152636) | Enriched cells from forest soil in Barre Woods Harvard Forest LTER site, Petersham, Massachusetts, United States -... | ecosystem: Environmental > Terrestrial > Soil > Temperate forest >... | reverse complement strand
TCTCAAACACCATGCAGGTGTCGTGCAGGCCGGGAATGAAGCTGCTGCGGTAGACCTTGCGGCTGCTGCTGGCTCCGTGACTGAACCGGATGATGTCGGTGCAGTGCTGGCGGAGTCCGGCGGCAAACGCCAGTTCCTTGGTGTGGTACGTCAGGGGGACAAAGCCAGCGGCGCGGTCCTGGTAGTCGCCCATCAGGATGGCGAATTTTCCGCCAGGGGCGAGGACTCCGGCACAATTGCGGATGAATGCCGCGTAGCGCTCCAGGAATGCTGCCATCGTCGGCGCACGGGAAAGGTCCCCGGCTTCAGTGGTGTAGAGTTTCTGCCTCCAGTAGGGCGGATGCGCCCACACGAAATCGAACGTCGTGCCGGTGGGCAAGCTGCGGAAGCTCTGGGCGTCGGCGGCGTCAAAGCCTTCGCGGATGTCCTGCGACAGGCACGGGATACCCAATTCCCGGCACACGTCGGCGCAAGTGCCGCTGCCGGTCATGGGGTCAAACACGCTTTGCGGCTGGAAGTACATGAGCAAATCCCGGATGAGCGTGCCGCCGCAATTCCCCGGATAGCTCCGGTCGCCGTATTCACCGGCTCGGCTGAAGTGATAGAGGCTTGTTAGGTGTGGCACCGGGCTGGCATTGACGGGAGCCAGTGGCAGACGGGCAAAGGTAGCCTTGGCGTTGCGCTTCACGGTCGGGGAGTCCACTTGGCGGCGCTGTGCGGCGTAGAAGGGATTGGCAGTCTGGACAGGGAACCTCATGCTGTCCTCCCGGTGTAGCTGAGTCCGGTGATGCGGGCATAGACTTCTTCGGCGTGCTCGCGAGTGTCGAAGTCGCCGATACACTGTAGCCCTTCTCCGGGAATGTGGCCGTAAAGGCTCCAGAATCCGGCCTCTGCGTCCGGAACCCGTTCGCAGAATTTGGTCTTGGCGTCGGCGTACTCCTTGACTCCGTGAATCTCGTAGCAATCGAAACGGGTCGGGAGATTAACTGCGGGTGAATCTGACATGTTGATGTCTCCTTTGAGATTGTGGGCGGGCTGTGACGCCCGCCCGGTTGAGTGATTATTTCGTTTTGTCGGATGGGTGGCGGAGCGTTATGCGTCCATCCAAAGGGACGGTATCGACCTGGATATTGAAACCCTGGCCGTCTGCGTGCGCCCAGGCACTGCCGATGCGGGTCCAGAAGCTTTGGTCCTTCCCACCATCGCGGACATGGTAGGCGGTGTGACTCGGTGTCTTCGTGGTGGAAGGTTTAGAATCAGTCATGGTGAAGTCTCCTTGTTTTGTTTATCGGGCTGCGCCCATCGCGGCCTGATGGCCAGTACAAAAAGTCCCCGAAAGTCGGGGCGTAGCGTACCGGGCAACGCGGGAAATTGGGGGCAACCTTCAGGGGGAACCGATTTGCTGCTTGAGCGGACCGGCAGGGACTTTAGCTTGCCATCGGAAAGGCCGCGTGGCGCTCCCGCAGAACGTCCTCGGGAGATCGCCAGAATGATCGTTGCAAACCACCCCTGACCGAACGCCAGAAGCGCATTCCATACTGACCGCAAGGTGTGAACACGCTTTGCCTTGAGCAAAGCCTTAATCGCCACAGGCCGCAGGGATACAGGCAGGGGGTCAACGGGAGGCTCCGAAGGAGGGTGCCCTTTAGGGACAGCCTTTGGATGCCCTTGACGCTCTGCCGCCCTGCGGCTGCAAAGCCGCGAGAGCGAAGTATGAGCGTGGCAGCGTCATCAACCGCGCCAAAAGCGCGCTAGATTGGCACGGAGGCGGTAGCAGCGCAGTGGAGGCAGCCGGAGCGTAGCTGATGCTGCCTTGGTGCCCGTAACAGTGGGAGTTGGCAGTGTCCGGTGGGAAAGTGGCGGACTCTGCCATGCGGTGGGACATCGAAATCCTCTCTGCTTGGCCCTGGGCCTGGCAGACCGTGTGGTGGCCGGGGGAGCGAGCTGGCCTTTTGGACAGAGCAGGAGCGTCGCAAAGTAGGGGGAAAGGCGGGCGGATTTGCAGCGACGCACGATGGCCGGAAGGCGGGCTTGCTCGTGGTGGGTGGCAGGCCGGGGCGTTGCGGGGTGTCCCCGCTAGAAAGGGTAGCGCCGCACGCAGTAGGCGCGAGGGAAAGACTTTTCCCCAGAAAAAGTTTACTAGAGGCAGCCCTCTAAACCCACCGATTGACAATTCCGTCTAGCCATGGTGAGTGCATTGTACGAGTTCAACAATGGTACAAATATGCTCACAGGCGAAAACCGCAGTAGAATTGACGCCCTTTGGAATGCCTTTTGGACCGGCGGCATCTCAAATCCGCTCGAAGTCATCGAGCAAATCACCTACCTGCTGTTCCTCAAGCGGCTCGACGACCTGCATACGCTGGAAGAGAACAAAGCCGCGCGCCTGAAGCTCAAGCAGCTCGAACGTCGCGTATTTCCCGCAGGCAACGACCACAAAGGCCGCCCCTACGAAGACTGCCGCTGGTCGCGCTTCAAGCATTTCGAGGCAAAAGAAATGTTCGAGGTCATCAACGATCACGTGTTCCCGTTCCTGCGAACGCTTGGCGGCGACGATTCCACCTACGCGCACCACATGAAGGACGCGCGATTCACCATTCCGACGCCCGCGCTGCTCGCGAAGGTGGTGGACATGATTGATGGGGTGCCGATGGAGGACCGCGACACCAAGGGCGACCTTTACGAATACATGCTCGGAAAGATCGCCACCGCTGGGCAGAATGGCCAGTTCCGAACTCCGCGTCACATCATTCAGCTCATGGTCGAACTGACAGCGCCCACGGCCAAGGATGTGATTTGCGATCCTGCGTGCGGTACGGCAGGCTTCCTCGTGGCAGCGGGGGAATACCTCCGCATGCACCACCCGGAAATCCTCCGCGATCCGAAGCTCAAAGAGCACTTCCACCACCAACTCTTCCACGGGTTCGATTTCGACAATACCATGCTCCGCATCGGCAGTATGAACATGCTGCTGCACGGCGTAGAAAACCCCGACATCCGTTACCGTGACTCGCTCGCGGAAGATCACGCGGGCGAGGAAGAAAAATACACCCTAGTCCTGGCCAATCCGCCCTTTGCCGGGTCGCTCGACTACGAGACTTGCGCCAAAGATCTTCAGCAGATCGTCAAGACGAAGAAAACCGAACTACTTTTTGTTGCCCTCTTCCTGCGTTTGCTCAAACCCGGTGGTCGCGCTGCCGTCATCGTGCCCGACGGGGTCCTCTTCGGATCGTCCAATGCGCACAAGACGCTGCGCCAACTCCTTGTCGAAGACCAGAAACTGGAGGGCGTCATTTCGCTGCCCGGCGGCGTGTTCAAGCCCTACGCCGGTGTCACTACCGCCATCCTCCTCTTTACCAAGACCAACTCCGGCGGGACGGACCAGGTCTGGTTCTATGACGTGGACGCCGATGGCATGTCGCTCGACGACAAACGCACGGAGCTTCTGCCGTCGGAAAAGCTCGGTCCGGTTCCCAAGGCGGCGCTCACCGTCGAAGATCACGCGAAGAACAACCTGCCAGATATTCTTGCCCGTTGGGCGCAGCGCGACCGGGCAGAACGTAAAAACCCGCGTACCGCGCAAAGCTTTTGCGTACCGAAGGCCGACCTCGCCGCGCAGGGCTACGACCTCTCGCTCAACCGCTATAAGGAAGTGATCCACGAAGAAGTTGCGCATCGCCCGCCGAGCGAAATCCTAAATGTGCTCGACCAATTGGAGGCAGAGATTCAGCAGGGCCTGAAGGAACTGGGGGGAATGCTGAAGTGATTGAACTCGTTCCAACCCTCGGACGCTGGCCGAGAACGACACTGGGGGAGTTGTGCGACATACGCGGCGGCTTTCCAGCTCCGCAGGACGACGCAGCATTTGAAAATGGAGAGGTTCCGTTTGTCCGGATGAAAGATGTCGGGCGTCACCATTTAACAAACAACCTCTGCGAAACCGAGCAATTGCTGAATCGCGCCCACTTTGAGCAAGGTCGCTATCAACTCACTCCGCGTGGTTCCATACTCATGCCTCGAAGCGGGTCGGTCGCCTTGAATCACCGCGCCGTGCTGAAGGTGGATGCGGTCGTAGTTAGCCACCTTTGTGCGCTTGTTCCGACTTCGGACAAGGTCACCACGGATTTCCTCTATCGCTTCCTCTGCCTCGCCGACATGCGGAAGCTGACCAAAAAGACAACAGGACTGGATTCGATAGCGTTCTCGGATTTGCGTTTAGTGGCCGTCCCCCTGCCGACGCTGGCGGAGCAGCGGCGGATTGCGGAGGTGTTGGACCGCGCGGAGGCGTTGCGGACCAAACGCCTCGCCGCTCTCGGCCAATTCGACTCCCTCACCCAATCTATCTTCCTCGATCTCTTTGGTCACCCAATCACCAACCCGAAAGGGTGGCCAAGGAAGCGCATTGCCGACATTGGCAAGGTCATTACCGGCAACACACCACCACGAGCGAACCCCGGCTACTACGGGACGCACATCGAGTGGATTAAGTCGGACAACATCAACACGCCGCATTACTACCTGACCAAGGCCACCGAAGGCTTGTCCGAATCTGGAAAGGCAGTGGCGCGATCTGTACCCGGCGGTTCGATCTTGGTCACCTGCATCGCTGGAAGCCCGGAGTGTATCGGCAATGCCGCGATGACAGATCGTGAAGTGGCGTTCAACCAACAGATCAATGCGTTTGTCCCGATCAAAGGAGACGCCCACTTTCTCTATGCCCAGATGCTTGTTGGAAAACGGCTGATTCAAGAAGCATCTACTGCGGGAATGAAAGGAATGGTGAGCAAAGGACGCTTTGAGGAAATCATGCTGATCCATCCCCCCATCGAATTGCAGCGCGAATTCGCCCGGCGAGTCACGGCGATGGAGGCGCTGAAGACGGTGCAGCGTGCCTCGCTGGCGGAACTGGACGCGCTCTTCGCTACTGTCCAATACTTAGCCTTTCGAGGAGAGCTCTGAATATGCGTGGTGACTTCATCAGCGTATGGCCTGAGACGTGGGCAGATATCTGGTTGCCGCTAATTGCTCAAGAAAATGTGCCGGACGATATTTTTTGTGAGCTCTATCGTGAGCTAACCAGGGCGCTGAAGATTCCCACAATTGAACTTGCGGTTGAACTTGCGCTAAAAGACGCGATTCAATTAGGCGAAGTGCTTGATAGAATGCTGGTCCTTTCAGCCGCAGAGGTCGAACGAGCGCAACGTGATAATCTTTACGACAGAGCCCTTTCAGTGGATGCTTCAAACAGCACGAGCCGGAGGAAGGTGCTAAAAGACGCTTTGGCGAACTTAGTTGCCAGCGAAGTCAGATCTGAAGAGTTGCTCTCGCAGGGATTACGAGAAATCGCCTCCGACGCCAAGAAACGTAAGGATGTGTGGGAGCGATCTCTTGAGAGCGTCGTAAATGACAAGGAACAGAGCCAGTATGCGTTCGAGCATACCGTCGCTGATCAAATTGTCGGCGAGCGCAGCCTAGTGACTTTCCTGGAATCTGTGCAAACGACTATCTATGATATTGGTGGCGATGAGTTATCCAACCATTATTTTGGTTTACTGACAGGTTTCATCGAGAAGTTTAGCCTGCGTTATGATCTTCGACGACCTTGCACGCTGTGCCCGACCTTGCCTGGAATTTTTGCGAGCCTAATTCGCGACCTGCGCGTTATTGCAAGTCGAGACGCCCACCTTGACGGACTGTTTCAAGACTATGAAAATGCGATTCGCGACTTGCGCACCGACTGCTCGGATACTCGGATTAAGACGTGCATCGTCAAGCAGGTGAACCTCCTGGAAGCAATGGGGAGTCGGTCCCCTGGTGTCACGGCCAACACCGTCGGCCAGATTTGTGAGCAGCTTGGAACCTGGCCTCACAATAGCGTTAAGGACGCGATGAAGAACCTCTACAAGTTTACCTGTAACTACCCCGGCATCAGACACGCGGGGACACCGGCGAGCGCTTTGCGCATTATTGAGATGCGCGATATGGTGGCAATGTCTATACTCTTAGCTGGGTTCATGCCGTATTTAACGGACCAACTTGACGCCAATCTCGTGTATCGTGGATCATGATATGAGTAATTTCGCCTTTCTTAAACCCGAATGGCCCGACTTGCACGATGCGGCGAGTAAGGCGGAGGCGCTGGCGTATCCTGATGCGCGAACGGCGTGCTTCCACGCGCGGCGCGGCTTGGAATTGTTGGTGCATTGGCTTTACAAGCACGACGCCACGCTACGGTTGCCGTATCAAGACAACCTGAGCGCACTCATTCATGAACCGACTTTCAAAACGACGGCAGGCGCGGCGGTCTTCAATAAGACGGTCCTCATCAATCGCTTGGGTAATTCGGCAGTGCATGGTCATCGCCCCGTTCAGCAGTTTGATGCGTTAACTGCGGTGCGCGAACTTTTCCATGTGACGTACTGGCTGGCGCACAGCTATGGGCGCGGCGCAAAGCCGTCGCCCGGTCTGACATTCGATCCCAATGCGCTCCCGAAGACCGCCCCGCTGGCAAAACAGACCATAGAGCAGCTTCAACGGCTTGAAGCGGACCTGCGCGAGCGGGACGAAAAACTGTCGGCGCTGCTGACGGACAAGACAGCGCTGGATGCCGAGTTGACCCGTCTGCGTGTCGAGATTTCCAAAGCAAAGCAGGCCAACTCCGCGCACGCCGACACTCACAATTATTCCGAAGCAGAGACGCGGGACTACTTCATTGACCTGCTGCTCAATGAAGCGGGCTGGGCGCTGAACCAAGAACGCGACCGCGAATTTCCCGTCGAAGGGATGCCCAACGCCGAAGGCAAAGGTTTCGTGGATTATGTTCTCTGGGGCGATGACGGCCTCCCGCTCGCGCTGAACGAGGCCAAGCGTACGAAACGCGACCCGCGCGTCGGCCAGCGGCAAGCCGAGCTGTACGCGGACTGTCTGGAAAAGCAGTTCGGACGGCGACCTATCATCTTTTACTCCAACGGCTACGAGCATTGGATGTGGGACGACGCGCACTATCCGCCGCGTCCCGTGCAGGGCTTTCTCAAGAAGGTCGAGTTGGAATTGCTGATTCAGCGGCGCACCACGCGGAAGAAACTGGCGGAGGCGAAGATTAACAAGGAGATTGTCGAACGTTACTATCAAACCCGCGCCATCCGCCGCATCTGCGAGGCGTTCGAGAAGGATCATGACCGCAAGACATTGGTCGTGATGGCCACCGGTGCGGGCAAGACCCGCACGGTCATCGCACTGTGCGACTTGCTGATGCGCTGCAACTGGGCGAAGCGCGTGTTGTTCCTTGCAGATCGCGTGGCGCTGGTGAAGCAGGCAGTGAACGCCTTCAAGAAACATCTGCCCGAGTCATCGCCCGTAAACCTTGTCACGGAGAAGGACACTGAAGGCCGCGTGTTCGTCTCGACCTACCCCACGATGATGGGTTTGATTGACGAGACAAAGGACGGTGCGCGTCGGTTCGGCGTGGGGCATTTCGACATCATTATCATTGATGAGGCCCACCGGTCAGTATATCAGAAGTATCGAGCCATCTTCGACTACTTCGATTCACTGCTTGTGGGCTTGACCGCCACGCCGCGTGATGAAATCGACCGCGATACCTACGGTCTGTTTGACCTTGAAAAGGGCGTGCCGACGGATGCCTACGATTTGAAGGATGCGGTGGCGGATAAGTTCCTCGTGCCGTCGAAATCTGTGTCTGTGCCGCTCAAGTTTCAGCGTGAGGGCATTAAATACAAAGACCTTCCCGAGGAGGAAAAGGAGCAGTGGGACGCGAAGGAATGGAACGACGATGGTAGCACGCCGGATTTTGTGGAACCCGAGGCGGTCAATAAGTGGCTATTCAATATCGATACCGTGGACAAGGTATTGGAACACGTCATGACTCGCGGGCAAAAAGTGGCAGGTGGCGACAGGCTTGGCAAAACCATCATCTTCGCGAAGAATCAGGCGCACGCGGATTTCATCCAGGAGCGTTTCGACATCAACTATCCTAGCTTAGCCGGAAAGTTCGCTCGGACTGTCACATTTAAGACGGAATATGCGCAGAGTCTTATTGATGATTTCTCGCAAAAGAATAAAGCCCCGCACATTGCCATCTCCGTGGACATGCTTGATACGGGCATTGATATACCAGAAGTGGTGAATTTGGTCTTCTTCAAATTGGTTAGGTCGAAGACAAAATTCTGGCAGATGGTTGGCCGCGGAACTCGGCTGTGCCCGGACTTGTTTGCACCGGGAAAAGATAAAGCTTTCTTTTATATCTTCGACTACTGCCAGAACCTCGAATTTTTCAGCCAGAATCCAGAGACGACCGAAGGCGCGCTTGGTGAATCACTCGGTAAACGTCTGTTCAAAAGGCGGCTGGAGTTGGTCAGCGAGCTGGACTGCAAGCTGACAGGGGCGAACAAGGAGGGGCAGGAGAAAGAAGTAGAATTGCGGCGCGAACTCGCGGCGCTTTTGCAAGGTGAAGTCGCAGCGATGAACGTGGGTAACTTTGTGGTGCGTGCAAAGCGCCGACTGGTGGAGAAATACGGTAAGCCGGAAGCTTGGGGTGAACTGAAGGCGGAAGCCCTGGAGGAATTGGCGCATGAGGTTGCAGGGTTGCCATCCGAGCTGGAGGCGGAAGACGAAGAAGCGAAAAGGTTTGATCTACTCATGCTGAATTTGCAATTGGCCGTGTTGCGAGCGGAACCGGCGTTCATTCGACTCAGCGAGCAGGTGAAAGCAATTGCTGGCTTGTTGGAGGAGAAATCCAGTATCCCAATGGTGCATGAGCAGATGCCTGTGATTCAGGAAATCCAAACTGATGAATGGTGGCAGGATGTGACAACGCCAATGTTAGAAACGGTACGGAGGCGCTTGCGGTTACTCGTGAAGTTGATTGATAAACAACAGCGCAAGCCAATCTACACTGACTTCGAGGACCAAATCGGGAGCGAGACTACCGTGGAGTTGCCGGTCTTCGCTTCACCGGACAGCTTCGAACGCTTTCGGGCCAAGACCCGGCAATTCCTGTGCGAGCATGAAGATGACATGGTGATTTACAAGCTACGTATGAATATGCCGCTCACTGCTCTTGATCTGGCTGAATTGGAAAGGATGCTTGCTGAAAGCGGAGAAACCAACGCTGAATATTTGTTGAAGGCAAAAACTGACAGCGATGGGTTGGGACTGTTTGTACGGTCGCTCGTTGGACTAGATCGTGAAGCAGCGAAACAAGCTTTGAGCGGCTTCACGGCTGGAAAGACATTAACGTCAAATCAAATTGAGTTCGTGAACCTGATCGTTGACCACCTGACGGAGCACGGCGAAATGAAACCAGAACTGCTCTATGAATCTCCTTTTACGGACATTACACCGCAAGGGCCGGACAGTTTGTTTTCAGCAGCGCAAGTTGATGAGTTGATTACCTTGCTTTGCGAAGTCCGGGCGCGTGCGGTGGCGTGAGCGAGCATGCGTTTGAAGTTGGCGGAGTCCGCCAATCGGCGGCCATCGAACTGCCATCTACCTGGCCCCAGGCCTGGCAGACCGTATGGTGAGCCGGCGAGCAAGCTGGCCTGTAGGCCAGTGGAGGCCGCAAAGGAGGGGGAAAGGCGGGCGGATTTGCTGTGCCGCGCTGGCCGGAAGGCGGGCTTGCTCGGGGTGGCTGGCCGTGCGGGGCGTGCGGGGTGTCCCCGCTCCAAGCCGCACAAAGCGAAGGACGAGTCTGGCGGCGGCTTCACCCTTCGCGTCTGAAGCTCGCAAGGCAGCATCAGTGCAGCGGAGGCCGCCGTAGCGTAGCTGTTGCTGCGACGATGCCCGAAGCTGCGGCAGTTGGCAGTGTCCGGCGAAAGGGTGGCGGACTCTGCCAAGCGGTGGGACATCGAAATCCTTTCTGCCTGGCCCTGGTCTTGGAGCACCAGTGGAAAGCCGGGGCTGGGCAGACTGTATGGTGGGCCGGGGGAGCAAGCTGGCCTTTTGGACAGAGCAGGAGCGTCGCAAAGGAGGAGGAAAGGCGGGCGGATTTGCAGCGACGCACGATGGCCGGAAGGCGGGCTTGCTCGTGGTGGGCGGCTGGCCGGGGCGTTGCGGGGTGTCCCCGCTAGAATGGGTAGCGCCGCACGCAGTAGGCGCTAGGGAAAGGCTTTTCCCACCGGAGTGGTCATGGCTAGTAAGTTATTGTTTATCAATGTATTAGTAGTAACACTTCAAGTTACATAACAGGCAATGGGGATAAAACACGCCTCTCCTCCAATCGGCCACATTGTCACCAAATCTTCACATGTTTTTCACTCCTCCTCTGGTAAAATGGCGGGATTCAACTGTTGGAGGAGATGTCACTATGGGTGATAAATTTGAACTGCTGGCCTTTAGCCAAGCTGATGTCGTACATGGAGTGAACCAAGCCGGGGCAGAGTTTGCTGAAGATGTAAGGAAAAACAAAGGTTTCCTAGAGCAAATAGTAGATACTTTGACCGGTCAACATACCGCGATGGAAGCTGCAAGGGAAGCGGTAAACAGACTGAATTTGGATACTCATGAAGGCCGGGCAGAATTCTTGAGCAAGAAATTAGGGATTGATCGGAACACCCCCGATAACTATCGCCTTGTTGGCTACACCAATGATTCAGGGCAGAAATTGCTCTTTAAGGGGCACATGGAGGGTGATAAGAAATTGGTATTGACCGGTAGCATCACCCTTCCGGATTTGGATAACGCCGCAAATATCCCTGTCCTTTTACAATCATCCTTTAAAGAGGTGAAGCCACCTATTGAAGTCAAAATAGAAAAATCAGAACCCGCCAAAGGCGGTCAAAAACTCGATATTTTACCCGAAGAGCAAAGGAAGCTGGAATCAAAGGCCGCCTTTGCAATGGCAATCCAGAAATCAGGTGCCGTGGAACTGACATCGAATGCAAAGTTTCCCAGCGCTCCAAAAGGGGTGGATGTCGGTCGGTGGAGTTAGCTGGTGCTGCGATGATGCCATACCGAATCCGCTTCCCAGAAGTTAGATGTTAGATATATCATATTTAGTTCACTAGGAACCGAACCAGTTGGAAATCAAAGAAGAGTAATAGGGAGGATTATTTAGAATAAAATTGACCATCCCCTCGCTGGTATTGCCAACTGTGATGGTGGATACGATAGTACTTGTCCCAAGATCAAGCACGGAGACAGTGGTCGATCCATCTGTTATATATGCCGTCGCCCCATCCGCCATAATCGCAATTCCTGCGGGATTAGTAGTCACAGATATCGTTGATGTTACGGTGTGACTTGAGGTGCTGATTATTGATATGCTACCAGTTGAGCCGCCAGTATTCACGACATAAACAGAGCTGCCATCAGGCGTAATAGCAACCCCTACAGGATCAGTTCCAACCGCAACAGTGTGAGTAACATTGTTGGTCGATACATTTATAACGGTAACAGTATTGTACGGGGAATTGGAAATATACGCTTCGTTACCATTTGGCGTTATGGTCACGATAGCTGAACTTACAGAAATATTTTTTGTTGATACGGCATTGTTGCTAAGATTTATTATAGAGATAGACGCACTCGATGTATCCGTAACATAGGCCTTGCTGCCGTCTGGGGTAATCGCGATTCCGTAAGGGTTAACCCCGACGGAAATGGTGCTTGATATGGTATCGTTCGCCGTATTTATAATTGACACCGTGGCTGAGAACGTATTGACAACATAAGCCTTAGTACCGTCCGGACTTATGGCAATGCCAATGGGACCACTGCCTACAGTTACGGTTGAGGTAACAATGCCTGTTGCAGTATCGATAACGGACACATCGCCGCTTAAAATATTCGCGACATATGCTTTGGTGCCATTTGGCAAGAACGCCAAACCAATAGGACCGTTGTTAACTGCAATGGTATTCACAACAACATTGGTTTCAGCATCTATTACGGATACTGTCCCGTCCGCATAGTTACCAATATAAACTTGCGCCATATATGCAATTCTTTTGAATTAAGTCTGAAGAACACCTCCAAATATACTTATATCAATTTATGATGTCACTTGCTTTCTCGCGTGCGCTAACATGTGGCGTATTCAAGCCAAGCTCAACAAGCAGGGGACCAAGATAGGATTCATATTGCCGCCAACGTTGCAGGGAACTGCGATACAAAGGCTGGCGGACCTGCACATTACTAGCGGTGCTGACTGTACGTTTATTTTTATAAAAGCTAAGACAGCGCTCATCCCAGGGCAGGCCGCAATACTCGATCAATCGACGTGCTTGCACTTCAAAGTCGTCGACCAATTCCTCGTAAGCAAAATCAAGCATAGAACCGGCTGGAAGAATGGACCGCCAGTAATTCATGAGTTCAGAATATCGTCGGTAGTATCGCCCCAACTCGCCTAGGTCATAACTATAATCCTTACCCGCCGGAAAACGCTTTGAGAAGCAAGAGAAACATGTATCCACCGGGTCTCGCATGGTGTGAATAATCTTCGCATTCGGAAGAATCAGTTTAATCATGCCAACGAATTGGAAGTTATCGGGCATCTTGTCGGTGATACGAGTCTTGCCATCTGGAAGTTTTGGCAGGCTATTTACATAAGCTTCCCCAAACTTGCGCACACTATTGGCATCAAGTGTAGTGAGATATTCAGGATAAGAGATCGAATTATCTAATGCGTCAGGCAAATTAATAATTACATTACGCAAATTCATCAACTCACCCGCACCATGGACCTGTGGATGGCTGGATATTATTTGCTCAACCAGAGTACTGCCGGAACGCGGCATACCGAGTATGAAGATGGGGACTGATGATGGATTGCCTGCATTGTGAAGGCGGCTAAACAGACTAGGGTTAAAATTATCGATAATACGCTTAAACTGCTGTGCATCCCATGATTCACTATAGTGGATTTCCTGCCGCCTCATAGTGCTTCCCTTCAACAGATGTTCAAAAGCACGGGCATAATTTCCAGTATCGTCAAGCGCTTTGCCAAGGGCAAAGTGGAGATAAATCTTGTCAGAATCGGAAAAGCGATCGGCCCTAAGGGCAAGCTCTTCAAGGGCTGCGAGACCATCGTCGTGAGGTCGAAAGGTCCTGAGAGTCGAGCGGTTATAATGCGTCTCGATGGAATTAGGATTAATGGCCAACGATTCCCCGAATCGAGCCTCCGCCTCACTTAGCTTACTCTGTTCCATCAGAACAACCCCCAGATCATTATAGGCTTCGGCGAAATCGGGATTGATGGCTAACGCCTGCTCATAGCATGAAGCAGCCTCATCGTGTTCTCCCTGCTTCATTAGAATATTGCCCAGGTTAAAGTGCGCTTCCGCTAGATCGGGCCTAAGGGCTAACGCACGCCTTACACATGATGCTGCCTCGTTAAGTTTGTTTTGGCGATTGAAAATGCCACCAAGGTTATTGTGCGCAATGGCATAATCTGGTTTGATGGCTAATGCCCGCTGATAACAAGTCTCTGCCTCGGAGAATCTTTTCTGCTTTTCCAGAATCCTACCAAGATTGTTGTGGGCGGTGGCATAATCTGGCTTATTGGCTAGTGCGCGAAGATAGCAGGCTACAGCTTCATCGGAATTGCCTTGATGGTCAAAAATATTCCCCGACATATTATGCGCTTCCGCGAGATTTGGTTTAAGGCTTAGTGCGCGCTCAAAGCATAATGCCGCCTCGTTGATTTTGTTCTGGTAATAGAGGACGTAGCCGAGATTATGGTGTGCTTCGGCGGAGTGAGGTAAGTTTGCAAGAACTTCGCGAAAAACTTCTTCCGCGTGACTAAACCGTCCCGCGTCCCTATGCTGCTCTGCCAAGGAAATAAGATAATCTATGTGATTCGAGGAATGCCCCTGTTGAGACTTGGCCGTTTTTTGCGCCTGGCGGCGTTGTTGTCTATTCATTAGCGCCTCACTGATTGTTTGTCATTCTTTATGATATTTAGCATTGTATCTAGTGTGCTCCGCAAAAATTGTTATTGGTGATAACCATATTGACTCGGGAGTTTTATCTTGTATAGGTAAAATATAGACAACTACCTAAACAATTGGGGAGAGTTATGAATCTCAGCGATGTCGGTCTTCCCACTCCTCTTGGCCCGTTTGCCTCCGCTAGCTCACTGGTTATTTCCAAGCAGGTTTATCTTTCAAACCTCAACGCAGGTCTGACTTACGACATCGATACCTACGCAGCGTTTGGATACACCATAACCAATGTGTATCAGATTCAAACGTCGAGTGGGACAGTCACGGCGGCTTTAAAGATCAACTCAACAAACATCACTGGCCTTGGCGGCATTTCAGTCACTTCCACCCCGCAGAATGTTTCTGCGTCCGGAGCAAATACAGTGTCAGTAGGTGATAGAGTGCAACTCGTGTTTAGCAGTAACGCTTCGGCGATAAATATCAATTTCACCTTAGCCGCGACGCGGAGTTCCTAGAGACGCAGTCTTACTTAAAAATTGCCTATAAACCTACAAAATGGGGCCTTGTTGCTATGATCATATTGGACGCAACCACCAAATCACTCCAATTTAAGCTTTCCGGGGCTGTAACAACCAACCAGTTGCCATTCGCCGCTTCGTATGTGGATTCCACAGGCACGGCTACGACCCCCGGCGAACAGGACGGAGTGAGCAACAATACCACAGCAGTAAACGTGGTCAGCGCCCCAGCATCGTCCACGCAGAGACTGATCAAGAATATCATCATCCAGAATGCCGACACGGCGGCAGCGACAGTGACGGTCATTTACAATAACAATTCAACGTTGCGTAATATTTTTGTTGCAACACTTGCCGTCGGCGATCAGCTCATTTATGAGGATGGCAACGGGTGGTCGACAGTTGATTCAAACGGCAATATAAAAACCTCTGGAAGTTCTAGTGCATCAGCTAGCTTTGCCAAAATAGTAATACAAACATTTACCGGCGCTGGCACTTATACTTATACACCTACCGCCAACATGGCTTATTGCATTGTGGAAGGTGTAGGGTCTGGCGGTGGCGGTGGTGGCGGTTCCCAATCAGCTCAAGCGAGTGGCGCAGGAGGTGGAGGGGCGGGCGAATATGGTAGAGTCATTCTTACCGCAGCACAGATTGGTGCATCAAAGACTGTTGTCATCGGAGCAGTAGGTACGGGCGGGGCAACCAGCACTACATCGCCTGGCACTACCGGCGTTGATGGTTCCACTTCTACATTTGGGAGTACTCTTATGTCACTTGCTGGTGGTAAAGGGGGTATAGGGGCGGTGTCAAGTAGCTCGGTAGCCGGTGGTTTAGGTGGTAATGCCGGTGGCACAGGAGCAATCAGCGCAGGCGGTGCTGGCATGAATGGCACATTTGGTGCTTTCGCGGGAACCGGAGGCGCAAGTTATTTTGGTACAGGCGGTCAAGGGGGGTGTGGTCAATCTAATCCAAGCGCTGCTGTTGCCTTAGGTTCAGGCGGAGCTGGCGGTTATTATGTACAAAGTGGAACAAGTGGTGCATCAGGAGCGTTCATTGTCACTGAATATTGCACTTCATAAGATAATCAATTGTTTGCAAAGGAAGTGCGTTTCAGCGCGGGATACACTGTAATCTTTGCTCACAACCCATAGCGGATAATTTTTAAAATTAGGGGCTACTCATGATAATATTAGATGCAACCACCAAATCTCTGCAATTCACGCTTTCCGGAACTGTAGCAACCAACCAACTTCCATTCTCCGCTTCTTATGTTGATTCAACAGGTACCGCAACGACACCCGGTGAGCAGGACGGAGTGAGCAACAATACCACAGCAGTAAACGTGGTCAGCGCCCCAGCATCGTCCACGCAGAGACTCATCAAGAATATCATCATTCAGAATGCCGACACGGCGGCAGCGACAGTAACGATTATTTACAATAACAATTCAACGTTGCGTAATATTTTTGTTGCAACACTCGCCGTCGGCGATCAGCTTATTTATGAGGATGGTCGTGGGTGGATGGTCGTCGACATTAATGGGAATCTTAAGACTCTAACGCAAGTCAATAAGATGTCGGGTGCGTTTTATGTCTTAGGTAAATCAGCTGTACAATCTTCCCATACAGGAAATACGAGCGAGACTATTCTCGCCACAATAACTATCCCAGCCGGGGCGATGGGAGCGAATGGGGTTATTCGTTATTCAAGTATTTGGACGTTCACTAATAACGCAAATGCAAAGACAATAAATATTCGTCTTGGGGGTATTGGTGGAACGGCTATTAGCACTTTAGCTCTAACTACCGGCCAATCTGCTCGGCTGTTTACATGGACAGCAAATCGTAATTCACAAGCTTCACAGGTTTCTTGGCCTGCGGGCGTAGCTGGTTGGGGTTCGAATGGAGGTGGTCTTACTCCTAGTGTGATTGACACCAGTGTATCGACAACTTTAGTCTTCACCGGAACTCTGGCTAATTCTGGTGACACCATATCTTTAGAACAATACATGGTTGAATTATGCTATGGGGCGTGACCGCTTCCTGATGCAAGAGATGCAACAGATGTCGTTGGACTGGGGTAGAGGCCAAAAGGGTTTCAGCCGATTCTGTTCGAGCCTAATTTGAACATTCGTATAATGTCACGGTTCAATCGGTCTTCTGCGAGACCAAGACGGGCCAAATCATTGCTCGTTTCCGTTGCCTGCTGCTGAACCTCGGGAGCGTCAATTGCTTCGCTGCTGATTTGACCCGATGCCAGTTTGGCAGCGAGCGTCGTCATTTCTGAATGCGCTGCTTGAAGCGCCACCGTTCGTTTGGAAGCGTCGGTCTCAAGTTCCAGCACGCGAACGTATTGGTCAATATTGCCCAAGCGTATGATTAACTCTTGTTTGGATTGAGCGATTTTGGACAGTTCAGCCTTTTTGTCATTTTGCCGATCCATGTGGGCCATCTCACTCTCAAAACTGCGCTGTTCGCGTTTGTTCTTCAATTGCTTAAACTTGTCAACGGCACTGCGGACAATGGACACGTGTAATATTGCAATGAAGAAGGCAACAATAAAGACAATAAAGAGACCCATGACACCCCAGAGGTAAACCTGAAAGCGCGCGGTACCGGGGTCATTACTGTGCCACCAACGGCTTATGGCGATCCGTTCAGCAAGTTTTGCCGCCTCCTGGTCGTATGCGGCATTTCCCTTTTGAATGATCCATGCCACCCATATGCAAGAGAGGAGCAAGCCCCAAAAAATCAGCGGCTTCGTAATCTCTTCTTCGTCGGAATCGAATGGATTCATATTATTTGCTGCTCATCCCAAGAGTGCCCGTTGATCGTCATTAGACAAGGTGGGCATTGTGCCTCCGAGAAGAAGTATGACTCTTGCCATTTCCCGTTGAAGAGTTCCTCCATCTGAACGAATATTGGTCAATTGGAGGTCAGTTTCATTTAGTCGCACTCGAAGGTTTGCCCGTTCCAACGGTTCGGTTGCTTTTATTTCGGCATCGGCATAGCGGTCCTGTTGCGCCATGTAATGGCGGCTTTGCTCGGCATACATCTTCAGCGTTTCCTCACAAGCTTTACAGACGGCGTCAACGCGGTGCTCGATCAATGCTTTGATGAGGTCGCGCATCAAGTCTGCCTTCATCGCGAACATGTCCCGTTGATGCGACAGTTGCATTTCCAGCGTTTCCGCGTCGTGCGAAAGTTGAAGCCGCAACGCACGCAATTTGATCCGGCCTTGTTCGACCTGTGCTGCGGTGCCCCTCATGCTTACAGCCGCCTGAAGGGCTGACATGAACATTCTGGTATGTTCGGCGTGTATCATTTTGGTGGATGCTAGTTGGCATTTCGGCGTTTGATCTGCTTTTGAATGTCGGGAGCAAGGCCGGTGGGGATGCCGGTCGGCCCCTGCGCTTGCGGGGCGGAGGGCTGATCCTCGAACTTCTCCACAGTCCGGCTGTGGACCTGCGAAACGATGATGCTGTCAAGCATGTCGAGGTTGCGGTTCAGTTCCTTGCGATGCACGGCGTGCTCGTAAGCGCGAAGAGACGCCCCTGCAAAAATGAGCCAGAGTCCGAGCATGCTTGAAACTGGTAAGCAGACCAGTCCGATGAGTAAGCAAAAGATGGGATCAATGAATCGGGCGATTTTTCTGTTGCAGCGGATGAAGTTTGGAAGCCAGCGAAAATCAAAGGGCGAAGTGCCAATGTAGTAGGAGTGCTGCACGATTCCCCGCTTAAGCTCGCGCCATCGTTTGGTGCGTTGGCAACCTCCGAGAAAGAGGGCTAGCACGGCAAAGATGAATAGATGTTCGGGTTTGGCGTGTGGGTTCTTGGAATTGATGCTGACTGAAATGAAGGCCAGGATACCCGTCATGGAGAGCAAATGGAGGGGGTTCAGGAACCGGTAGCCCATGTCCCTGCGCAGGAACACCATGACCGTCAGCGCCGGATACTTCATCATCCACTGCATGTTCTCAGCTTGCTGCCAGATTGACAGATTGCTGTGGTGCTGTCCTTGCTGGGGCATTTCAGGTTTGGTTGAAGGTGATCAGCTTGTAGGGCAGCGCTTCGCTGCCGTTCGCGAAAAGATGGCCTCCATTATAAACGATGGCTTCGACCTGAAAATTATGGAGAGGGCCACCACGTTTGAGCGTGGTAAAGAACGACGGTTCGACGAAGAACCGTCGTTGCTCGCTGCGGGCCACGCCTGCATTGTGGCTGCCATCCTGAGTAGCGTTTTCATTCCGGGATTGGCCGGCGTTGGTGCTGGTGATCTTCATCCAGCGTTCACCCAGGAGCCTTGCGGCCCATTCGTTGGTCTCCCCGCTGTTTTGGCAGAAAAACTTGGCCTGAAGGTTTCCGAGAAGGGAATCGACGGCGTCACTGTTGCCCAAGACACGCCGGTAGCTCTCACGGTTTTGCGTCAGGAAAACTGTGCATCCGCTTGCAGATCGGGCGACGGCTTGGTATTCGGCGTCAAAGTCGGTGACGAAATTCTGCGCCTCGTCGGCCCACAGGAAGACGGGGCGCAAGTAGCTGTTTCGTGCCGTCGGCGGCGTGCGCCTGAGCACGGCGACCTGGAAGCAGTATTTCCAGGCGAGATTGGCGAGGCGTCCGGCGAGCCGGAAATCCTGCACGGGCAAATCCACGATAATTATTTTCCCGTCAAAAGTATCCTCTGGCGCGATGTTGGTGTCTGTCGAAAAGAGCTTGCGCAGCGGGCGCGTGATGAATGGGCGCGCCAGCATGGAAAACGACAGGCTGATGATGCTGCGGGTCTTCTCGGACAGAACCGGGTATTCCTGGAGCCAGTAGTTCCGGCACTCCTCAAAGTCGGCGCGGATGTCCGCGCCTGCTTTGGCCGTGGCCTTGTCGGCCTCGCGGATGATGGCCGCGCAAGCGCTCGTTTCCTGCCATGCCGGATCGTCGATTTGGACGAGGTTTTGGGGAGCCGAATTGACGATAGAACGCATCAGCGGAAGCGACACCCGGAGTCCGGCAAAGATGGGCAGGTCCACCAAATTGGTATTCATATGGTGGAGGGCGTCATCCCAGAACTTGTTATCCCCGCCCCCTTCCGCCTTGCTCGCGGAGCGAGCCAGGGCACCGGCGATTTCATCGAGAATGGCGACGATGTTAATCGTCAGGCCGCCGCTGGCCTCGGCCCGGCTGGCCTCCCATTCCAGGAAATTAAAGCGCCATTTTCCGGTGCTATCAACGATGACCAAATCTGCCTCGCGCCGGGTATCGGCAGCCCATTGCTGCCACTGTCGGCGCTCCTCCTTTTTGGCACAAAGGACCAGTCCGCCGAACCCAGCGGCGAGGTATCCATAGGCCAAGTGTTTGGCCGGACCGCTGGTCTTGCCGCTGCCGGTGGCACCAAAAACGGAAACGCCAGTTTGTGCATCGGCTAGCCGAAAGGCTTGGCCGTTGCCCCAGTCCCGCAGGATGGTTTCCGGGTGGAATTGGTGGGTGGGTTTGGCGCGCCCCAGCATGGCACCATGTCAGGGCAAAGCCGGGAGGCGGCAAGGGAATTCATGGGCAAAGAACAGGGTTACAAGGGAAGACTTCCCTTGGGCCGGGTCAAGGGGTGGCAACCCCCGGCAGTCGCGGGGTTCCAAGGGCGATGCAATCCCCTTGGGCAGGTCGAGGGCGGCAGCCCCGCCGCGTAGGGTTCCAAGGGATCGCAACACCCTTGGGCCGGGATTCTCAAGGGCGGCACGCCCCTTGAGCAAGGGCGACAGCCCTTCACAAAGCTGGGGTCCAGGGGACGGCTTCGGAGTCCCCCGGCGAGGGATGTTGCGAGAGCGCTAAGCGGTCGCAACATATAACCTCGCCATTCCTCCGCTCACCTGTCGGCTCGCTCCGGAACGGGCGGCGGTGCTCGCTCACACTCGCGGCATTGTTTTGATTCAGAAAGAACCAACGGGCAACGGCCCGGATGGGTCAAAAGGGCGTAAACAAGGTGGCAGACTTTTCTCCAGACATAGTGGGGAGGAACGATGACACTATTCCTCCGTTGGCCTCTCGGCCACTTCGGAACGGACGGCGGTGCTCGCTCGCGCTCGCGGCATTGATTTGATTCCGAAAGAACCAACGGGCAACGGCCCGGATGGGTCAAAAGCGCGCAAAGAGAGCAGCGGTCTTTTCTCCAGACATAATGGGGAGGAACGATGCCATTATGTCTCTGTTGGGGGCTTTGTGGAGGCAGCCGGGTTTCTCCATAGGAGATTAAAACCGGCAAACCCGCACTCACCCTTATTCTTAAGAGACAAGAGGTTTATTTATGCTATACTATAGGTGTATCACTTTGTTACCTGTTCGGTAAAGAGCCAGTGGTACGACTGGATTGGGAGATGGCTCTCTTTAGACTCGAAGCAAAAATTTTTAGCCGCGAAAAGCGAGGGCGGTCAGTCGTCGCTGCTGCGGCTTACAGAGCCGGAACGAAACTCCGCGATGAGATCCGGGACAAGATTTTTGACTACACCCGCAGGACCAAGGGGGTGATGAGTTCGGCCATATTGGCACCCGCTGGTGCCCCGGCCTGGGTTCAGGATTCGAGTCAGCTTTGGAATACTGTCGAAGCGGGCGAGAAGCGCGTCGATGCGCAGCTTGCCCGCGAATTCATATTGGCGATTCCCCCGGAACTGCCCGCCGAAGCCCAATTCCAAACGGCAGCGGATTGGGCGCAAAAGAATCTGGTCGAGTCCGGCATGGTCGCCGAAGTCTCCCTTCATCATTCACGAACCGGAAAGAATCCCCATGTGCATATTCTGTGCACCATGCGGAAATTGGACGGCGAGACCTTCAGCCGAAAAAAGGCAACGGAATGGAATGACGTTGGACTGCTGGTCAAACAACGCGAGTCCTGGGCTGAGGCCGTGAACGCGGCCTTGGAAAAGGCCGGGCGGAATGAGCGGGTGGATCACCGGTCATTAAAAGACCGGGGCATTGATCGTGAGCCGGAGCCGAAAATCGGCGTGGCGGCCACGGCCATGAAGCGCCGGGGCGTCGAAGCGGACCCGGAGCGATTCCAAGCAGTCCGACGCGTAAAAATTCTCAATGAAGTTCGCCCGATGATGAAGGCCATCAAAGGGCGCGGCGAGGTGTCGCAGAGTGGCATGGGCGAAACCTGGTGGGAAAAATCGGTGGTGTTCATGTCCCGCATTCGTGAGCAAGCCCGCGATGCGATCAAGAGCGTTTGGCGGAAGATGCTTGACGCGGGGCGGCGTCGCGATCAAACGAAGGAGCCAGATATTGAGAAGTGATATGGCGATTCCTCACCATCTAAAGCGGCAGAAAATGAACGCGATTTCTCACCGGGAAACGCAGGCGCACATGCGCGCGTTGGGGTGCAAGGCGAAGCCCAAAGTCCCCGTTTCCGTTCCGAATCCAGCCCCACCGGGTCTGACTTCCCAGAACGTGAAGCGGATGGCGATGAACGCCATCACCAGCCTTGAAACCGTGGCACAGGTCGGGGTGATTCGTCTGGCCGGTGGTGTCGCCGTCTATGCGGCGCATATCCGGCAAGTGGACCGGGAGGCGCAAAGGGACGCCGCGCTCCGCAATTTTGACAAGGCCCAAAATGGCAGAGGCCATGATGACAGGAGAGAATAGCATGGGTGATCCGCTAGCAGAATTTCGCAAAAAACCGGTGGGACCGGCAACGCAAACCCCGTCGCCAAAGGGCGTCGATGAATACGTGGCGTTTGACGCAAAGGACAAAGTTGACCGGTTGAGAATCAGGCGGGCGAACGATCCGACGCGTTCGCCGGGATACGCCTACCTTCTGGACATCGTCTACGACGGGCCATATGGCACGAATTTCGTCCTCGTCTACACCTTCCTTATGGTCATGGTGATCGGCAAGAATTTGCAACATCTCATCACGGCGCTGGAAATGGGCACGGTGGATTTTATTCAGGAATTCGACCCTGACCGGTGGGAGAAGCCAACGGACGAAAAAGCTCCCTTCATCGAGTCCATCGATGTGGTCGTCCAAGAGAGCGCTCCCTCAATCTCCGAAACGGAAAGGGGCACCTTGCACTAAGGCACTTGTCCCACAATATTGACAAATTGTGGGACATTTGGTAGGATGTCTCAAAAGGAGATATTATGGCAGAAGGCGTCAACGTCAGATTTGCAGGTGAGCTTCAGCGGTTCATTCAGCATCGCATCAGCACGTCCGGGCTTTACAGCTCGGCGAGCGAATACATTCGCGATCTGGTGAGGCACGATTACGAGCGCGAGGAGAAGCGCAAGTGGACGTGGCTCCGTGACGAGTTGAAGGCCGGTGTCGCGGCGGAGGAATCCGAGTTCGTGGCGCTGGATGCTGACAGCATCATCAGAGAAGCGAAGAAAAGCCGGAAGAAAAATGGCCGCTAAAATCTACTCTGCCGCCAGGGAACGAATTCTCGAAATCTGGCACTATACGGCAGAAACCTGGGATGAGGATCAAGCGGACAAGTATGTCCGGGGACTCGTCGGAGCTATCGACGCGGCAGCGGGCAAACGTCAGCACTGGCGGCCTGTGTTGGACGAAGCTTTGAAAGGGGTGTTCTTCATCCGCTACCGGCACCACTATATCTTTTTCCGTGAACTCACGAAAGGGACCCTGGGCGTGATCAGCATCCTTCATGAGAGCATGGACATACCTTCGCGTCTCAAGGAAGATTCCGAGCGGGACGACAAAGCATAAGCGGTCGGCTTCTGAGGCAAGGCAGATGCGGGCAAGCATCAAGTCAGCCTGAGATCGTAGGATCTTTCCCTCTCCATAACGCCCCTAAAGCGCGACTCGTGACACGATGTAGCAGGTAGCCCGCAATGTCCAAGGCGGCTTGCTTCCGCGCTGGCGCTTGTGCAGCGTCGCCCCGCCTGGGGCGGCGACGACGGCCTTTCCCATTGCGGTCCCATACCAGCTTTCAGCCTCGTTCACGTCGCGCCATTGGGGCGGACAAAAACACGAGGAAAAGACCATGACTATTCTCAACATCGCCTTGCTGCTCACCGCTCTCGCACAGCTCATTGTCGCGCTAGCACAACTGGTGACAGCCATCCGGCAGCGTCGCCGGTGAGCGGCGGTGAAAAAACCTGCCCTTACTCCTGCTCTCCTGAATGGGGCATCAGAAAATGGGGCAAGTATTCTGGTTCATCCCATGCTTTCGTCCAAGGCACCGCAGCTCTGTCCAAGGCCTGATTGAATTCTTTATCCTCAGATGCAGAGAACAATGTGCGAGCAAGGAATGTGTGAATTCGGTTCACCACGCCGGTCATGAGATTTTTCATTTCTGCCTGACTGATGCGTGAAACCTGATCCCAGGGAATTTCATTCCCGTCAGCGTCGATCACCTTCACGTCGGAATAATCGCCAATGTGGGTAACTGGTGGGGTGCCGCAATGAAGCTTCTCAATGTAGCCGCGCCGGACGCAAGCGGCGGCCATCATTTTGGCAAATTCGGTGTGTGATTTCTTTATACTGAGTGTCATTGTTGTTTCAGAGTTTTTTGAAGCATACCAGATTTCTGCAAAACCAAAAAGCAATACTCGTTGACTCGCCTCACGCCTAGCCAACCAAAGGATAAGTTGGAAGTAAATCCAAGCGAACATGCGCTAAGAAAAAAGCCCTTCGGCATGAGGAGAGGGGCCTAGCCCCTGGTGGGCGAGCCGCTGAACGGCTCTAAAAGAAAGAGGGCGACCTGCGTCTCCCTTGAGCAAAAGGCTCACGATCAAAGATCGTCTTCGTCGTTTGCTGGCGCTTTCGTCCGCGCGGGATTCCCTTTGCGGGGTTTCGGTTTCGGACGAAGAACGTTTATGGCCGCCGCATTCAGGGTATTCTTTATGTGGGCGGCGTAGAATTTCTCAATCATTTCGACACTGGTGCGGCAGTTCTTGGCTATCTGGTATATGTCAGCTCCTTCCATCAGACGCATACAGATGTAAGTGTGCCGCAAGCTGTAGGCCGTGCGCCGGTTCCCGTCGCGGTCCTTCTTCAGATTGGTGCGGTTGAGCACTCCGTTGAAAAGCTTGATGTGATTGCCGGGGAAAACATGGTCCATAGGTTGCGGATATTTAACTTCCTCTTTCGACGGGGCGTCGCCTGTTTCACCTCTGCGTCGCCGAGCGCGTTTTCCTTGGGGTAGCCCAGGCAGTGGGCGAGCAAGCAGCCGTTCATAAGGCCTCACGGCACTTGGCATGCTTTTGCAAAAACCAATGCCACGCTTGCCCCGGACTTCGATCTCAAGAATCCGGTCGCCCGTGGCTTCATCTTCAACAATCATCACGTCGCGATGCTGCAAGTTCTTGGCTTCATCCGGGCGAAGCCCCGTGTTTGCAAGGAAGAGGACATAGTCGTGAACCTGTTCGGCATTCCATTTGTAGTGATCATGGAATGGTTCGCGTGCATAGGCTCGTGTGGCTTCGTAGAGTTGCTTGTATTCCGCAGGACTAAACCACGGGCGGTGCACAATCTTGCCTTGCGTCTTATAGGGTGGTGAAAGGTCCGGCAGGTGTGAGAGCCAACCATGCCGGATTGCAGTCTTGAGAACCTGGCGAAGCGTAACAACCTCATCATGAATAGTGCTGCGAGCCGGTGCCTTTCCGGTGCGTGAGGTAGTCATGCGATGCATCCGATATTCCTGGAGCTTTCCAGCCGTTACTTCGGAAACTCCAAATTCGCCAAAGAAGGGAAGAAGATGTACACGCAGACGGATGCCGTGGCCTTCAACCCAGCGAGGGCTGCGTTGGCCCTCCGTGATGATCTCGTATTCCTTCAAAAACTGGTCGGCACACTGCTGGAATGTCTTTTCGTGTTTTAGAAGACCAGCGTGATTCTTGCCTCGTAGAGTGAGATACCAGTCTTCGGCAATGTGTTTGGCGAGATCAAAGTTATCTTCCTTGGTACTGGTCCGGTGCTGTTTACCAGCAACGGAAGCTGAACAGTGCCAAATGCGACTGTCACCGCGCCTGTAGAGTTGAATTTTGCCGCCAAAAAATTCATGGCTCGACATGGAAAACCTGCATATCTATTGCGAGAATCTGCCTTAGACTATCAGGTTTTTCCTTACCAGTCAATTTTGTGTTAGCTTTGTGTTAGGGGTACTTTGCCTCTTTACCCCTGACTGCCGAAAGTGAACTTCTTGTATTTACTTGGATATTTGGTTGCGGGGGCAGGATTTGAACCTGCGGCCTTCAGGTTATGAGACCGGATGCCGTACATCTAATGCATTGATATTATAAGATGAAGATAGGGTGTGCTGTGTTCGTGTGTTAGGATGTGTGCTAAAATTAGGCAATTATCACCTTGACATAGCAACACACCTGATTATGGCTTCTAAGAAGGTTATAGGCCTAACGGATGCTATGCGTATGGAACAATCCGTGCGAGGCATTGTAGACAAGCTGCGAATCTTCGCATTTACCAGCACAAAACCCAGATTCATGCTAAAAGCTATGGATATGTATCTCAATCGTACGCAGGGTAAACCAAGGCGGGTGATGCAGAAGCACTGGTAAGCGAGAAAGCCCTCCCGGCGGGGATTACCGCCCCCCAGTACCACCCGCTGGTTTGATTTTCTGGCATTCTCATGTACTGACTGAATTCTGCGAGTAAATTACTGCTTGTCACTTACAGTTGTTGGTTCTTGAGCTATGTTGTTTTGTACTTTTTTCCATTCAATCCATCTTTTATCTACGCAGTTTTTAAAACTTTCAGATTGATCTTCATTACCGGCATTAATACAGGCTTGACTGATTTGCTGCTCCACCGGGTTTCTGTGTATCACACTTCCACTGGGTGATTGAGCCTTACTATAATCGTTAGCTGTAGGAACGGAATTATTATTAGTAGATAGTGGTGTGTTATCCGATGGCGGCGCAGGTGCAAGTATCCATCCTTTTGAATTCATGCAGGCATTAGCTAAATTATTTCGATTTCCTTGATTTAAATCGACCGGCAATATCATGGGATTTGCACCGCCGAATGCCATTAAACCCGGTGCAGATGGAATTGCAGAAGATTCTTGTAAGCAAGAATATTTGTCTTGATTAAAATCCTGTTGAGTAGAACCAGCCTTTTGCCAATATAGAGTTGGAGCGCAGCCCATCAATAATATTGGAATTATAATCGATAAATAACGCATTGTAATTCTCTCCTCTTTTGGTGCCGGGGAAGGCTAGTAGTGAGTTATAGGGGATGCAAGGAGAAAAATGTTAATGCGCTATTGCCTCACACGATAGCGCTCGGTCTTCCGGGGACCTTCAGGGGGAGGGGTTTGTAGTGGGCAAACAGCAGGATTCCAAGGGACGCCGTCTCTTGGGCGGCAGCCCTCGCGATTACGGGATTCCAGCGGGGACATGTCCGCCATGGGCAGGGTCGAGGATCGGCAGCCCCCTTGGGGCAGGTTTCCGAAGGCTGGCAGCCTCATCGATTTACCATTGCGGCGGGCTACGAAGGGCTCTAATGGTGGTTCTTCCATGAGCACAGAATCAGTCACTCGCAGAGATACGCATCCAGCACCAGATGTCCAGTCAACGGATGTCGTGTATAGATTGCATTCTCTTGGCTGGAAGGGCTTTCAAAATCTCTGTGTCACGATTACCTCGGAAGTGTGGGGACAAACAGTTCAGAGCTTTTTCGACTCAAACGATGGAGGTCGAGATGGGGCATTTCATGGCACTTGGAAGCAAAAGGGGAATGAATGCTTTGAGGGGACATTTACGGCACAGTGCAAATTTACAGCCAAGGCCGACAAGCAACTTCAGCCTTCGGAATTGAAGAGCGAACTAGCCAAGGCAAAGCGTCTTGCAGCGCGAGGTTTGGCGGATAACTATTTTCTCTTTACCAATGCCCATCTGACAGGAACGACCGATGAAGCCCTTCGGGATGCGTTTGAAGCTATTCCAGGAATTAAGCATTTTGCTGCCTATGGTTGCGAGCGCATTTCTCTTATCATACGCGAATCCCCCCGCCTTCGTATGCTGGTCCCCCGCGTTTATGGCCTCGGTGATCTCAGTCAGATTCTTGACGAGCGCGCCTACGCGCAAGCACAAGAGATCTTAAGCGCATTAGGTGACGATCTCGCAAAGTATGTTATCACCGATGCTTATCGCCAAAGCGCGGCGGCATTGGTAAAACATGGCTTTGTGCTGCTGCTTGGTGAACCCGCCTGCGGAAAATCGACAATCGCAGCAGCGTTGGCCGTGGGAGCGTTGGATGAATGGGGTTGTTCAACTGTCAAAGTTCGCGATGCCGATGACTTTGTAGAGCACTCGAATCCACATGAACCCAAACAGTTTTTTTGGGTGGATGATGCGTTTGGCGCGACCCAATTTGATTGGCTCACTGCGGGTAGCTGGAATCGTGCGCTTCCTCACATGAACGCAGCGATCACTCGCGGGGCACGGGTGTTATTCACTTCTCGCGACTACGTTTACCGCTCTGCTCGGCAAATTCTAAAGGAGTCTGCCTTTCCGGTAATGATGTCGTCGCAGGTCGTGATTCGGGTGGACCAATTGACAAAGGATGAGCGCGAGCAAATCCTCTATAACCATATCCGGCTGGGAACGCAATCGAAGGAATTCAAAAGTCGATTGAAACCCTATTTGCCTGGAATCGCTGCTCATCAGCGATTCAGCCCAGAGATCGCCCGAAGACTTGGCAATCCAATGTTCACAAAGAAACTTGCGGTGAATAAAGGTGCCTTGGATAATTTCGTAGAACACCCTCTGGAATTGCTTTGTGAAATCATACGGACAATTGATGCCGGAAGTCGTTCGGCTCTCGCCCTCGTCTTTATACGAGGCGGAGTGTTAGCGAGCCCTGTAAAAATGACGAAAGACGAGGAACATGCTGTCGCGCTTTTGGGCGGCTCAACGTTTGATGTGCGGAATGCCCTCAATGGATTGAATGGAAGTTTGCTGCTCCCGCTCCTTCAAGACGGGAGCCAAGTGTGGCGCTTCAAGCATCCGACCATCCGTGATGCATTCGCTGCCGTAACCGCCGAAGATTTTGAGTTGAGGGACATTTATCTTGCCGGGGCATCAGTCGAGAAGTTGTTTGCGGAAATCTCATGCGGTGATGTTGGGGTCGAGGGTATAAAAGTCATCATTCCGTCCGACCGTTATGATTCGCTTATTGGGCGGATGAAAACCCTCGATACCAGAAAGATCGTAAACAAATGGGCATTACATGGCTTTCTTTCCCGGCGATGCGACCGGGAGTTTTTGGAGCGTTATCTGACTGCGCATCCGGAATTCTTGCAGGGGCTCCAAGCTGGTTACTATCTTTATGCTGTGTCGGATATGAGCGTCCTGATACGCCTGCGAGAGTTTGGTCTTCTGCCGGAAGAAAAGAGGTGTGAGGTTGTAATGCAAATTCGAGAGCTGGCTGTCGGTACTCCGGATTCGGGATTTCTGTTGCCTTCAATGCGAGGATTCTTCAGGGAGGATGAGATAGCGGAGATTCTTGATGATGTGCGGACTATACTCTTACCGAAGCTGGACAAGACGATCTCCGAGTGGCGAGCGAAGTACAAGGCGGCCGAAGAACCTGAATCTCATTTCGATGCACTTACCTCCGCATTGGACGGCTACCGAGACGAAATGGGCGAAGATGCTAATGCAGTTGCAGCGATAGATGCTGCGTTGGCGGAGATTAAGCGCGTTGTTGAGGAATTGCGCTCTGAGATGCCGCAAGAGCCAGATTCGGATGATTTCTCTGGCGGGGGTTCGGGAGGAAGCAGGGACGAGGGTTCACGGTCAGTCTTTGATGATGTTGATCAGTAAGGGATGGCGGGATGAATTCGCAGGCGGGGAGGACAAACAGCAGGGTTCCAAGGGACGCCGTCTCTTGGGCAGGTCGAGGGCGGCAGCCCTCGCGAGCGCAGGGTTCCAAGGGAGTCGCAACACCCTCGGGCGGGGTCGAGGGGCGGCAGCCCCTCGCGGCGCAGGGTTCTCCAAGGGAGAACAAAATCTACCCTGCTATCACGAAGCCGGTGTTCGCCGCTTGATTACGGCCAAAAACAGGTTGCCGTCCCGATCATCCACGAAATCGATCTCTGGATATTCCTTCAATGCCCGAAGGATTCCATTTCCGAGGCCTCGATACGGAAGCAATTTCGTTGCGTACGATGTCAGGATTGGGTTGCGAATATTGGAATTACCACTCCGAATATTGGCCACAGTCAGGTTGTTGGGCAGATGGCCAGGGCTGATGATTTCAATCCGGTCATCGAAGATGAAGATACGAATTGGTGCTGACACAAAGTAATCTCGGTGCATCAGCGCATTCGCGAGCAGTTCTTCTAGAACGATCTTTGGAATCTCTACATGTCCGGTGGAATTAACACTCTGTCCCACCTGCTCCCTGCGAAGATTGCGAAGTATAAAGGCTAAAGACTCTTCAAACTGCGTTTGGATTCGACCGTAAATGTTTGCACTATCCCGATAGGTGGTGGCATGAATATCGTTGCCGGGGTAACAGACCGCCTTAACATGAAACACCGGTAGAAGCGCTTGAGGGTCTTTCCCAAAGAGGAGAATTCCACTAACGGTTAGTGTGTCGCGGCTTAGAATGCGCATATTCGTAAGCACCTGACCGAGAGAGAGATTCTGATCTGCTAACTCTTGATCGAAGCGGCTCTTGAAGAACCGACGAAAATAGTCAATATCAATATCGGCAATGGATGTGCTGGATACAGGGATGTCATCTCCGTGTAGGAGTTGGGCAGCCTGGAACATCCGCTGCATTTCTTCGCGGGCTGTAACCTTGCGCTTGTCGCTCCCACTCTTAACCCAAATTGCTCCTGTGTTATCCACGTATGGTTTGCTGAGTCCATCGGGGACTGTGACGACAATAACGACGCCAGTGGAGATTGATACATTCTCGGTCAAGGGATTGATCGGGGGACGGACTGAAGTGGAAGCGGCGTTGGCTATGAGTTGATTCAACCGATCTACAGTCATCGAGTTGAGGGCACTAATTGAGCCGTCATTTGCGACGCCAATGAAGATTTGCCCCCCTCCCGAATTGGCAAAGGCGGCGATTTCAGCGCCCAGGGAAGATGCATTAGTGACATCCGCTTTGAACTGATGCCTACTATCCTCGCCCCGTGCGGCAATTTCTAAGAGTTCTGTTGTTTCCATATCTGGTAGATCTCTTTTCTTCGTTGGAATGCCTCGCTCCCTCCCTCCATGATGCTGACAATCGCCTCCTGAAGTGCTGGTGAGTCGATGCTTCCGACCTGTGTTTGAATCGAGTCGTCATCGTAAGCACACGCAATGATCTGCTCGGCGTCGCCCAAGACCGGGATGTTCGGGTTGTGGGTGGCGAAAATAAATTGCGTTATCGGCTTGAGCTTTCGAACCAGCTTAATCACGTCTTCGTAGATTGTCTGGTTGTCGAGATCGTCTTCAGGCTGGTCGATAATTACGACATCATTATCTCGTTGGCTTAGAACAAAAAGAATTAGCGCCGATGCCCGTTGACCGAGCGAGTGGTGCTTTAACTGCTTTCCGTGGTATTTAATCGTGTATGCATTCGGCACCTGCCAAGTCAACAGAGCGCTCAGATTTTGCTCGAAATACTCCTCGAATGTTGCGGCAGAACCTCCAACGGTTTGCTTCGCTTTCTCCATGTCCCGATAAAGCGCTGCTCCATCAGCAAATGAATTGGCTAGCTCTGATAGGGTGGTCTCTCGGAGCTTGCTACCCCTGAAAATGTCCTTCAGGTATTTGAGGAATGCGGCTTTGTCACCTTTATATTCAACTTCAATCTGCAATGCTGTTTCCTGCTGATTAATTAGATCCAACTGTTGCTTGATACGCTTGAATTCTTGGTGCCATTGGTCGTTCAAAGTAATTAGGGCGGCGAAGAGTTGTTTCTTCAGGGCGAGATGCTGCTCTTTCTCTTTGCTAAGGGAGGCAAGTATCTGCTTCGCATTCTCAATCGTCTTTCTAAGATTTAGGAATTCGTTTGGCTCAATAGCCGTGACACCGCTGGATTTTAGTTCCTCAGAGAGCATCCTTGCAACTTCGGCAAATTGCTCCTTCAGCGTGCTTTTGAGAGCGTCGAACTGCTTGGCCTTATCTTTCAATTCAGCCGATGCCGCTTTTGCAAGCCCGGCAAGCTTGACAATCTCTGCGAATCCCTTGGTGACTTGGTCGAATATCGCAAATACCCCGACGAAGAATTCCGGATTCTGCTTCGATTCGTACTTTCGGCGACTTCCGAATTCATCGACGAATCGAGCGATAAAGTCATCTAGCTCTTGAATATAGCCAGCGACGAAATCATTCAACTCCTTTGTGGTGCGGCTATCTTGCTCGAAATCGACTTGCTTCTGAAGCTTCTCCTCTACGCCGTGTGCTTTAAATATTTTCAGGCGGAATTCCGCATCCTGTTGCTTTGCCTCATACTCTTTTTGCTTTTCCCCGACATCCGAAAGTTTTTGGAGCCGTCGTGTTAATTCGACGACTGCCTGACGCTGTGCGACAATCTCGTGGCGGATGTCGAGCAGTCTTTCACCCACGAGCTTCTCAACCAGGTCGTTCTCAAATCCTTGCCCGGTGTTCGAAAGGTCTTTCTGTCCGAAGTATATCGGTTTGTGAACTACTGTCTCGCGAATGCTGATTCCTGGCTGTAATTTGCCACCGACGTAAACGTCCGGCTGCTCCCCAACAATACGGCGAACTTCATAAACGAGTCCGTGGCGGTCAACGGCAGTCAACGTAATCTTTCCGCCGCTGCCGAGGGCATTTTTAACGGTGCCTTCTTTGTATTCACGGTCTGCAGCGTTCTTTCCAAAATCAATATCCAGGGCATATCGAATTGCTTCAAGGATCGTTGATTTGCCGCTCCCCCGGATGCCGATGAAGGTGTTCAGTTCTGGGGACAAATTAATTACCCGGCCATTGAGTTTATCACCTTCAAATGTGAGTGTTTTTAGGCATGAGTGCTCCAGTTTCGGACATTGCGCGGCGACGCGGTTTGCTTGGTCGAGCAGTGCGAACTTCACTGATTCATACGTAAACGCACCAATCTTGATGTAGACGTGTTTGCCTTTGCCGATTTCTGGAACGGATTTGCAGTCAGAACCTTCCAGTTCTGCCGGATACCAATCGCCAAGCCAACCCTTTACCTTCAACCGGTCGTCGTTGGTAGTGACTTTTTGAAAGCCCAGGCATCGCTGTCGAAATAGCTCCGACTCACCGAGTTCGGTAATGCGCCCACCGGATAGACCTCCCCACAGACCGTTTTTGGCCTCGACATGCGCACAGATGAGAAAGTAATCCCGGCCAAACTTGTCGAGTTCGCGAATCGTGTCATTAAGGTCGTGATTTGACCTGCCGTTTTCGTTCTCAAAATTCGCCTGGCCCGCGAATGTCACGCTAAGGAAAGATTGGATATGATTCGTATTCTCCTTATTGGAGAACCAATCGTCACTGAAAATAACAAGCGTATGGATACCGTGCGATCCATCTTTGACAGACAATTCAAGGCCGGGAAGCAGGAAGATTCCCTCCTTTTTGGCAGCTTTCGCTAGGGTCTTGAACTCATCAAGAGCAAACTTATTGTGGTTGGTGATGACGGCGACACGAATATTGGCCGCCTTAAGGCCAGCTACATAATCAGATGAAAAGTTCTTGATGTCTCCGGAGTACGAGAATTCCTTGTCCGCCAAGGTGTGCATGTGGAAATCAGCATGAGCCCACGCAGATCCGTGTTGGAAGATCGAAGGGATAATTTCGGGGTTGTTCATAACTTAAGCCAGGAGGTCATAGCCGCACCGATTTATAATCTGTGGAGGTTTGTGAATCATGCTGCAATTATGCACGTAACCTTTGCAAAGAAAAGGTACAATCGATTCAATCGGGTAGATTTTTTGCATCATAGATTAAGTGTTAACGGTTGTCATCGGGTTCCTCGGGCTCCCGCTCCTGGGGCTTGATGAGGTCTAGTGCTGGCTTCTTCTGACGTTGCACTTCCTGCTCCTTTGCCCATTCCTCCCGCACCGCTCCCAGAGCTGCCTGAATGTCCACTTCCTTCGGCGGGTGCGAATTAGCAATGATATGGCGCAACCGCTGCCCTAGCTTCTGGAGATTGGATTCGGCGGAAGCGTTGTTTTTGGGCATTGTGGCAGGTTCAGGAGATTAGGGATTGCGCCTCGTCCAGGCAACGGGCGAGTTTGATCCGCACGTTGTCGTAATTGAGGTTTTGCTCACTGGCGATCTCGGCGTAGGCGAGTCCTATCACGAAGTGCTTCCATAGGAGGTCGTAGCAGTCAGGTCTGGAGCGGCGCAGCAGTTGCATGGCGTATTCCAGGTCGAGCCGGTCTGCCGGCACGAGTCGCGACTGCTGCTGTGATCCGTCAATTAGACGCCACAGCTCCTCAGGTGGCATGGGCTGCAAGCGGTCGGCGCTCTGCTTGCGGAAGTGGTCGCTGATCTTGTTGCGTGCGATGCGGTAGCACCACGCCCAGAACTCTCCTAGGGTGTCCCCTGCAAAGCGCTTTAGGCTCGTTGCAATCGCTTTGAAAATCTCCTGCGACACATCATCCCCGGCGTCGGGTGGAACGGCGCTGAAGGCGTAGAAACGCAATTCCGGGGCAATGAGGCGGAACAACTCCTCGGCCAAGCTGAGTCGCTGGTCGAGTGCCGTCGTCATGCGATAGGTGCGGACAAGTTTCATGATCTCAGCCATAATGAGGGGGGGGAGAGTACGGGCTGCTGCCCGGTGGACCAAAGGATTTTGCAGAAATTCTGTTCGGTTTCCGGGGTGGGGTGGGACTGAATGAGGAGAAGGCAGAATCCGGCCTTCTCCCCGTCATGAACCTGATTGCATCCCCACAGCTTCAACCTGCGCCCAGAGGGCAGCAGGATAAGCAACTGCGCGGTATCGCGCTGGGGGACGTGCTCCAGAAGCGCCAACTCGATCAGGCGCTCAACGCGAAAGAATGCGCGGTGCTGGCAGGAATGTCGTATTCCTCGGCGCGGGATTGGTTCCGGTCTCCCGGCTTCCCGGTGTTTCGCGGGGTGGTGTTCTGGGGGGATTTCGCGGCGTGGCGCATCAGCCAGAATCAATCCCGTAGTGTCAACGCTGAGCGTGAAACGGACAAGGGCGGGGTTGTCCCGCATCCTCTGGTGAGTCTGCCCCAGCGCGCTGCGCGGATGCTGCTCGAAGTGGGGTAACGCTTCGGGACTGCGGGGACAATATCTGGACCGCCTTAGGCATTTGGACGCTTGGCGGCCTTCTCACTCGTTTTGCCGGTGGCCGTCCGCATGGCTTCAAGCGTCGTAACGGGTGGGAACTGCTGCATCGGCGGGAACAGATGTCTGTTCTCGGTGTTGCCGTGCTTCTGATCAATCTTGCCGTCCGCATCGCGGGCGGTCGTGGCAGGCAAAACACGCGTGCCAGTGAGTGCAAAAATCTTGGCGCAATTGACTTGGCCTTTCGTGCCTGGGCTTTGGCACTGCTTTGGGTGGCTCAAAAACCCTTGTTTACTGCACTTTTACTGCACTACCTCATTTTACGTAGAGCGGACAGGGAGGGATTCGAACCCTCGGTACTATTTCTAGCACACACGATTTCCAATCGTGCCCGTTCGACCACTCTGGCACCTGTCCTTGGGAAGCTTTCGCTGCTTGATTGGAGCCTGGAACTTGCCTGCTGCGGGCCGCCCTGCAAGCTTTATTTGATCATGATGGCATGTGAATGCTATTGCGCAGGCTCGTGCGATCCCTGCGCCCCGATTCGCCGGCGCTTGCAGTGCTTTGGGCCGCGCCAGCTTCATCCGCCCAGCAATGACATCTCCGCCTTCGGCAATGCCGTCGTCTCCGCGGAGCGCAGTTCGCTGTAGCGGTCTGAGCGGTCTTTCCAGAGGGAGCGGATCACTCGGGTGATTTTTTCGTCCGTCATGCCGGAGCGGAGCAGGGGTTTGAGATCGTGTCCCACGGAGGAGAAGAGGCAGGTGTAGAGCTGGCCTTCCGCGGAGAGGCGGGCGCGGGTGCAGCTGCGGCAGAACGGCTGGCTCACGGATGAGATGATGCCGATCTCCCCGCCGCCATTTGCGTGGCGGAAGCGTTTGGCGACTTCTCCAGGGTAGTTCGGCGGGAGTTGGCGCAGATCGAAGGATTCGCCGAGGTTGCTGAGGATTTCGCCTGCGGGCACCACGTCGTCCATGCGCCAGCCGTTGGTGTTGCCCACATCCATGTATTCGATGTAGCGCAGAATGAATTGGGGGCCCTGGAAGTGGCGCGCCATGGGTACGATCTGGTGATCGTTCACGCCGCGTTTCACCACCATGTTGATCTTTATGGGGGCGAAACCGGATTCGAGCGCAGCATCCAGGCCGTTGAGAACGCGGTGCACCGGAAATTCCACGTCATTCATGGCGCGGAACACTGCGTCATCCAGCGCATCCAGGCTGACGGTGATACGATGCAGCCCGGCATCGTGCAGCGGTTTGGCCAATGTGGCGAGACCCGAGCCGTTCGTGGTGAGCGTGAGGTCCTTGAGGTTCTCGATTTGTGCCAGCATGTTCACCAGCACGGGCAGGTCGCGCCGCAGGAGAGGTTCGCCGCCGGTGAGGCGGATCTTTTCGACGCCTTGTTCCACGAAGATCCGGGCGACGCGGGTCAATTCCTCGAAGCTAAGGACGGCGCTCTTTGGAAGGAAGGCGTGGCCGGGGCCGAAGACATCCTTCGGCATGCAATAGACGCAGCGGAAATTGCAGCGGTCCGTCACGGACAGGCGCAAGTCCCGGAGCGGCCGGCCCAGCCGGTCGCTGACGGCGGGCGGGCTCGTCGCGGAGGCGGGCGCCATTTCTGTGTCTGCGTACATCTTTCACACTGTTACGCCTCCTTTACCCGGCGCGCAAAGCCCTTGTGGGCTTGCTGGCCGGAAAGGTTGATGGGGTCCTTCACCGGTTCGCCAGGCCTTTTCTCAAGGTGATTATGCCCGCCGCCGCACTCGCGCATCACATTCAGGACCTGCGGACTTGATCGGCCTGCCAACTCTGGTATAGAGAATCTCGTGAAGCAGTTTGACTGTATTTCTGCATTGAAAGCGCTTGGGGAGGAGAACCGGATGCGGATCGTCCGGATCCTCCTGGAGGGGCAACACAGCGTCAACGACATCGCGGAGGGCCTCAAGCTGACCCAGTACAACGTTTCCAAGCACCTGCGCATCCTGCGGGAGGCGGGACTTCTCGAGACCAAAAAGCAAGGACAACAGCGGCTCTATGGCCTCGCCAAGGATTTTCGCAATCACCTCGCCGCAAACGATCACGTCCTGGACCTGGGATGCTGCACGTTTCATTTCGACAGGCTGCCTGAGTGACGGAAGTCACTCGCGGTGACTTAACCCTTGATTCTGTCTCAAAGTCATAACCCGAAACCCGAAACTCAGAACTCGAAACAGAAGCTGTCCTAGAACGCCTCAATCCCCTTCAGTGAAGCAAAACTGACCCGCCGCATGATCTCGAGAAAATCACGCATCCAAGCTGTCTGCGCGGCTTCTTCCGTGGTGGCGGCGTAGAGCGCGCTCATGAGGCCGCGTTTACCTATGGGCCTTGCCACAACGTATTCCCGATCCAGAAAAGGCTGCACCGCCCAGCGCGGCATAGCGGCAATGCCCCTGCGACTTGCCACGAGTTGGAGAATGGCCACAGTCAGTTCCGTAGCGCGGCGTTTTGCGGGTACAATCCTGGCGGGAATCAAGACCTCGCGCAGCACATCGATTCGATCATCGGGGATGGGATAAGTGACCAGCGTTTCTTTTGCGAAATCTCTCGCCGTGAGATAGGTCTTCGCTGTCAGCATGTGCTCTCGCGCCAGCAATGCAGATACTTCATAGCGGAACAACGGATGGAAGACTGTACCCGGGCGCTTCAGTGCATGGGAGACGATGACCAGGTCAGCGCGGTCTTCACCCAGCAAACCCAGCGGATCGGCGTGAAAGCCCGATACTAGATCGAGCTCTACTTCCGGCCAGCGCTCGCGGAACGCATCCATGGATGGCATGAGCCAGTCAAAGCAGGAGTGGCATTCCACCGCGATGCGCAGTTGCCCGACGCGGCCGTCCGCGATGCGTGCCAGATCGCGCTCGGCCTCTGCCACTTGCTGCTCCAGGGCGGCGGCAAGGCTTAGCAGCCGATGTCCGGCAGGTGAGAGCTTGAGCGGCACGGTCT
>Ga0206826_1009_pt3 | contig 41225 bp, 33 predicted proteins | sample Alteio_BWOrgCont_80_FD_152636 | JGI IMG/M metagenome (GOLD analysis project Ga0206826, IMG submission 152636) | Enriched cells from forest soil in Barre Woods Harvard Forest LTER site, Petersham, Massachusetts, United States -... | ecosystem: Environmental > Terrestrial > Soil > Temperate forest >... | reverse complement strand
TGGAAAGCATGACGTTCTTGAGAATGAATTGACTCAAAGCTTCTTTATCATAATACCAGCTGCCGTCATCCAATTTTCTGGGGGAATGCAATTGATAGAGATCACGCTGGGAAATAAGCCCAACAATATTGCCCGTTTCATCGACCACAGGCAAATGCCTCACATCATACAGGGCGATCTTCTCCTGGACCAGGGCAAAATCATCGGTATCTTTGACCGTAATGACAGGGAAAACCATGACATCCGAGACCCTGGTGTCTATCAGAAACTGCTTGATATCTGACCTTTTCAATGACATAGCCTGAATTATAACACAAAAAAAACAAAGCAACAAAATATCGAATTATTTTATTCTTATGCTAAGATAATGCACCAATGTCAGATCAAATGAATTTAATATTCTGGTCGTCGTTAACAGGCATTATCAGCTGTTTGGCCACCGGCTTGGGTGCCATACCGGTCCATTTCGTCAAGAATAACTCCCGGCTGCTGCGCGCTTTTTCGTCAGCCTTTGCAGCAGGGATGATGATCTCGGCCGCGGTATTTTCCTTAGCCCAGGAAGGTATTTCACTTAGAACAAAATTCCCCTGGGCCCCTTACGAAGTCGTTCTGGGCCTTTTGCTGGGCGCGGCTTTTTTCTGGTGGACTTCGCATTTCGTCGAACACCAGCATTTGGAGAATCACACTCTTGCCCAAGGGATCTCACCTAAAGGCATCCTGATCTTTATCGCGATGTTCATCCATTCCATCCCCGAAGGCATTGCCATTGGCGTTGGTTTTGCCACAGGGAATTTCCACTTTGGGCTGATCATGGCCATTGCCATCGGAGTACACAACATTCCCGAAGGGATTGCCGTATCCCTTCCGCTCAAAAAAGACGGGGCCTCCACTGTGAAATGTGCCTGGGCCTCCATCCTGACCAGCCTGCCTCAACCCATCATGGCAGCACCGGCCGCGCTGTTGGGCTGGTTGTTTGCGCCTGTACTTGGCATAGGCCTGGGATTCGCGGGCGGTGCCATGATCTATTTAGTGATGGCGGAAATGCTTCCCGAAGCCATTGAAGAAGGCGGAAAATCCTTAGCCGCATGGGGAGTGATGCTGGGCCTCTGCACCATGCTAATGGTGACCAATCTGATCAACCAGGTCCCCACCCCTTAATATTCTTAAACAAAAAAATACCCCCGATAGCGAACTCGGGGGTATTTAAGATATTGGATATTTACTTAAGAAGCAGATTCGATCTTTAAAACTTTTACTTTGAAGGTCAGCGTTTTTCCCGCCAGAGGATGATTGAAATTCAACTCAACCTTATCGCCATCAACCTTGGAAATCACCGCAGGAAATTTAGAGCCATCCGGAGCGGTGGCTTGTAATACCATGCCTACCTTAGGATCCAATCCTTTAGGCAAAGTGGTCAAAGGAAATTCTTTGAATGCCTTTGGATCAATTTCGCCATAACCATCTTTAGGGGCCACGGTGACAGTTTTCTCATCATTCACGCGCATCCCGTTCATTTGGGATTCCAAACCAGGGATAATGCTGCGGGAACCAACCACGTAGCTCAAAGGGGCCTTACCTACTGAAGTCTCCACCTGGGCATTATCAACGATCAAGGTGTAATCCATGGTGACCTTTTTACCAGGACCTACCATAGCATCGTCAGCAAAAGCGCTAAGATTCAACATACCTGCCATCAATAATACAACGCCGCTCAAAATGAATTTTTTCATATTACCCTTTCCTTGATAAAATTACTCCCAAGATTGAATTGAATGACCAACATTTTAACGCACGATGCAAAAGAGTACCATTAAAATCTTTTTTTATACTGAAGATACACCTGGGTTTCTGCTTCAGGGTTGGCATCCTCATAGCTGGGGTAACTGTCCTGGGGCATCACTTCCTGCGAGACATTCAAACTCATATGTTCACTAAGGTCCATCTCTCCATTGACTTTGCGAGAATAATAAACATTCGTTTCCCCCACTGCTGATGGCGTCTGGTCCATTTCCGCCCCCAGTTTCAAATTATCGGTTAATTTTGTCTTAAATCCAAGCTGCTGGTCAGCATGTTCATCCTGAACGGAATAATTTAGAAAATCTTGCGCCAGTTGCCCCGATGTCCCGCCATGGAATGGAGAAGTAGACGAGGCCAAAGCATTGCCGGTAAATAACACCCGTAGGGCATCCTGAGGCGGCATCGGAGGATCTGAAGTCACCGTCATTTGCGGATTGGCACAACTACCTTTGATCGTCAAATGAAAATCCATGTCCTCTATTTTGGCGCCCAGATGAATGTCTATCATCGGATTAAAAAAATCTTCCTGAAAAATAAATTTACTGGGAGCTAATTGCAGGTTTGTTTTGTGCACATTGACAAGCCCTGAATCCACGGTCACTTGCCCCCTCACCTGAATTTGGTCCATGGCAGGGATCAGGGTCCAATCCAGCTGTGATAGGCCATTGGTAAGAATGATGGATTTATAGCGGATATTATCTGCCATAAAAGTACCTTTGACTTGGGGAGAAAACACAGATCCTTGAAGGGAAAGATCAATATTAGAAATAAATCCCTGAAGGTTCTTGCTGATATCCTCATTAGTCCAAAAACGGCTGGCCGCGTGAAGATCCACATAATTGGCATATAAATTCCCTTTGATCTGCCCCGCGAACACATCACCTGTAAATACAACAGGATCACTATTAGGTATAATGATACGGGCATTAAAGATCCCAAAATCAGAATGCAGCAGGTCCCATAAAGGAAGATGTACGCGAATCTCCTGGATACGCAGCACCGCATCAGGCAAATAGGACAGTCCAATGACCCTCACATCTTTAAGGACAAAGCCCTCATGCAGTGACCCTTCGTAATGGCCGACATGGATCAACCCCACCGAAGTGAAACTTTTCTTGAAAACGCGCACCAAAAGCTTTCCGCCTAACGGTGTCACGATCAAATAAGCAAAAACCGCGCTAAATAAAAGGATAACGGACAGTACCGTCAGAAATAGAGCTGTTAGTAGTCTTTTAAACCTGTGCATAGGGGCAAGTATTAAAAAGCGTGAACACCGGACATGATCTCAACAATACCTCGCCTGACCATCATCACACCAATGGCAGCCAAAAGCAGCATCATTACCTTGGATAAAGCGCGGGAACCGGATTGGCCCAAAAGTTTCAACAAAAATTCAGAAAAAGTAAAAACAACACCTACGATCGCGATATTAAGAAATAAAGCAACCAGGGTGACCGCAAGGCCATGGACGCTGACTAACATTAAAGAAATAGTTAAGACGGCAGGCCCCACGACCAACGGCGTTCCAATAGGAACCGCGCCTAATTCTGTAGCCACACCTCGCCGCACCTTGCCCTGGGCTGTCAAGTCTACCATGGCCAGGCAAAACAGGATCACGCCGCCCGCGACCATAAAATCACCCATGGTGATCCCTAAAAAATGAAAAACAAGCTTTCCCAAGAAAATAAAACCAACGGCCACCAAACTTGCCGTTACCAGGGACTGAAAAATGATCGCACGCTTTTCCTGAGGCGTTGAACCCTGTGTTAAAGACGCAAAAATAGGCAAGATGCCGATAGGGTCGACTGTAAAAAACATGGGGATAAAAACCAACAAGATATCATTAAGCATAGGCCATTAAATTTGAGGTCCCGCTTTTATAAGATCGCGACCGTGGGGCGTGTCAGTAAAAAATTTGAAATTTTCGATGAACATCCCCCCTAGTTTCCGCAAGGAAGAATCATAGGCGTTTTTATCAGCCCATAAATTCCGCGGGTTTAACGTCTTATCATCCACCCCATTGACGTGCCTGGGGACTTGAAAATTAAATACCGGCAAAGTTTCATAACCGTTTTGGTCAATGGTCCCGTCTAAAATGGCATCAACAGCCAGACGATTATCTTTTAAGGCAATACGATGCCCTACTCCATAAGGCCCGGCGATCCAGCCTGTGTTGATAAGATACGCGGAAGAATGATGTTCCTCCATCTTTTGGGCCAGGATCCGGGCATACATGGTCGGATGGACCAGCAGGAACGCTTTTCCAAAACAGGCGGAGAAGGTGGCTTGAGGCTCCTTGACCCCTAATTCCGTGCCCGCAACCTTGGCAGTATATCCGCTTAAATAATGATACATGGCCTGTTCCCTACTCAATTTTACCACCGGTGGAAGGACGCCATACGCGTCACAGGCCAAAAAAATGATCTTGGAAGGATGTCCACCTTTGGAAGGCGGCTTGACGATATTTTCAATATGACCGATCGGATAAGAAACACGGGTGTTCTCTGTTTTCTTTTTGGAGGCAAAATCAATATTGCCTTTATTATCAATATCGACATTCTCAAGCAAGGCATTACGCCTGATGGCGGCAAACACTTCCGGTTCACGTTCAGGTGTCAAACCAATGCACTTCGCATAACAGCCGCCTTCAAAATTGAACACCCCCTCATTGTCCCAGCCGTGTTCATCATCGCCGATAAGAGCCCGTTTAGGATCAGTTGACAAGGTTGTCTTGCCAGTCCCGGATAAGCCGAAAAACAAAGCTGTATCCTTGTTCAAACCCATATTCGCTGAACAATGAAATGCCCCGATGCCCTGCAAAGGCAAAAAATAATTCATGATCGAAAAAATACCTTTTTTGATCTCTCCGCCATACCATGTGCCGCCGATCACCGTCATGCGTTCGGTGATATTAAAGGCCACGAATACTTCCGAACGCAAGGCCACCCTGGCAAAATCCTGGCATGTCGTTTTACAGGCATTAAGGATAGTCCAGTCCGGTTTGAAATCATTCAGCTCCTGGTCCGTCGGAATGATGAACATGTTCTTGAAAAAATGCGCCATCCAGGCAATTTCTGTGACTAAACGCACACTGATGCGCGTGTCTTTGTTGGCCCCGCAAAACCCGTCCATCACAAAAAGCTTCTTGCCGCTTAATTGTTTGACAGACAGACCCTTTAAATGCTCCCACGTCTCTTGGCTGATTGGCTTGTTATCTGAACCTGAAGGTTTGCCATCGGCCCACCAGACAGTGTCCTTGGTTGTCCCATCCATGACGATGTACTTATCTTTTGGCGACCGGCCGGTGAATTTGCCGGTATCCACGGCTATGGCACCTAAATTAGAAACCTGCCCTTTCTCATAACCCTGCAACTGAGGATCAGTCTCATGGGCAAAAAGCTCGTCAAAAGAAAGGTTATGGTAAAGCTGGATAACCGTACTTATCCCCAGGGCCTTTAATTTCGATAGAACCTTTGTATGATTTTCCAAATTTAAAGTTGGCATCGAATTTATTATTTCTGACAGATTAAATATTTCTTTGGATTGTTTTAAGCAAGGAATCCGGCTGAAAGGGCTTGATCAGATACTCTTTGATGTTCTCGATCTTCACGATCTCATTAAGGTCTTCTCTCACCGTCAAAACGATGACAGGTGGCTTGGTCCCCGTACTATTATTCATTGCCAAAATAAACTCATAGCCATCCATATGGGGCATCTGCATATCCAGGATGATCAGATCCGGCTTCTCTTTTAACCGGGCGATCCCTTCGACCCCGTCATGGGCGGAGAGCACTTCATAACCATGAGACTTTAACAAAGGCTCGACCGTTTTAATCAACCCTGGATCATCATCAATCACTAGTATCTTTTTAGCAACAGTCTTTTCTTGGGAACTCCATTTGGGAAGCGTGGCCATGGTCATCATCTCCACCACTAAACGCGGGGTCCCTTCAATCTCAAAACTGAGTTCGTATTTCTCTGTCGCCCCTTTGGGGATCCCAATCCCATCGGCAGCTGTATTAATATAACTTTCAAAAGGCGACATGGTCAAATCCTTATAACCTAATTGGGCCATTTCCCTTTTGTACTGCCCCGCGATCAAATTAATGACCGTCCCGCAGCCATCTTTGAGTTCCAGATCAGAATCCGAATCGATATAGGGGTATTGAAGTAAACGCAGAAATTCCGGGAGAAATTTTTGTTCCAGATAGATCACCAAGGTCAGTAGATATTTGGCTTTGTCCAAGCCTGCTTCATTGGCAGTAAACTCAACCACGGAAAAAACAGTGGTCGCGTTGAATTTTTCCATGGCATCAACGCGCATCCGGTGAACGAATTGGGTGACCGGTTTTTTCTCTAATTTCGGTTCGCGGGAAAATGTCGTTCCGGATTTTTCAAAGAATATCTTCTTCACCGCCGCGGTAAGCGCCAAAGCCAGGGTAAAAGCGCTCTCGCCTTCGACGGAATAAGAACGCAGGTTAAGCCTGGTGCTTTCCTGTTGGACGATCTCTTTTAACTTCCTTAGGTCCAGCGGCTTGATTTCTTCTTCCATAACCTTAATATTTCGTGAAATCAGAAAAGTTCATTACCTTAAAAAAGGCTTTATCGCGGCTAAAAGATCTTCGGGTTTATACGGCTTGACCAAAAAACCAGCCAGATTAGGATTGACCTGATAGGCCGCACGCTTATTCTCATCCGAACCGGAAGCGGTGACCATGATGATAGGTAATTTAGATAATTCCGGAATCTTCACCACTCCCGCCATTAATTCAATACCGGAAACCTTGGGCATCTGCCAATCCAGCAATATCAGGCCGATATCCATATAATTGGTAGCGAGGATCTCCATCGCCTGCTCACCATTCTCAGCCTGAAGGATCTCCTGGGTAATACCCATCTTCATCAAAGTACGGATCAAAAGTTTACGGTCAAGCAAAGAATCATCAACGATAAGGATTTTCATAAAAGAGCCGATCACCTGGATAACATCTGTTCAATAATAAACTAAAAACTATTTACCGAGCAAGAAACCGCTATTAAAGTTTTTACGGATCTCTTCAAGCATTTTATGGGCAGATGCGGCATCCTCGATACCACCAACACGCACGCGATACCAGGTTCCCTTTGGTCCCAGATCGCTCATAATAAGGAATGTCTCGTACCCGTTATTTTTTAAAGCCTGCAAAGCATTTACTGCCCTGTTCTTGTCCTGGAATGAATACACCTGAATGGTAAATCCAGCTTCTTTTCCGTTTACGGGACTGGTCACAATAGCCATGGGCGGCACTGGATCGGATTTCACCTGGGTCGGGGATGATGCATTATGAGGGAATATATCATTCAAGACAACCCCCTGGTCCGCCTGAGGTTTATTGGGGTGAAGGCTAAGGAAAAAAATGACCCCGCCCGCCGCGAATAATAGAAAAACCCACCACATGTTCTTAATCATATTCATCATTTTTTTATTCTAACATAGAAAATTAAATTATTTAATATATTTTGAAACTCTTAGCCTTGCTGAGGGTATTTGCCGTTAAGAACCCCCTGGATCATGCTTTTTACCTCATCGGAAAAATCCTTATCCAGGACCCATTCTAAATATTGAGGGTCTTTCTTGGCGATCGTCTTGAGCGGTTCCTTTTTGGCATATTTCCCGAAGGTCATGTAAAGGTCCCCGTTCCACCAGCGGAATTTCCGTTCATTGTCAAAATAATCGCTGGTCTGTTTATACTCAAAATCTTTCAATGCTTCAATATCTGGACGGTCAGGGGTATAGCGCTTTAACTGCTCTTGAAGGATTTCTAAGGTTGCCTGAGCATCAGCGGTCGCGGAATGTGCGTCTTTGAGCTCCTGATGACAGTAAAAAGCAAATGCTGCAAAAAGATCGCGACGTTCATGCAGATGATAGACCTTTTGGGCGTCATAGACCGTGCGGTTTGAATATTCGAACTTGATAGCAGCATCCGCAAATTCCCTGGCCAGCAAAGGCAAGTCAAAACGTTCCACATTAAATCCACCGATATCCGCCCCTTCTAAAAAAGCCAACACCGCACCTGCAATGCTGCCAAAGGCCGGCGCGCTTTTGACATCAGCATCAGATATGCCGGTCAATTCCGTCACCACCGCAGGGATCGGCATACAGGGGTTGACCCTGGTGGAATAGGTTTCTTGTTTTCCGTCGGGAAAAACTTTTACCATCCCGATCTCAATGATCCTGTCCTTCTCGATCCAAACACCAGTAGTTTCAAGGTCCAGAACTACCAGCGGTTTTGTTAATTTCATCATCATACTCTTTTCTATTTAACGATCATGCCTCATTAAACCTAATTCCAATATTTTCTGGATCAAGTCTTCGTAACTTATTCCCGCCTTAAGAGCGGCCTGTGCTACCTCATCAATCTTGGCGATGCAGGGGTTGGCATTAGGTTCAATGATATAGACCTCACCCGCGGCCGTCACACGGATATCAAAACGGACATAGCTGTCCATGTCTAAAGCCCTGTACGCCCGGCGGCAAACATCATCAATGTTCTTCTGCCATCCTTCAGGCAACTTATCTGTTGCCGTGCTTTTGATCCCCCATTTTTTACGGTATGCGTCATCCCACTTGGCTTTATAGGTAGCGATCCTCGGCTCTCCTTCGGGCATATTACCGAATATCATCTCACGGGGCGGCAGCACCGTGATCTGTTTATAACCCAAAACCCCGACATACATTTCACGGCCTTCGATATATTCTTCGGCAATGGCATCCATCTGCATGCTGTCATGGATGAATTTGATCCTTTCCACAAAAGCTTCCGTGTTATCTACGATCGACGCCTGCGATATACCGCGGGAAGCTTCCTCACACATGGGCTTGATCACTGCCGGTAATTTTAATTTCGCCCCGACCCCAATCCTCTTGCCGCAGTAATAGGTATGGAAATGGGAAACCTTGATGTGGTGGAAGGTGAAGATCTTCTTGCTCAGAGCCTTATTGTTACAAACATACATGTTCCCGGAAGAAGCCCCGGTATAAGGGATATCAAGTATCTCCAGGACCGCGGCCATGTTCTTTTCCAGCTGGGTCTGATCATTAAAAACTTCCATCATATTGAAGATGATGTCAGGACGGTTTTCCTTGATCTCTTCGAACAAAGGCGTGATGTCATTAAAAATTCCCAGCAAAGACACCTCATGCCCCAAACTTAAAAGTGCCTGCTGGACATCCTTCTCCGTGTACATATTGTCCGGGTCAGCAAACTCTTCCTTGTAATCATAGCCGCGCGGCTTCTGATAAGGACTATAAAAAAGCATCAGCACCTTGAGCTTCTTTTTCATTATGTTCTTTTCCTAGTTCCCCTAAACCAGCCGGTATGAATATAATTCATCGTCAGGCTTGTCACATAAACGGACAACTGCATCAAGGCCACTGCCTGCGGCTGTGCAACGATCATGCGCAATTGTTTGGCCCTTAAGGCTATATTCTTCAAAAGATCATTGATTATATATTTACGCTCTCCGGTGCATCGGTCAATACTATTTAAAATATTCTTTGAATGGGCCCTGATAAGCTCTTCTGCCGTCACCATCTCCTGCATCCAGGGAAAGTGCAATTGCCTCTTCGCGTACTTGCGGCGGTCTTTCTGAAAAGCCCACCATTCTTCTTCAGTCAGCGAAGTGAATATCTTCTCCAGCTGGACATCATGGAAATCCGGCAGTTCTTCCCCTTCATGGCGGTATTTTCTGGCGTAATATTTATCGAGGGTGATTGACAGGTTCTTGTGATGCCATAATTTCTTCCCCCTGGCTTTGAGCGGCTTTACCCCCTTGATCGAGGTCATTAGCCCATCGACAAATTGCAATTTTTCCAAAGCTTTCCAGCCCTGATATTTCTTCTGCCAGTCGGAATCTGGGGTGAGCCATACAGCGAAAGTCTCGACAAAATCCTCATCCGGATGATATTGGGCATAAAATCCGTCGAGATGACGCACATAGCTTTTGGAATAGGGCTTAAATTTATAGGTGCTGCCGTATTCTTCTTTGGAAGAACCGAAAACTTTCTGCCACTCGCGTTTTTTATGAAGATTATAGGCATAGGAAAAGGCATGCCCTGCCTCATGGCGTAAAAGCTGCATGCACCACAGCTTCCCTTCACCTTCAGCTTCCAGCATCATCCGCCGCTCGAGCTTGATCAGTACCGGGTGAGCCAGATAAAATGGGACACCTACAGCTACTTCACCTTCAGGGGTCAGCCATTCATCGGCGAGATAGCATTCCGGATGGAAAACAAGCCCCTTGCCGTCGAGCTCTGTGTATAGCTGGTCAACACATTCTTTGAGCCACGTGCCCTCGATGCTGATAGGAAGGTCCTGGATACGGGTGGCCAGTAATTGTTCTTCGGAGATATGGTCTAGGTCAATTGGCTTTGGAGTCATTAGAATGCTGTGCTTCCAGGCGTTGAAGCAATCCTTCAGCCTCCTCGATAATATCGGGATCGGCTAATTTCAGAGTTTCCATGTCTTTCTTAAAGCTCTTCAAGGCAGCCATCAGGCGGCGCACACTTTGTTCATGGCGGTCCTCTCGTGCCTGGTCTGGATCAATTTTCTTACGCTCTTTGATGATGGCAGTCAGGTCTTTACGGACCAGGGAAGCCTCCTTGCCTTTCTCAAAAATATCTTTGCGTAATTTAGTATAATCCTCGCGGGTCAATTCCTTGCGGCCGCGGGCTAAACGCAGGACATCAAGGCTTTCATATCCCGGTATGACTGCCGTTTCCCTGGTCTCGGCAAATTCCTTCTTTAAATAAACAGGCTCATCCTGTTCGACAAAAAAATAAGTTTTCACTAATTTCAAGGCCAAAGGCTTCTTTAAGCCTAATTCCCGGACCACATAATCCTCGAATTTATCAAACTCCCAGGCCTGGTACAATTTATCACGCCAGACGCTATAAAGCCCTTGCCCTAACTCCAACCAGGACAATTTGAAATCTTTGGCATGTTGAGCTATATGCTCCCGGAGTTTCTCAGATTGCTCGGTGATATTCATACAAAATACCCTTTCTGGATCAACAATTTGTATACGTAAAAAACGTATTGTACCACAGGTTTTTATTTCACGTTAGAAAAGAAAAAGGGGACACATGCATGTGTCCCCTTTTTAAAAATATGGCAACTGCGGTTATTTTAAATAGGTCTTCAACTCATCCCAGGTTTTTCTGCCTAAAACCCCGTCGGCCTTAAGGCCATGGCTTTTCTGGAATTCGATGATCGCTTCCTTGGTGCCTGGACCTATCTTGCCGTCCACAGGACCGGTATAAACGCCGGCAGCCTGAAGGGCACGCTGTATCTTTTCAGCAGAAACCTTAACACGGATGGTCGGAGAAAGGCTGGCAGCCACTGAAACCTTTTCGACCGCTGCCTGATCCCCTGAATCCGGGGCAGATTGATCAGACTCGACAGGTTTAGCAACCTCCACCTTGCTGGAAAGGTCCTTGACCTGATACTGCAAATCCACGATCTCCGCGTCCTTGGCCTGCTGGTTCTTCTCAAGATCAGTCACACGGGATTCTAATTGATCATTTTGAGTTTTTAATTGGGTCGAGGCGCAACCACTAAAGGCTGCCACCAGAGCAAATATAGATAATAAACGTATGAGCACCGCATCCTCCTAATTAGAAATTTAATTTTTTATATTTTATCACAAAGATCTGCTTGTCCACACTAAACTTTTTTTATTTTTTTTCTTTTCTTGTTTTCATAACGGGAATCCTTATAATAAAAAATCATGTCCATCAATGCCACCAATGACAAAGGGTATGCGGCGCTTCCCGAAAACTTTACAGGCGTTACCGGCCGCGGAAAACCAGACCTGGCAATCCCTTCACAGGTCAATGCATCCAGCTCCCTGAATGAAATATTGATCTTTGCACGGCAGGAAAATGCCAGTGATGTGCATTTAGGCGCGCTCAAACCTATTGTTTTCAGGAAACTGGGTTCACTCAAGAGCATCACGACCGAGACCCTCAGCGCCGATCAGATCAGCCGTTTGATCAATGCAGTCCTGCCGAAAGATGTTCACGATTCATTTGAACAGACAGGCGATACTGAATACGTGTACACGATCAATGGCTTTGGCCGCTTCCGCATGGCCATCATAAAACAGCGCAATGGCTGGGACCTGACGGCAAGGCTTATTCCCATGGAAATCCCCAAGTTCGAGAATACCGGCATGCCGAACTCATGCGCGAATCTGACCAAATGGTCACAAGGCATGATCCTGATCTCCGGTCCTGCGGGCTGCGGCAAGACCACGACCCTGGCAGTTTTAGTTGAGATGATCAACCAGAACCGGCATGACCATATTGTCACGATCGAAGAACCGATCGAGATCGTCTATGAACCTAAACTTTGCCAGATCACCCAACGTGAGATCAACACCCACACCTTGAACCAGGGAAACGCGCTGCGCGCGGCCTTGCGTGAAGACCCTGATATCCTGGTCGTCAGTGAGCTCAGAGACCTGTCCAGCATCCAGTTAGCTGTCACTGCCGCTGAAACCGGCCATCTGGTTTTAGGTACCATGAATACTGTAGACGCGGCCCAGACAATCTCACGTGTCATCGATTCCTTTCCGGCGGAAGAACAATCCATTGTCCGTAATATGATCTCTGAATCCCTGCGCGGGGTCATCTGCCAGCAGCTGGTCCCTAAAAAAGATGGTTCCGGTGTCATTGCAGCCTATGAAGTCCTGGTCGTCACCAGCTCGGTGGCCAATCTGATCCGTTCCAACAAGATTGCACAGATCAATAACGCCATGGTCACCGGTAAAAGCTACGGTATGGCTTTAATGGATAATTCCCTGGAAAATCTGGCCAATAAACAGATCATATCGAAAAAAGAAGCCTGCGACCGGGCAAGCAATCCGGCAGCCATGGCGCAGCTGATCGTTCAACCGCCCATTTCAAAATCAAAATTCCTTGAGCTCAGCACCAACGGTGAAACGATCCTGAGTGACCTGCTCCAATCCGGAGTCCTGGAAGAATTTTCCGTCACTCAAGTGATAGTAAAACCCAACACCACACTCGATGAAGGTATCGTCAAAAAAATCGCCAAGAATGACTTTGAAAAGATCCTGAACATCTTGCAATAACCATAGAAACTATGAACGAAATCGATAATTTATTTAATATCCTGATTAGCGAAAAAGGCTCTGACCTTCATTTAGAAGAAGGTCAAAAGCCCAAAATCCGTCTTAACGGAAAGATCAAGGAAATTGGCAGTGAGACGCTCACCCGTGACAAGATGATCGCCTTGCTTTTGCCTATCACTGCTAAAGAAGACTGGCAAAGATTCAGGACGCGGGGTGATCTGGATTTTGCCTATGCTTATGAGACACAGGCACGTTTCAGGGCGAATTATTTCCGGCATTTCTTCGGGTTTGGAGCGATCTTCCGTTTGATCCCGTCTCAAATCCGTTCCTTCGAGGAACTTGACCTTCCGCCCCATATCAAAAATTTCGCCAAATGGCGTTCAGGGCTGGTCTTAGTCACAGGTCCGACGGGAAGCGGAAAATCAACGACCCTGGCTGCCATCATTGACTATATCAACACCAATTTCGCCCGCAAGATCATCACCATCGAAGAACCGGTTGAATTTACTCATTCCAATAAGAAATCCTTTATTTCTCACCGGGAAGTCGGACGTGACACCGTGTCTTTTGCCAGCGGCCTGCGCACGGCCATTAAAAGCGATGCCAACATCATTTTGGTCGGTGAAATGCGCGACTACGAAACCATTGAATTGGCCTTAACAGCCAGTGAAATGGGGATCCTGGTCTTCGGTACCTTGCATACCAATTCAGCGGCGAAAACTGTCGACCGCATCATTGATTCTTTTCCCCCCAACCGCAAGAACCAGATCCGGACCGTTTTAGCCAACAATCTCCGGGCAATCGTTGCCCAGCAGCTTTTGCCAAGCGCGGATAAAACCCGCCGGTGGGCAGCTTATGAGATCCTGATCCGGACACAAGCGCTGGGTAATCTTATACAAACAGGGGAAACTGTCCGCTTGACTAGCGAGATCCAGACCAATAAAGGCCAAGGGATGATCCTGATGGATGATTATTTAACGGACCTGTTAAAGGCTGGGAAGGTAACAAAAGAAGAAGCTTATTTAAAAGCCATCGATAAATCCAAATTTATTTAACAACGACCGTCCGCGTGGCCGGCGGGATCTTGATTCCCTCAATAGAAAAACGCCTCTTAATCGCTTCTAGCAGTTCGCAGCGCAAAGCACCGGCTACGACGCTATCCGCACACCACACACTTAACGTAAGCTCGACCCCTGATCCATCCATATGGGTCACAGGACATCCGTCAACCTTCTGCGTCTTGGGATTGCTGCCGGCAATTTCAATAAGGACCGCGCGCGCACGGTCAAGGTCAGAATCGTGGCTAATGACAACAGCAATCGAACACATGGCCCTGGGATCATTGCGGGTCAGGTTGATCGTTGTTTGGGAAGCCATGAGGCTGTTGGGCACCACCACACGACGGTTGTCATCCGTCTTGATCAGTGTATAGCCAAGGTTCAAGCTCTCGATCTCCCCTGTTTCCATCCCCGTCGGGGCTGACACTTGCAGACGATCGCCGACATTAAAAGGACGATAGATCAGCAAAGAAATACCGGAAATAAGATTTCCCAAGGTACTCTGCGCCGCCAGACCCGCGACAACAGAGAGCACTCCAACGCTGGCCAGGCCCGCGTTACCGAAACTGGACAAGGCTGGGATAAGATGGGCATAAACAAAAAACGCCACGATGTAAACACCCATCTGAATCAATTGGGACAAAAACTTAACCCTGGTAGGATCAACGTGAAGCCGTGAGCCGCGCGCAAGGGCGCGTTCAACGGCCAGGCGCAGCATGTGATTAATGATCAGGGAACAAACCAGAAAGAATATGGCATAGACAACCGCCCCTTCGGAAGTTGCGGGATCCAGGATATTAATATCTTTAAGTTGAAACATCATCTTCTTCTCCAATCAATTTTCTAAATCAGCCAATAATATACCATAAATAAAAAGGACAGCCTATAGCAATATCAGACTGTCCTTTTTAGTGGCAGGCGTCAGGCATACCTTACGTCCTCCTTAAATTATTAACGAAAACGACTTGCCTTCGACCTACCCGGACCATTCGCGTTAAGATAGTCCGTGATCACGGATGTGATATCGCCCTGTTCAACGCCCAGTTCTTTGGCGGTATCGATCAGCTCTCGGCAGGATTCATACTTCTGAGCCACAAGCGCTTCCTGCAAATACAGCAAAGCGGTCAGCCTGAGTATCTCACCCGAGCCTAAAGCCGGCCGATCATTGGTCAACACATTATTATTCCTCATTTCATTCACCCCCTTTCTTTGCAATAAAAAAACCACCGATCTATCTAAAGGTCGGTGGTTTGAATTTACTGCTAAAATTTTTTAATTAACGATTCAACACACACCTTCCCCGGCCGGCTTTCTCCAATAGGAAGAAAGCATCAAGACAGGTACGCAATGTTTTTGAATCATTAAGTTCTTCATAATTTTTGTAGTATAACACGGGATATCGACGATGTCAAATTTTCTACTTAAATACCCCTGCGCCCATTTGGTTCAAATTTGTATAAATCGGCAGGATAAATGTGCATACGATCATGAGCAAGAACATCGCAGCCATCACCAACAATGATGGCTCAACCATGGCAATCATTGCACTTATTGATTCTTTGGTTTTAATATCATAGAATTTATAGATCCGTTCAAAATATTGAGGCAAGTTCCCGCTTACCTGGCCTTTGGTTAGATTCTGGCTAACAAATGACGGAAAGAACCCATCGAGCCGAAAAGCATCACCTAAAGACGCACCTTTAAAAATCCTGTCCCGGATTAAGACCAATTTATCCGTAACATATGTTTTGTTAGCCTGATGTACATTAGTAATTGTCTGGACAATATTCATACCACTCTTCAAATACACGTACATATTTAAAAAGACATTGGATAATTCAATACTCTTGGTCAGATTGCCGAACAAAGGAACGGCAAAAACAAACTCCATCAACTTATCCCGGCAGTGATCCCATAAATATTTAATAAGAATGATAGCGGCTGCCATAAAAAGGATTACGAGCCACCAATATTCCCTAATAAAACATGCATAACCGATCAAAATGTCTGCAGACAGACTTTTATCTTTAGTGGATGGAAGAAACGACTTCAACTGTGGGACAAGGATGATGGAAATAAACACAGACAATCCTGATAACATAGAAAACACCACCCCAGGGTAAACCAATGATTTGACAATCTTCTTTTGATTCTCATGTTTGAACTGATAGTATTGCGCCAATAAATTTAATAATTCCGCCAGGTTCCCGCTCTTTTCCGCGGCACTTAAAGATGCTGAAACGATCCTGGGAAAAATCCCCGTATTGACAATAGCTTCTTCCAAAGAACGCCCGTCATTAATAAAATTACCCATCTTCCTGAGGGCCTTTTTAAGAACAGCATTGGAACTCGTTTCATCCAATGCTATGATTGTCTCATGAACAGATAATCCGCAACGCTGCATGTCAGAAAAATCATTAAAAAAATCAGCCATCACAGATGCGGCTAATCGACGGCCTTGGAAGATACTCTTTATCAAAGCCATATAATCAGGCTTAATACTCAATATCTCCAAATCCCAAACAACAGCTTGTTCTTTTATATCATCTAAATCACCCTGGATGGTTCGTATGATTTCAGTCCGCTTGGCTGTTAATGCTTCAATTTTCCAATACATATTATCCTAATACCCTTACAGCTTCTTCAATCGATGTTTCCCCCTTTAAGACCAATAATCTCATATCGTCGACCATTGTCCTGTACGTTCCTCTTTTGCGTAACAACGCATAAATCTCTCCCAACGCATTTCTGCCGATCAATTCCTTAATCTCAGGATCAATAAGCAGGACTTCCGCCACCACTGTTCGGCCCAGATACCCCCTGTGGTAACAAGAGCCGCAACCGTTTGCTCTGTAAAGAAGCTGATCCTCTTTACCTAAATATTTTAGTTTATAACCTTCCAACTTGCCGTTAACAGGAAAATAAGAACTTTTACAAAATGGACAAAGTCGCCTAACAAGTCTTTGAGCAATAACTGCGACTAAACAGCTTGAGATATTCACCGATTCCACTCCCAAATCTTTCAGCCGCAAAATGGCTGAGATCGGATCATTAGTGTGCAAGGTTGAAAAAATTTGTAACCCCGTGTTAGCCGCACGTAATGATTCTTCTGCCGTTTCTTTATCACGTATTTCGCCGATAAGAATTACATTAGGGTCTTGACGTAAAAAAGCCCTGATCGCCATACCGAATGTCAGGTTCTGCGACTGGTCAACCTCAACCTGGGACATCAAGGAGTGCGTGATCTCAACCGGGTCTTCGATGGTAAGGATCTTTTTTGAAATCGACTTGATCTGGTTTAATATCGCTGACAATGTTGTTGATTTACCGCTGCCGGTCGGACCCGTAACTAAAATCAACCCGTGCGGAGCAATGATGGCCTGATCGATCAACTTTTGATTAGCTTGTGAATATCCCAGACTTTCCAATGGGATGGAAGCCCTGTCCTTATCCAGCAGGCGCAGTACGATACTTGGCCCGTGGATCGTTGGGACCTGTGAGAACCGGACGTCTACTATCTTGGACATATCTTTAAACTCGTGATCGAACCGCCCATCCTGCGCGCTGTAATCGCAGGGGTTTCCCTTACATTTAGTAAGGATGATATTAGCCAATTTAGGGATATATTCTTGCTTTAAACAACTGACAGAACTCAACATGCCATCGATCCTAAAACGTATATCCGTGGTCCTTCCGGTTGGTTCTATGTGAATATCCGTACTGCGTGTTATGACAGCAAGATTGATAATACTATTAAACCAAGATGCCAGGGAATCAATTCCCTCTGCCCTTAAATCCTCGATCTGAGAAATTAACGCTTGCCTGTTCTTCTCAAGGACTATCAGGTCCAAAGCATTCCTAACATCACTCTCTGTACCGATATAAAAATTGACCCCTTCATTCCCAAAAGAATTCTTAAGGAAATCCGTGACCTCAACATTATCTATCCTGGAAACCACAAATGAAGGGATCCCTCCATTTTTCAGAGGGAATATTTGATGTTCACAAAAATAATCTAGTCCGATCTTTTCGATAGCTTTATGATCGGGGATATATTCATCCTTAAATCTCTTCCAGTTGATCTGAATAGACAGACAATCCGCCAACTCATGATCATTAATAAAGCCATGATGCCTTAAGATCGAACCCAAATAAACCTTAGGATTCATTTTTTTATAGGCAAGGCAATGCTCAAGCTGTTCCTGGGATATGAAGCGCTCTTCAGTTAATATTTTCCCGATCTTGGTTAGCATGCTCACTCCGGCTTATAATCAATAATCTTAGTCATGTCTTGGGGCGCACTAAAATGTAACGTCACGCTCGAGTCAGTAATGGAGACAACTTGAATATCTCCAACCGGAAAAGACCTTTCTTTAACCTGATAACTTGTTCCACCGATAGAAAGGATTGCCTCCTTATTGACGCTATTACCACCAATATATTCAATTTTGATTTCGGGAATCTTATTGTTACCTTCGACGGCAGTTTCGTTCAATACACCCACATTCTCCATCTTTAGCTTATTGAGTTGCGCGTATGCTTTTTCTTGCTCAAGCTCAAGATTTGTTTGTTCCAACTTGATCTTAAGGTCCTTGGTTTGATTTTGTTCCAATCGGTCTCGATCGAGTTGCTCCTGTATCGCAAAATCATCTTCATTGCCTGCCATCACAGCTGGTTGAAGGACGGGAGGGGCAGGATCAGGCAAGGCGTCTTGTGCTGTACTATTTCCCCAAATTGGCAGATCTGCTTTTGATGAAAACCCCCACAACAAAGATATAAATAATAAAAAACCTAAAGATAGGACCAATATAACAGGCTTTAGGGGTAAATTCTTAAAGTCCATACACCTCTCCTTTGATGGTTAAATTGTCACTGGCTTTATTTATTTCTAAGACCTTGAAATCGGCTTTCCTTTCTAATAAATCAATATCGTCTAGCACTTCCCCCATATCAACCGCTTGGGAAAGCCTATCCACCACGATCTTTATTTTCAAACCCTTGATACCTTTATACTCTGTACGTTCAAAATGACTGGATATATCCTGAGCATCTGTCCCCCCATCCAATTGCACGTTCATCGAAAGACTGCCGTCACTTTCCCAATATCTGATTTGATTTAAAAGGACAATATAGGCTGTCGATAAAAAGACAGGAGATCGAAAAGGCAATGATTTCTTGATTCTGACTTTCTGTTTCATTTCTTGGATATTAACCTGGAGTTTTAAAATATCATTCTTTATCTTCTCCATTTGAGTTCTCGATGACACTCCCCCGTTAATGAGAACTGCCAAAACCAGTAATGAAACAAAAATAATGATCTTATTCACAAACTCACCTGTAATTGTTTGCACGGCTGATTGTTAACGAAGATATCCTTAATCATAGCGTTCTTTAGAATCTTTTTTCTTGGTATAGGAACAAAAAGCCCGTCATGATCGACAAATAACGTCATCTCCATGTTCCATCTGTCTGTTTTATAAATCCTGAATGAATTGACAGTGTATGATGTCGGAATTATTCCAGATAACTCCAGATATGCCACCCCAAAATTAACAGGTCTGCTGAGCCTCAAATCTTCCCTATATGTTCTTTGATCAAGCCGGTACAGCTGCTCATCGAGCATTTCATAGACTTGTCTGGCTTTTACATACTTACCATTCATAGCCCTAAGCTCGATCCCATTAACAAAAAAATACAAAAAACCAATAGCAACGAACACCAAAGAATAAGTTAAGGCTAATATTCTGCTTCTTAGTTCAACCTCCTTTTTTATCCTGACATATTCTTCAGGAAGCCTATAATTAATCAAAGTGCCTGTTCGCCTCAAACCATCCAATGCAGGGTAGGCAAGGTCTAAATACTCAGCCTTAAGACCTTCCGCGTTCTTGGAGATCAATGCGGCTAATTCTTTATCATTGACCAGAATGACAAAATCCGAGCCCTTCTTGCTGATGAATTCCTCATTTTTTTTAAAGAAATCTATTTGGGACCGCTTGATCTCAGGCAATATATCTTCCCCATTGTTGACGATCACACGCGTCCTGCTAAATTTCAATCCATCAAAAACAGTCAATAACCGTTCATTACCTAGATCATCCACAAACACAATGGTTTTATTAAAATCCACTGCCTGGTTCATCAATGCATCACGCAGGGCAACAGCATAGGGAATTAATGCCTCCACTTTTTCAGGCGGGATTAACGCATAAACTTCCCTCGCCCGTTGTTCTTTGATGCCTATGACCTGAAAAAGATTATTATCAATCCTTTCATCCTGAATAAGATAAGCATCCTGCTGATAGAACTCTTTGAACTTGCGGACCAAGATACTATCTTTCTTTTCTACAGGAATTTCTACAGAAGCCGCGATAAGCACATCAACATCAACCACACAGATCCTTGCCTTTTCAACAGCTCCCAAAGCACCTTTTAATTCAGCACCCTTAGTCACCGGATGAACCCTGCTTTCATCGCTGATCAGGATCTGGTTGTTAAATAATATATAGTTCATATGTTTTTGGTCACACCTTTGGGTGTAATGATGATCACCAGTTCAGTTTTTTGGCTAGATTTTGCCTTATATTGAAACGCATTGCCCAAGAAAGGAATCTTATCCATGTAGGGGATACCTTGCGTCGTATCATTCTTGGTGGTGCTGATCAGCCCACCTAAAATCAATGTTTTCATAGGCTCGACTGTCACATTGGTTGTTATGCTTTTAGTTGAAACCTGCGGCTCCTGGATACTTAATCCATTACCAACTGGTATGGTCGTCATAGAATCAAGAGTGTTTAACGCGGCTGAAATATTCAAAACTGTCTTATGCTCATTGATCTTAGCCTGAAGTCTCATTGTCAAACCATCAGATACCTGTGAGGTCGTCACATTCGATTGGGTGACATTGTTCCCTATCGTCTGACCTGTGCCTGAAATATAAGGAATGCTAGTCACTTCCTGTATGATACTGGGAAACATATTAGAGACTGTGATCGACGGTCTGCTGACGACATTGACACTTCCCATCGAATCCAATGCTTTAAGCAGCATGGATACACCGCTGTTATTGATACCGCTCGTTGTGGACGGACCAGCAGCTGACAGGCTGAACAACTGACCACTTAAAAATCCTTGGGCGGAAAAATTAGTACTTGCAGTTATATTATTTATTCCCTTAATACCTTTAGCGATAGCATTCCAATCGATACCACTCTCGAAATCGCTGGATAACGTCACTTCGATGATCTGGATCTCGAAACTTTGTTGCAAACTTAAACTTTCGTTAATCGTTGATATGACGTCCTCAATTTTGTCTAAAATTTGGGGTTTATCTGTCACGATGACCGAACCACTAACCTTGTTAATGGAATAGCTGCCTATGTTAGGAGTTATCATCGACTTGACATTGCTCTCAAGATCGGTCCACAAAGAAAGCTTAGGGGATGAATTTGCGTAATAAATTTTCGTTCCTACCCTTATGTTTTGATTTTGCTGATTGCTAGATGAAGTATTAGAATCACTCGTATTATCTGCGTAGGAAGCATTGGAAGTTTCATCCGTAAAATTCTGATCTACCGCTGGCATCAGAATATTAAAAATCCTTGTCTCAGTCTCAGTAATGATCAAATCCTGCTGGGAAATCTTGAATCCAAATCCAAATTTATATAATAAACTCTTTAATGCCCTCCAAACTTCGATGTTCTCCAGATTAATTGAAGTTTTTTGCTCTTCGATCGAAGGGGTTGTGATGACGTTCAATCCCGTGACCTGTGCAATTGTTGAAAGATAAATTTTCAAAGGAAGATCATTGCCCTTAAGCGTGATCTTAGTAAGTAATTCTGGTGGTAGATCTGAAGCTTGGCCTTGTGATTTTGGCTCAGGTATGGTATCCACCGGTGATGGGATGATTTTTTCTTCATTCTTTTCATTGTTTTTAGCCATACGACGGATCACCAATTTAGAGAAAAAATCTTCATTTGCCATAAACCGCAATACGTACTCCTCACCAGAAATCCCTCCAATTGTCATTTCTGCCGCCTCCAGGTCTGTCGGCATAAATTCCACGATATTATTCTTTTTCTCATTCCTTCTAATAACATAACTCTCCGCACCAAACCCCCTGACTACTGAATTTATGCTTTCAGGGAATATAACTGTAGTCACATGGTCTCTTTTCACTTTCACGTAAATTTCCTTACCGTCATATAACAGATCGCTGGTGCTTGCTTTAGCGAACGTTAAAAATAGGGATGTAAAAATGATCAACAACATTAACTTTTTCATATTTGACCCCTTAAGATTTGTTTGATGGGTACTTCAGAGACAAAAGAAGTGTCTCACAATATTGATAATTTGTCAATATTTATTGTTGTATACGAAATAATTAATTATGATTTTTGTTTAACAAATTGATTAAAAGACAACGGGGATCACAGAGGGGAACTTCCCTAATAATAGGAGGGTCTTTTGTAAGCCTATAAAATAGGGACATTTTAAAATGCCGCTATTTTATAACTTCACTACTTTCTTATCAGCCCTGCTTTTATAGATGTTGCGGGTGTCGAAAATGAGGCGGGCGTTTTTGAAGATCAGGTCGTAATTAACAGCAGTATGATCAACAGCAACTACAATCATATCGTAGGATTTAATTTTTGCTGAAGTCAAGTCGATGGAACGTTGATCAAGCCCATCAATCTTAAGGAACGGGATGATAGGATCGTGATAATCCACCTTGGTTTCTTTTTTCAAGAGCTCGATAAGTCTTATCGAGGGAGATTTTCTTAAGTCTTTAACATCTTTCTTATAGGTCACACCCAAAACCAGAATCTTGGCGGATTTGAATGATTTGCCTAATAGTTTCTTGATCCGCGTGACGGCGTAGGCTGGCATGTGGTGATTGGTATCCGCGGCGAGCTTGATAAATTTGCAGCTAAAATCGTAATGCTTGGCTTTCCAATAAAGGTATAACGGATCTTCAGGGATGCAATGCCCTCCAACTCCAAGGCCGGGATAGAACGGCATAAAACCAAATGGCTTTGTTTTAGCCGCGTCAATGACTTCCCAGACATCGATCCCCAATGCATGGCACATCTGTGCGATCTCGTTGATCCAGCCGATATTGACAATGCGAAATGAATTCTCCAATAGCTTCGTCATCTCCGCGGCCCTGCAGGTTGTCACTTCGTGGACATTCTTGATGATCTGGCGGTATAGCAACCCTGTCAGCTCGGTGCATGCGGCAGTGTAGCCTCCTACTACCTTGGGGATCTTGGTGATCTCGAAATTTTTGTTGCCCGGATCAATACGCTCGGGAGAAAAAGCGAGAAAGAAATCCTTCCCTGCTTTAAGCCCGCTCTTTTCCAGCTGGGGCTTGATCAGTTCTTCAGTGGTTCCGGGATAGGTAGTGCTTTCAAGCACGACGAGCATGTCTTTGTGCAAATGCCTGGCAATGCTTTTGACGGCACTGACGATAAAGGAAATGTCCGGTGTGTATTTGCGTTTAAGCGGAGTTGGCACGCAGATGAGAACGATATCAGCTTGTGCTAACAAGCTAAAATCGGTGCTTGCATCAAGGAACTTCTTACTAACCAGACGGGCCATGAGAGCGCTAGGCACATCAGTAATGTAGCTTTTCATTCCCTTGATGCGCATGACCCTGTCGCGATCTGTGTCGATGCCCAGAACCTTGAATCCATTTTGGGCAAATGCGGTAGCAAGCGGCAAGCCGACATAACCCAATCCGATCACGGCGATGCGGGCTTTTTTGGATCTGATCTTATTCTTCAACCTTGCGTTCATAAGGGATTTATTGTATCAACCTTGAGGAGAAAAACAATGAAAAAAGGAAAGGGGCTTACACAACGGCAGCGCTGGTGAATTGTTTCATCATGTACTTATGGTCCATAAAGCACGCCGCAAAACGCATCAATACCTTTTCTTTGGCAGCGCGCTCTTCTTGCGAGGTCATAAGACCTTTAAAGAATGAGAGTTCAAATCCCATCCCTGAACGGATCTTCAAAATATTAGGACTAAACCCGCCGATAGGTGTATTGAGCAGCCATTGGAAACCTTTGGGAATAGGCATATTGATGGCATTGCCCTGCATGTTCAATTGTAAATATTTTGGATCGAAATCGATACCACCATTTTTATCTAAAGAAGATACCGCCGCAGCGTCTATTTTTTCTTGATGAAATCTTCTTAATGCTTGGGAAACTTGATCATTAAGTCTTTCAGGAGTCAATTCTGTTTTTGTCCCACTTAAGAATTTGAAATCTTCCATCAAATTACCTGGTGGAACACTGAAAAGACCCTTTAAATCTGAGGCTGGAGGCATTACTGCCATCAATTCTGAAGCACTTTGTTTAACATAAGCAAGCTTGCCATTTTTATCAGCTTCCAATTCCACAAAAACAAATTTAGCATCTCTCTTTTTCCCTAAATTGGCAATGACCACAGGATGCTCCGGACTGGCAAACAAGAATTGTTTACGCACAACATTCTTATCAGCATCACCCACATCGATGATTAAAAGGTTCCCCTTTTTGTCCACAAGGCGTATAAACGGCTCATTGGCTACCACATCATATACTTCCCACTGAGAAGTAACCATAATCTTTCCATCCTGGATCATATATTTTGGTACAGAATCGGCGTGGGCGAATAAATTCTTTTCCATTTGCGGAGTCCAAACTATATTTATCTCCTTTGTAACCAAACCTGACGAAGGAATTCTTTCTGGAGACATTACATGTATATCAAACATCTTCTTGCCATCTGTACCCATACGAGGAATTAGGTCACCATTTTGATCAGTTTTCGGCCCGAGCTTCTCACTATCCCAGTCAAATCCTCCAACATCATAAAAATCCTTAAAAGTCATCGTCCCATCATTTCCTCGTATAAACGCCACGCTTCCTAACTGTTCAGGATTACCTGCCAAATCATCATTATATAATTCTCGAGAACCATTCCATATACTAGACTGAAGTACCGCCCCTATTTTCTTAGAACCTTTAGGCATTGGTTGTCTTTCACCTGAAGCTTCATATGAAAATTCTCTCTTTTCAAAACCATTTCTCGATAATGCTGGAATCTTAATTGATAATGTCCGAAACATCGTGACCTTACCATTTTTCACTTCAGCTTCTAGGGTTAAATCATTACCAAATGGAACTTCGATGTAAAAATCAGTAAAAGGCTTTGGAACTATATTTCTGGCTATCTTGGATAATACGGCATTTCCAGAGCTTATTCCCCAAACTATCCCTTCCACCTCCCCATTCTTATTCTTCTTTTCGCTATAATTAACTATTTTCGCATGCGGCAATATCTGATAATCTACCGTTCTAAAGACAGCATCTTTATTACTTAATAATTCAGGTATCCCTTGCAAAGGTACCGGCGTGATAAATGGATTTAATAATGGATTAGGCGCTGGAGCTTCTTCAGGGTATTGATTTGATTCGCCAGTAGGCGCTAGTATTCCTGCGATAGATCGTGGAGATGCAGACGCGACTGATTCCGGAATCCCAACAGTTGTGATATCTTGCCTTCCCCCCTTCTCCACCTTATAAATCTTCCCATCTGAAGTTGTAACATAAAAAGTGGTCGTCTCTGAGTGAACCCCCTTACTATTTCCTCTTTCAAAAAATGTATAACCAAAACCAGTGAATACTTTATCTAAATTTCTAAGATCCCTTCTATTACCTTGATCATCGAAGATCGTGATCACTGATTCCCCCTTCTTTGGGAACAGTAAATCATGCACACCTGAAAGTGAATAGTTCGGTTCTTCTTGTGCTTGGGACGTTGAAGCTGCGGGAGCCTGTTTTGCTGCTGATGGAATTCTCTCATTTTCGGCACGCCCCTCTTCCATGCCGTCAAGAAAAGCGCTGAGCTTCTCGTCTTTTTCTATTGTTACTTTCCCTTCCAAATTTTCCACGTCTCTGATTGCTTTGATATTATCATTGATCATGCCGATAGCTTCTTGTAATTTATCCACGCCTGGAATTTTATTCTTTTTTAGCTCTTCTAACTGTTTTGACAGCGCTTCTAAATCTTTAGCAACAGCATCTAATGTTGCTATATGGCTATTTTCCGATTTGCCTATCGATGTCCCTGTAAACACTAACTCTCCCCCAACCTTACTTGCAATTGCCTTCAAGAGACCATAATCTTGCTCAGCTATGCTCATAATGAATAGATGCTTTTCCTTTAAAATATTTGTCATTGTATCAACGGCGGATAACGGCGCCGCTTTTAAAGGGACCGGTGCTGGCGTCGCTGCTGGAATTGACGCTGCTAGCGCTGATGCAGCCTGTATTGGTGCCGGTTTCATAGGAATCTCTGGTGCCGGGACAGGTGCCACAGGCACAGCAGACACTTCAATTGATGGTGCTGGCTTTGGCAGCTCTTTTGCTGGAGCGGGTGCATTAGCGGGAAGCAATGCCTTTATCGAAAAGAGCAGGCCTAAAAGACCTGTCACCACAGAAGCTAATAAAATAAGCGTGGACTTAGTTCTATTTCTTGAAACCGCTTGAGGGCCGGGATTGCCACGTAATCGATCTTCAAGTTTTTGCAGATCCCGCTTTGCGGCATCGATCTCCCTTTGTCCTTCCTTTTGAATTGTTTTTGCGTCTTGCCACGGTTTTAATCTTTCAAGGTTCACTGCAAGGTCCAATTCAGCATTTCTCACCCGGCCCTGCGCCTGGCCAATTTGGCGTTCTAATTCTTTCATTTCTCGCGCCTTGTTTTCATTAGGCTTAATCTCCGCCGCCTCTGGAACACTCACAGGAGCAACCACTGCCACTATTTCATTAAGCCCTGCAATTTCATCCTCTATGGCCTGTACTTCTGCATTTAAATCCGATATTCTTTCCCTAATTGGCCTTTTGGCTCTTTCTCTTTTTGCTTTTCTTAATTCCACTTCTGCTTTTTCGATTTGTAGTTTTGCGATCAATAGCCTGATCGGTAATTGCTGCTCGGGAGTTTTTCCATCTAATTCTTTACGGGCCTGCAGGATTAGTTGCTTTATTTCTGAAAGATTTCTTGCTTTTGAAGGCTTCTCTTCGCCGTTAGTAAGTAAAAGCGGTTCTAACAAGCCCTTTTGGGAAGCCATCAAATTTTGCATTCTTACTAAAGTTTCTCTTAGATCACGAAAGAAAGAATCGATGGTGTTATACTGAAATCTCGCATCTTCAATACTTAACCCTTGACTTGCTCTAACCTGCGCGTCCCTAATTTCCCTATTAGCCTCAGATAATCTTACTTGCGCTAATTGAATGTCCCCCTCAAGTTGCACTTGTTCAGGGGATTGCTCAACCTTTCGAGGCACCATCACAACAGGGGGCCTCTTTCCTGTCGACACGTTAACACGCTGATTTGCTCTTAAAACTTGCAGCCTAGAAATCTGTATTAGAATTTTCTTTCGATCATCAAAATTTCTTATTTTCTTCAAATCTTTCATTAACTGTTTAATTTGTGAATCAAGATCTAAACGATCATTAACAAGCGCGTGAGCTTCTTGCGGCAGCAGTTCCCAGCCGTTCTCCAAAACCTGAAGAACAGATTCTGAAGGATGAAAAACTGGTACAACCGCGCCATTTCCATTATTAAAAACAACTACGGGCAGAGAATCAGCGATAAATGGACCTAGATGGAATAATAGTGTCCGCGCATCTTGAACTGGATTTAAGAAATCAATCCCTGCCACTGCATCAGATACTCCTTCTTGAACAACTGCGGATTCCTGTTGAATTGGATTCAACGCAAGAACTCTTGGTTGGGCTGTAGGAAAGAAACCTTGTAAAGATCTTTGCCATCTCTGCCAAGCCATAAAATCAGGTACTTGTGAAGATTGAAGAGCCGGCACAGCCAGATCTTGTGTTGTTGGTGTGGAGGCTGCTACTGGTTTGCGGGCTGCTATGCCTAAGAACCTAAAAAATCTCATTATAAAAGGCAGGCGATCTGATAAACGCCCGATAAACCTCGTGAATGAATTCCCTGCCGGGGCTACAATCTCCTCCGGAGAGGCAACAACTTCCTCACTAACAATCGGCTCGACAGCCCGTTCCAGTTCATCTGTCGCCACGGTCAATGTTGATCCTGATTCAGATAAAGCAGGCGCTGCCGTATCAACATCAGTTGTTACTTCATGCTCTACTGGACTACGGTCCATTAAAAGAAGAGGTGCTACTGGATTGTTCAAAACTGGAAGAGATGGTAAGTTAGACAAAAACGGCCCAAGCTGAAACTGTGCCGCTCGTGCTCGAGGTGTTTGTGCTTCCAGGGGCCTATGAAAATCAAGCCCGACCACCGCACTAGCCACTACTTCTGAAACATTTGAGGATGCTTCTGCAGCCGGTTCTTGCACGACTGGAATAATCTGAGGCAATAAACCTAGATTAGAAAATCTTAGAAGATTTGCAATAAAATTTGTTCTTATGAGTTCTAGCCTGGCAAGAAGTTGCTGCTTCTTTAATTGATTTTCTGCGTCAGCGATTTCCAATTTAAAATTCTCTAAAAGAGCCTCTATCCTGTTCCTTTCTCTAATAAGTGATGCTCTTATTTCAGCAAGCTGACCTTTGCGCTGATCAAAATTCCCCAATACTGAACCGATCTGACTTTCTAATACATCAATTTCTTGGGAAGAGATATCCAAACCACTTTGATAATGAGCAAGGGCTGATCTAACTTCATCTGCTCTTTCGCCTTTTATTCCTGCCAGAAAATCAAACCAGGCTTTCAAGTCTTCTTGTGTATTGGATATATCATTCCTAAAAATGCTGACTTCGGATAATAATTTGCCCTGATACCCTTCTTCCAACGACTGGATATCATCTCCCTCATTGACAAGAAGCATCACCGGCCTGATAAATTCACCCCTTAAGTCTACAAGGTTAGAACTGGGCCAAAGACCGATCTTGCTTTCCATTCCAGCTACTTTATCCAAATAACCTTTCAAATTCTGTTCATACTGAACTAATCTGCCCCTGATCTCACCTGGCTGCTCTGTTGACAGCCTTTCCTGTACATACTGTAATACTAATGAGATCTCACTCCGATAAGCTTTGAATTCAGATAACAAGGCCTCTCGTTGCTCGTGTATTTGTTCGTTTCTTCCATTTAAATAAGTCTGGATCTGATTAACATCTGTGCCAAAACCAAGCAATTTCTTATTGATCACATTTTCGTTATCGGCTGTAACGCCCTCTGTCGCCAACTGAATAGCTATTTCACGGGCTTCCACTTCCATTTCAGAGTGCAAGGTAGACAAGAAAGTAGAAATTTCTTCTCTCTCCATCAAATTACCCACTAATTCTTGAGACCAACGGAGTTTTGATTCAACCGATCTATTAGCCAATCCCCATCTTGCGATCCATCTTGCCAAGATGGAAGCGCCATCTCCTTCAACATTATTGATATAGGTAATGATCTTTTGCCGGTCGTTTGAGTTCAAAAGTTCTACAATTTCTTTTTCTCTCATTTCAAAACTGGTCACTCTTGAAGCTGCTACTTGAGGATTATTCAAATCTAAGGTGGTCATGGCGTTATCCAAGGGGGCCATCATTGCCGCTTCAGGAAATCCTTTAGCCTCTTGCATTACTGCCCCTGGCTTACCAATCCCTTTTTCTTCCAAATTATTAACAATACCCCCAGAGAAATATTTCCTGGGAATAATCTCTCCGCTGACAGGGTCTGATTCTTCCTTGATATAATTGTATACACCCTTTTTGTAGGCTTGAAGGTAACGCTTATAGATCTGTTCATTTTCTTGCGGATTCTGAAGCTCAACACCCTTGTCCTCATTCTTATTCACATAGATCCTGCTTAACAAATGCATTCTAAGACGCTGTTTAAACCAGGAGGCTAAAACCATGGAATTATACATCTGTCGCAGCTGGGCAAAATTCTTCCCCTCATTCACTTCCTTTTCAATGGCCGGGATAATGATCTCACGCATCACTTCAGAAGAAGTCTTATGAACACTATTGGACGCATTGCTCAGGTTCCCTAATCCCATCTTGGGAGCATTGCCATGCTTGTCCAAAGACAAATAATCCTCTTCCATCATCACCTTCAAATGGCTATCGGTGATCATCGCCACATTGCCCTTTTCAAAGATGGTGGCACTCTGCGGTATGATCCAAACTTTATTGAACGTGCTCACAGGAATATCCACCCCTCCGGTTTCCATGCGCACGCGCTCGTACACCTTATCCCAGAATTTTTTCCCCAAACCATTCTCAGGGTAAACCAAAGACGCTGCTAATTGCTTAAGGATATAATCCTGGGCCAGCATGTCCCGCCCCATTTCTGTACTGCCAAAATTATGGGATATGATGCGGCTATGCTCATAGGGTGAGAGGTTGACCCACATGTCTTTTTCAGGGGTGGTCAATGAAGCTAAGAAGTACTTGATCAACTTATGGTATTCAATCTTTTTCTCAACGGGGTCTAAGGGGACCTGACCGGGATCAATCAGGAATTCAAAAAGGAGCGGATTTTGAGGATCTACCTTGAGGCCCTTGATGACTGCCGGCATGAACTGGCTGGTCATCTTGACCATGGTACCAGGCAAAGGCAGGTCAAATCCCTGGGCAAATGCCCTTTGCCCGGGGACAAGGCTCGTACTGACAAAAGCGGTAATGATCACCGCCATTACAGCACGAAAACAACCAATGAACTTCTTTTGTTTACTCGCTATAAACATATCCACTCCCTCGTACTGCCCAAAATCAGGAGAATATATATTCTTAGATTAAGTATGGCATATAAATGTAGATTTTGCCAATCGACCTGGGAAAGCCAATAGGACAGCTGAAATGCCGTTTTACGGGGATTTTTCTACTTTTAGCTTACTGCAGGGATATTAAAACTATATTAAGGATATATGAATTCTATAGGGGTTTTGACATCCGGATGAAGGCTTTTGTGCACAGGGCAGCTATGGGCCGCGGCTTCCAACATGGAACGCTTGTCCAGAGGTATACCAGGAACCATACGCAGGATAACACTGATGCTCCCAATACGGCGTTCAGGTGTTGTGATCATTTCCTTACTGACCTCAACAATGGTTCCCTTTAGTTCAATATTATGCTTAACAGCGGCAATGCCCATGATGGTGAGCATGCAGGAACCCAGGGCCGCGGCCACCAGATCGGTCGGTGAAAAAGATTCCCCCTTGCCCATATTATCCTTGGGCGCATCTGTTCGAATGACGGTCCCTGATGGTTCATGGGTCAACGCGCAACGCAGCTGGCCTTCATATACAATGTTCATTTTAACCATGTAATCCTCCTCCAATTATTGTATTGGTTCTGTAATGATCCCTTTTTTAATATACACCGGCCTTACAAAACTCCTGAGCTTAGGCAAATGTAAGGCATAGATACCTGCTGCCATGATACAAAGAAATCCTCCGCCTAACAAGGTGTTATTAGCGCCTATCCTTGAAGCCAAAAATCCTGAAAATAAACTACCGAAAGGTGAGAGACCCATAAAGGCCATGGTATAAAAACTCATCACACGACCCCTTTTATCTTCTTCGACGATGGTCTGCAGGATGATATTACTCGAAGCCATTTGCACCATCATGCCGAATCCAGAGAACAAAAGGACCGGCATGGCAAGCATCAACATAGACGTACGGGAAAATACAATGACCCCTGCCCCAAAGATCGCGGCAGTCCACGCAATGACACGACTTAGACCCAAAGCATTTTTGCGCCCGGCTAAATAGATCGCCCCTGTCAAGGCACCTAGACCAGAGGCTGCCATCAATAACCCTAAACTCTTGGAACCACCGTGAAAAATATCCCTTGCAAAAACCGGCATCAGGGCTTGAACACCGCCGGCCACCATGCTGATCACCGCTAACAGGATGAGAATAGTACGGATCGGCATAAAATTAAAAGCGTAAAAAAATCCTTCCCTTAGCTGAAGTACCACCGATTCCTTTTGATGGCTTGAACGCTCCCAGCGGGGCAATTTCATCATTACTAAGGAGAACAGAACAGCAATATAACTTAACGCGTTGAACAGAAAGCACGTTCCTTCTCCAAAAAGGGCGATCAAAATACCCCCGATCGACGGGCCAATCAGACGGGCGGCGTTGACCATGGAAGAATTAAGCGCGATGGCATTGCTCAGGTCTTCCCTGTCATTGATCATATCGACGGTAAAGGACTGGCGTACCGGAATATCAAAGGCATTCACAGCACCTAAAAAGAAACTTAAAAGAATGATATGCCAGACCGCTATGGTGTGTGTCACATAAAGTACATAGAGCACGATCGCCTGCAGCATCGCAAGGGATTGGGTGATCAACAACAGACGATGCCGGTTATGGCGGTCAGCGATCACCCCGGCCAAAGGGGCCAGAAGAAAGGTCGATATCTGGCTGGAAAATCCGACCAACCCTAATAAAAAAGCGGAATTGGTCATGCTGTAGACCAGCCAGCTGACCGCGATTAACTGCATCCATGTCCCGATGAGCGAAATGCTTTGTCCGCCAAAGAAAAGCCGGTAATTTTTGTGGCGCAAAGCGCGAAAAACTGTTTTAATGTTCATAATTAAAACACCATATCACATTAACCGATTATGCCAAGTAAAATTTCAAATCCTGATTTCAGAGAAGCTCTAAAAAGCCCGGATATCCGTCTTTGGATCTCTTCCGTCGGATTTTTCACCTTAGGCAGCAGGGCTTTGGCTGTTGTCATCGGTTTTCAAATCTATAAGATCACCCACAGCGCCCTTTGCTTAGGCTGGCTTGGGCTTATTGAAGCTGTTCCTGCCCTTGCCCTGGTTTCGATAGGCGGTTATGTGGCTGATCATTTTAGCCGGCGCAAGGTGTTGTTGATCACCCGGGCCTCATCATGCGTCTGCGCAGCAGCCTTGGCCGCTTTATCCATGCAAAGTTATACCCACTCTCTGCTCGGCCTTTACTCAGTGGTCTTTGCCGCCGGTATCGCCCGTGGATTTGCAGACCCTGCTAATACTGCGTTTGAAGCCCAGGTGGTCCCCAAAACAATAACCATCAATGCTGCGTCGTGGATCAGCAGTGCCTGGGTTGGATGTTCGGTCATTGGACCGGCGGTCATTGGCTTTGCCTACGCCGCCTGGGGTGCCATTGGCAGTTATCTATTGATCACCGGATTCTTTATTGTTTCTTGGGCTTCTACCCTGGCCATCGGTCCCAAGCCGCAGGTCATGCCTCAGCAAAAAGAACCCTTATTGAAAAGCATCTCCATGGGCTGGCGCTTTGTCTTGAGCCATCAGCCTCTTTGGGGGGCCATGCTCTTGGATTTGATCGCCGTGCTTTTTGGAGGTGTGATCGCCCTATTACCTATTTATGCCACTGATATCCTGCACGTCGGGGCCCAGGGTTTGGGCTTGCTTAACGCGGCTACTTCCTTCGGGGCTTTGAGCGTCATGCTTTATGCCACCAAGCATCCCCCCATTGCCAAGGCCGGACGCAACCTGCTTTTTACCGTTGCTGGTTTTGGAATAAGTGTTTTGATATTCGGATTTTCCAAAAATTTCTTACTGTCCTTGGCCGCACTGGCATTAAGCGGCGTATTCGACGGGATCAGCATGGTCATCCGCCGCTCCATGGTGCGGCTTTTATCCCCGGATGATATGCGCGGACGGATCTCGGCGGTAAGCTGGATGTTTATCTGTTCTTCTAATGAATTAGGTGCTTTTGAAAGCGGGATGGTGGCGGCATGGATCGGGGCCATTCCCTGTGTCGCCGTTGGTGGAGCTATTACCCTGGCCGTGGTGGGTTTGACCGCATGCTTGGCGCCTCAACTCAGAGGGCTACGTTTCGATCCTCAAACAATGGAACGCGTTCACTGACCATAATTCTCACCCACAAAAGAACCTTGCTGGGCAAAAGGGGCAACTGAATTTTCTCTGGTGGCATTATCATAACTGTCACCGGAGAACGCGGAATCCTGGGATTGGATCGTGTTGGAGCCTACAAATCCACCGTCCGTCTTTTGCTGAACTTCGCCATTTGAGGCAAACGTATCTCCAACGAAAGAACCATCTGTCTTTTGCGCAACCTCATCAGCAAAAACTTTACAACCCAGCACAAAACTACACACTGCCAGTATAAGACATAAATATTTCTTCATATTTTTATCCCTCAACAAACAGTCTGTCTTAACCTTTGATCTTTGCCAAAAATCCCGCAAGATCACGGCCTAAGGTTTCGATACTTGCCTGCTGCTTGGCATCTTTTAGTTTTCCCTCTGCATCAAAAGCTTCATGAGCTTTAGGAACAGCGACTTGGGTGGGAAGCACGATCACATTTAAATTTGAAAGGAGCGAACGAACGGTCACCAGTCCGCGTAAGCCCCCGAGTGCACCGGGAGAGGCGCTCATCAAGGTCACAACCTTTCCAGAGAAGCAAGCTAACGGAGCCTCACCTGGCAAAGGGCGCGAAGCCCAATCAATGGCATTCTTGAGAACGCCACTGATACTGCTGTTATATTCCGGCGCTGAGATCAAAAACCCGTCATGCGCTATAAGTATGGACTTGAATTTCTTCGCGCTCTCCGGGATACCCTGTTCGGTTTCCAGATCACCGTCGTAAAAGGGCATCGGAAAATCTTTTAAATCCAAAAAGGTCACTTCAACTCCTGCGGCCTTGGCTGCATCGGCGGCAATCTTGACAAGTTTCTTATTAAACGAATCTTTACGGGTACTGCCGGCAAACGCCAGGATCTTAGGTGTATAAGCCATGCTCTCTCCTTATATTAACCAAAAGTAAACGCGTAGACTGATGTTCCTGCGTTCGGGAATTCCAGACGCAGGGTATGAGTTTCAACCTTGCCTTTAAGATCAATCACATCATAAAGACGTTCATTATCCAAGATTATATCATCCATGGGATTTCCATCCATGAACACCTTGATCTTATCCCCCGCATGTGCAGGACCTAACACCAAAAAAACCTTATCAGCATGAAAATTAAATTCCAATGCGGCATTGGAACCTGATTTGGCGAACTGCGATTGCACGTTCCATGTGCCTTGATAGGCAAAATGATCCAACGCTAATTCCTTGGGTAAAGTAAACACCTGATCAACGCTCAGGATCTTTTCCGGCGACGAAAAGCGCTCCATCCGGTGTGTGCCCAGATACGTTTCAGGACTGCGGTCATGATGCGGGGTTTGATCTTTCACAACACTTAAGTTCCCCTCGACCACACGCCCATTTTCCTTCAATAGCGCGCGTATCGCTTCTTCCATATGATCATAGCCGCCCTCGCCAAAATGGCTGCGCCTGATATGACCGTGTGTATCGATCAGATATTCCGCGGGCCAATAATGATTTTGGTAACTTTGCCAAGTCTTATAATCATTATCCTGGGCCACCGGATAGGTGATACCGAATTGCTTGGTGGCATTCTGAACATTTTGCGTCTCGCGCTCAAAAGCGAATTCCGGCGTGTGGACACCCACGATCACCAGGCCATCATTTTTATATCGTTCATACCAGGCAGTCAAATGCGGCAAGGTACGAACGCAATTGATACAGCTGTACGTCCAGAAATCAACCAACACGACCTTACCTTGCAGATCCTTTAGCGTTAATGGTGATGGCACATTCAGCCATTGAGCAATACCCGTGAATTCTGGCGCCGCACCTCCATCAGATAATAAATTCTTAGAATCATCTGTAATTGTTTGCGCCCTGCGACCGGCCAAATTGTCTAATTCCTTCTGCAGCTTGCTATTATTCTCGAACTGTCCTAAGAATCGACTATAGCCGGGAAATAAATTTAAAACACGGGCTTGAAGTACTTGGGCATAATTTGTATAAATCAAGACTGCAGTGACGATCATGATCAAGCCAAACCCTTGCTGGATAAGGCCGGTGTACTTATTGACCGTACGCATTTTCTTAAAAAGACCGGCGCTAAATGAAGAAAATATATAAAGAGGTATCCCTAAACCTAAAACATACGCCAAGGTTATGACCACCACCTTGATGTTAACAGATTGTGTCGCTGATAAGGTTGCGATCGTCGCGAGTATCGGCCCCGCGCAAGGCGCCCAGACCAAGCCCAGCGAAAATCCTGTGACCAATCCTGCCCCAAAACCTGTCCCTTCCTTCTTAAACTTCGACTGCAATGGACCCAAGAGATCATTAATAAGGACTTCAAACTTGGCGCCCAAGGCTGGAATCAGCATCGACAAGCCCAGCAAAGCAATAATCAGAGTTGCTAGTAATCGTAAGGCGTTAGGATTGATAGGAAATATTTTGACGATGTAGGAAATGCCAAGAGTGAAAATCATGAAGCTGGCCATGACACCCAAGGTAATGCCAAGTGATTTTCTTTTTCCACCGCCGGATGACGCGGAAAAGACAATGGGCAACAGCGGCCAAATGCAAGGGGCCAGGATCGTAATGAACCCTGCTAAGAATGAAAAAATAAGAAGTGTCGCCATTTATCCTCCTGTAGCAAAGCCAGGGTATAGGGTCATTCCACCGTCAGCAAAAATAGTTGTTCCAGTGACGTAATCTGAATAATCAGAGGCCAGCCAGACAGCCACACGGGCAATGTCTTCCGGTTCACCAATACGTTGATAAGGGATCAAGGTCAGAAGGCTTTTGAGAGCCTCTGGAGTGGCCCAGGCATCATGATTAATGGGCGTCTTGATAGCACCCGGCCCGATGCTGTTGACGCGGATACGATAAGGAGCTACTTCCTGGGCAATGCTTTTCATTAAAAGCATCACACCTCCTTTGGAGGAAGCATAATTCACATGACCACCCCAAGGAATAACCTCATGAACAGAACTCATGCAAATGATCTTACCGGCAGCACAGGACACCTTGGGATTTACCCCTCGCTTCTTAAACTCTTTGACCGCTTCACGGGCGCAAAGGAATTGCCCTGTAAGATTGACATCAATCACCGCCTGCCATTGGGCCAGGGTCATCTGATCAATAGGTGCATCTCTCTGAATACCCGCATTATTAACCAAGATATCGATGGTGCCGAATTTCTTGATCATGGCCTCATACATGGCCTTGACTTGATCTTCTTTTGACACATCCGCCTGAAACCCAATGGCCTGACTGCCATAACTTTTGATTTCCTTGATCATTTGATCAACGGTGCCGTCATTATCAACAACATAATTAATGACCACTGAGGCGCCTGCCTTGCCTAAGGCCAACGCAACAGCCTTGCCGATGCCAGAGCTGGCACCGGTAACCAGCGCCTTTTGCCCTTTAAGGATCTTATTGTGTTCTAAATCAGGCATGCATGGTTTGGGATAATCTTTCTTGCGGTAAATATTACGCACCATATGATCCTCCTAAAATAAATTAATCAAAAACCTACGCGAATAGAAAAATCCTCACCTTCCCAATGGTCCGTATCCGGCCAATAAAAAGTGAATTTAATTTCTTTTCCCTCAGGAATTTTCTGAGTGGGTAAGTCAGAAACGTAAATGCCAACACCCGTATCCTTGCTCTTAAATTCCTGTGTTGTCTTCCAATCATCATAGCTCCAACGGACTGTTGCAGGGGCCATTGTCTCAATACGCAATATTTTTCCACAAGGCATGGTTGTGCGTTTATACGTAAATCTCCACAATGTATAGGGAGAGACTGTTTTTTCGACTAAATAACGCTGCACTGTTTGCGGCGGCATATCAAAGACACGCCCATCACGCAAAGAACGCAATAATTTAACATACTCCGCGTGCGCCCACACCAAAGGCATGGCTGAGCCGGAAGGGCGGCCAAAATAAAGCTCACGTTCAGGGATATCCGCCGCATCCCAGGTTTGTTCCGGAATAAGTCCTCCGTCATTGGCAAAATCCTCCAAAGCTTTTAAAAGCTTATTCGCTTCGTCCTTCTTACCGCCCGCCAATTCATAATGCGCGCGTTCACCTGTTAGCAACGGCCATGCCCGGCCAATCCCTGTCCCGTCAAAGGGACTTCCATCTTCATGTTCTCCGTAACCATCCCCGTTATAACGATGCCAGATGGGACCTTGAGGCATATCCGTCTTTAGTAATGCATCGATGACCTTGATCGTATCAAGGATCCTTGGATCATCCGCCGCGCGAAGGCCAAAACGCACCAGGGCCAGAGAATCAGGACTGACCAAATGCTCCGCTAACTGCACCGACTTGTCACAAGTCACATTCTTAACCACTATTTTCTCTTGAGCACCTATCTCTGCCACAGCATTCATGGTGGCAATGCGAAGATAATAACCTTTAACATTGTACTGCCGGCACCAATCGGTACCAGACACATACATCCAGCGGTCGATGGCAGAGTTCCAATCATCAGCAACCTCTCGAAAATAAACAGCTAATGATGGTTCATTGTTCAGATCAGCCATTTCAGCGGCCACGAGCAACGCGGCAATCTCAGCACCAATTGTAAAGGGGGTATACCCACTCACTTCTTCCCAGCGGTCCTGCGGACTTATCGGGCCGTTACGCAGCAAATAGATCGCAGCCTTACGGACCATCGGCCAAAACCGCAGCCTGTCTTCCTTGGTCAAAGCTTTTTCACGCCATGCCAAATCTATCAAAAGTATCGGCAAAGCCGTTTCATCCATCTGAACGCCGCCCCAGTACGGAGAGCCGTTCAACCACATGTTCTGCGCCCAATGCCCATCTTTCTCTTGAGTAGCTTGAAGAAAACTGAGCACCCGACGGGCATTTTCATGGGCACCGGCAGCCAGAAGTCCGCCGGCTGTTTCAACCAGATCACGCGGCCAGACAAGATGATACCCGCCTAAATCTTCATCCCCTTTGTTAAAGCCCCAGGGTACTGCAAGGCTTGCGATCATCCCACCTGGAAAATTAGTGGACTCATGAGAACGCATCACAATGGTGCTGGTACGATAAACATTTTTCTTATCACTAAGACGTGGCTTGTCTAATTTAAGAAGAGAATCCTGCCAATCCATCCACTGACGGGTGTATTCCTCGCGGGCGTTCTCATAACCTTCTTGTAATGAGGTGCGGGCCCGATTGGCTGCATCCGCGGCATTGCGTCCAAATCCTATGGCTATAACAAATTCTCCCTGAGCTTTCTGAAGATCAATTTCAGCAGTGAGGGAAACATTACCATTCTCTGCCCTGGTATATTCCCATGTCATTTTCTTATGCATCATCAAATCCTGCCAGCCATCGGAGAATCCGACAAAACCCACTGAACCTTTAAGCCAGTCAACGGAGCAAGCCAAGGCCAGCGCGTTACCGTCCCTCTGGGCGAATAACATGGGAACACCTTTGTAATCCTCGACCCACGCAGTGTTACCAAATCCGCAGTTACCCAAATGAGCCCCCAACAACACATGTAAACGGTAAGCCCCCGAAGACGCCTTCAACGCTTTAAAACGGGTCTTTTGCAATAAAACAGGCCTTTGGGGGTCGGTGATAATTTCCTTTTCAATCTGGTAAAGGCCTTGAGAACAGGTATTGACGATCTTGTACACAGGAACCCCTTCGACCGGGCAACTCGTCACGCTTTGCGTATTTCTTTTCTCTTCTGAAAAGAAATTCTCCCCATCCGTGACAATAAATCCCATGTCCCGGCTGCACGCCTGATCAACACCGGGATAATAAAGTTCATTCAAAATCCCGTGGCTGAAAGTAAACCACAGAGGGCTTTGATAACTGTGTGCTGTGCCAACGCCTGTCTTGGCACTTGATGTCAACCGTGGAGGGATCCCGGGCCAGCCCGGTGCGTAATTGGGAGTATTCATATTTTTTCTTTCAAATGGTCCGCTACCCTTAGCGCGTTGGCCATGATGGTCAAGCCCGGGTTAACGGCGGAACTGGAGACGAAAAAACTTCCGTCGATGACATATAAATTATCGAGATCGTGGGCCTTGCAATGGATATCCAGCGCTGAGGTTTTAGGGTCAGTCCCAAAACGCACCGTCCCCACCTGATGCGCGGTGCCGGCGATAGGTATCTTCTTGTCCAAATATACTGAGAAGTTCAGCAATGGTTCACGCGAACCCACCTGCTTTAATAGACTTTTTAATTTTACCATCAGCCGCCTATGACCCTCAAGATTATTAGGCGTATAATGAAGCATCATGCCCCCCTGTTTATCTATCAGCAGGCGATTGTTGGGATCAGGAAGATCCTCGGACGTAAGCCAGAAGTCAACAGAATGCCGGGCCATCGCATCGAGGATGAACTTAGGTACAAATTTAGGCGCGTCCCCTTTAAGCATCTCCCCGTCAGATTTTCCCAGCATCTGTATATGCCCCATGGGATAATCCCACTCAGGATTGGCAAAATAAAAATCATTTAACGCCATGGTCTTTTGAAATACTGTCGGGTTAGCCGCTTTGGAAAGAGCCATCAACGCGGAATTATTATGGCACATATAATGCCGCCCCACCACGTCTGAACTATTGGCCAGGCCATTGGGATGTTGATCATTGGCGGAACGCAAAAGCAATGCCGCTGAATTAATCGCCCCACAGGAGACTACTACTGTATCAGCACTATATTGTTCTAATTGACCGCCGCGCTCAACATGCACCGCCTTAACCATCCGCCCGGAAACATCTGTTTCGAGGCGTGTGACAAAACTTTCCGTCAGCAGGGTAATATTAGGATATTCCAGCGCCGGGCGGACACAGATTGTTTCTGCGTCAGATTTAGCATGGACCAGGCAAGGAAAACCATCACAGGTCGAACAACGCAGGCATTTGCTAAATGGGCGATTTTTTTCAAGCAGACGAACCCCGACGGGTAAATGAAACGGACGGTGGCCCAAGACCTCAAGATTATCTGAAAGCTGCTGGATGCGAGGTTCATGGCTGACCGGAGGGAATAAATAATCAGCACTGGCCAGCCCTTCGGTGGGATCAACGCCATGCACCCCATGAACTTGATAAAGATGTTCCGCCCTGGTGTAATAAGGCTCCATGAGCTCATAGTCAATCGGCCATGACGGCGAGATGCCTCCATGATGCGTTATAAGTCCAAAATCCTGCGGGCGCATGCGTAACAGCGCCGCTCCATACATCTTGGTGTTACCGCCGACATAATAATGAATGCCTGGTTGAAAAGGATGGCCGTCCTTATCCCTCCAGGTTTCGTTAGCCGTATATTTTCCATTGGTAAAAACCGCTCGGGAATTCCAGTTGTCTTTTTCTTGAGGAAGGAAGGAACCTCGTTCCAGAATCAGGATACGTTTGCCTGTGGGAGCCAAGGCATGGGCCAGGGT
>Ga0206826_1008_pt1 | contig 41887 bp, 41 predicted proteins | sample Alteio_BWOrgCont_80_FD_152636 | JGI IMG/M metagenome (GOLD analysis project Ga0206826, IMG submission 152636) | Enriched cells from forest soil in Barre Woods Harvard Forest LTER site, Petersham, Massachusetts, United States -... | ecosystem: Environmental > Terrestrial > Soil > Temperate forest >... | reverse complement strand
GGATACCCTTCGCGAGGAGCTAGCCTTGGGAGGCGTCCGGTCCAGCTTCTACGATGTCGAGCGCGTAGCGGTGTTGCAGCTTCATGCTGGCAGCGGAGAGGATGGTGCGCAAGGAGCGTGCTGTACGGCCCTGTTTGCCGATGACCTTGCCGATGTCCGATGGCGCGACACGGAGGCGAAGGATGGTGGACTCGGCTTCTTTAATGGCTTCGACATGAACTGCACCAGGTGTATCAACCAGCGCCTGGGCAATTTCAGTCATCAGGATTTTCATATCAGGCGCAGCCACAGGGCTGCCCGTCTGATCCAGTGTTTCTGTCACGCTCTACACACCTCGGGAGAAGATCGTAGTCCTACGCCTGATGGGCTCGCCTTCTTCTCTAAAAGGAAGGGGTCTAGCGTCATCAGAAATGCATGTTCGAGTGCCGCAGCAGGATTATCAGATCATCCAAAAACTGACGTAGCCCGACGCATTCGCTTTTGCGTTCTTTTGAACTGTTGACGAGAGTGTACTTGAGGCTGGTTACGATAACCGAGAAACTTTAGGCATAAAGTTGAGTCTCCCTAAAGTCACCCCTGCAACGGTTACTTTAGACGGTAGCGGCGGGCTCAGTCTGGGCTGGAGCAACCGGCTCAGCAATGGCTGCTGGAGTGATCGGCTCAGCCGAAGCGGCTGGAGTGGCCACGTGTTTCGCCACCAGCTTGCCGACGGTCTCAGACATCTGAGCGCCTTTGCCGGTCCAGTAATCAATGCGGTCGCGCTTCAGGGTCACGGAGGCAGGGTTGGTGCGGGGGTTGTAGGTGCCGACCACTTCGACGGAACGACCGTTGCGTGCGCGGTCCTTCTCAATAACGACGACACGATAGTGGGGCTGCTTGCGGGCGCCAACGCGCGCCAGGCGAATCATTAACACAGGGGTATTCCTCTCAAAACTGCTTGGATTTTTGTTCGTAAGGGACGATGCGGGGCGGTGAGGAACTACATGGCACAGCCGCAGACCTAAGACCTACCGAACAATTAAGTATCGCGGATTTTCAGGGGTTTTGCAATGGGCGAGGGTTAGTGCTTCATGCGGGCATAGAGATGTTGCAGAGTGCGGATACCGGCTTCCGTCATGGCGGGATCGGGGGTTTCGCTGTCGTCGTTCCAGCCGGTGTCGTCACCCTGGGGGTTGGTCTGAATGACGATGCCGTCGCGGCGGGCGAGCATGGTCAGGTCGCGGTACTGTAAGCCGTAGTGCGCGTCTTGCTGCGGGACGAGCCAGCCGATCTGTCCGCGAATGGGAACAATGGATTCGTCTTTCCAGAACTGTCGCGACGCATAGCCGAGGCAGCAGACAATGACGCGCTGCGGGAGTGCAGCGAAGTCTGCCGGTGAGTGGAACTCGCGGGTTTCGAGGACACCACCGGCAGTGAGGAAGTCGTTGACGAGCAGGCGAGAGTAGGCTGCGATGTTGAATGTCAGCGACTGAGTGACGGAGGTCTGTGTGGAATGGAATGGCGAGTCGCTGGCAGGAATTTCATGCCAGCGCGGACCAATGTCGACACTGTGGTGGAAAGCTGGGAACTCGTGGTGTTCGGGCGCGGGCGGCGGAGGTGGATCGTTGGGGTCGCGATCCGCGGAGAGACCAAAGAACGGAAGAAACTCGACGGGATTGCCGGGTGAGGCGAGATAGCCCTGGTAGGTAGCGAAGGAGCGGCGCGCCATACGTTCCCACAAAGCAGGGAAGGAAGGAGCGTACCCGCCTTCGAGGGCTACTCGCGAGCTGGGTGTCCAGCCACCCGTGGCGCGTGAGGAGCGGACGAAGGGTGGGCGCTCTTTGGCGTACAGGGTGACGCGCAGACCGGCGCGCTGCGCGGCGATGGCGGTAGTAAGGCCGATCGCTCCGCAGCCGATGATGGCGATCTCCTGCGCGCCTTCGAGTGCGGGGATAGCCTGCTCAAGCGCGACCTCAGCCGATCCCCAGGAGAGCGACCAGCCGCTGCCTCCGTGGCCGTAGTTGTGGACGATGATTTTGTCGCCGAGCTTTTCGGTTTCAATACGCGGGCCTGCGGCGCGGAAGGGGCGCGTGCAGACGGTAATGCGGAAGAGATTGTTGAGGTCCGCATGGATGGGCGGGAATGGGCCGAGGGCATCGTACCAAGGGAGCGTGGAAGCGGTCGCGGGCGTGGCGGTGCGCGTCTGCTTGCAACCGGCGAGCGAGAGAGCGGCGAAGGCGCTGGAGGTTTGGAGAAAATTGCGGCGGTTCATGGGGGTACGGTCGCGAGACGCGAGAGCTAATCGCAATGTATCTGAAGTGCAGCGCGAAGTGCGTGGAGATTCTGTGAAGGGAATCAGGCTTTTGACGGGAAGAGGAATTCGAGCACTTGGTCGAAGCGGTCAGCCCAAGCGGATTCGCTGTGCAAGCCGCCGTTGACGCGCAGGTAACGCAGGTCGGGCGCGGGGCCGACCTCTCGCCAGCCCTGTGCGATGAGGCGGCTGTGCAGCAGGTCGGCGTCACGGAGATGGCGCAGGCCTTCGGCGGTGCCCATATCCATCCAGATACGCGGATGAGGGCGGAGTTTGGCTTCGCCGACAAGGCGGAGGATGCTGCGGCGGTCCCACCAGACGCTGGGGCTCATCAGCGCGAGCTTGCCGAAGACGCCCGGATATTCAAGGCCGAGCGCGAAGGAGATGAGCGCGCCGAGCGAGGAGCCGCCGAGCGCTGTATCGGCTGGGCCGGTGAGGGTGCGGAAGGTGCGGTCGATGACGGGCTTAAGGTCTTCGACGAGGAGCTTGCCGTAGAGGTAGCCCTCGCCGCCGGAGTTAGGACCGGTGCGGCGGGGATCGCGGGTGGGCGTGTACTCGGCCATGCGGCGCACGCCGGTGTTGGCGATGCCGACGAGGATAACCGGCTCGATGAGGCCTTCGCGAGTGAGGCGGTCGGCTGTGGTGTGTGCCTGCCAGGTGTTGCCGGGGATGTAGGAGGTGCGAGCGTCGAAGAGGTTCTGCCCGTCGTGCAGATAAAAGACAGGGAAGCGGCGGTGGGGCGTGGTGAGATAGGCTTCAGGCAAATAAACGAGAACGTTACGGTCATCCGGCAGGAAGCGCGAGTGGAAATCGGGCAGAATGCGGAAGCGGGGATTGGCATCGAGCTCGGGCAATGGCGCAGGCGCAGATTCCGGCGGGATGGCAACGCCTTTGCGGGGCACGAGAGGACTCTCCGGCGGGAGGGAGTGGGTGGCGGCGGCGAGCGAGGGATTTAGAGCATCCAACGGAGAAGAAAGTTCCAGAGTGAAGTTAGTTAGACTGACAGTTCCAGCTAAGACCAGCTTTGAGACTATCAGGGGCATAAGAGGAAAGCAGAGCACAGAAGTTTTTAAGCAGCGAGAGAAGGCAGGCAGATGAGACGCGAATATCACAAGTGGTTCACGAACGAGCTGAACCGCGAGATGGAGATGCTGGTGTTCGGGCACGACGGCCTGCCGGTGGTGGTGTTTCCCACGTCGCAGGGGCGGTTCTACGAGTTTGAAGACCGCGGCATGGTGGGTGCGGTGGCGGACAAGATTGAAGGCGGGCGGCTGCAGCTCTTCTGCGTGGACTCGGTGGATAGCGAGAGCTGGTACAACCGGCACGTTGGGCCAGACTGGCGCGTGGCTAGGCATATTCAGTATGAGAACTATGTTTTGCGCGATGTGCTGCCGTTTATCCGGCGCATCAACCAGCGGCCCCACCTGGCGAGCGCGGGCTGCAGTTTTGGCGGATACCACGCGCTGAATATTGCCCTGCGGCATCCGCACCTGTTTACCGGGTGCCTCTCGATGAGCGGGGCGTTTGATCTGAAGGCATTGGGGTTCCTGGGAAATTTCTACAACGACAATGTGTACTTCAATATGCCGATGGATTATGTGCCGAATATCAACGATCACCAATACCTGGAGAGCCTGCGGCGCAATACGTATGTGCTGGCGACAGGCAATCACGACCAGTGCTGGAACGACAACGAGCGCATGGCCGCGGCGATGCGGGCGAAGGGAATTCCTGTGCGGCTGGATGTTTGGGGAGACGACACCGGACATGACTGGCCGTGGTGGCAGAGGATGGCACAAGAGTACTTGTAGAGATTGGAAAACGAGGAGGGTGGCGTGAAGAAGATTGGCGTGCTGTTTGGGCAGGAGAATACGTTTCCAGGAGCGTTGGTGGAGTACATCAACGCAATGGATGTGGACGGTGTGCGCGCGGAGTTTGTGCAGGTGGGCGGCGTTGAAATGGCCAAGCCGTGTCCGTACGCGGTGATCGTGGACCGCATCTCGCACGATGTTCCGTTCTATCGCTCGTACCTCAAGAACGCGGCGATGACGGGGACGGCGGTGATCAACAATCCGTTCTGGTGGTCGGCGGACGACAAATTCTTCAACTACGCGCTGGCGGAAAAACTGGGCGTAGCTGTGCCGAAGACCGTGCTGATTCCGAGCAAGCAGTTTCCGCCGATGACGAACGCGCAGTCATTCCGCAATTTGGAATTTCCGCTCAAGTGGGACGAGATTTTTGCGTACGTGGGCTTCGATGCATTTCTGAAACCGCATGATGGCGGCGGATGGCGTGACGTGTATCACGTGCATAATCCGGAGGAGTTTTTTGCGGCGTATGACCAGACGCGCGATCTTGTGATGACGCTGCAGGCGGCGGTGAAGTTCAAGGAGTACTTCCGTTGCTACGTGGTGGGGCAGGAAGAGGTTCGGATCATGGCGTATGACCCACGGCGTCCGCATGAGCACAGGTATGTGCTCGAGCCGCAGACATATCCGCCAGGCTTGTTGGAGCGCGTGGAGCGCGATGCGCTGACGCTGTGCCGCGCGCTGGGCTACGACCTGAACACCGTGGAGTTTGCGGTGGAAGACGGCGTGCCTTATGCGATTGACTTTATGAATCCGGCGCCGGATGCGGATAGGCACTCGGTGGGCGAAGAGAATTTCAAGTGGATTGTGGACCGCGTGGCGAAGCTCGCGGTGAAGAAGGCAGCGACTGCAGGTGCGCCGCTGCAGGGACTGCGGTGGTCAGGATTTTTGACAGGAGAACCTATGAAAACTGAAGCGAAAAAAAATGAAGTAAAGAAATCGGAAATAAAACAGCCGAGCGGCGCGCAGATGAAGAGTGAAGAGCGGAATGAGCCGCTGAAGGTGAAGGCGCATGAGGAAGATCTTCGTGCCCAGAATGTGAAGGCTGCACGGGCTGCGGTGTTGAAGCATGAGCTGCCGCCGAGGAAGCGGTAGGAGAGATGTGAGATGTGAAGGAGGTGCTGCATGCGAGCTCTTTTGCTGATGTGTTTGTTGATGATGGGGCCTGCGAATACGGTTCAGGAGCAGGGAACCGGCATTCATGCGCCCTTGATTGAAGCGAACAGCCTTTCCGGCCATGTAGACGACATGAGCGGTGGTCCCATCGGGCAGGCGCGGGCTGACCTACTGGACTGCTCGACGATGCAACTGACCAAGCGCTCGCTGGCTGACGCGGACGGTGAGTTCCTGCTGACCAAGGGATGGGATTCTGACGAGTATTGCCTGCGGTTTTCGCAGGATGGATTCAAGACGGTCGAATTACGGGTCAGGCTGGAGGAATCGGCGGGTAACATTCAGGTAAAGCTGCCAAGCGATGGAAATCAGGGACCGAAGCAGGAGCCGACGAACACCGGCGATCGCATCAGGAAGTGAAAGGAAATCTATGCGACCCAGTTTCACCTTGGGTATTGAAGAGGAATACCAGACGATCGATCCAGAGACGCGGGACTTGAAGTCGCACATTGCGACGGAGATGCTGGCGCAGGGAAAGCTGCGGCTGGAAGAGCGCGTGAAGGCGGAGATGCACCAGTCCGTCATCGAAGTGGGGACGCGTGTGTGCCGCAACATTGAAGAGGCGCGTGAAGACATTTACGACCTGCGGCGGCAGATGATTCATCTGGCGGAAGAAAATGGGCTGGTGCTGGTGGCCGGGGCGACGCATCCGTTTGCTGATTGGCGCCACCAAGAGATTTACCCTGACGCGCGCTACGACCGCGTAGTAGAAGATCTGCAGCAAGTGGCGCGCGCGAATTTGATCTTTGGGTTGCATGTGCATGTGGGCATTGAGGACCGCGAAGGCGCGATCCTGATCATGAATTCCTTGCGCTATTTTTTGCCGCACATCCTGGCGCTGAGCACGAATTCACCCTTCTGGCTGGGCATGGAGACGGGTTACAAAAGCTATCGCGCCAAGGTGTTTGAGCGGTTTCCGCGCACGAACCTGCCGGACAGTTTTTCCAGTTATTCCGAGTTTGAGAACTATGTAAACTTGCTGATAAAGACCAACTGCATCGACAACGCGAAGAAGATCTGGTGGGACGTTCGTCCGCATCCATTCTTCAACACGGTGGAGGTGCGGGTGTGCGACATTCCGCTGCGCGCTGAGGAGACGGTGGCCATTGCGGCGCTGATCCAGGCGACGGCGGCGAAGTTGTGGAAGCTGCACGAGCGCAACCTGGACTTCCGGCAGTACTCGCGCGCGTTGCTGATGGAAAATAAATTTCGCGCGGTGCGGTATGGGCTGGCAGGCAAGCTGATCGACTTCGGCAAAGAGATTGAAGTGCCTGAGACGGAGTTGATTCGTGAGTACCTGGAGTTTGTGAAGGAAGAAGCAGAAGAGTTGGAGTCGACGAAGGCGATCAATTACATCCACCAGATGCTCGAGCAGGGTTCGGGCGCGGACAGGCAGTTGAAGGTGTGGCGCGAGACAGGAAGCCTGCGCGCGGTGGTGGATTACATGGCGGCGGAGACGAAGCACGGCTTGTAGCGAGTAAGTAGGGAGAATCGATGAACGAGTTGAAGTCGGCAGCAACGGATTTGCGAGAGGTAGCGTTTCCGGAGGAGTTCAAAGAGGGTGCACGCAATGCTGTGGTCACGTGCCTGCGCGTGAAGCCGTCGGAAAAAGTAACGGTGATCGCCGATGAGAGCACGCTGACGATTGCCGCGGCGATTGTTGCAGAACTGGACAAGGTTCGTTGCGCGTGGAATGCGTTTGTGCTGGAAGACCTTGAACCGCGGCCGTTGACTGGCATGCCGCATGACATTTTGAACGATATGGAGAGTTCGGATGTAAGCATCTTCGCCGTGCAGGTGCAGCCCAATGAGCTGCAGTCGCGGATGCAGATGACGGACGTGGTGAACCGGCGGCACATGCGGCACGCGCACATGGTCAACATCACGCCGGAAGTGATGGTGGAAGGCATGCGCGCCGATTTCAACGCGGTCGACCGGCTGAGCCAGGCAGTGCTGGATAAAGTGCGAGCGGCGAGCTATGTGCATGCGACCACGCCGGCAGGAACGGACATTCGCGCCGAGCTCAACCCGAACTACAAGTGGTTCAAGACCTCCGGCATCATCAGCACGGAGAAGTGGGGGAACCTGCCGGGCGGCGAGTGCTTTACCGCCCCAGGTGAGGTGAATGGCGTGTTCGTGGTGGATGGCGTGGTGGGAGATTTTCTGTGCGCACGCTATGGATTGTTGCGCGCGACTCCGCTGACGATCCACATCAGCCGCAACCGCATCACCAGCGTGGAGTGCGAGAACAAGGAGCTGGAGCGCGAGTTCTGGAGCTATACGCACACAGATGAGAACTCCGACCGCGTGGGCGAGTTTGCGATTGGTACGAACATCGGCGTCGAGCGCGTAATTGGGAACATTTTGCAGGACGAGAAGTTTCCGGGGATTCATATTGCGTTTGGCGATCCGTATGGCGGCCACACGGGCGCGCCGTGGAAGTCGACCACGCATATCGATGTGGTAGGGCTGGAGTTCAACATCTGGCTGGGTGGTGCTGAGGGCGAAGAACAGATCATGCGGGATGGAAAGTTTTTGATAGAGGGTTAACAAGTTAGCGAGTCAGCAGGTTAGCGCGAGGGTGGGATGATTGAGCCGTATCGCGGGGATTTCAATGCGGGATTTACAGAGGTCAAGTACTCCGAACTGCTGCATGTAATTGCGGAGCGGACAGGGACTCCAATTGACTTTCGCGTTGCAGAGACTCCGTGCTTCTTTGCGCCGGAGCTGATGCAGCGCATGGTGCAGGCTGGTAAAGAGCTGACCGAACAACTTCTTAGCAATGCAGAATACATGCGTGCTTCTGTGGAGGCGATTCCGGAGGCATTTCGGGTGCCCAACTGCGATCGGCGCCCGCATTTTATGACCGTGGATTTCGGCCTGGTGCGCGATGCTAACGGTGAGCTGCAGCCGAAGCTGGTGGAGATGCAGGCGTTTCCTTCAATCTTTGGCTACCAGAGCATCGCGGCGCAGGCTTACAAGGATGTGTATGAGCTAGATCCGAGCCTGACCTCGTTCCTGGGCGGGATGGATGAGGCTGCCTACTGGGCGCTGCTGCGCGAAACGATTGTGGGGCAGCATGATCCCGCGAACGTGGTTCTGCTGGAAGTCGAGCCGGAAAAGCAGAAGACGTTACCCGACTTCCGCGTGCATGCGGACCGGCTTGGTATTCACATCGTCGATATTGCACAGTTGGTCAAACAGGGGCGGCGGCTCTTCTATCGCGACGGGGTAACCGGAAAGCTGGCCGCGGTGGAGCGCATCTACAACCGCGTGATCGTGGACGAGCTCGAGCGGAAGAAGATCGAGCTCCCTTTTGACTACCGGGACGACCTGGAAGTCGAATGGGCCGGACACCCCAACTGGTACTTTCGGGTGAGTAAGTTTTCCCTGCCGCACCTGCATCACGAGACGGTGCCGGCAGCGGTTTTTCTGGACGACTTGTTCGCCGGCAAGGGGCGCGAGCGGCTGCCGGAAGAGCGTGAGAACTGGGTCTTCAAACCCTTGTATTCCTTTGCAGGCAAAGGGATTCAGTTTGCTCCATCGGATGCCGATTTGGCCGCGATTCCAGAGGGGGAACGTTACCTTTACCTGCTGCAGGAGCGGGTGAAGTTTGAGCCGGTAATCCGCACGCCGGAGGGGATGACGCAGGCGGAGATTCGCATCATGTATGTGTGGCCGGATGGTAAGAAGATGACTCCGGCAATCAACCTGGTGCGGATGGGTCGTGGCCTGATGATGGGAGTGGACCATAACCGTGAAAAGACCTGGGTGGGCGGTTCAGCGGGGCTATGTCCCACTAGTTAGCCATTTCCGCAATGGGTGGTTACTTTAGAATTCGGGTTGTGGAAAGGTTCCGAAAGTAACCAAGGAACCATCCAACGAGGATTTTGAAGTGACAACGACCCTGAATCCGCCCCGCATGGACGCCGTTCGCACGGCTGTCCGGTTTCCGCTGCACCTGGAGATTACAGTGTGCACGCCGGAACGCGAATATCACGCTATTACGGAAGATGTTTCGGCCAACGGCGTGCTGTTTGCTTCGGAAGAAGTTCCGGCGGTCGGCGCGAGGGTCACCTTCACGATCAAGATGCCTGCGACTGTTATGGGCGGGCATGAAGATGTGCTTCTGTACTGCATAGGACGGATCGTTCGCCACAAGCGTACCAGCACCAAAAACATGGCCGCTGCGGTGATCGACGAATACTCTCTAAAGGCTGAGCACGCATGAAAACGCAAGAGCAAACCAACTCGAACCCCAGCACGAATCCCGTGCAAAACATTCCCCCAGTGAGCGATGCCGCCGCAACCGGCGCGATTCGCGTCATCCTGGCGGACTCACAAGCCATTTACCGCGTCGGCATGCGCAAAGTGTTTGCGCTGGAGGACGACATCCGTGTCGTTGCCCAGGCCGAGACGCTGGATAACCTTTATGTCGCGCTGCAGCGCTTCCCCACGGATGTGGTGGTGCTCGAGGGCTCGCTGATCTCCGGCACGGTGGACGCGATTCCGCAGTTTGTGCGGCGCGCTCCGGATGCCAAGCTGATTGTGCAGGTCTCTGAGAGCGACGAGAACAATACCGTTGAGCTGTATCGCCGGGGCGTGCGTGGCGTGGTGCCGCGGTCGATTTCTCCTGAACTCCTGATCAAGTGCGTGCGCCGTATTGCGGCGGGCGAAACCTGGATCGACAACAAATCCATCAGCTGGGTGATTGATGCCTATCGTTCGCAGGCGACCTCTCTGACCGACCCGCGGACGAAACCGCGCCTCTCGGAAAAAGAGCTGGCGATCATTGGCTGCATCACGCGCGGCATGCGCAACAAGGAAATTGCTTACCAGATCGGCACAACCGAACAGGTAATCAAGAACTATCTGCGCAAGATCTATGACAAGCTGGGCGTTTCCGACCGGCTGGAACTGGCACTTTATTGCCTGCACCACCAGATTCTGAAGACCGAGACCGAAGCCACAGAGGTTCCTGTTGTGGAAACGGCCATGCCGTTTCGTGCGAAGCTGTAAGCTGATTCCTAGCTGACATTCGCACGAGGTTTTCACCAGATGCAGGAAATGCGGCAGCCGCGGTCTTTGACCCGCGCCCAGCTCCGTACGTTCATGGCGTGTTTCCTGGGCTGGACCCTGGACGCGTTCGATTTTTTCATCCTTACCTGGTGCCTGGACTCCGTCGCTGCAAATTTTCACGTCAGCACCGTGACCGTGACGGACAGCCTCTTCTGGACGCTGTGCATGCGGCCCGTGGGAGCCCTGCTGTTCGGCATGCTGGCCGAGCGATATGGCCGCAAACGAATCCTCATCCTCAATATTGTCTGCTTCACACTATTTGAAATGAGCTCGGCGTTTTCGCCGAACTTTACTTTCTTCCTGGTCACGCGTGCCTTGTTTGGCATTGGCATGGGCGGCGAATGGGGCGTGGGTGCTGCGCTGGCATTTGAGACGCTGCCCGCGGAAGGCCGCGGATTTTTTTCAGGCATTCTGCAGGAGGGCTATGTCACCGGCAACTTGCTGGCTGGAGCGGTGTATGGCATCGCCTACGCATTTGTCTTTCCGCACATTCACGGCGCAGCCTACCTGACCAATTGGCGCGCGCTGTTTGTGCTGGGCACGCTGCCGTCGCTGGTTGTTATCTGGCTGCTGGCGGGATGCAAGGAGTCTCCTGTGTGGCTGGTGCGGAAGGCGCGCGTGAAGGAAGTTTCCGCGCAGGCGACGCGGTCAGCGTTCGCGAGGATGCGGACCTATCTGACCTATCTGCCGAACTTCGTTGTGCTGGTATTGATGATGAGCACGTTCATGTCTTTCAGCCATGGAACGCAGGATCTGTATCCGACATTTCTGAAACATGATGCTGGGTTGTCCAAGACGACCGCGAGTTGGGTTGGGGTTCTTGCCAACCTGGGCGGGCTGACGGGAGGCATATGCTGCGGAGCGCTCTCAGAACGCTTTGGCCGGCGACGCATGATTGTGATTGCGGCGCTGCTGGCGATTCCTATGATCCCGCTATGGGCATGGAGCCATACCGCGGTGATGCTGGCGGTGGGTGGATTCGCCATGCAGTTCATGGTGCAGGGCGCATGGGGCGTGGTGCCGGTGCATCTGAACGAGCTTTCGCCGGCGCCGGTGCGCGCGGTGTTTCCGGGCCTTGCGTATCAGCTAGGCAACCTGACGACTTCTTACAATGGGCACATTCAGGCCAGCCTTGCTGCTACTGTTTTCGCAGGACATCTGAAGCCAGTACTGGCGTGGACAGTGGTGCTGATGGGCTGCGCCGTCGCGCTGACGGCCGGGCTGGGACGCGAGGCCAAAGGCGCAGACTTGTCCACCGTGTAACGCATCTGATATCAGTTAGGGTCGGGCTGACGGCGACATATTGAATTGCCGAGCTCGGGCGGAGGAAGTAAATGGGTGCAGTAAGCATGGAGAGCGGCAAGCTGACTGCGGCAGCGCCGTATCTGATTGAGCAGGACTTTGCGGCCTACACGCCGGAGCAGAACGCGATTTGGTCGGAACTGGTCTCGCGGCGCATGCCGCAGCTGGAGCAGTACGCCAGCGAAGTCTACCTCGATGGCTTCCATAAGATTGGCTTGAAGCAGGAAGCGCTGCCGAACCTGCGCGAAATCAGCAAGCGCCTGTTTCCGCTGACAGGATGGCAGTCGACGCCAGTGAGCGGGTTTCTGCCGGCTGACGCATTTTTTGAAATGCTTGCAGCGCGCATGTTCCCCACGACGACCTGGATTCGTTCGCGCGAGTCAATGGAATACACGCCTGAACCGGACATCTTTCACGACGTCTTTGGGCACGTGCCGATGCATGCGCATCCGGTGTTCGGGAATTTTCTGGAGCACTACGGCAAGGTGTGCGCTGCGCTCACCAACCAGGAAGACCTGGAGCGCATGGGGCGGCTCTTCTGGTTCACCGTGGAGTTCGGCGTGATCCGCGAACACGGCGAGGTAAAAGTCTACGGTAGCGGTCTGATCTCCTCGCACGGCGAATGTACCCAGGTGATTGAACGCGGTGCAGGGTTGGAGATTCGCGACTTCGATCTGGATAAAGTGCTGGATACGGTAGTGGATGTGAGCAAGATGCAGCCGGTGCTGTATGCGATTGAGAGCTACGACCAGATTTACGAGGCGACGAAAGAGGCGGAGTCGCGGCTGGGTTAGGTTGTTGTGGTGAGCGCGGCAGTTTCGTTCAAAGCCAGATAGTCGTGGATGAAGGAGATGGCCATACTGCCTTCGCCGACACCACTGGCAACACGTTTGATGGAACCGTGGCGGACATCGCCGGCGCAGAAGACACCAGGGATGCTCGTTTCTAAAGCGAAGGGATCGCGGTCGAGGGGCCAGGTGGTTAGATCGCGGCCGTTGCAGATGTAGCCTTTGGCATCGCGCTCGAGTTCTTTTGGAAGCCAGTCTGTGTTGGCCTTTGCGCCGATCATCAGGAAGAGTGCGCCGGCATCGCGTGTCTGGCTGGTCTCTTCGCCATCGGGCGGGCGGGTGGTAGTAACTATCCGCTCAAGGTAGCTTTCACCCTCGACGCTTGAGACCTGCGTGTAGGGCTCGACGTGAATGTTGGTGCGTGCGGCGATCTGGTTGATGAGGTACTGCGACATGCTCAGATTGAGACCAGCGCCACGGACCAGGACGATGACTTCTGACGCGTAGCCGGCGAAGAAGACTGCAGCCTGGCCGGCGGAGTTGCCGCCGCCAACGACGAAGACACGTCTGCCGCGCACGCTGTAGGCTTCGTGACGCGAAGACCCATAGAGAATGCCGCGGCCTTTGAGGCGTTCCATACCGGGAACGTCGGCCATGCGGTGCCACTCGACGCCGGTGGCCAGCAGGATGGCGCGTGCGGCGATGAGGTCTCCGCCATCAAGCCTGACGCAGTAGCCGTGATCGGTGAATTCAAGCGCTTCGATGTTGCGCTTGACGATGATCTCCGCGCCGAAGTGCTTGGCCTGCTTGAGGGCGCGTTCGGTGAGGTCGTCGCCGGAGATGCCTGAAGGGAAGCCAAGATAGTTTTCGATGCGTGAGGAGGTGCCTGCCTGGCCACCGGGGGCGAAGCGCTCAACGATGAGGACACGAAGGCCTTCGGAGGCTCCGTAGACAGCCGCCGCCATGCCAGCCGGACCTGCGCCGGCGATTACAACGTCGTACTCGGTGTGTTTGGGAACGGTTTTGTAGCCGAGGGCTTCGGCGACTTCGCGAACCGTAGGGTTGGTGAGGAGTGTCGTGCGGTCGATTTCGACGGTGAGGGTGGATTTCTCAGACTCATCGAATGTGGGCTTCCAGTTGTACTGAATGCGGGCGGCGGCGAGGAAGTTGCGGATCGCGCGGCAGGTGGTGTCGTACTTGGAGCCGATGACATAAGCGCGAGACGAGGGCGTTGCTTTGGCCATGTCCTGCGCCATGCGGGTGCGGGAGGACATGGCGGAAAAGATGATTTCAGCAGCAACTGGAGAATCGCGAACGAGCTCCTGGAGTTGCTGGCGCTCGAAGCGTGCGGCACGGACGGGCGTGAGAGCACGCAGGGTAACAATTTGAGGGACACCAAGGAAGATGGGGGTTTCACCGGAAAACTCGCCGGCAACATTGCGGCCGAGATTGCGGAACTGGCCAACGATATTCTTGAGGACTTCAAGCTCGCCCTCAAAGATGATGAAGAAACGCGGTTCCTCGCCTTCACGGATTAGAAATTCGCCGGGGACAAGGGAGATGTCGGCGGCCTTGCGCGCAAGGCGCTGGCGTTCGGCTTCTTCGACCTCGGCAAAGAGGGGGATTTGCGCTAAATCGTCGGAGGTAATCATAGGGGGTATCTTCCTAGGTTAAGGATGGCATAGAGCGGCTGGGGATGCAGAAAGAGCGTGACAATTTCGTGAGCGCAAAAGAGGATAGAAGGCGGTTTCGTTGACGAATGCAGAACGGGCCGATACCCTTGATGTATGAGCATTTCGCACAGCGTGTGTCAGGCCACCGCCTGTTGTCTTTGCCTCGGGGCGAGAGACGCTGCTGCTTGATAACAAGCTAGCGCTGATTGCCTGCCGAGTGCCCACGATGATCGTGGGCTTTTTGCTCTCTACCCTGAATGGAGAAGATTCAAATTGAGCGACGCGACTACACCTACGGCTCCTAAAGAAACAAAAGCACAGAAGATGGAGCGCCTGAAGCGCGAGAAAAATCCGTGGGAAGCGTGGAAGGAAGTGCAGCAGTTCGCGCGCGAAGGGCGCACGAGCGTGACCGAGGAGTGGGCGGGAGCGTACTTCAAGTGGTGGGGGATCTACACGCAGGGCGACGGCGTGGGCGTGACCGGCGGCAAAGGCGGCGAGGGCAAAGCGAGCGAGTACTTCATGATGCGCATCGGCTTGCCCAACGGCCTGCTGACCGCGCACCAGTTGCACACAATTGCCGACATCACGGAAAAGTATGCGCGCGGTGTGGCCGACATTACAACGCGGCAGAATATTCAGCTGCACTGGCTGACGATTGAGTCGCTGCCGGAGGTTGTGGATAAGCTGACAGAGATTGGCCTCTCACCCAAGGGCGCATGTGGCGATGTGCTGCGCAATGTCACAGGCTGTCCTCTCGCCGGTCTGGATGGGCATGAGCTGATTGACGCCTCGCCGCTGGCGGTGGAGGTAGCACGCAAGCTGACGGCAAACCCTGCCTTCTACAACCTGCCGCGCAAATTCAAGGTGAGCGTGACCGGATGCCCGAGCTGGTGCAGCTTTCCGGAGATTAATGATGTCGCGCTGACGGCATTAAAACGCGTGAAAGATGGCAAGGAAGAAATTGGCTACAGCCTGCGCGTGGGCGGCGGCCTTTCCGCAGAGCCACATCTGGCCGTGCGGCTGAATGCATTTATCCCGCAGGACAAGGCGTACGACGTGGTGCAGGCGGTCTGTGAGATCTTCCGCGAGCAGGATGTGCTGCGTGAGAGCCGCACCCATGCGCGCATCAAGTACTTATTCATGAAACATGGCTGGACGGCGGACAAGATGCTCGCAGCGGTGGAAGAGAAGCTGGGTTGCAAATTCGATCCGAGCGAAGAAGGTCCAATTGCCGACGATGTTTACCGCGACCACGTAGGCGTGCATCGACAGAAGCAGGAGGGCCTGAGCTACATCGGCATAACGGTGCTGAATGGCCGGATCTCGCCGGAGCAGATGCATTCGCTGGCGGCGCTGAGCGAGGAGCACGGCACAGGTGAGCTGCGCGCCACAATTGGACAGAACATCGTGCTGGTAAATATTCCGAATGCAAAGGTTAGCGAAGTGGTCGCGAAGATTGCTGCGCTGGGGCTGGAAGTCGAGCCGACGACCTTCTACCGTGGTGCAATCGCCTGCACAGGCACGGAGTTCTGCAAGCTGGCCATCGCGGAGACAAAAGGCTTCAACAGGTGGCTGGTGGGTGAACTGGAAGAGCGGCTGCCCGGGTTCGACCAGCAGATTCGTCTGCATGTAACGGGATGCACGAACAGCTGCGGCCAATCTTGGATTGCGGATCTGGGGCTCGAGGGCAAGAAGATCAAGAAAGACGGCAAGATGGTCGACGCGTTTTACTTCTGCGTCGGTGGCGCCGTGGGCGAACATGCGGGAATCGCGCGGCAGATTGGATTTCGTGCGGCGGCGGAGGATTGCCCGGATGCGATTGAGCGGCTGCTGCTCGGATATCTTGCAACACGACAGCCTGGTGAAAATTTGCGTGCGTATTTCCACCGCACCAGCGATGAAGATTTGCGTGCTGCGTTGAACGGCGGCGCGACAGAAGCTGTTCAGCGTGACCCAGCGCCGGGGCGCGTCCCGTCCAACGTAGGTTAGGAGTTTCGATGAGCCTGTTTCCCATGTTCGTAAAGCTCACGGCCCGGCCCTGCGTGGTGGTGGGCGCAGGAAATATCGCTGAGTCTAAGATCGAAAGCCTGCTGCTAGCAGAAGCGAACGTGACTGTGATCGCACCGGAAGCTCTGCCGCGAGTACGCGCGTGGGCAGACGGTGGGGAGATTCGCTGGATAGAGCGCGAGTATCGCGAAGGTGATTTGGCTGGAGCGTTTTTATGCGTTGCCGCAACAGCGACCCCAAGCGTGAACCGCGCGGTATTTGCGGAAGCCAGCGAGCACGGCGTGCTCTGCAACGCAGTCGATGACCCACCGTTTTGCGATTTCTATTTTCCCAGCGTGGTGCGCCGCGGCGAGTTGCAGATTGCTATCTCGACCGCCGGCGAGAGCCCAGCGCTGGCGCAGCGGCTGCGCAAGGAGATCAACGCACAACTGCCGCAGGACGCTGGCGAGTGGCTAATGGAGCTGGGGCGCCTGCGCCGAGAAGTGTGCGCTGCCGAGCCAATCGGCGACGAACGCAAGCTGCTGTTGCATGAGCTCGCCACACGTGAAGTGTGTGGGTTCGATCAGTGCCCATCGCGAATGCGTGCTCGACAGCATGCGCGCGAGCACGGCTTCGCTGCAACGAACGAGGTGCTGAAGTGACGACTGCGCAAAAAGGTACGGTATACCTCGTCGGCGCGGGGCCGGGCGATCCCGAACTGCTGACATTGCGCGCGCTGCGTCTGCTCGAAACTGCCGACGTGATCTTCCACGACGATCTGGTTCCTGAAGAAGTGCTGGCGTTGGCCAATCGTCATGCGCTGGTAACGAGCGTGGGCAAACGCTGCGGCCGTCCGCGCATTACGCAGCAGGGAATTCATGCGCTGCTGATTGAGTCGGCGCGGGCAGGGCAGAGCGTGGTGCGGCTGAAGTCCGGCGACCCGCTGGTGTTTGGGCGCGCTGGCGAAGAGATTGCTGCGCTGCGTGCGGCGAGAGTCGCGTTTGAAGTGGTGCCGGGTGTGACCGCGGCACTGGCTGCCGGGGCGGCGCTGGGCCTGCCGCTTACTGACCGCAAGAGCGCGTCCAAGCTGATCTTCTGCACGGGCCATCACGCGACGGGCAAAGACGAGACTCCGGTGTGGAGCGGCCTACTGCCGGAAGACGCAACGCTGGTGGTCTACATGCCGGGACGCGACACGTCGCGGATCGCGCGCGAACTGTCTCTATCCGGCGTGGCGCAAGATGTGCCATGCTGCGCCATCTCTCATGCTGCAACTTCGCGGCAGAGCGTTGCCGCGTGCCGGCTGCAAGAGTTCGGCACGCTGGAGTGTGGGCCCGCGCCGTTGCTGCTGCTGATTGGCCGAGCGATGGAGCCGCTGCTCGAAGGTGCCGGCATGCCCAATCGTGTGCGCGAGATCGTTTCTCAGGCTGCCGAAGAGGCTGGAGCCTAGGGCTTCGGCTCGGATTCCTTCAGCAACTCGACGAGGTAATCCTTCCAGATTTTTGCGACTGTGTGCGTACCGTGGCCCCTGGTGTCGTCGGTGATGGGCAGCAGCACAAACTTTGCGTGCGGCATCTCCTTCACCTGCTGCTGGGCGATGCCCAACTCCGGCGGATTGATGAAGTCATCGGCGGAGTTGATCCACATCACGGGCACGGTAATCTTCGCGAGGCCTTTGCTGGGGTCGTAGTTCCGCGAAGCGTCCGTGTAATAAATCATGTCGTTGGCGTCGACGCGTTTTTCACACGTGCTGAGATACCAATCGACGTCTGCCTCGGCCTTCTCGCGCGTGGGGTAGTTCTTCTGCGCCTGCAGAGGAGCCAGGCCGACAAGCATTGTGAACATGCAGGCGGTGCGAACACTCTGCGGCTCCGTGGTGTAATCGCCGTTCTTCCACGCCGGATCTTTTTCGACAGATTGGATCGACATATAGCGCCACATGCGGTTGCGGCCGGCGAGCGGAACGGCCTGGCAGGCGAGCGGCATGAGCGCATCGGCGAAGCCGGGATACGTTTCGCCCCACACGAAGCTCTGCATGCAGCCCATCGAAGTGCCGAGGATAAGACGGAGGTGATCGACATGCAGCCCATCGAGCAGCATCTGGTGCTGCGAGCGCACCATGTCGTCATAGTCGTACTTCGGGAACTTCATGTGCAGGCCGTCTGACGGCTTTGAAGACTCGCCCTGGCCGATGTCATCGGGAAAGATGAGGTAATACTTCGTGATGTCGAGCGGTTCGCCGGGACCGAAAAGTGGATTTGAAAAGATCGGCACAAAAAGCGTGTGCGCGTTGCCGCCCGTGCCGTGCAGCAGCAGCACGGCGTTGTCGACGTGCCCGGCGGCATTGCGATGCGGCGCGCCAAGCGTGAGGTAGTGCAGCTTCAACTCCGGCAGAGATTCGCCGGAGCCGAAGTGGAAGTCATGCGCGATGTAGTCGCCGGGAGCACCAGTGTAGGCAGGAGCAGTGGGAGCCTGCGCGACAGCGCAAACAGCCACAGCCAGGACGGCAGCGGTAAAGATCGACTTCAGCATGAGCAACTCCGTAGGGCAAAAGTAGAAGGGCGCGACCGTAATTCGATCGCGCCCTCTTGTTGCAGGGTTATTTCGTTGCCGGAGCGGCGAGCGGTGTAGTGATCTCGTCGAGGTAGTCCTTCGTACCTTCCACGCGGACCATCACCGGGAAGCGCTCGCCGTCGTGGTAATCCACGTCGATGGGCTTGATGTAGCTCTCCGTCTGCATGATGAAGTGGATCGGCGCGGTGTTGGACTTCGCATCGACGAGCGCGTTGTGCAGCTCTTCGGCGCCGAAGACGCGGCCGTTGACGGCAATCAGCTTTTGCCCGGGAGCGAGCTTGGCCTTGTCCGCCGGGCTGCCCCAGCGAACGTCCTGAATAACGCCATCCGCGCCTACGCGCAGACCCAGCGAGTACCAGACGTTGGGGCCGGCCGGGCCGCGTCCGCCACCAGCGCCGCTGCGGTCGCCGCCGGCGGGGTGGTCCTGGTAGGTGAGCTTGTAGCCGCCGCGCGTAATGCCGTCGAGATCGGCGTGCACGTTGACCAGGTCGACGCGGTCGTGGAGGAACGCCGTCCAGTCATACTTCACCACTTGGTTCAGGTCGTCTATCAGCTCCTGGCGGTTGTAGGGCAGGATGGACGGCCCGGTGTTGCCGCCCTTGCCGAGGAAGATGTGCAGGAAGTCCGTGAGCGACTTCTGGTCGTTGGTGAGTTCGCGGATCTTGGTGTCCGCGTCGAGCCACAGCAGCTCGCCTTCCTGGTAGTAATCCTGCCCGCGCTTGGAGCTCGACCACGCCGGTCCGGGGCGGCGGCTGATGCTGCTGGCGATCGCGGTGTCGTCTGTCGTGCGCCACTCGCGGCCGGGCTTGTAGTCCAGGTTCGCGGCGCTTGCGGCCAGGATGTCGCGGTACTGCGCCTGCGATTTCAGGCCGGAGCGCGCAGCAAGCACGTTGCCCATGTATTGCGTCATGCCTTCGTAGACCCACAGCAGCTCGCCCTGCTGCGGCGTGGCAAAGTCCACCTGGAAGAGCTTGTCCGGGCGGCGATACTTGCCGTTCCAGCTGTGCGTGAACTCGTGCGAGAGCAGGTCGGAGTTGCCGAGCTGCATCATCTGCGAAGCGAAACCCTTCTCGCCGACACCGTTGTCTGACGACTGGCCATGCTCCAGGCCTTCGCCGCCGGCGAGGTCGGAAAGCGTGAGCAGCAGGTGGTAGACGTTGTAGTGGTGCGAAGCGTAGGCAGCAGTGGCCTCGCGCACGAGGTTGGAAATCTCGTTGAGCAGCTCGGGGCGCAGGTTGGAGTCACCCGGCTCGTCGGAGACAACGTCAATGTAGTGCTTGGGAGAAATCTCCGGAGCGAGCGCGAACTCGTGGAAGTATTCGCCGGCGATCACGGGCGAATCCTCCAGCTGCTCCACGTTGGTCACCGCGAACTCTGTGGCCCCGCCGACCTTGGCGTTGGGATCGTAAGCGCCAACCGGCGTCAGTGCGGTGCCGATTCCCCAGCCGGTGGGCACGATCACCGTTGGCTGGATCGGCAGCTTCGCCGTCACGATGTGCGCGGGATACATCATCAGGCGCTCCCACTCCAGCACTGCGATCTTGTCTGTCGCGCGTCCTGACACTGCGGAAGCCAAATGCACATGCAGGTTCGTCACTCCGGCGGGTACATCCAGATGGAACTCGAACATGTCGATGTCGTCGCGGCGGAAGATCACAGTTTTTCCGTTCGCGGTGAAGACGAGATCGATGAGGTCGGCGATAGGACCGTTGGGCGCGTGGGTGCCAGGAATCCACTTGGGCATGGTGACCACGAGCGGTCCGGGCTTCACAGGGATGTCGATTTCCGCGGAATAGATTTTCCGCGCGACCTGCGAGAGGTCAGCCGTAATTTTGATGGGGGCCTGGGCTTTGATCCCAGGTGCAAGAACGAACGCAGTGGCGGCGAAGGTAAAAACAGCAGCTAGCAGCAGAGGCTTACGGAACATGGTTGGTGGTGGTTCCTCTCATTTTGAGTGCGTGGATGCAGTGTAGACGAGCGCGGGGCGAGGAAAGTCTATCGTTCCGTAAGTATTGATGTTTCAGGGTTTGCCTTTGCCTATCTCAGCGTCAACTCACCACCCTTGTCATCCTGAGCGAAGGCTCGCGCAGCGAGCCGCAGTCGAAGGATCCCTGTATTTCGCTTTTGTCGTTGTCGTTGTCGTTGTCGTTGTTGTTGTTGTTGTTGTTGACGTTGTTGTTGCCGTTGCTTTCCTCTGCGAAACCTCCGCGGCCTCTGCGTTCTCCGCGTTTTCTTTTGCTTTTGCCTTTGCTTTACCCCAGCGCCTTCTCAATCGCCGCCACCAGCTTCGCATCATCCGGCGGAGTATCCGGCGCAAACCGCGCCACCACCGTCCCATCGCGCCCAACCAGGAACTTCTCAAAGTTCCACAGCAGCTCCGGCAGCGGGTTCGGCGCAGGCAGGTTGTTGGCTGCCGCGAACTTCTCAATGCCCTCTCTCCACGGCCCATGCACGATGTGCGTGGGCTGCGCTTCAATAAGCGCGGCATAGAGCGGATGCTTGTCCGGGCCGGTCACCGGAGTCTTCGCGAACAGCGGAAAGGTCACCGGGTAGTCGATGCTGCAGAAGGTGGCAATCTCTTCATTCGTCCCGGGCTCCTGCGCGCCAAAGTCGTTGGAAGGGAAGCCGAGGATGGAGAAGCCGCGGTCCTTGTAGCGCTGGTACAGGGCTTCGAGCGCGGTGTACTGCGGCGTCAGCCCGCACTTGCTGGCAACGTTCACAATGAGCAGAACCTGGTTAGGGAAGGCCGCAAGAGAGGTGGATTCGCCGGAGAGGGTGGTCAGGGGGATGGTGGTGATGGACATGGAGGTAGTTTAGCGGAGTCGTTTGTTGAGTTGACAGATTCGAAGACCAATTCCCAAATGAAATCTCAACTCAAGACCGTAGTGCATGCAGTCTCTGTCGCTCCTCTAGCGGCCTGAGGGTCATTACATAGTTGATTTTCTCAAACCCATATTTACTTATTAGACGGTTAATAAAATCCGGCTCGCATCCTGCGACATACGAAATCATTCCAGTCAAAGAGACCTTCTGACGGTCATCGAGTTCCTCATACTTGAATATCTGCGATCTGATGAGACGCTTATACTTTCTTGGTACGTGCGGCTTTCCGTCGCTCCCAAGCGTAATTCCTGTAACTTGTCTGTTCTTTTTCTTTGACGAGTGCACGGTTTTCGCTGGATTGATGCTTAGGTTAGCTGGTAATTCAGCATCGTTCAGGATCACTCGGATTTGATCGGTTAAATCTCCAAGTACATTGGGAGCATCACATGAAAAGAATAGGTCATCTGCATAACGGGTGTAGACGACGTCTTTTGTTTTGCACAGCTCTTCGATCTCACAGTCGACCTCATAACAAAGTATGTTTGCAAGTGATGGAGAAGTTGGCGCACCTATCGTAAGTTTCTTTTGCAAGAATAAAAGCCGAGCAACTGCTTGCAAATCCTCAGCTGTCCAGCCCGAGAACAGACTCGACCTCGTAGATGCATATCTAGCGAAATCGTCGGCAGTGATCGAAGGGAAAAAATTTGAAAGGTCGATCCGAAGAAGATAGCGGCTATTTGAATGCACGAGCGCGTTGTAATAGATCGAGCGTCCTACACGATAAGCCGTGGCTGCATCATGAACCGGAAGCGATGCCAGCACATTTTTCAGAAGCCAATTTTGGACTGCCTTCAGTTTCCTTGAAGGATGATGAATAACTCTAAGGCCGCCGTTCTTCTTCTTGATCTGATATGTCTTGTAATTATGGGATGCGCCATTCGATAGATTCAGAATGTATCCTTGCGGCAACCCCAGGCTAGTTGCGATCTGCTCAATGATCATGACGTTCTCCGAATCTCTTCAATGATTTTCAACGCCTCTGGAATCGACAGCAGAGCTGAAACCTGCTCTGCTCTGAGCGCAGGGAGCCCATCGAGACGCACGTGATGGAATGGGTTTGACGTAGCGTCCTCTGACGAAGGCGAAAAATAATGCTCTCCATTTAACGTGATACTCGATAGAAGTCCCATTGCCTTTGCAAGCGCTATCATCGTCGCGACGCTATCACCCGGCGGATCTAACGGGAATATTCGGGCGCAATACGCTTCAACCAGCTCAATGGTTGCTGGGTGGATGATCGCGATCAAGTCACAAATAAAGAGCAATAGATGTTTGGAATTATCGGTGAGGCTCGCGATATGAGCAGCATGACGCTTTATACGCGAGATGCGTTCTTCTACCTCCCCCGCAGCCATCAAGATGCTTTTTAGTGGTACATAAATCGGCGGAGAGAAATTCGATTCCGCCTCTATCCACCGGATTGGCCCAGATGCCAGAAAGGATCTTTGCGGTGGCGAATATCGCTTATCGATGATCGGCAATAGCTTTGGCCGTAAGACATCACTATTGGAGAAGGCGCCGAGCTCCGCGAAGGTTCCTGGACTCTCGACGATGATCACTACAAGGTCGGCCAATTCTGCTAACTCGGCCTCCAACTTGAGCGCGCCTAGCGGAAGTCTCGTTGCAATTAGTTCCCAGACGGCCTCTGCGTAGAAGAGCCTTACTTTTGGTTGGTATTTTTTCAGATACGCCGCAAGTTGATCTCTCGGTTCGCTCTTTTCTCCACCACAAATAAACACTACCGGTTCAGAACGTCTGAACCGGTAGTGATCGGATGTAAGCGACTTAATTAGCCGTTCACGAACCCTTACGTACTTGGGGTGGTTAAACCAGCCGACTTGCATGACTCCTACTTTGAGCGGCCCCCCGAAGCGTGAGCGTAGCGCAGCGAAGCGAGGGCTTCGGGGGAGAATACCTATCAAACTGAACGGGCTGGCTAAACACCAGCCGCAGACGCTTTAGTACAGCACGGCTGCATACACTAGGAGCTACAGCTAGGGTGTGCGGATTTTCACTGAAAGTCAAGCAATAATATTTCCGCCGATTCGACGGGTGGCCCATTCTTGCGTGCTCTTTGCGCATGAGTGGGGTGGCACAGGTGCTTGCACGGCTCAGGATGTCTGCGCCTTCCAAAACGGCGACGGCCCGACTAGCTGCATCTCGTAGCGGCTCATGAAGTCAGCATCGAACGCGTGCGCCGGGGATTTCTCTGCGTCGCGAAAGTATTGCTCCATCTTGACGGCAGGTGTGAAAGCGATCAGCATGCGGCTGGGTGCGGCGCTGATCGAAGAAAAAGTGTGAGGCACACCCCGAGGAGCGAGGACGGATTCGCCAGGGCGCAATTGCAGCCGCTGGTCGCCGACCTGGAAGGCCACTTCACCCTCCATCACGTAGAACCATTCCTCCTGGCTGTGGTGCAGATGCAGGGCCGGGCCGCCGGGGAGAAGATGCATGTGCTCGATCATGAAGAGGCCGCCGGCGGTCTGCGCGGTGGGCACTTTGAAGAGAATGGAGCTGAAGCCCAGCGAGTGCGGATGTCCGGAGTAGTCCTCACCGGCGGGCACCATATGGAGGGCGCCGGAAGGCGTCGATCCAGGTGATTGGGCAAATGCATGGGTGAGGAGAAAGTTCTGCATCCCGGCAGCGGGCGCTGCCGCGGCAAGGGCTTTGAGGAAGGAACGGCGTCGCATACGGCTCCTTATCGGTTCATTGTGGGAACGGGCTTAGAGTAGCAGTTCCACCAGCTACGTACGCTCTAACAGCAGGCACGTCTCCTGTTCTTCCTCAAGGAATCTCCGAATTGCCTCATGCTGCATCCGTAACAATTCCAGAAGCTCATTGGAAGAGCAGTTCCCCAGGCGTATCCAGATAATCTTCGGTGGATCACTTTCCAGAACACTCCGCTCCGCGAAGTCGGAATCCTTGGAGACAATGGCGAACCCATTCGCCTTGGCGTAGTCCCAAACCGCACCGTCCTCAGCTGCACTCAGGCCGAGATTCCCAACATGCTCTGTATTCGGATAAAGGTCGGATAAGGCTTTGACCAGCCGCGACGAGAGGTTCTCGTCCAGCAGCAGTTTCATGCGGCAACTATGTCCAGCTTGCGCTCGCGGTCAGCCGCAAACGCGAGGCACGCACGAATGTCCTCTTCGGTCAGGGAGGGGAAGTCCTTCAGAATCTCCTCGTGCGTCATCCCCGACGCCAGATACCCGAGTACATCTGCCACGGTAATGCGTAGACCGCGAATAGAGGGCTTCCCACTGCGCTTTCCCGGCTCCATCGTGATGATCTGCGAATAGTCCATAAAAGTAGCGTAGGCCAAGGAAATACTACTGTAAAGTGGCTCGCTACTCCCTCTGTTTCAGTGTGCTGCAAAATAATTTCTCAAAAATCCCAGCAAAATCGCTTGTCAAGCCCCCTCACGCCTCTTGAATCGCACAACTCCAACAATTCAAGCCTGATCCACGCCAAAAAAGTTGGCACGTTCACTGGTGCCAACTTGGTATTCTATAAATATAGAGATTAAGTCAGGGCCGCCATGGCATACGCCGCCGGTGGCTCTTCGTATTTAAGGGGTGGCCCATTCATCGGCATGCTTTTGGCCGATGAGTGGGAGCAAAACCTCCGGACCAGCGGCGCTGCTGTTTTTCTACCCTCTACTCCTCTATCTTCTGTTTTCCTCGTCAAGCCCCCTCAGCTTGTTGAAATCGCAAATCACCTTGTCAGTACTGGCGATTTCTCTCGAAAAAAGTTTGCCTGTTTATATGTGCCACTTTGCTATTCTGAAGAAGTAGACAGTGAGAGCGGGGATTGGCGGTGGGTGGCCCATCCTTTGCGCTTTTGCAAAGGGTGGGGTCGGGATTCAGGTGGTGCTGAAAAACCCTTGTCTTGTTTTGTTAAGGGCACGCGTTATCGGGGCCCCCAGCAAGTGTTCTTGACTTGCTGGGGTGATTTCACCCGTGCCATAAGTGGCGTGGTTGAATCCGGCTTCAGCCGCTGAGGTACGTTTTTCTGCTCGGCACGACTTTTCCAGCAGCATCTAAAAAAGCCCGAGACTTGTTCAAACCAACGCGGCCTAACCGTTATCTCCTTTATTTCCGAGACTTTGCCCGTAAGCCTTATGGGCTCTAGACTTTGGCGAGATAGCTCGGCCTAAACATAATGCAATCTAGACTTTGACCAAATAGAGGGGGAGGGGGGTGGCAACGCTATGATGACCTAATGCGCTTTTTGAGGGTTGGTGGATTTCTGTTTGCCCTGATGGGCTGCTGTATCGCTGTGCGAGCACAGCAGGACGCGGTGGTAGCGCAGACCCCAAATCCAACAGCCGGCAAAGATTTCTTCGGTCGCCTTGCGGAGTTTTATCGCGAGGACTGGAAGGGCACAACGCCAGCCGGACCAACACCCGCTCGCCGAGGGCTGGAGCAGCCCATGAGCTCGCCGCCGTGGCCGTTTGCGGATTGGCCGTATGGCGGGTCGCCGGTGATTGGCGAGCCCGATGGAAATTCGTATCCGCTGCAGACCGCTCTGAATGGCGCGAACGGCCGAACCAAAATCTACGGTTGGATTTCACCGGGCGTGAATGGCAGCACCGCGGGAACGGCGCAGGGCAGCCGGAACTTTCCCGTGTCGGATGACTTTTACGCCAACCGCGTACAGCTCGGCCAGGCCGTGCTCTATGTCGAGCGCCTTCCCGATACCGTCCAGCGCACACACGTGGATTGGGGCTTCCACCTGACCGCGCTGTATGGGACCGACTACCGGTTTACGACGTCGAAGGGGATTTTGAGCCAGCAGTTGCTCGCGCACAACCGCGAGTACGGCTTCGATCCCGCGCTCGAATATGTGGACGTATATTTCCCGCACGTAGCGCGTGGGATGAACCTGCGCATGGGAAGGTACACCACCATCCCGGGTGTGGAGTCGCAGATAGCGAGCGGAAATTACACCTACAGCCACTCGCTGCTGTACACGGTGGACTCGTTTTCAGAGACGGGCGTGCTGGCGACGATTCAGGCGACAGATCATGCAGTAGTGCAGCTCGGCGTTACCGGCGGACATGATGTGGCGCCGTGGGCGGCAGGTGCAAAGCCCAGCTTGACCGCCTGCACGAGCCTGACGACGAAAAGCGTGAACGACAATTTCTATCTATGCGTGAACGGCATCAACGATGCGAAGTATGCGTACAACAACGTGCAGATGTATGACGCCACCTGGTACCACAAGCTGAGCAAGAACTGGCACATGGCGACTGAGGTGCTGCAGATGTACGAGCGCGCGGTGCCGAGTGCCAACTCCGCGGCGGGCGCGAAGCAGGTTGAGACCGGGACGAACGGCGCGAATTGTCGCGCTGGGTTGGTGACGTGTTTTGTGCCGGAGTATGCGGTGCAGGTCTATGTGAACAGGCAGATGGGTGCGCACGACTTCCTCTCGATGCGCAGCGATTTTTTGAACGACCGCAAGGGCCAGCGGACGGGCTTTGCAGGGCGGTATTTTGAGGAGACGGTGAGCTGGAACCACTGGGTTGGGTCAACGGTGCAGTTCCGGCCGGAGCTGCGCGTGGACCGCGGGTTCGACCGCATGGCATACGACAATGGCAAGAAATGGGGGCTGTTTACGGCTGCAGGAGATGTGATCTTCCACTTCTAAAGGCAGAGGATAGAGCAAAAGACGCCATAAAGAAGCTATAAAAAACCTGTTAAGAAGTTGACAGCTTCGGGATACGATGTTTAACGGTCGTCCTTCTGGGTTTGCGGCGGCTTGCGCGAGGCTTATGAACGTATTTGATGCACTGTTTGGACGGCCGCTGGCCAGCAACGAAGCTCATGCAGAGCATATCGGAGTAGCAGCGGGAATCCCGATCTTCGGGTTGGATGGTTTAACGAGCGCGGCGTACGGCCCGGAAGCTGCCATGACGCTGCTGATCCCGCTGGGGCTGATCGGCGTGCAGCATTACCTGCTGCCGATCTTTGCGTGCATCCTGACGCTGCTGACGATCTTGTATTTCAGCTACCGGCAGACGATTGTGGCGTACCCGAACGGCGGTGGGTCGTTCACCGTAGCGAGCGAAAACCTGGGCGACAAGGCCGGGCTGTTTGCTGCGGCAGCCCTGATGATCGACTACATTCTTACGGGCGCGGTAGGAATTTCCGCCGGCGTTACGGCGCTGGTCAGTGCGTTTCAACACACGGCGTATGGGCCGCGGCTGCACCACTACCAACTGGTGATGTGCCTGGTGATCCTGGCGATCATCGCGATTGTGAACATGCGCGGCGTGAAGGAAACAGGCGCAGTGTTCATGTTGCCGACATTCATCTTTGTAGGGACGCTGCTGATTACGATTGGCGTTGGCGTGTACCACTCGGTTCTCGCGCATGGGCATCCGCTGGCGCTGGAGATGCCGCCTCCGCCGGATGGGCAAGTGGAGCATTTCACCAGGTTGCTGCTGATTTTTCTGCTGCTGAAGGCGTTCAGCAATGGATGCGCGGCGATGACGGGTGTGGAAGCTGTGTCAAACGGTGTGACGGCATTCAAGGAGCCGCGCAGCACCAACGCGAACCGTACGCTGACGGTGATTATCGGCATCCTGATCATTCTGCTGTTGGGACTGAGCTATGTGGCGAAGGTTTACGGCGTGACGGCAATGGACGCGAACGCGACCAACTACCAGAGCGTGCTGTCGATTGAGGTAGCAGCTGTATTTGGCTCAGGGTGGTTCTACTACGTGACCATGGGCGGCGTTCTGGCGGCGCTGGCTTTCAGCGCGAACACGGCGTTTGCTGATTTTCCGCGCATGGCGCGCGCGATTGCGATGAAGGACTATCTGCCGCACGTGTTCCTTCTCAAGGGGCGGCGTCTGCTGTTTTCGCACGGCATCTACGCGCTGACGGGGTTCACGGCGCTGATCCTGATCATCTTTGACGGCGTGACCGATGCGCTGATTCCGCTGTACGCGATTGGCGCGTTCCTGGCGTTTACGCTGAGCCAGGCTGGGATGGTGAAGCACTGGCATAGCGACAAAGAGGCGCCGCACCGGCACTTGAAGATGTTTGTCAACGGGCTGGGAGCGGTGGCAACCGGCGTCAGCCTGATGATTATCCTGGTGACGAAGTTCATCCACGGCGCGTGGGTGACGGCGCTGCTGGTGCCGATCCTGATTGCGATCATGATGGCGGTGAAGCGGCACTATGTGCGCGTGAAGCGAGAGACGGCAGACCCGACTCCGCTGCGGCTGACGGGCCTGGAACCGCCGATTGTGGTGATCCCGATGGCGCGTTGGGACAAGATTACCGAGAAGGCGATGCGCTTTGGGATGTTGATGAGCCCGGTGGTAAAGGTGGTCCACGTGGACTCGGACGACAGCGATGAGCTGGGCAAAGTGTGGGAAGAGATGGTGCTGGTCCCGGTGCGCGAGTTCCACATCGCCGAGCCGGAGCTGGTGACCGTGAAGAGCAACTTCAGGACGATCCTTTCTCCGCTGATGGATTATGTGCTGAAACTGGAAAACGAAAATCCCGGACGGAAGATCGCCGTGCTGCTGCCGGAGCTGGTAGTGAAGCATTGGTGGGAAAACCTGCTGCACAACCAGCGCGTGCAACTACTGAAGATCCTGCTGCTGCTGAAGGGCAACCAGCGGATCGTGGTGGTAAATATTCCGTGGTATTTGTGATGGTGCAGGGCGTTTTGGCATAAAATTTCCGGATGAATCCTGCAAAGATTTTTTTTAGCTTAGCGGTTGTGGGCGTGTGTGCGCTCGCGTTGGTTTCTGGGTGCAAGAAGACAACGGACAGCTCCGCACCGGCGAACGTGACTGTAGCTCCAGCGGCAGCACCGGTCGCCGCTCCTGCTGCTCCGGCAGCACTACAGGTGGTGCAGGGGAAGCAGCTGAAGAAAGGCATTGATGCGATGCCTGAGCTGGCAGATGCTTCAACGCCGGCAGCAAAGAAAATCAACGCGATGATGCGGCAATCGGACGCGGCCGGGCTCTCGATGCTGAAGGACTGCAAGAGTTACACGCGAACTGTACAGCCGACGATGCTGGGGCCGGGTTATTTCAGCGTCTGGATGAACGAGAGCTGGGACTGCGGCGCGCATCCCAACGTGTCGCTTTCAGTGACGCTGTTCGATCTAAGTACCGGCAACGCAGTGGACTGGACGAAGCTGGTGAATTCACCGGGAGTGAAGAATTTTGGCGATACTGGCGCCGATGGGCAGCTCGGACAGCCTTCGGCGCTGATCGATCCGGCCCTCACCGCGGCCTATATGAAGTGGGATGAGGCGCAGGGCGGCTTCTCGGATTGCAAGGACGCTTTCCAGGACGAGCAGTCGTTCATGATCTGGCCGGAGGCGAAGAGCGGGATGCTGATGGTGGAGCCCTTCGATCTTCCCCACGTGGTGCAGGCGTGCGCAAGCGACATGCCACTGACATTGGACCAGGCGAAGAAGCTAGGGTTCAACCAGACGTTTCTGGACGCGGTAGCGGCTGCACATCAGCAACCGGGCGCGGGCAAGCTGGCGTCGCCAGGCGACTAACTTACAGAACGAAGACGAGCGACTGCGGCTGGGATGATCTCCAATGCGCGGTCGATTTCGTTTGCGGTGGTGAGGCGCGAGAGCGAGAGGCGCAGGCTGGAACGCGCTTGCGCAGGCGTGAGGCCCATGGCGAGCAGGACGTGCGAGGGCTCGGTGGCGCCGGACATGCACGCGGCGCCAAAGCCTGCGGCGATGCCTTGCATGTCGAGCGCAATGAGGAGCGATTCGGCGTCGATGCCGTCGAATCGCAGGTTGGTGGTGTTGGGTACGCGCGGAGTGGTGGCGGAGTTGACTGTGGTGTTGGGGATAGTTGTCAGGAGGCCTTGTTCGAGGCGGTCTCGCAGAGATTCAAGATTTGAGATATGAGATGTGTCGGCAAGCCATGCGAGCGCGAGTTCCGCTGCGCGACCGAGGGCGACGATGCCGGGGACGTTCTCTGTGCCAGCGCGGCGCTGGCGTTCATGTGGGCCGCCGTAAAACAGCGGAGCAAGCTGCACGCCCTTGCGCACGAAGAGCACGCCCGTGCCGAGCGGCGCATACATCTTGTGGCCGGAGAGCGAGAGAAGATCGACGTTCTTGAATTCTCCACTGAGATCGAGTGGCAACTTGGCGGCGGCTTGCACGGCATCGGTATGGAAGACGAGCGCGGGATTGCGGGCCTTGGCGATGCGGGCGAGCTTGCCGATGGGCTGGATGGCGCCGGTCTCGTTATTGGCCAGCATGATGGAGACGAGGCGCGTGTGTGGGCGGAGCGCGGCCTCGAAAGTGGCAGGACCGATGAGGCCGTTGGCCTCGGGCGCGAGATATGTCACTTCGATTCCGCGTTTTTCAAGTGCCTCGGCAGCGTAGAGAACGGCGTGGTGCTCAATCTGTGTCGTAATCAGATGCGCGGGTTCGCGTGCGTCAAGGTATGGCTGGAGGATGCCGGTAAGCGCGAGGTTGTCGCTCTCTGTGCCGCCAGACGTGAAGACGATCTCTTTGGCCGTGGCGTTGAGGAGTTTTGCGACAAAGCCGCGGGCATGCTCGACGGCGGAGCGCGCGTGCTGGCCGTGGAGGTGTGCGGAGCTGGGGTTGCCGAAGGCTTCGGCGAGAAACGGGCGCATGGCTTCGACGACCTCGGGCAGGACCGGGGTGGTGGCATTGGCGTCTAGGTAGATGCGCTGCATGAATTGATTGTAAGCAGTATGCAGTGAGCAGCCAGAAGTATGCAGGGAAATGAAGGTCTTGTGACACAAGCGGCAGGGCCGCTCTGGTAGGCTTGTGAACGAATTTCAAGGACAGGTTTCTAAATATTTCCGAGGTGAAGCGATGCGTTTGAGGATGATGGTTTTGTGTGGAGCGATGTGTCTTTGTGGTGCAGTGGCAAACGCACAGATGGCGCCGGCGAAGGTCGCGATCGCTCCGGGTACGGCGGTAGAACCGGCCAAGGCGCTGGACGATCTTCTGAGCCTGTATGAAGAGCAAGTGGTGGGTGTGGCGAAGGCCATGCCGGCCGACAAATACAGCTTTACGCCGAGTGCGGCGGCTTTTGCAGTAGGTTCACCCGCGAAGTTCGACACGGTGAAGAGCTTCAGCCAGCAAGTGACGCATAGCGCGCTGGCGAACTACTACTTTTACGCGTCTGTGGGCGGCGGGATGAAGCCGGATGTGGATATGGCTGCGCTGCAGAAGATGACCGATGACCCCAAGGTTTCCAAGGAAGACGCGCTGAAGTATCTGACGGGCTCGCTGGCGTTTGCGCATAAGGCAATTGCGACGCTGACCGCAGCCAATGCGTTCAATGCGATCAAGCCGATTGACGGGCAGAACACGCGCGCATCGCTGGCGGCGTTTGGTGTGGCGCATGGCTATGACCACTACGGCCAGATGGCGTTGTATCTGCGCATGAACGGGATTGTGCCGCCGGGAAGCAAGTAGAGGCAAGGAGTAAAGGAGTAGAGAGTAAGGAGTAGAAAAGACAAAAAGCCCGGCGCGTTGCGCCGGGCTTTTTGCGTGCGGCTGAAAATCTATGCGCTGGGTTTGGAGTTGGCGTCGAGGCCAGGTGGGTAGACCTTGGTGCCTGAACTGCGCTGGGCAATGGGGACGTAGGGTGCAGGCCAGGCGGGGCCGGTGTAGTCCGCGCGAGGGCGGATGAGGCGATTGTCGTCGTGTTGCTCAATCACGTGCGCGCACCAGCCTGCGATGCGGGAGATGGCGAAGATAGGCGTAAAGAGATCTATGTCGATGCCGAGCGTGGTGTAGGTGCTGGCGGAGTAAAAGTCGACGTTGGCGTTGAGCTTTTTCTCGGAGTTGATGAAGAGCTCGATGGCGCGGGACATCTCGTACCACTTAGGGTTGGCGTCGGCGCCAAGGTCGTGCGACATCTTGCGCAGGTGCGTGGCGCGCGGGTCTTCCGTTGTGTAGACGCGGTGGCCGAAGCCGGAAATCTTTTCCTTGGCAGCGAGCATCTTGCGAACATGCTCGACGGGGTCTTCTCCGGCCTTGTCGATTTCGTAGAGCAGATGCATCACGGCTTCATTGGCTCCGCCGTGCAGCGGGCCCTTGAGTGCGCCAATGGCGCCCGTGATGGCAGAGTGCATATCAGACAGCGTGGCTGCAATAACGCGTGCGGCGAAGGTGCTGGCGTTGAGCTCGTGATCAGCGTGCAGGATGAGTGCGACATCAAGAGCTTTGGTCGCGGTGTCGGACGGCTTGGTGCCATTGAGCATCCAGAGGAAATTGGCAGCGTGTGAGAGCGATGTGTCCGGCTTGACGATCTCCTTGCCCTTTCGGATGCGGTCAAAGACCGCGACGATCATGGCGATCTGCGCTGTTAGGCGGAAGCTCTTGCGGATATTTGCGGTGTGGAGATGAGATTTTTCGTCGGGATCGTAGATGGAGAGCAATGAGACAGTGGTGCGGAGCACTTCCATCGGCGAGGCGGTTTTGGGAACGCCGTGGAGGAACTTGATGACATCGTCGGGGAGCTGGCGCGCGGCGGCGAGTTGGTGGGTGAAGTCGTTGAGCTCAGCGGCGGTGGGCAGAGCGCCGTTCCAGAGGAGGTAGGTGGTCTCTTCAAAGGTGGAGGAGTCAGCGAGCGTATGGATGTCGATGCCGCGGTAGGAGAGGATGCCTTTGGCGCCGTCAATAAAACAGATGGAGGACTCGTTGGCGACGACGTCTTGAAGACCTTTGGGAGCGGCTGTGGACATGGGCGGATCTCCTGCGGAGCAGTGGCGGTTTTGATTATCTGAGATGGATTAAGGGGTTGTCATCTATGCGGGGCGAATATCGATGGAAGGGAGTAAGCAGTGAGTAGGAAACAGGGAAAGCAAAGACAAGAGCAACTGCAAACGCGGCGGCCGCAGCGTTTGCGGAGGGACGCAGCGATTAAGACGGGGAGAAGCGGGAGGGGGAAAACGGAGTGAGGTTGAGGATGGGGGGCTTGGCTTCGATAAGGTCCGCGAGTAGGACGGCGGTGGCTGGAGCCAGCAGGATGCCATTGCGGTAGTGGCCGGTGGCGATGAAATGGCGGCTGCCGGGCGCGAGCGGGCCAAGTATGGGAAGTCGATCCGGTGTGTGTGGGCGAAGACCGGCCCAGGCTTCGAGCTGTGGTGCGGCGGATTCATCAGAGAGTGCGGGGAGTAAGGCTGCGGCGAGCGCGCGCAAGTGCGTCAGGTCGCGGGGATGGGTTGAGGTGTCGAAGCCGGCATCTTCGACGGTGGCTCCAATAAGGGCGGTGCCGGCCTGCGGGTCAAGGGTGCGCGGGACGATGTAGATTTCGTCGCCACGATGGACTTCGCAAAGGCCGTAGAGGGCAGGCGGCAGTCGCACGCGGAGCATCTGGCCTTTGCGGGGGCGAATGGGAAATGAATGTTTCAGATCGTGCGGTGCCCATGCGCCGGTGGTGTAGACGATGACTTGCCCAGAAAGCGCACTGGCGGGATGGAATTCTGTGTGCTCGCGGAGTTCAATTCCTGCGGCGCGTGCGGCGGCGAGTAACGCGGCAGCGAGTTGGCGGGGATCGAGAGAGTGTTCGGCGAAGCGGGTGATAGATCCCGAGCTGTATTGCAGCGTGGTGTCTGTGTGGAAGGGAACGGTGATGCTGGAGAGTTTTTCGATGCGCGCAAGGAAGGCAGGATAAAACTGGGCGCTGAACTCGGAGAGCGGAAGCAGCGCAGGTGGATTATGCGGATCGTGGACGGCAAGCATGCCGGCGGCTGAGATGGAGGCGTGGGCGAGAGCGGTATCGCGTTCGAGGACCAGCACGCGAGCGCCGCGGGCGTGGAGCTCCAATGCAAGCGAGAGGCCGATGATGCCGGCGCCGGCGATGAGGACGTCAGACGCGGATGCGGGCTGATTTACGGAGGGATGAAAGGAACCTAAGGCCACGCGGCCATTTTAGCGGGAACTCATGCGAGCAACGCATTTTCGCGAGGGTGCATCTTACCGAGGTTGTAGTTGTATCAGTTGGGCGAGGCGTACACAAAAAGGCTCCCCTGCACGTCTGATGTTCAGGCACGGATTTAAGCTGAGAGTGGTTCTGATGCGTTATAGCGTCGAGCCGAGGAGGATGGATGAGCGACGGTACGAATGGAACAATAGTGGAGTCAAAACCTCCGATGTGGCTGGCGGGTGTAGCGGTGGGCGGGCTGGTGCTGGGGCTGGGCGCGCTGGTGTGGAGCTTCACCCTGCAAAACCACCTGACTTCCACCCAACAGAATTTGGATGCGGCGAATAAGCAGAGTGCGGTGCTGGCGGAAAAGCTACAGGACACCAACGAGCGCATGCACGCGCAGGGACAGACATTGGCGCAGAGCGTGGGGCTAACGCAGAAGCAACTTGAGGACAAATCGAACCTGCTGATTGCTGCGCAGAAGAGTGCCGATGCTGCAACGAAGAAACTTGCGACAGAGCAAGCACAGACGGCGCAGCAGGTTGGCGCCGTACAGAATGATGTTTCGACGGTAAAGACGGATGTTGGCGGCGTGAAGACCGACGTGGCCACCACGCAGGCCGACTTGGCACAAACCAAGACGCAACTTACGCGTGTAATGGGCGATGCCGGCGTGATGAGCGGACTGATCGCGACCAACCACGACGAACTGGAAGAACTGAAGCATCGCGGCGACCGCAACTACTACGAGTTCACCCTGAACAAGGGAGCGGCAGCGCAGAACGTAGGCACCATCAAACTCGAGTTGAAGAAGGTCGATACGAAGAAATCCAAGTACACGCTCGAGGTGAGCTCGGACGACAAGAACATCGAGAAGAAGGACAAGAACCTGGATGAGCCGGTGCAGTTCTATTCCGGCAAGTCTCCGGCGCTGTTTGAGGTTGTGGTGAACAACATCAACAAGAACCAGGTGACGGGATACCTGAGCACACCGAAGAGTGCGCCCGCGCCGATCTCGGTGCCTTAGAAACAGTGAGTAAGGAGTAGAAAAGCACGAGGCCCGCGTGATGAGCGCGGGCCTTGTTGCGTTTAGGGCACGGTGATGGTTTGTGAGGGAAGATTGTGGAGGTTCACGGTGAGCGTGGCGGATTTCTTTGTCTTCCAGGCTGATTCAGTGAGCGTGGGGAAGAGCAGGATGATGGAGCCCTCCACAGTTGCGCGAGAAGCGATTTCGCTCTCGCTGCCGAGAGGGTGAGAGGCGAGCGGAGTCAGCGCAGGGAAAGATTGCTCAAGGCGAAGGACGTCCGCGGGGTTGACGACTGTGGCGGAAGTTGTGCCTTCGGGTAGGGTAAGCGTGGCTTCGGGAGAATCAAGGTAGAGAGTCCGGCGCAGCTTGTTTTCGATGCTGACGTGCACGACAACGTAGAGATTGTCTTCAGTAAAAGCCGGCGTGCCCAGAATGTGGACGCCGCCTTTTGCTGCCTTGGTCTCCGTGTGCGGAGCGAAGATATCGACTTTGACGACCTGGATCTGCGCGGGGGTTCGCGGGCTGAAGTAGTAAATCGCCGCAGCGATAGCCGCGAGCACGAGGACGGCGATGAGGATGGCTGGAGTGCGGCTGCGTTCCGGAGCTGGGCCAAGGTTGAGAGGCATGGATAGAGTCTAAAGGCTAAGGCCGAGGGCGGAGGCTCTTGAGGAATTTGTCGACGGGCTGGGTGTTGATGAGGTCGGCGGTGGTGAGCCACGCACGGCGAAGCTGCACAATGCCGTCGTCGATCTGGTCGAGTTCTTCAGTGGAATGCGCGTCGGTATCGACGATGATCTTGCAGCCAGCTTCTTTGGCCTGGCGCAGATGGAGATCGTTGAGGTCGGCGCGCGCGGGAGCGGAGTTATGCTCCACCGCGATGCCGTACTTCACGGCGGAGGCGAGCATCCTGGCAACGTCGATCTTGTACGGCTCGCGGTTCAGCACTTTGCGGCCGGTGGGGTGGCCAAGGATCTGCACGTAGGGATTTTCGCAGGCTCGGAGGACGCGTGCGGTGACTTCTTCGGCAGTTTGATTGAAGCCGCCGTGTACGCTGGCGACGACGATATCGAGTTGAGCGAGCGTGGAGTCTTCAAGGTCGAGCGTGCCATCGAGGAGAATATCGACCTCTACTCCGGCGAGAATGCGAAAGGGAACGGAGGGCGGCTTATTGTTGGGCTCTTTCGCTTTTTCGCGAGCTTTATAGCGCGCCCACTGCGGACCCTTCTTTGCAGCGAATTCCTCGGCGAGTTTGTCGGATTCCTTTCTAATACGTGCGGCGTGAGCGAGGGCCCGCTTGTCGTCCATGCCATTGGTCATGGCGAGATGCTTGGAGTGGTCTGTGATGGCGATGTATTCGAGACCACGCTCAATGGCGGCTTCGGCCATTTCGCGGATGGAGTTGGAGCCATCGGACTCTGTGGTGTGCATGTGCAGGTCGCCGCGGATGTCACTGCGGACGATGAGCTGCGGCAGCGTGTGTTTGGCGGCGGCTTCAATCTCGCCGCAGTTCTCACGCAGCTCCGGCGGGATGTAGTCGAGATCAAGCGCATTGTAGATTTGCTCTTCAGTTTCGGCAGCGACGATCTTGTTGTCTTCGAGGCGCAGCAGAGCATACTCGGAGAGCGTGAGGCCGCGCTTAATGGCGCGCTGCCTGAGAGCGACGTTGTGATGCTTGGATCCGGTGAAGTATTGCAGTGCCGCTCCGTAGCTGGCGCGCGGAAGCAGACGGACATCGACTTGTAGATTGTTGCGCAGCGTGAAGCTGACCTTGTTCTGGCCTTTTGCAAGGAGTTTGTCGATAAGCGGAAGCGTGGCGACATGTTCGACCGCTGCGGAGACGACATCGGGCTCGCAGGCTGGGCCGGTGACGAGCAGGTCGAGGTCGCCGCAGGTTTCGCGGCCCCGGCGCAAACTGCCGGCGGGGGTGATCGTGTCGATGCCGGGAAACTGCCGGATAAGCTCGGAGATGCGCTCGGCGTGCTTGCGTGCGACGTCGATGCGGAAGCGCGAGGAGTTCTTGCGGAAGTCCTCGATGCCCTTGAGCAACTTGTCGGTGAATTTCTGGCCGAGGCGCGGGAGCGGTAGGAGATCGCCGCGCTTGGCGGCGGCTTCGAGCTCGTCAATGTTCGTAATCTGCAGCGCGGAGTAGAGCATGGCGACCGTCTTTGGACCCATGCCGGGCAGGCGTAGCAGCTCCAGCATCGACGGCTTATATTTTTTCAGCAGCTCTTCGCGCAGCTCCATGGTGCCGGTGGCGACGAGGTCGCGGATGTTGGCGGCCATGCCTTTGCCGATGCCGGGAATGGCAAGCAGGGCCTTGGGGTCGGCCTCTGGCGTGGCGAGTGTGGCAAGCTGCGTGGTCTGCTGCTCGACGGCCTCTGCGGCGCGGCGATAGCTGCGGATGCGGAAGGAATCACCGCCGTCAATTTCCAGCAACGAGGCGGTTTCATCCAGGGCGCGGGCGAGTGAGATGTTGTCCATAGGCAAAATTAGGGCAAAGCGAAGAGGCCCGAACTACGCAATTGTATGCGCAGACCGAGCCTACATTTGGTGGGAGATATTCGGTTGGCGGAGCTACTCCGCTTTTCCGGCGAGGATGACCTGGTCCGCCTGAGGACCCTTGCTGCCCTCAACGATGTCAAACTCAACGGCATCGCCTTCTTTAAGGCTTTTGTATCCGTCCAGTTGGATTGAGCTGTAGTGAACGAAGACATCCGGGCCGTCTTCGCGACCCAGAAAGCCGTAGCCCTTTGCGTTGTTGAACCACTTCACCGTGCCTTTGTACTGTGCCATTTGACCCGAATATCCTTGCGTCGGAAAATGCTCCCCCTGAATGCCATGGGGAGCTTGGTAACAGTACGACGCCAAAAGCCCCGAAATGAGTTGTGTGGAAGGCCCCCAAGAGGAGATATCTCTTTAGATTCCGGTGTTTTGCGCGCTGATGTGCCGCTGCCCCTGGATTAGCGAAGGGGAAGCCGGATTGGGATTTCGCCGAGTATCGGGCAGCTAAAATCTGTTCAGGTTTTGGCTGGATGGAAGGCGGCGTAGCTGAGTACGCCGATGAGGGTCTTGCCATCGTGAATTTTGCCGTCGTGGATGAGGCGCAGGACCTCCGACAGCGGCGTCATGTGGACTTCGATCTTTTCATCGTCCTCTGGCGTGGCCTGGCCGACGGATAGGTCTTCGGCCAGCAGGATGTTCATGGCTTCGGTGAGAAAGCCGGGGCTGGCGAAGTACTTGGTGAGTTTGGACCATTTGCGGGCTCGGTAGCCGGTTTCCTCCAGCAACTCGCGGCGGCCGGAGGGGATAAGTTTTTCGCCGGGTTCGATGCGTCCCGCCGGGAGCTCTAGCAGGAACTGGTTGGCTGCGTGGCGCCACTGGCGGATGAGCAGGATACCGGGGTCGGCGGGGTTGGTGTGGGTGTCTACGGCGAGGATGACGGCGGAGCCGTTATGGCGGATGACCTCGCGGGTGGCGCGCACGCCGCCGGGCTCAGTGACCTCGTCACGTGTGACCCAGAAGACACGGCCCTGAAAGACGTTTTTGGAGCTAAGCGTGCGGCCACGGCCGGTGAGATGAACAGGCGTGATGGGCTGATCGTGCCGGGTAAGGGGAGCGCGGGATTTTTTAGCGGAAGTCTTCTTTGAGGGCTTAATTTTCCTGACTACGTTTTTGACCTTCATTTTTTTAGAGTACAGCAAGGAATTGCTGCATCGGCGGGGTGTGCGGCGCATCCAAAGTTTGACCCGGCAGAGACAAATCCAGAGCGGCCAGGATGAGAGACTGAAGGCGTATGCAAGCGGAGTGTATCCCCATATCGGCGCTGCCGGGAACGACGAAGCTGTTTCGCGATTTTGCGGAGGGCTCGGCGGAGAACACGCGCCTGTTGCGGCGGTGGTATCCGCATGAGCCGTTTTCGATGGAATGGGCCAAGCATGCGCCGGAGTTTAGCGTGAAACATCGGGCGCTGCTTGCGGACGCGCTGCACGCGCAGGTGACGGAATTTGGTGGGGGAGAAGCAGCGCTCGCGAACGTGGAAAAGCTGCGTAAGGGCGCGGCGGCTGTGGTGACAGGGCAGCAGGTGGCACTCTTCGGCGGACCGCTGCTGACTCTGCTGAAGGCGGCGACCGCGGTGCGCAAGGCGCAGGACGCGACCAAAGTGAGCGGGCGTGAGCACGTGCCTGTCTTCTGGCTGGCGACCGAAGACCACGACCTGGCCGAGGTGGACCAGGTTGCGCTGGCGACCAAGCAGGGGGTGGAGACGATCAATCTGGATCTGCGTGCTGACCAACCGCTGCCGGTGGGCGGCATCCGCGTGGATGATGGCAGCGGAGCGCTGACGTCGGCGTTGGAGCGCGCTAGCGAGCTGCTGGAGTGGGCTCCGGTGGCGGATTGGCTGCGCGAGTTTTATGGCGCTTTCGATGCCACACTGGCCAGCGCGTTTGGAAAACTGCTGACGCGGCTCTTTGCGAAGCAGGGGCTGGTGGTGATGGATGCTTCGACGCGCGCGTTCCATGCGCTGGGGGCTAAGGCGCTGCGTGGTGCGATTGAGCAAGCGGAAGAGTTGGAAGCGGCACTGATTGTGCGGTCGAAAGAGTTGGAGGATGCGGGCTACCACGCACAGGTGAAGGTCGATGCAGGAATGAGCCTGCTGTTTTTGATCTCTGCGAATGAAGACGGCGAGAAGGTGCGGCTTTCACTGAGGCGTGGCGCTGGCGGCGAGTGGAAGGCGGGCGCGAAAACTTACTCGGCATCTGAATTACTGACGATCCTGGAGGCCGAACCTGAGCGGCTGAGTCCGAACGCGCTGCTGCGTGCAGTGTTTCAGGATGCGATTCTGCCGACGGCAGCTTACATTGGCGGCCCGGCAGAGATTGCGTATTTTGCGCAGTCGGCGGTGGTGTACGAAAAGATTCTGGGGCGCGTGACTCCTGTGCTGCCGCGGCTATCGGCAACGCTGCTGGAGCCTGCGATCGCGCAGACGATGGCGGTACATGAGGTTTCGCTGCTGCAGGTGTTTGAGGCCAAGACTGCCGAAGAGCTGGCGGTGCGGCTGGGAGCACGGGCCATGCCGATCGAAGGCAAGCGCAAGATCGCCGCCGTGGGCAATGCGATGGATGCCGAACTGACGGCGCTGACCGAGTACATGGGCGCGATGAGCGCGGACCTGGGACGCTCGGCTGGCGTGAGCGCCAACAAGATGCGCTACCAGATGAGCCGGCTGCGCAGGATGGCTGCGGCATTCGAGGTGCAGAAAGAGGCGTCACTGCTGAAACATGCGAAGGCGATCATGCTGAACGTGTATCCCGACGGCCATTTGCAGGAGCGGTTGCTGGCCGGGGTGGGCTTTGTGGCGAAGCATGGCGAAAATCTGTCTGCGCTGCTGGTGGAGCACGCCGGGCAAGAGTGTCCGGGGCATCGCGTGATTGCGCTGTAGAGAAAAGCTAGGCCTTCGGGCCTCCTGTAAAGACCATGCGGCCGCTGAGCCAGGAACGCGCCTCGTTCGAAGCCAGATAAGAGAGCAGGAACAGGGCGAGGAAAAACTTAGCGAACAGCAACACGACGTAGGACCAATCCTGATGCCACGCAGTCTGTAGATTGCCCCAGGGCAAAAGCCAAACAAGCATGTGAACCAGCCATAGCAGCGACAAGCCCAACACGGCCCACATGGCCCAGCTCATGCGATTCCAGAATGCGAGGACGATTGCACCCTCAAGCAGGGCCACAATTGTGGCGCCGCCGCCCGTATTTGTAGAGATAAAAATCGTGAAGCCCGGCGGAGGCAAGGTTGTCCAGGCAACGGCGAGGCTCATTACGATGCCGGCAGCCATGAGATAAGTAGCAATCTCGACCCTGAGCGGCCTGTCCATGATTCAGAATTTTACGCCGGTTAGGAGCTTTGTGTGGCAGGGAACCGGCGGCGATACTTTGCGTATCTATTCAGCGAAGAGGTGACGTTATGCATGTGCTGTTTGGACTGCTGCTGATTCCGTTTGGAGCGATCCATTTTCTGCCCACGATTGTTGCCGCGCTACGCAACTCGCGACACCTGCTGGCGATCTTCCTGCTCAACCTGTGCTTTGGCTGGACGGGAATTGTCTGGGTGATCGCGCTGGTGTGGGCGTGTACGAGCGAGCCGAAGTGGGTGTACGAGTACGCGCCTTATCCTTACCGGCGCTACTAGGCAGTTGGACTCGACTTTGGGATATTGAACCAAGCCCGAACTGGCGCAGTGTTCAGGTACCACAACAGGAAGATGGCGAGCAGTGCTCGGCCGAGTTGTACAGCGCCGTTGAAGTGAGAAAGTCTCCACGTCTTCGCGATTGAGAAGAGCAGA
>Ga0206826_1007_pt1 | contig 45371 bp, 50 predicted proteins | sample Alteio_BWOrgCont_80_FD_152636 | JGI IMG/M metagenome (GOLD analysis project Ga0206826, IMG submission 152636) | Enriched cells from forest soil in Barre Woods Harvard Forest LTER site, Petersham, Massachusetts, United States -... | ecosystem: Environmental > Terrestrial > Soil > Temperate forest >... | reverse complement strand
ACTGCGCCTTGTCGTAATCTTTGTGCTGCATTTCGCTGTAAGCGCGATTGTAAAGTTCTTCTGGCGGCAGACTGGCAGCGTCTTCATTATCATGCGAAGCGGTCGTATCGCTATTCTTTGGCGGATTAAACATTGGCGATGAATTTTTATCCGAGATTGATTGGGCGCCGTTCTCGTTTTGGCTCAAACTTTGATTCTGGGCTTGTTCTTGCTCTGGCGCTTGCCCTTGGTGCTGTTCGATCTGCTGCAAGCGCACTTCAAGATCGCTTTTCAATTTATCCAGATTGGCATTGGCTTGCTGCGCTTCGTAGTTCGCGCGCTCTACCTGGCCAGTCAAATCGCGCATTTGCGCTTCCAGCGCGCTGAGGCGCGTCTCGATACTGGGTGACACACCTATGGCCGCGCCCGCGCCATTGCTGTTGGTCACGTCGCCGGGCACATAGCCTCGGCTGTTGGTTTTGCGTGAGAGGTCCTGAACTTCGCTTTCTAGCTGATTAATGCGGTCCAGCAACGCGCGGTTATCCACGTCGTCCTGCGCACGCGCGGCCGGCGCCAAGACGATAAAAAGGGCGAGGGCGGAAACCGCCCCCACCCTCCAGAAAGATCCTTGGCGCTTCATGCTGAACCGCCGGATGGGCTTACTGCACCACTGTCACAGCGCGGCGGTTTTGTGCCCAAGCCGCTTCGTCATGGCCATCCACCGCGGGACGCTCCTTGCCGTAGCTGATGGTGTTAATCTTCGCGGCTGGAACGCCCAGGGACACGAGATAATCTTTCGTCGCGGTTGCGCGGCGCTCACCCAGCGCGAGGTTATATTCGCGCGTGCCGCGCTCATCGCAGTGGCCTTCAACCGTAATATTCAAATTCGGACGGGATTTCAGCCATTCAGCTTGCTTGTCCAGGACCGCGCGCGCTTCAGGGCTCAACTCACTGCTGTCGGTTGCGAAAAATACGCGGTCCGCCACATCTTGCGCCAGCTGATTCACGCCGGTTGCGCCCGTGTTACCAAATGAGAAATTCGGCTGCGCTGCTGTCGTGCCGGCACCGGCATTGGCGTTTCCGCTGCCTGATTTGTCGGCGGTTGAATCGCAGGCCGTGATAAGGAAGGCGGCAGCGATTAAAACAAGCCAGGATTTACGCATTTCAAGTCTCCGTTTGCCATTGGGATGGGGGTGAATTCTCTTCTTTTGTCCTATTACGGATTCAGCCCGTGCGCAAGGGGCTATCCTGTTAAAAATGCGTTAGGTTTACTTATTCTGATATAGCAGCGCATGAACGCGCGCATTGGGCGAAAGCGGCTGGGCGCTTGGCAAAAGACGGGATTCGCCGCTGGCCATGTTGATCTCGGCACGGTCGCCGTTCATCTGGTTTTTGCTGCGCGTGATTTTAACATTGCCAGTAAGCAGCGCTTTATCGTGCACAGCGTCATAAAAGCCATTTTCTGCCAGCGTCACGCTGGGGTTTGGCGTGCCGATTCCAGTAGTCACAACCACATGGCCGGTCGCCGTTGCGGTTTGCAATGTCCAGGAACCTTGCGCGTCCTTGATAAACTGGGCATCCAGCCGGTCCGCCGCCAAGGTGCGGTCTGGCCGTGCTAAAAACGGCTGGCCTAGAGCATAAGATTGGCCTGTTTTATTATTAAACCAGATTTCCTGCTGCGCCGTGAGGGTTTCGCCCTTGGCGTTGGTGAGTTTCAAATCCTTGCCGATCAAATTCATATCTTCCGTCACCATGTTATACCGCGCATAGGGTCCCACCGCCGTGTTGCCGTTATTAGTGATAATGACATGGCCCTGCGCTTCGAGCAGTTGAATTTGATTTTGGCCGCCGGGGCCTTCAACGTAATGCGCCGTAAGTTCATCGCCCTTAACGTTCAGGGTGCCGCGCGTGGCCGAGGCATCGCCGACGGCATGATAGGTTTTATCTTCCTGGCGCCAGATTAGGCTGCCTGCTGCGTCGATCTGGATCGGCACGGCGGTTTTTTGCGTTGGGTCAGCCGCTGCGTCAGCTGGCTGAGGCGGCGCGTTACTTTTTGCCTGTGCCAGCGGCGGAAGCAGGAGCAGCAGCAGAAGCAGGGACAAGATTCGTTTCATGAAGCACCAATGTCGCAGGACCCGTGAGTGTGAGCAAGCCATGGAGATTATCATAAGTAAAACCCTGGGCTGAAATTTGCAGCTTCGGCCCGCCGCCCGCAACAGGGGCCTGGCTGCTCACAAATTTGCCATGCAGATCCACATCCGCGGCGTTAGTGATGAATCTATCCCCTTGCGGCGTGGTAAGTATGACGTTCTGCGTGAGACTGATCTGATGATTTTTGCTGTCGAAAATGCCGTGATCCGCCGCAACCTTAGAGCCTAGGCTATTATCCGGTTTTTCCATCGCCGCTGTGGGGGATACCAACGTGACATGATCGGGATCGGCGCGGGTCTGGATCGCGCGCGCCGCGGTCAAGACAAACCGCTGGCCCTTTTCATCCTTGCCTTCATAATGAGGGTTGATCAGCTCTGTCCTATCACCGCGGATCTGGGCTTTATCAAGCTTGGGCAGGCGGATTTTGGTGATCGTCGGCCATAAAAAAAACAATACCAATATAATCGCGCCGGCCGCCGGCACGGCGATACGCAGCATCCGGATAATATCTGAATAGTTCGACATTAAACCACGCCTGCGCGCAGCAGGTCGTGAATATGCAAAATTCCCACGGGCGCCCCGCTTTTATCCACCACAAACAGCGTGGTGATGTTTTTCATTTGCGCGAGCGCCTCCGCCGCTAGGGCATCGGGATAGGTGGTGTGCGGTGAGGATGTCATAATTTTATCCGCGCGCTCATGCAGCAGATGGTCGCTCATGTGGCGGCGCAAGTCGCCGTCCGTAATAATACCCGCGAGTTTTTTATCCTTCACAATGCCGACGCAGCCGAAACCTTTCTCGCTCATTAAAACCAACACATCTTTCATGCCAGTCTCAGGCGCGCAGAGCGGCAATTCATCACCGCCGTGCATCAGGGCGGAAACTTTTTGCAGTTTTTGTCCCAGCTTGCCGCCTGGATGGAAATGCGTGAAATTTTCCGCCGTAAATCCGCGCGCTGACATAAGCGCTGCCGCGAGCGCATCGCCCAGACCCATCATTAGTGCCGTTGACGTCATGGGCGCGAGCTCTAGCGGACAGGCTTCAGGTAATTGGGGCAAAAGCAAGGTGATATCGGCATGCTGCGCGAGTTCGGATTCCGCGCCCGCTGTCACGGCGATCAAGGAAATTTTAAAGCGCCGCGTATAGGCAATCAAATCCGCCATTTCCGCCGTCTTACCCGAATTCGACAGGGCCAACACTGCATCCTGCGGTGTGATCATGCCCAGATCCCCGTGGCTAGCCTCGGCCGGATGGACGAACTGCGCGGGCGTTCCCGTTGAAGCCAGCGTCGCCGCAATCTTGCGCGCCACATGGCCTGATTTTCCCATGCCGGAGACGATCACGCGGCCGTGGATATTTTTGATTGCCTCAACCGCGGCGGAAAAATTTTCATTCAGTTTCTCAGATAGGATTTTCAGTGCGTCGCTTTCGGCGCGCAGGACCCTTTTCGCTTCGCCGATAGTGTTGGTCTCATGCTCCATGCCCCGCGTCCCGTACCTTTAATGATGCGCAAAAATATCTTTGCCTTCCCAGCCCGCCAGATCGAGCATGGCGCGCACCGGCAAAAATTCCACGCAGGCCTGAAACAGCCCCAGGCGCCCTTCGCGCAGCAGCATAGCGTCCAGCTTTTCGCGCAGGGCATGCAAATGCACCACATCCTGCGCTGCATATTCCAGCTGATCTTGCGTAAGGCTTTCATTGCCCCAATCGGATGACTGCGCGGTCTTGTTCAAATCCACGCCCAGCAGTTCCTTCACCAAATCCTTGAGCCCGTGCTTATCCGTATAAGTACGCACCAAATTCGAGGCGATCTTGGTGCAGTAAAGCGGATAGGGCAAAATATCGAGCGCATTTTTAATCACCGCGAGATCAAAGCGCGCAAAATGGAAAATTTTGGTCACGCTTTCATCTGCTATCAGGCGCGCAAGATTGGGTGCGTCGAATTCGTGCGGCGAGAAACGCACCAGATGCACCGCCCCGTCAGCGCCGCAAAGCTGCACCATGCACAGGCGGTCGCGCATGTGGCTGAGGCCCATGGTTTCCGTATCCACTGCCACGCTTTGGCGGAAGGTGACCTCGCTCGGCAAGTCTCCATGGTGGAGATTGATTTTCATGGCTTAGTTTTGGGCGATATAGCGCGAAGATGCAAGGGGCGGTTAGCGCAGCGCCGTAAGCAACGGCGCTGCAAAGGCCACCACGGCCGCCGCCAAGAGTGTGCTAAAGATCACGGCGGTGGCGGCCTTTTCGGGGTGGATGTTGGTCTCGCTCGCATAGGCGACCTGGTTGGCGGCTAGCGGCACAAGGCTCATTACCCACAGGCTTTGCTCGACGGGCGGCGAGAAATTGCGCACGCCCAAAATCATCAGCGCCGCGCACAGCGGCCAGATCAGATGACGCCCTAAGATGGTGGCCGCAAGATAGCTAAAATCAAATTCCAGTTTTTTCATCCCGCCCAGGGTACAGCCGATAATCATCATGCCGAGCACAATATACGTCCCGCGCAGCCACTCGAACATCGCCGCGCCTGCAGGCGGCATAGGGAGATGTAAGAACGACCATAGAATGCCCGCAATGCCCGCATAAAATGTCGGCGGGCGCAGCATGCGCTTGAGGCTGTCTGCAATCGAGAAAGCGCCGCGCGAAATGACATAATAACCAATGGTGACTTCGGAAAAGCCAAATCCCATCACCAGCAGGATATAAATACCTAAATGCTCCGGCCCGAAAAGCGCAGCAAAAAGCGGCAGGCCGAAATAACCTGTATTGCCGCCGCCGATGCCGAGCGCGGAAAGATTGGCGCGTGCATCCTTAAACCCAAACCATTGATGCAGCCGCCAGGCGCACAGCGTGATTGCACTGCTGAGAGCGAAAGAGATAAATGGCAACAGCAGGCTATCCAAAGTGAAATTCGTTTGAGCCGCGAGGCCCATAAAGACGAAGGGCGCCACCACATAAATCGCGAGCCGCGCGATCGATTTTTCATCCAATTGGAACCAATGCTTGCCCAGAAAGCCGAGCATGATCAGCAAATAGAGCGGCGCGAGCTGCATCAGAATATTCAGGGCCATGGTGCTTTGTGCGGAATTCGCCGCGCGAAATCAAGCGGAGGCGCGGCGGAAAAATTTTTGCACCGCCGTGGTAATCTTATCCTGCGCGGCCGTATCCAGATAAGGATGCATCGGCAGAGACAAAACCTCCGCCATGCGTTTTTCGCTATGCGGCAAGGCGCCTCTGGCGGCGGGATAATTCTTATAGGCAGGCTGAAGATGCAAGGGGCGCGGATAATAAATCGCGCTCGGGATTTCCGCCGCCTTCAGATGCTCCTGCAGCGCCGCACGCTGCGTAGGCGGCATGGCAATGGTATATTGCGCCCAGGTAGAAATATAACCCTCAGGGACGTAAGGCACTTCAACGACGTCTTTCAATGCGGCATTGTAACGCGCGGCGACTTTGTTCCGCGCGGCGATTTCATCTTCGAAGATTTTCAGCTTCTCGATCAAAATCGCCGCCTGGATCGTATCCAAGCGGCTGTTCATGCCGATGCGTACATTGTCATATTTATCCGTGCCCTGGCCATGCACGCGCAAAGACTGAAGAATCTCGATGTCGCTTTCATCATTCGTGAAAATCGCGCCGCCGTCGCCGTAGCAGCCAAGTGGTTTTGCCGGAAAAAAACTCGTCGTCGCAAATCGGCCCATTGCGCCCGCACGGCGGCCCTTATATTTGCCGCCAAACCCCTGGGCGCTATCCATGATCAGCCACAAATTAAATTCCTCTGCAACCGCATCCAGCACATCAAAATCCGCAGGTAGGCCGAACAGATCCACAGCAATCACGCCGCGCGGATTTAGTTTTCCGTCGCTGCGGCATTCTTCAATCGCCGCACGCAAAGAGCGCGGGCACATATTATAGGTGGCCGGATCAATATCGACGAAATAGGGCGTCGCGCCGAGCCAAGCGACCACCTCCGCCGTCGCCGTAAAAGTAAAGGACGGCACAAATACCGCATCACCCGGGCGCAAGCCCAGGCGCATCAGCGGCAGGGCGATGGCATCCGTACCATTGGCGCAGGTGACGCAAAATTTCGCGCCGCAAAATTCGGCAAGCTGTTTTTCGATCTCTCTCACTTCCGGCCCTAAAATATATTGTCCCTGCGCGAGTACGCGCTGGATCGCGGCATTCACTTGCGGCCTGATGCGCGCTTGCTGCGCGGCCAGATCAATAAAGGGGATCATGCGAGTAACTTCTCCAAAATTGTCGCGATGCGCAGGGCGTGTTCGCCGCCCGTCAAAGGTTCCGCGCGCGTTTCAAGGCAGGAGATGAAATGTTTCATCTCGCGCCCCAGCGGCTCATCCATTTCCAGCGCGATGGCCTGATGGAGCGCCGCGCCTTCAGGCCGCGAGAGCACCAGTTTTTCATCCCAGTTTTTGCCGTCGTCAAAAACCAGCGCGCCGGTTTCACCCAATACAGTAAAGCGATGCTCTTTATAAGGGTTGAGGCGCGATAAATACAAATGTGCGGCGATGCCGCCGTAATCCAAATGCACCTTGGCAATATCCGCATGGGGCGATTGTAAAAACGCCTGGCATTGCACGCGCGCCTCAACCGGCAGCGTGCCGACAATGCCGTCAATCATAGCAAGGTCATGCGGCGCCAAATCGGCCAGAACGTCTTCATCGGGATGGATGGGCCAGTAGTGCAGCCGATGCGCGGCGATATAACGCACACGGCCGATGGCGCCCGCATGCACCTGTTCGAGCAATTTGATAAAGGCCGGATGATAGCGGAGCAAATGCCCCACCATCAGCACACATTTTTTTTCCCGCGCAAGCTTGAGGAGTCTTTCTGCTTCCGCACGCGTCAGCGCCAGCGGCTTTTCAATAAAAACATCTTTGCCCGCCGCGAGCGCACGGCCCACCAGCTCCGCATGGGTCAGGACGGGCGTGGCGATGGCGAGTGCGCGGTGCATACCGCCTTGCACCGCATCTTCTACCGTCACCACAGGCACGCCGTAAGCCTCGGCGAGAACGCTGGCCCGCGCCGCATCACGGTCCGCTACGGCGCCAAGCGCACCCAGCGCCGCCAGGTTCCGCACAATATTCTTACCCCAATGACCGCAACCGATCACGGTGATCTTGGGGCGCAAAGCTGCTGCATTCATGGGGGTTTTCTGCGTGAGCGCGCCGCAAGCCACAAGCCCGCCGCCCATCACAAAGCGTGAGGCTCAGTTACCGGTGCGGTTCTGCTGATAAATCTGCGCGAAGTCCATCGGCGCGAGCAGCAAAGGCGGCAAGCCGCCTTGCATCACGGCATCGGCCGCGATCTGGCGCACAAAGGGAAAGAGCAGCCGCGGTGCTTCGATCGCCAAAAAGGGCTCCACCTGATCTTCGGGAATGTTTCCCATCTGGTAACGCCCGGCATAGGCAATCTCCACCACGAAAAGCGGCCGCGCGTTTTCGTCCGCCTCGGCCCCTGGGCGGGCGGTGGCGCGCAGCTGCAGCGTAACTTCATAATCGCCGCTTACCGCGCCCGCGCGCACCGCCGGCTGGGTAAGCGGTTTCACTTCCACATTCATATTTAATTCCATGCCCGGCGCGCCAGCTGCTGCCGCTGAAGCCGCGTAGTTTTCAAAAGACAGGTCCTTGAGATACTGGCCGGTTTGAACGATGCTGGGCTCTGCCATGATTTCCTCGATTTGCTTTTGCGGGCGTGATTATGATAGACTGAAACTTCTATGCCCCGCTGCAGGCGGTGGCAAGCGTGTCGGAGGCCGATGTGGTGGATATTCTGATTTTGGCCCTAGTGGTGGCGGTCTTGGTCTATCAATTGCGGCGCGTGCTGGGTGAGCGCAACGGCGCTGAGCCCATGCCGGGCGCTGACCCTTTCACCGCGCCTGCGGTGCGGCCGAGCCCAGCGGCAAGCCCGCTTGAGCGGGCTATGGGTGCAAAGCCTGTGCAAGCGGAGGTTTTGCCGGACGGGGTACCGCCATCGGATGAACCGCTTTCGATCAACCAAGGCCTCCAGCAGATTAAGGAGTACGACAGCGAGTTTGACGAGCGCGCCTTTATGCAGGGCGCGCGCGCGGCCTTTGAAATGATTGTTAAGGCTTATGCGCGCGGCGATCTGGAAACGTTAAAAAACCTGCTCGCGCCTAAGCTCTATGACCGCTTCGCCGAAGATGCAAAAGCGCGCGCGCAAAAAGACCAGACCATGGAAACCACACTTTATAAGTTATCCTCAGCCACGATCACGGCGGCGCGCATGATCGGCTTTGAAGCGGAAGTGGCCGTTGAATTCGTTTCTGAACAAACGTCAGTGATCCGCGACGGCGCCGGCACGATCATCGCTGGCGATCCGGCGGCACACGAAGAAATCCGCGACACCTGGGTTTTCCGCCGCGATACGCGCGGCAGCGACCCCAGCTGGCATTTAACCGACACGCGCGAATAAGCTACTTGCGGCCTCAGAGATTCTGAGGTTATTAGCAATCAAACATGTCCAACCTGATCATCACGCTGATATCGATCGCCTTGGTCGCGATTGTGGCGACAATGGTGATCTGGTACGGGAGCTCAGCGTTTCAGGGTTCAGGGGCGAAGGCTGAGGCCAATACGGCGCTCAATCAGGCGAGCCAGATCGCGGGCGGTGCGATGGCCTACGGCGCGACGCACGGCGGGTCCTTCGACGGGATTACGGTCTCAACCCTTACGAACAGCTCAGAGCAATATTTAGAGAACGTGCCCGTGCCGCCGTCCCAGGCGACAGCCTCAGGCAACTGGACGCTGATGAACCTGAATGACGGGGATACAACCAATGGCCTGAACGGCGTGGAGCTGACCCAGGACACCACCGGCGATGCTGCCACCACATCGGCCGCCATCTGCAATGAGGTCGCCCAGATCGCGGGCGGCCCCGGAGCTTTGCCCACCGCCACCACGAGCTCGCCCTCGAATTACCTGCCCGCCTCGGGGCGCACCTTTGACTGTCTCTTCTACGACGCGAACGGCGCCACCACCGCCCAAGCCGGTGATCCAACCTACCTCGTCTACTTCGCTTCCAATACCGCGACCTCTTCCAGCACTAGCAGCTCGGGTTCTTCTTCCTCCAGTAGTTCTAGTTCTTCATCGTCGAGCTCTTCTAGCTCCTCTTCTTCTTCGTCCAGTAGCTCCAGCTCATCATCGAGCAGCAGCTCTTCCAGCTCGGGTGGCGGGGGCACTTGCTATGCTGTGAGTGGGGCCGGAGATTCAGCATATAATGGAACTTATACTGCGAGCGGATCACAGTATGGCGCATCAATTTACGAACTAGATGGATCACACTTTATTTATTTCTTAGACGCGGCGGATAACGGCGGCTTTAATGATTGGTTAATAGGCCCGACTGTTAATAATGCCACTCAACCCGGGTATTATATTGGAAGCGCAGCAAGTACACCCCCTTTAACTGGATGGGGGGTAAATGTTGGAACATCTCCTGCGCCAAGTTTAACAGATTGTAGCGGCGGTGGCAGTTCGAGTTCTTCAGGCTCGTCTTCCAGCGGCTCGTCCTCAGGCTCGAGCTCAGGCGGCGGATCGGGTTATCAGGTCACGGGCGCGGGTTCAACCGATTGGAACGGCATTTATCTGCTTATAGGGAACGACGGGAACGGCAATCCTTATTACGAACTGGATTCATCACACATCTTGAACTACGCTAATACCTACGACGAATGGATTTTCGCCGACCACGTGGGATCTCCTTATACCGGACAAGCCTATTATTTTAGCCTATCCAGCGGCGATCCTACGCCGCCTGTCGGAACCAACTGGGCCGTATCCAATGGCATGGCGCCGACTCCGACCATATCAACCTATCCATGATCATCTACCGGCCATCATCCGCGCGCGGGCGCACTGAAACCGGCTGGCTCGACGGGCGCCATACCTTTTCCTTTGGCGCTTACCGCGATCCGGCCTGGGTGCATTTCGGCGCGCTGCGCGTGATCAATGAAGATGTGGTGGCACCCTCGGGCGGTTTCCCGCCGCATGACCACGCGGATATGGAAATCATTACCTATGTGCTTTCCGGCGCGCTCGCGCACCAGGACAGTTTGGGCAATGCCGCCATGATCCGCCCCGGCGAAATTCAAATGATGCGCGCGGGCACAGGCATCACGCATAGCGAATTCAACGCTTCGAAAACCGAACCTGTGCATTTGCTGCAAATCTGGATCATGCCAAACGCGCGCGGCCTTGCGCCCGGATATCAGCAGCGCGCGCTGAATACGGCTGACCGCGCGGACACATGGCAAACTGTGGTTGCGCCCGCTAACAACAACATCTCCGGCGCGTTCGACATCGCTACCGATGCTCGGCTTTCGCTGGCGCAGCTTGCGGCCGGAAAACCCCTCGCCTTGCCCGCCGAGGCCGGCCGCAAATACTGGCTGCAAATCGCAAAGGGCAGCGTCACATACGGCGATCAGGTTTTATCCCAGGGCGACGGCCTGGGCCTGAGCGGCGAGCCCGCGCGCGGTATTACCGCCAGCGAAGATTCTGAACTGTTATTGTTTGACCTGGTGTAATCTCACGCCTCATGCCCGTTTGCGAAGTAAAACATAGGTCGCGCCGTCGCCGCCGTGGCGCAGATGCGCAGGATGAATGGTGAGAATATATTTGGCCCACGGGCCCGCCATGAGCCAGCCGGGCAAGGCGGCCCGCAGCACACCCTGCATCTCGCGCCCTTTGCCCGTGATGATGAGCAAGAGCCGCGCACCGCGCGCGATTTGTTTATCCATAAAGCGCGCGAGTTCCGCATAGGCTTCGCGCTGCGTCAGGCCGTGCAGATCAAGCCGCGCATGGATCCGCGCCGTGCCGGATTTTAACTCCGCCATTTGCTGCGCTGAAATTTCGCTACCTTTTTTTGTCTTCGGTTTTGCCTCGGCCACCTTTTTTCCGGGCCGAGGCAATCTATCGGTAAGGGGGCGGATATTTTCCGGATCCTTCACTCGCGTATCATGTTTCGCGCGCGGCTTTGCGGCGATGCGCTTCGCGCCGCGCTTTACTTCGGCCCAATCAGACATGCGAGCTTCTCATAAAACGCATCGAGCGTGCCGGTATTTTCAATCACTCTATCCGCGCGCGCGCGCTTTTCTTGGTCCGGCATTTGCGCACGGTTGATGGCCTCAAACTTTTCCGCTGTGATTTCGCGCGTCGCCAAAACGCGCGCGCGGCGGACATCCGGCGGCGCGGTAATGAGCCAGGTTTCATTCATTTCCGCATCGCGGCCGGTTTCAAACAATAGCGGAATATCAAAAACGATGATGTCTGATTTGTTTTCGGCGCGGCGTGCGAAATCGGCGCTGTCGGCGCGTACTAGCGGGTGAATGTAATCTTCCAGCAATTTCCGCATCTTTTCATCCGTATAAATAATTTCCGCTAGATGCGCACGGCTGAGCGTGCCTGCGCGCAAAGCGCCCGGGAAATTCTCCCCAAGCCAGGCCAAAACCTCCGGCCGGGCGTAAATTTCATGCACGGCGATATCGGCTTCATGCACCGGCACGCCGCGCGCGCGCAGCCAGGCCGCGGCAACGGATTTTCCAGCGCCGATCGAGCCCGTGAGGCCGACGCGCTTCATCTCTGCAATTCCCTTTCCAAGAACTCGCGCAGCGCGGGCGTAACCGCGGGCCGCGGGCCGTAAAAAAGCGCAAAGGCCGCTGCGGCTTGATGCATGAACATGCCGAGGCCGTCCACGGTTGCATGACCATGCGCGGCGGCAGCGCGCAAAAGGGCCGTTTGCAGCGGGCGGTAAACGATATCGGCTACAACCGCATCCCTGGGCAAGGACGATACATCAATCTCTAGCGGCGGCTGGCCCGCCATGCCGAGCGATGTGCAGTTGACGAGAAGCGAGGCGCCGGGGGGGGTGGAAGATTTTGTGATTGTAAACCGCAGCCGTGAGCGCGCGGAAAAAATGATTTCCGATTTGCAGATTCATGCAAGCATTGAACCCGGTCTTTCGCCCACCCCCTGTTGCTTAAGCGCAAAAACAACCGCGCGTGCCGCGCCGCCTGCGCCCAAGATGACTGCAGCTTTAAATTTTTTTCCAGGCACACTCCGCGTCAACTGCTCCGTGAATCCTGCAGCATCCGTATTATCGCCTAAAATCTTTCCGTCCTGAAAAATAACCGTGTTCACTGCACCGATCGCGCGGGCCGCATCCGACAATTCATCACAGAGTTCCATTACCGCTTCTTTATGGGGCAGCGTCATGTTCAGGCCCCGATAGCCATGTGCGCCAAAATTTTTCACCGCGTACGCCAGGTCGCCCGAGGAAACATCATGGGCGAGATAATCCCCGGGTAAACTTGATTCTTTCAACCAATAGCGGTGAATTTTCGGCGAAAGACTATGGCCAATTGGATGGCCGATCACCGCGGCGGTGGGAACAGCAAGCGCCATTTAAAACTCAATCAAATCCACGCCCGCGGCTTCGCGGCGGCAGTCAAGCAGGCTGATAATCTCCGCTGCCGTTTCTTCAATTGAGCGGCGCGTGACGTCCACAATCGGCCAGCCGCGCTGGGCGAAAAGCCGCCGCGCGGCGCGGATTTCTTCGATAATCGCTTCGGGCTCGGTATAGTTCTTTAAATCATGCGTTGTCAGCGTTTTCATGCGCGACTGGCGGATCATCATCAAATGATCGGGGTCCGAGGTGAGGCCGATAATCAAGGGCCGCCGTAATTCAAACAGCACAGGCGGCAGATCAATCCCGGGCACGATTGGCACATTGGCAGCCTTGATGCCGCGATTGGCGAGATAAATCGCGGTCGGCGTTTTCGACGTACGCGACACCCCCACCAAAATCACATCGGCTTCGGCCAGGCGTTCCGGATTTTGCCCGTCATCGTGATCAAGCGAATAATCCATCGCCTCGATGCGCTGAAAATAAGCTTCGTCCATTGTGTGCTGTTTGCCTATCGCGCTTTCAATCGGCTGCTGCAGAAACTCTGACAGGGCTGTCAGTGCCGTATCCATCAGACCTACGTGGCGCACGCCGATATCCATGCAGCCGCGCTCAAGCTGATGCATCAGGGCCTTTTCGCCGAAGGTAGAAAAAACCAGGCCCGGATTTTCCTGAATTCCCGCCAGAACTTTTTCCATCTGCTGCTGCGTATGGATTAAAAACCAATGATGGCGACGGATGATGCTGGCGCGGAACTGCGCGAGCACTGCGCGCGTCACGCCCTTGATGGTCTCGCCCGTGGCGTCCGAGACCAAATGCAAATGATGGATTTCAAGATTGGCTGGGGTAAGGGGCATTAACTTCCTGAAAGGTGAGGGGATAACTCTTTGGATAACCCTTTGGATTTTTATTGGCAATTGCTGGGGTTGGGCGGCTAGGTGAAACTATCCCTGTGTTTCTTGCATTGCGGTGGAAATTATCCCCAGGGATAATTATATAATTTTACGCCGGGATAAGTGGCTTGGCAAAAATTATCCCCAAGAGCGCCTGGATTAATTATCATTATATATCAATAATTTGTACTTCGTTTCTGTGAATTATTCCATCAGTTATCCTCATTATTTTTATGCTTATCCGTCTGGGGATAAAATGAGGATAAGTCCTTATCCTTGCTTTCCGTCCGCCAACAAATACATCTTTTATTTATATAAATTATATATTTATTCTTAATAGCTTGCCTACCGGATCGCGTTATTAAAATTTCGCTTGACAAAAACGGGGTTGGAAATTACAATCCTCGCCATTCTCGCGCTGAATTTTCTCTTCCCCCGCGCAAACCCTCTCCAACAAAGCTGAGTTTACCCTCCCCCAACCCAAAGACCATCCATGAACTTTGATGAATTAAAGCGCAAATCCGCGCCCGAATTGCTAAAAATCGCAGAAGAACTTGAGATCGAAAGCCCTGCGAACCTGCCGCGTCAGCAAATGCTCTTTCATATTTTGAAGGAGTTGGCTGAGGAAGGCAAAACCATTGCCGGATCCGGCGTGATCGAGGTGCTGCCGGATCGTTTCGGTTTTTTGCGCAGCCCGGAAGAAAATTATTTGCCGGGACCGGATGATATTTACGTGCCGCCTGAAATGATCAGAAAATTCGGCCTACGCACGGGTGATACTGTGCATGGCAAATTGCGCCAGCCCAAAAACAATGAGCGTTACTTCGCCATTGACACGATTGAACAAGTAAATTTCGAAGATCCAGAAAAACTGCGCCACCGCATCGGCTTTGACAATCTGGTGCCGTTTTACCCCAAAGAAAAAATCACGCTTGAGATCGAACAAAAGGCCGGCGCGAAGAATAAGGAAATGACGGGCCGCATCATTGAACTGGTCGCACCGATCGGTAAGGGTCAGCGCGCGCTGATTGTTGCGCCGCCGCGGGTGGGCAAGACCATCATGCTGCAATCTATTGCGAATTCTATCACCGCCAATCATCCGGAAATTTGCCTGCTCGTATTGCTGATTGATGAACGGCCGGAGGAAGTCACGGATATGTCGCGCACCGTCAAGGGCGAAGTGATTTCGTCCACCTTTGACGAACCGGCGACGCGCCACGTGCAGGTTGCGGAAATGGTGATTGAAAAAGCCAAGCGCCTGGTGGAGCATGGACGCGATGTGGTGATTTTGCTCGATAGTATCACACGTTTGGGCCGTGCCTATAACACCGTGGTGCCTTCGTCAGGAAAAGTTCTCACGGGCGGCGTTGATGCAAACGCGCTGCAAAAACCCAAACGCTTTTTCGGCGCGGCGCGAAATATTGAATCGGGGGGATCGTTGACCATCATCGCGACTGCGCTGATTGAAACCGGCAGCCGTATGGACGAAGTAATTTTTGAAGAATTCAAAGGCACAGGCAACTCGGAAATCATACTCGACCGTAAAGTGGCGGACAAACGCATCTTCCCTGCGATTGACGTGGCGAAATCCGGCACACGGAAAGAAGAACTGTTAGTGGACAAAGCAGTGCTGTCAAAAATGTGGGTGCTGCGGCGCATCTTGTCGCCCATGAATGCGACCGACGCGATTGAATTCCTGCTTGATAAGTTACAATCGACGAAATCGAACAACGATTTCTTTGAGAGCATGCAGGCGAAGTGACAGTTTGCTTAGCAAGCGCGAGCCCAGCTTTCCGAAAGACGGCGGCCCGCGCATAGAGACCTAAACTTACGCCGCCAGTTTTCTTCCCATCGCAAGGAATTTATTGCGGCGGTCGCTGCGCAGGACTTCAGGCGGCTTGCCGCGGAGTTCATCCAGCGCGCGGCTAACCGTGTCGCCGACCGTCTTAATCGCCGCCTGGGCGTTGCGATGCGCGCCGCCCAGCGGTTCTGGGATGATGCGGTCGATGACGCCGAAGGCGAGCAGATCCTGCGCCGTCATGCGTAGAGCCGAGGCCGCTTCTTCCGCTTGCTGCGCTGAGCGCCACAAAATAGATGCGCAGCCCTCGGGCGATATCACCGAATAAACCGCGTGTTCAAGCATAAAGACTCTGTCCGCCGCCGCGATGGCGATCGCGCCGCCTGAGCCGCCCTCACCGATAATGGTCGCCACAACCGGTACGCCAACGCGCAAACAGGTTTCAATCGATTTCGCAATCGCCTCGGCCTGGCCGCGCTCCTCCGCATCAATGCCGGGATAGGCGCCAGCCGTATCCACGAACGTCACAATTGGCAAACCAAAACGCTCAGCTAGATGCATTAGGCGCTGGGCCTTGCGATAACCCTCGGGCTTCGCCATACCGAAGTTATGCTTCACGCGCGTATCCGTATCCTTGCCCTTTTCCTGACCCATTACGACGACTGACTGACCGTTCAAGCGTGCGATACCGCCGATGATGGCGGGATCGTCAGCGAACAGGCGGTCGCCCGCCAGCGGCACAAAATCCTGGCACAGGGCAGTGATATAATCGCTGGCGTGCGGACGCGCGGGATGGCGCGCCACCTGCACCCTTTGCCAGGGTGTCAGATGCGCGTAAATTTGCATCAGCATGCGGTTGACCTTGGTTTGCAATCGCGAAACTTCATCCGCGATATTCACCTGGCCGCCCGAAGCCAGGCCGCGCAAGTCTGCGATCCGCCCTTCTAGCTCCGTCACCGAGGTTTCAAAATCCAGAAACGCCATTTATCCCTTGCCAAGTTTCCCGGCCCTGATATAACGCCCCACCGCACCGGAAATCAACCGGAATCAAGGAGTTCGAGAGATCCCATGGCGTTAGAGCGCACCTTTTCCATCATCAAGCCGGACGCCGCGCGGCGCAATCTGACCGGCGCGATCAATCAGTTGATCGAAAGCGCGGGCCTGCGCATCATCGCGCAAAAACGCATCAAACTCACGCGCGCCCAAGCAGAAGAATTTTATGCCGTGCACCGCGAGCGGCCTTTCTTTATGGACCTGGTGGGATTTATGGTCTCGGGCCCCGTGGTGGTGCAGGTACTGGAAGGAGAGAACGCGATCGGAAAATACCGCGATGTGATGGGCGCGACTAATCCGGCCAATGCCGCGCCGGGCACGATCCGCGCGCAGTTTGCAGAATCTATTGAGGCCAATTCCGTGCACGGCTCCGACAGCCCCGAAAACGCAGCCATCGAGATTCCTTTTTTCTTTAAGCCTGAAGAAATCGTTGGTTAACCCAACGTAGGGATCGGCGCGGCCGGCGCTGGTTGCGCCGTCGGCATTTGGAGCGCTGGCTGAATGGCTGGAGTGGGCTGAATGTCTAGGTTCACGCGGCCGCCGAGCCGGAGCGGCGGAAGTTCTCGGTTGAACAGCACATGCTGCCCTGGCACAAAATCCTTTCCCGGCATAAAACTCTGCCAGGATGGTGGATCGGGCCGCTGGCCCTCACGTAAAAAGGTAAATTTGGGTTTCGCCATGGATCCCCCAGCGATGCATCTCCTTTGATTACATCATGCGTCGGTTACAGTTTGATGAAGGAAAGCCAAGAACAGGAAAAATTATGCGGTTTTGCGCTCATCAGACCAGCCGGCGGGGTCGACACGGAAACGCGCAACCTCGGCACGATCGGCGCTAGACAATTCCGCTGCCGCCAAAACCTGATCCAGTGTGAGCAATGCATGAAGTTCAACGCCGCAGGCCTCCGCCGCATGGCGCACTTCATCGCTGTCATAGGAAAGCATCACGAGCAGGTGTTCGAGCGTTGCGCCCGCCGCGCGCAGGGCCGGGCAAAAAGCCGAGACCGACGAACCGCGTGAGATCAACTCATCAAAGAGCAGCACGCGGCGCGCGCGCACATCCGCGCCCTCCACCTGCTGCCCCGCGCCGTGGCCCTTGGCCTCTTTGCGCACGTAGCAGAGCGGTTTGCCCAGGCGCTCGGCCAGGATGCTCGCCATGGGAATGCCCGCCGTGACGCCGCCCGCGATAACATCCAGATGATGCGCGCCGATTTTGGTTTCAATTAGCGCCGTAAGGCCTTCCACGAGCGCATGGCGCTGCTGCGGAAAACCGATCACCACGCGGCAATCGACATAAATGGGTGCAAGGATGCCCGAAGTCCAGCGAAAGGGCTCACGTACGTTCACGCGCAGCGCGCCCGTGGAAATCAAAGCCTTGGCAAGCGTCGTTTGGGGCATGCCTTTAATTTATGCCTACGGACCGGATGGAGCAATACCTATCGCAGATCCATGAGAATATATTGTTTTGCCGTTTCTATGTCCTATAACACCGCCCGGTACGCCAGGAAACTTGGAATTGAAATGTCCGAGTGAAGGACGCCGATTGAAAAAAAGCGCGGCGATTTCTTGAATACTTTCATTCATAGCCTCAGAAAAACGACCCATGCTTGCATCGGAAAGCTTACGCTGAAGCACTACCGCTGTAATATCCAGGCCGTTAACGGGAAATGGGCCCGCCAGATCGTTGCCATGGCTTGTGTGGAATTGGGTGACAGCGCAAAAAGTCCTTTTTTCCCAATTAGGATCGGATTTCATAAGTTCTGCATGACCTTGACGAAGTTTGCCTGCCCAGGTTCTCGACACGCCCGGACCCTCCATGCACAGCAGCGCGTGCGCGCCAGAGACAAAAGGGATTTCGTACTTATAGCGCGGATTTTGCTTAAACCTCGTCTCTTCTTCAATCATGCCGTCCAGCTTTGCAACGATCTTCCTCGCCTGATCGAGAGAGCGACCGCAATGCAAACCCTGCTGACCCATTGCAAAAAGTAGTTTTGCAGGCGTCCGGAAAGCGCCATGTTTCGCGGATAACACAGGAACATAAATTCTCGCCTCAGGCGCCGCCCCTGGATTTAAAAGGCCTGCTCTCCAGGCAAAATGGATAGAATGATCTGTCATGTTGCAGCCCCCTGTTTCGTTTCGCATAACATTCTGAACCGCTTTTAACATAGCCGGCCATGAAAATAAAAGAAATTTTTTCGCTTGCTTGCCTTGAAGCGCCGCCGCCGCTAGGGTTTCCGCGCTTTTCTGGGACTCATGACCGATTTCCGCCGCCAATATTTCCCCGATGCTTCCATCGCCGAATGGGCCGACTGGCGCTGGCAGATGCGCCGCCGCCTGCGCACGCCCGAAGATTTCGACCGTGTCTTTGAACTGTCCGAAACCGAGCGCACCGCCATCGCCCATGCGGCCGACCGCCTGCCCATCGCGCTCACGCCTTATTATGCGAGCCTGATGAGCCGCACCGATCCCGAGCATCCGCTGCGCCGCGCGCATATCCCGCGCGAAGAGGAATTCACTATCTCCGAAGGCGAAGCACTGGATCCGCTCGGTGAAGAACGTCACGCTACTGCGCCCGGCATCGTGCATCGCTATCCGGACCGCGTATTGTTCCTGATCACCAATCAATGCCCGGTCTATTGCCGCTACTGCATGCGCTCGCGCCTGGTCGGTAAACTCGACCGCGAACACCTGATCCCCATAAGCCAGTGGGAGCAGTCCATCGCCTATATTAAGAACAACAAACAGATCCGCGAAGTTTTGCTGTCGGGCGGGGAACCCCTCGCGCTCGGCGATGAGCGCATCGCCTGGCTGATGGCGCAGCTCGACGCGATTGCGCATGTGGAAGTGATCCGCTTTTCCACCAAGACGCCCGCGATCCTGCCCCAGCGTATCACGCCCGCACTTTTGCGCGCGCTAAAAACGCGCAAGCCTATCTGGATGGCGCTGCACCTCTTGCATCCTTGGGAATTCAGGCCGGAGTTTGTGAAAGCCGCGGAGCGCCTAGCGCGAGCGGGCATCATTCTCACCACCCAGACGCCCTTATTAAAAGGTGTGAACGATAATGCGGAAACAATGCAGCAACTCATGGCGGCATGCATCCGTCACCGTATCCGGCCCTATTATATTTTTCAGTGCGATCCCATTCACGGCTCTGCATACCTGCGCGCACCGATTGCCAAAGGCCTTGAGATCATCGAAGCGCTGCAGGGATCGCTATCGGGCCACGCGGTGCCGCATTATGTGGTGGACATGCAGGGCGCAGGCAAAATGCCGCTAGCTGCACAGCGCTATATCAAAAGCGAAAACGGCTACCATCACTTCATCAATTTCCGCGGTGAGCAGGCGCAGTATTTCGATTCAGAATTTGCGGCTTTGTATGATTCAAAATCCGAAATTCAGGCTGCGCGGAAAAATTGAGTGGCTGCAGTTGCAACAATGCAACAGTTTAAAAAGACAAGAATGATCGCATTCCTGCACCATCATGCACAGAAAGGTTTTTATTGTTCGATGCGCAAAGGCCCAGAATCCATGAGGTTGCACATCATTATGGATTGCGCGCGGCGCAAAAGAATCTGCACGCAAGCGAAAAATTTGCATAGCGCACAGATAATCCGCTTGCGCTTGCATGGCATCTCTGAAGTCACGCGCGAATCGCGTATATTCATGGGTGGTTGTTACAACTCAGGAGGAACCAACCATGGCAGTGAAAAAAGCAGCAGCGAAGAAAAAAGCTGCAAAAAAACCAGCAGCGAAGAAAAAAACCGCTGCTAAGAAAAAAGCCGGGAAAAAGAAGTCCGCGGCAAAAAAAAAAGTAGGTAAAAAAGCAGCAAAAAAGAAAACGGCAAAAAGAAAGCCGGCTGCGAAAAAGAAGAAAAAAACCTCGACCTCCGCTAAGGCTGCTTCAGCGCCTTCCGGTTTCGTGGGCCTCTTCTAAGCCTTACGCTTTTACGAGCAATAACCCCAGGAACCTGTTTCCTGGGGTTTTTTCATGGACTTAGACGGTTATCTCTGTCGCGCTCGACCGCAAGCTGACACCGTATGGTTTCCTGTAACAATTCGCGCCGGAGACCCGGACGAAATCGGTTTAAACGCACTGACTGCATTTTTGCCAAGAAAGGCCCCCGGGATATTTCATTGAATATATTCCGTTCTGTGATATAGCCTCGGGCTCGTTCGAGCAGGTTGTGATCATCCGGCCGCAAGGCCCGTTCCTGGGGCGGAGCAGGGTCATCGCAACCAAAAAGCATCTCCCCGGCAATATAAATCGGGCGTTTTAGCATTTTTGCGAGCCGCTCGTTGGTGAACTTGATGGAACTAATCAAGGCACCGTCGGGAAACCAATAGCCCAATTCATCGGTGACATACTGCCTGTACTCCCAGCCATTTTCATCCTGCTGCGTAATGAGAACATAGCGCCGACCGACGCCGGGTTCCTGATAAAGTTCAAAAGTTTCTTTCATAAAGTCCCACATTTGAATATTTAATATACTGTACCAAACGGGTCCACCCGATTAAATAAATCAAAACGGGCGATCTAGGCTAATTTAGCGTTAAGCCGCTCGGGCCTTGCGGCTTTTGCAATCTGCCCGGCAAAATAATAGGCAGCGGCATGGAATTGACAACAATTTCAGAAGTTTTGTGGCCGGAGCGCGCCATCTGTTGTAATCCGAGCAGCCAGTGTGCATCACTGCCACGTTCTGGCTGCAAAAACCATTCTGCACCATCTGCGCCTAGAAAATTCGTGACCTCCGAATTGGCACGGCTAAGCGGTACGAGCGCCGATCGCAACTTCTTGTCAGCCCGCTGGAAAAAGTGGATTTGCGCTTTTAACAGACGGACAAGCTCACAACTCGCAGAATCATCCAACGAGCCAAGGCCACAACCGATGGTGTTAAAATTCTGAATTTGGAGGGGGGTATTACGTTTTCTGAACTGAGAGCCAATACGCTCAAAAAGATAATCTACCATACGCCCATTGATGACGGTTAATTTTCGACCAAGTTCGACACATTCAGATGGCGCGGCATCTATCCGGCCGTCGCGCCCGACAGTGAAAAGTTTCTGGAAATCTCGGATCTGGATATTAGATATATGTTCATCCATGATCCTATCCTAATATCCGGCGGTCTCTCAAATCAAGAGATTTCTTTTGCCTTGAGATTTCACGGCGGGCAATTAAGGATAGCCCATGTCCTACCAGGAACATGTTTTTGTCTGCCTAAACGAGCGGCCGGATGATATGGCAGGCTGCTGCGCCGGGCGTGGCTCGGCCGAGCTGTTCCAACAGTTGCGCGCGGAATTCAAGGGACGCAAGGACATCCGCATCAATAAATCCGGCTGTCTCGGGCGCTGCGCTGAAGGCCCGGTGATTGTGCGCTATCCGTCCGCCGAATGGCTGACCGGGGCGGACGCCGCCGCCTGCGCCGTCCTGGCCGCGCGGCTGAAAGACCGTTTGGCTGAATATAAACAGATGGATTATTAATCGGCGTTATTTATACTCGCTCCTGGATGTCCGGAGGGCACAACATGAAAAAAATATTAGCTTGGGCCATCATGCTAGGGACGCTGCTGGCAGTGCCGCACGCCGCCTGGACGCAAACGCCCACTTATCTCAACGTTCGGGTTACGGGGCCCGAAGAAACAGTTTTTGATTATGGCCGCAGTGCCTGTGATGTCCGCGATAATATTGACGCGCCGGCACGCGCCTTTCGCGATGCGCAAAATCAGGTGCAATTGATCGCAACCAACGTTGAAAACCGGCGCCTGGTGGGCCCCGATCTGAACCACCTGTCTCACCAGTGCGAAGTTATCATGCCCTCCCACCATGATCCGCACCCCGCAGAATTTCAGGACAATGAATGGCTACATTCGCCCTACACGCTTGACGGCCAGACAATCTACGCCTTGGTGCATGAAGAATATCACGGCTGGGAACACGGCCAGTGCAGCAGCCGCGCGCCCGAAGCGCTCCAGCGCTGCTGGATGGCATCCATAATCTTGGCGGTTTCGCATGATGGCGGCGCAACCTACTTCCACAGCCAACCGCCATCGCAATTAGTGGCGAGCCTGCCTGTACGCTATCAACCGGATGCAGGCGTGACGGGAATTTTTAGCCCTAGCAACATTATTCAAAAAGACGGTTATTATTATGCCCTCATCCGCATGGACCGCTACGGCATGGGCACGGTTGGGCTTTCACTCATGCGAACGCAAGACCTTGCGAACCCTGGGTCCTGGCGTGCGTGGGACGGCCAGCGTTTCACTATCTCATTTGTGGATCCTTACCGGGAAAACGACAGAGGTGGGGAGCATGTTCCCGCCCTGATTCAAACCGATTTGGTTGCGGTGGGGAATGTGACCTTCAACCAATATTTGAACGCCTATATGATTGTTGGCGTTGCGGGCTCATCGCAAAACCGCGGCAAGGTGACGCCCGGGGTTTATTATGCCCTCTCGAAAGATCTTATTCACTGGTCACCGCGCCAGCTTTTGATGCCGGCTGAGACGGCGAATACCTATCAGTGCGGCGGGCCTAAGCCGATTCTTTATCCGTCAATTATTGACCCTGAAAGTCCAACGCGCAATTTTGAAACGGCAGGCCAGCACCCCTATCTTTATTATGCCCGTTATAACCCGCAAAATTGCAATTTGGGGCCTAATCGGGACATTGTCCGCGTGCCGATTGAGTTCTCTTTGCACCAGTAATCGTTATATTCTCTATCCTTAGACGTTTGGGATAGCGGAGCGAAAGTATTAGATTTCTTGACTTGCAGGTGCAGGGCCGGTTAGAGTTCTATTAGATTTTAACTGAGAATGGCTATGAAAAAAGCACCTTACACCTCAAGACGAGCCAAGGGAGCCAGAGCTCCTATGGAGTTACGCCCCACTATTTCATTGGCGGAGGATGAGGCTATTTCCATTTTTAATCGCGAGGCAAAATTTGCCGCACAGCTCTTTTCGGAAAGAAACAAAGCTGGAAGGCCCACGATTCTCAAATTAGCAGAATTTTTAGACACAGATTTACCCTTGGCGGCAAAGTTGAAAGTACAGTTTGAGGGTGATCATAACATGAGCATACAATTAGAAAAAATGGCGGCAAGTTTCAGCTTAAAGGCAAATGAATCCCTATTGGTTTCGAAAGATTTAGCATGGGCCCGTGAACTGGTGGGCAATCAATTGGCCATGTTAATGACACGAGAGGACGTCATGGGCGTTTCTTTATGGGGCAAGGTTTACCGGGACATCGCAGACAAATCTCCGCCAGGGACAACGGCGCGCGCGACTCCTGAATTAACCACCTGAAATCATGCTATAATTCGCGGCATGACGGAGCCGCGCACCATCTATGCATTGGCAACGCCGCCCGGGATGGGCGCGTTGGCGGTTGTGCGTTTGTCAGGAGCTGCAGCGCTCGCGGCGCTGCAGCAACTCAGCGGCAAACAGAGCTTCGCGCCGCGCATGGCCACACGCGTTTGGCTGCGCGATCCGGAAACCGGCGCGCCGATTGATGACGGTATGGCGGTTTATTTCCCCGCGCCCCATTCCTTTACCGGCGAAGAGACTGTTGAGTTCACGCTTCATGGTGGGCGCGCAACCGTGCAAGGCACGCTCGCAGCGCTCGCGGTCTGTGAAGGCCTACGAATAGCCGAGCCCGGCGAATTCACGCGCCGCGCCTTTGAGAATGGCAAGCTGGACTTAACCCAGGCTGAGGCCATCGCGGATTTGATCCATGCCGAAACTTCGCTGCAGCGCGCCCAGGCGCTGGGCCAGCTCGCGGGCGCTCTGCGAGATCTTTATCACGATTGGGCGACGTGCCTCACCACCCTGCTCGCCCACGCCGAAGCTGAAATAGATTTCCCCGATGAAGACTTGCCGGATGGCACTGCCGCCGCACTCAGCGCGCCGCTGCAAAAATTGACAACGGAATTGCAAAATCATTTATCCGACAACCGCCGCGGCGAGCGTTTGCGGGACGGCATCACCGTCGTCATTTTGGGCGCGCCCAATGCGGGCAAATCTACCTTGCTTAATACGCTCGCGCAGCGCGACGTTGCCATCGTCACGGATATTCCCGGCACGACGCGCGATGTTTTGGAGGTACATTTGGACCTGTCTGGTTATCCTGTAACTTTGCTTGACACTGCAGGCCTGCGCGAGACACATGACGCAGTGGAGTCTGAAGGCATCCGCCGCGCACGCACGCACGCCGAGGCGGCGGATTTGAAACTATGTTTGTTTGATGCGGGCACAGAGATGGACGCGGCCACAGAAGAATTAATAGACGAAAACACGATTATTGTTCTTACAAAAAAGGATCGTCCTTTCCGTCCGGTGAAAAGCGGGAATTCATGGGCCCCCGCTTTTGCGGGAGTGACGGTTTCTGTATCGGCGAAAACCGGCGAAGGTATTGACGCGTTGTTAGATGCGATCACAAGAAAACTTGAAACAATTTTTTATCAAGCGCGCGAAGCGCCGTCGCTTACGCGTGCACGACACCGCGAAGCTTTGGAAGAGTGCCTTGCCGCGCTGCACCGCGCCGGAGTGGCTAACCTACCCGAGCTAATCGCCGAAGATTTGCGTCTGGCGCTGCGCGCGCTGGGCCGCATCACGGGCCGCGTGGACGTGGAAGATTTGCTCGATAAAATCTTTAAAGACTTCTGTGTAGGAAAATGACGGCTTTCCTTAATCTCTACCCTTTCACCGTGCGCGAGAGTTTTGCAAGCAGATCATCAAGCTGGTCCAAATTACTGAACTGAATCTTCGCGGTACCGCCCCCTTCGCCATAAAGAATTTCTACGCGCAGGCCGAGGAGGTTTGACATCTCCGCTTCTAGCGCCACCACATCCGCGTGCTTTTGCACCATCGTCTGGGCCGCCTCGGCGAGGATTTTCTTAGCGTTCAAACCTGAGCGCGCGGGCACAACGCCGCCCGCGCGCTTGATGCGTGCGATCAGGCGCTCCGTCTGGCGCACGCTTAATTTGCGCCGCACAATGGTTTTCGCTACTGCTTCGGCGTGGTCAATGCCAATCAGTTGGCGCGCATGGCCCGCGCTGATCTCGCCGCCGTGTACCATTTCGCGCACGTCCTTAGGCAGGGCCAAGAGGCGCAAAATATTGCTCATGTTGCTGCGGCTTTTACCTACCACATCGGCCAGCGTATCTTGGGTATGGCCGAATTCGTCCATCAAGCGCTGATAGCCTTCGGCTTCTTCAATCGGCGTAAGATCGGCGCGTTGAATATTTTCGATCAGCGCGATTTCGAGCGCGCCGCGGTTGTCAAGATTTTGCACAATCACCGGCACGTCGTGCAATTGCGCGAGCTGCGCCGCTCGCCAGCGCCGTTCGCCGGCGATGATTTCATATTTGCCCGGCTTTTCTGACGACGCGCGGACCAATAAGGGTTGCAGCACGCCGTGTGTTTTGATGGAGTTGAGCAGCGCGCGCATTTCGGCCATATCGAAAAAGCGGCGTGGCTGATAAGGCGCAGGGATGAGCGCCGAAGTGGGCAGAGTGCGCGGCGCTCCACCAGATGATAGAGAGGTGATAGGGGGTGCGAAATTGCCAGTTTCAGGGGCCAGGCTTTCTCCCTTCTCTTGTCTCACTTCTCCCATATGTTCGCTGTCCGCGAACAGGGCATCCAGACCGCGGCCCAGACCGCGCCGAGGTTTTTCAGTGTGTGCGGGGGCAGAGGACATGGCATCATTCTCCGAGGAAGGCATAGTTTTTCAAGAATAGGAATATATACTTACGCGGCATGAGCGGTGGGAGGCTCCTGCTGCTGCGCCAGGAATTCTTTTGCGAGCTGGATATAGGCCGCCGCGCCTGGGCACTTGTAATCATAAATCATCACGGGCTTGCCATGCGATGGCGCTTCGGAGACGCGCACATTGCGCGGGATCATGACATCATAAACTTGTCCTGGAAAATGTGCCCGCACATCCGCCGCAACGCCGCTTGAAAGCGCGTTGCGCTTATCATACATCGTGAGCACGATACCCTCGAGCCGCAATGCGGGATTCAGCGCGCGGCGGACGCGCTCGATCGTGCGGCTCAGGTGTGAAAGGCCTTCGAGCGCATAAAACTCGCACTGTAGCGGCACGAGTACCGAATGCGCCGCGACCAAAGCGTTGAGGGTGAGCAGGCCCAGGGATGGCGGGCAGTCGATGAGAATATAATCATACTCATTCGCGGCGCGGCGAAAGGCGGTTTTCAGGCGGAATTCGCGCTCCCCCGCCGATACCAATTCAATCTCCGCGCCGGAGAGGTCCATCGTGGCGGGAACGATATGAAGGCCCGGAACCTGGGTCGGCAAAGCCACGTCGGCAATGGAAAGATCGTCAAATAGCAGCTCATAAACGCCGTGGGTGCGTCGGGCGCTGGGAATCCCAAGACCGGTGGAGGCATTGCCCTGGGGGTCGAAGTCCACCACCAGCACCTTTTTATAGACGGCAGCCAAGGCGGTGGCCAAGTTTACGGTAGTGGTGGTCTTGCCGACGCCGCCCTTTTGGTTCGCGACGGCAATGGTTTTGGCGGTCATAGGCGCTCCTATTTCTTGCTTATCTGCGATAAATGCAGAATACAACCCCTGGAATCTGTGGCCGAGGGAAGAATTTGATGCTTAAAATACCAATATTTAGTGGCTTCTGTCAATTCTTTTTCAATATCTAGGGGTTTTAAGAGCAAATATCGCGTATCTTCATGACATAAGCCCTCAGAAACTTCTAGGGTTTTGGCCAAATCTGCAAAGGCGCGGGAGGTAATAAGATCAGCTTTTAAGACCGTGTTTTCTATTCTTTGGTTATGGATAGTAGGCCGGATTGCTTCACGTAAAGCAATTTGCTCAAGTGTTAGTCGTGCCGCCTCACGCAAAAAGGCGCATTTGCGCTGGTCCGACTCTATCAAGTGGACATGGAATCCCGCAATAGCCAGGACCAGGCCGGGAAAACCTGCTCCGGAACCCAGATCAGCGATCATAATTGCTTCACGTGAAGCATTTTTTTCTTTGAGTGTGTTTTGCTTCACGTGAAGCAATTTGTTTCTGTTCAGATCATCTATAATACTAACCAATTGATAACTATCAATAAAGTGTCTTTGCCAAAGGTCTGACAGAGTCGAGTCGCCAACCAAGTTGATTCGTTTTTGCCAAGTGAGCAGAATTTCCTCATAAGCCTCGAGGGCTAGAATTGCTTCACGTGAAGCAATTTTAAAACCAGATAGTCTTTGGCCTCGGGCGTGATCAGTCATGGGGTATTTACACTATAATTAATAAGCAGAGTCAAAATGCTTCACGTGAAGCATTTTATCGGCGGCGCACATGGCGGAGCAGTGCTGTAACGGCGGCTGGGGTTACGCCCTGGATTCGAGCGGCCGCGCCCAGGGTTGCGGGCCGCGCCTGGGCGAGCTTGTCTTGAATTTCGCGCGACAGGCTGCCGACGGCCGCGTAATCTAGGTCCGTGGGTAAAGCTAGGGCTTCGTCGCGGCGGTAGGCTAAAATATCCGCTTCCTGCCGTTCCAGGTAGCCAGAGTAGCTCGCATCAATTTCAATCTGTTCGCGACTGCCGGTATCTACACCATTTAATGTAGGCCAAATCGCAGCTAGTCTTTCCCATGTGACATCTGGGTAGCGCAGTAAGTCAAAAGCGGACCGGCGGATCCCGTCCTGGTTTACGTTCAGGCCGCGCTTGGCCAGCTGCGCGGGCGTATCTGAAAGACCGCGGCAAAGCTCCCGCGCCGCCGTGAGCCGAGCCGCCTTAGCGCTATGAGCCGCCGCTCGCTCTGCGCCGCAAATCCCGGCAGTGACGGCAAGGGGTGTCAGGCGTTGGTCGGCATTATCCGCGCGCAAATTCAGACGGTATTCCGCACGCGAAGTGAACATACGGTAGGGCTCATTCGCGCCGCGTGTGATCAGGTCATCAATAAGTACGCCAATATAGCCTTGATCACGTCCTATGATGATTAACTCAGATTTACCTAGCGCCAGCGCCGCATTCGCGCCCGCGATCAGGCCTTGCGCGGCGGCCTCTTCATAACCCGTCGTGCCATTGATCTGCCCGGCTAGATAGAGCCCTGGCAGCTTTTTCACCTGCAGCGCTGCATCAAGTTCGCGCGGATCGACGTAATCATATTCAATTGCATAGGCGGGCTCGAACATCTCGGCGCGCTCAAGCCCCGGGATGGTTTTCAACATCTGAGCCTGCACCTCAACTGGCAGCGAAGTTGAAATGCCGTTGGGATAGATGGTGGGATCATCCAAGCCCTCAGGCTCCAGAAAAATCTGGTGCCGCGATTTATCAGAGAATCGCACGATTTTATCTTCAATCGAGGGACAATAACGCGGCCCCACGCCGGAAATCTGGCCGGAATACATGGCGGATTGGTGCAGGTTTTCTTTAATGATTTCGTGTGTCGCCAGGGTTGTATGGGTGATATGGCAAGGCACCTGAGGTACGGTAATTTCAGAGGTCAAATAAGAGAAGGGGATGAGCACATCATCACCCGGCTGCAGGGTGCATTGGCTGAAATCAATCGTGCGGCCATCGAGGCGCGGCGGCGTGCCGGTCTTCAGGCGCCCGAGCGTAAGCTTCAGTGCCGCAAGGCGACCGGATAATTTTAGTGCGGGCGCCTCGCCGACGCGGCCAGCAGGAATTTTTTCCTTTCCGCGATGAATGAGACCATTTAAAAAAGTTCCCGTCGTCAGAACCACTGCACCCGCGTGAATTTCCGTGCCGTCCGCCAGCACCGCGCCGCAGCAGCGATTGTTTTCCACGATTAAATCTTCAACGCCGCCCTCGCGAATATCCAGGTTCGGATAATCGAACAGAATGTCCTGCACTGCGGCACGGTAAAGCTTGCGGTCCGCCTGGGCGCGCGGGCCGCGCACGGCCCAGCCTTTGGAGGCATTCAGCATGCGGAATTGAATTCCTGCGTGGTCAATCACGCGCGCCATGATGCCATCGAGTGCGTCAATTTCTCGCACCAGATGACCTTTGCCGAGGCCGCCAATCGCTGGGTTGCAAGACATCACGCCGACAGTCTTGCGCTTATGCGTGATCAGCAGCGTGCGCGCACCTGCACGCGCCGAAGCTGCTGCGGCTTCTGTCCCCGCATGGCCGCCGCCAATGACGATGACATCATAATTCATGATGCCAAGCATAAAGCACGGCAGCGCTAAAGATCAAGGAATTGTTGGCTTAAGGAACGTTAAAATCGAGAGCAACATCAATGTAAGGTCCCGCGCACGCTGTTGCGGCTTCCCCAACAGTTACTGGATTTGGAATATTCCCGCCGCCAAAACCATTACCTTGTCCGGTAACAGGCCCCGTATCATTCGGATTACTTAAGTCCTCAATATGCTGATACCCCATTAAATTAAATTGCGTGATCACGGCGGAAGAGCCTAAGAATGTGGAGAGAACAGCGGTGCAAATATCTGGAGGCAAACCGTCCAAGGAAAGGCGAAGATAAGTTCCATTATTACAAGGAGGGGTACAACCATCTCCCACCGATAAAACCGCCGCGCCGCCTAAGGCATGAGTAGCTGTTGTTGCCGCACTGTTCGCCACCATGTCTCCCGGGAAAATACCTGCGGTGATGGCTGCGCTTGTGATATTCCCTGTGAGTCCACCATCAGCATTGCCAAAAACTTTTTTGGAGCTATTCATAATCTGCACGACTTGCTCTAAAACTCGTTTTTTCTTAGAATTGTAATTGACCTGGGCCGTATAAACCCAAACCCCGGCGACCACCAATCCTACCAGAGTCAACACAATCGCCATTTCAATCAGCGTAAATCCGCGAGTACTCTGTTTCAACCATTGATGCATGTGAATCGTCCCTCAGGGTTTGCTTTTACATTCTGCCACAGGCCCCCTGGGGTTGTCACGCTTTATCGCTGGTTTATCCTTGTTTGGGCGTGCCCATACCGAGGCGCAGGACCAGTTGCGCCAGCAGTAACTCATCCGCTGCGCCGGTTTGCTTGCATGCGGCCTCAAGACGCCAGAGTTCTGTGCGCAGCCGCGCGAGGGTGCGCAGGGAAAAACGCGAAAGTTGCGCGCGGAAAGCATTTTCACGTTTGAAAAAGACTTTGGGCTGCAAGTGATCCATGGCGGATTTTATATCTTCGCCCGCCTTGGTTTTTAGTTGCACGGCGTAAAGCCGCGCCGCGTGGCGGCCAAGCGCGCGGATCAAATTCACCACCGCTGCGCCTTCAGCCAGCAGTTTTTGCAGCATGTCGAGGGCGGCGGACGTGCCAATCGCGTCAATAAAGGCATCTTCCACCATTGCTGCCCCGCCTGCCGCGACGGCCTGAAGCGTTTCCAGACCCGCCTCATTATTTCCCGCCCGCGGCGCGCCCAAATAAGTGATGAGCTTTTCAATTTCTTGCTGCGCCAATCCTCGGTTGCCCGATTGATGCTGGCCGAACCAGGCGGCCGCGTCCCGCGTCAAGCGCCAGCCCGCTTGGGCCAGTTCGCGCACGGCATATTGCGCGACTTGCCCCGCGTCTTCGACATAACAAGGAATCGCAGCAGCGCTGTGCGGCGCGGCTTCCACCAATTTGCGCAGCGCGCTTTTGGGTGCAAGATCACCTGCTTCCATTACCACCAGGGCCGGAATGGCATCCGACAATAACAATGCCTCAATCGACTTGACACATTTTTCATCCGTGTCGCGCAGCCAAATCACGCGCTCTGCCGCGCCGAGCGCGAGCATCGCCGCTTCCGCCACGAGGCGTGCGGGATCCTTGGCGAGGGCATCGCCTTCCAAAATCGTCACGGAGAAAGGATCGTTCAAATCCACCGCAGAACGTTGGGCCATCTGCTTGGCGCGCTGGCGCACCAAGCCTTGATCGGGCCCGTAGAATAAAAACAAACGGCAAGCTTTGGGCGGTGCCGATAAGAAATTTTCAATCTCGCGCGGTGCTAATTTCATGGACTTGGGGGAGGGGGAGGATTAAGGCTGTTTAGATCCGTACCATTCAAACTATTCGCGCCGCCGCGCGCAAAAAACAGCGCCAGCATATTCACCGTGCGTTCAGAGAGATCATCCACATTGCGCATGCGCGCATCTTCTTCGCCCACCAGGTTTGAAAATTCCGAGCTCAAAATGTTATAGCCCGCTGTGGTGAAAAGATCCTGTTTCCAGACGTTTTTTTGCGTCACAGAATCGAACAAGACAATATGCGCTGTATCGCGCAGCTGCTGGCGCGTGACGGTGGCGTCGCTGGCAATCGCAATACCGGTCTGGCCTTCGTCCACCGTGATATTGAGCTGATAGCGCGGTTGCGCCTTAGGCGGCGGCAAGCGATCCATAATGGCATTGCGCAGCTCCTGCCCCACCGCGTCCTTGATGAAGTTCACCTGGATATTTGCCAATTCCGGCGGCGCTTTATCACCGTCGCTATGGTGGCCGTAAAGCGGCTTGAACCCACAGGCCGCAAGCATTAGCAAGAAAGCAAACCATATCGCGCGCATAGTTTGTGATAACAAAATTTGCGCACCAGCGCTATAGAATTACGCGCGATCTATGCACCCAGGGCACGTTTCAACGCCGCGCAGCTGTCCGCGAGCGCTGCGTCGGTCGCGAGCAGATTTTCAACCGTGCGCACCGCATGGGCGACGGTGGTGTGGTCCCGCCCTCCAAAGGCGCGGCCGATTTCAGGTAAAGAACAGGTAGTTAGCGCCTTCGCCAAATACATGGCCAGCTGCCGGGGCCGCGCCACTGCGCGCGCGCGGCGGGAAGACAAAAAATCCTGCATGCGCAGGCCATAATGCTGGGCGGTTTGTTTTTGGATTTCATCCAGGCTTACGCGGCGCAGCTGCGTGCGCAGCTGATCTGCCAGAATCCGCTGGGCGAATTCCAGCGTGATCTGCGCGCCGGTTAGTTGCGCGTGGGCAGCCAGGCGGTTAAAGGCGCCTTCGAGCTCGCGGATATTGCTGGTGATATGGGTTGCGAGCCAGGCCAGAACCTCGGCTGGAAAACGCGCGGCCGCGCGCTCGGCGCGGGCGTACAAAACGCCCAAGCGCAATTCGTAAGAAGTTGCGTGAATGTCCGCCACCAATCCCATGCCCATGCGCGAAGTCAGGCGCGCGCCCACACCCGCCAGATCGCCCGGCGATTTATCGGCAGATAGAATGATCTGCTTGCCCTGCTCGACCAGCGCGTTAAAGGTGTGGAAAAATTCTTCCTGGGTGGATTCTTTACCTGAAATAAATTGCACATCGTCAATCATTAAAATATCCACGGTGCGGAAAAGCTCCTTAAAGCCCATGGTATCTTTGTCGCGCAAGGCGCGGATGAACTGATACATGAATTGCTCGGCTGAAAGATAAAGCACGCGGCGCTGCGGCGCCCGCGATTGAATCTCATTGGCGATGGCGTGGAGCAAATGGGTTTTGCCCAGACCCACGCTGCCGTGCAGAAACAGCGGATTGAATTCGACGCGGTCTGAAGCCGCCACGCGCCGCGCCGCTTCAAAAGCCAGCTGGTTGGAGCGGTCCACAATAAAGTTATCAAAGTTCAGCCGCGCATCAATCGGCGCGCCTAGGCTCAGCAGCGGCAATTCGGGTGCGCGCGCATCCGGTTCCATCGGCGTCTCCCCTTGAGCCGCCGCAAGGCTGTCCATATGTAAATGCAAATAGCGCAGTTCAGGCTTCATGCGGCGCAGCAGCCGCAAAAGATCGTCAGCATAGCGGTTGCGCACCCAATCTTCGATCAGCTTGCTCGGCGCCGCCAATATTAAGGTGTCGTCTGAAATGCCCGTAGGCGTCAGGGCGCGCAGCCAGTTTTGCACCGCCGCCTCACCCAGCCATTTCGCCGCTTCAGGCAGCACCGCGTGCCACAGTTCCTCGGCGCGCATTTGTGCGGCCCTGGTGGAGGCCAGCATTTCCGCTTGCGGCAGGGCGGCGAGTTCCGGAAACAATTCAAGTTGGGTTGCAGCGAAATCCACAAATTCATTTTTCATCGCTGCGAATGTCATCTTAAACCTCTAAGGCGTTTGACGTTAGCGGGAATTCTTCCCATCTGCAAAGCATGCCGCGCGCACGCGGCGTCTTGCCCAAAGAGCCAAACAAAAATTATTCTCTTTGACAAGCGCACGGGGCACAAAAAAAAGTGCATTCATGAAAATATTCGGGCTTGCGCAAAAAATTTCCGCATCAGCAGCAGGGAAAGCCTCGCTTTCTTGTGAATGAAATAAGCGGAAGAAAATTTCAATGGAGACCGCTTACGATTCTCGCATCGCCGCGTGAATACAAGACCTGACAAGACTATATTTTCTTGCGCGCAGGCCTTAACATCAACGCCGCTATGGCCACACCGCAACTTCGGCTAGAACTTCGCGCCCAGCAGCAGCTGGTGATGACACCTGCGCTGCAGCAGGCGATCAGCCTCCTGCAACTCAACAACTTGGAGCTCGCGGCCTTATTGGCACAAGAGGTTGAGCAAAACCCCCTTCTTGAGATCGCCTCGGCTGACACCACCACAACAACCCAGGCGCAAGTGGATGAAGCGCCCGCCGCGCGCGATGTGGCTGACATCATCAATGATGCGCCGCGCGCCCTGGGTGGAGAGTCTGTACTGGAAATGGGCGCAGGCGGCGATGAAGGCGGCGCGCGTGAAAGCGATTACGAAAGCGGCATCAATAGCTGGGCTGAGGTAACGTCGGGTGGCAGTTTCGATGCGCCCGGTGGTGAAGATGCGCTCAGCAATACGGAAAGCCGTGGCAATCTGCGCGATTATTTGATGGCGCAAATTCAGGTGGATTTTTACGGCGCTGACCGCGCTAAGGCCGCGCTCCTGTGCGATTACCTGGATGAAAGCGGTTATCTGCGCGCAGATCTTGCGCAGCTGGCCGAGCAATTGAAATGCGATCCGGCGGCACTTGAAGCCGTGCTGCGCCGCTTGCAGGATTTGGATCCGCCCGGGATTTTCGCACGCAGTCTGTCGGAATGTTTGGCGCTGCAGCTGGCTGAGCGCGGCGTCCTCACCGCGCCGATGCAAAAGCTGCTTGAGAATCTGGAACTGCTCGGCACGCACGACTTTGAGAAGCTGCAAAAGCGCATCGGTACGGACCGCGCGGGGCTTGAGCTGCTGATTGCGCAAATCCGTGCCTGCGATCCCAAACCAGCTGCGGCGTTTGATCACGCCCCTCCCGCCACGCTTATTCCCGATATCCTGCTGCGTGCCGTGCGTGACGCCGAAACCGGCCTCGATGACTGGGAGCTTGAACTCAACGCCGAAACTCTGCCCCGCGCCCTCGTGCGGGAAAAATATTTCACGCGCGTTCTAGCATCGGCGCGCGGTGCGGAAGAAAAAAAGTTTTTGCAGGAACGCCACACGGCCGCCCATTGGCTGGTACGTGCGCTTCAAAGCCGCGCTGAGACGATGCTGAAAGTGTCCCGCGCCATTGTGAAATTTCAGGGCGCGTTTTTTAAGGAAGGCATCCGGGGCCTCAAGCCGCTCACGCTGAAGGAGATCGCGGGCGAAGTCGGCATGCATGAAAGCACTATCAGCCGTGTAACCTCGGGCAAATATATCGCGACGCCGCGCGGCATTTTTGAACTCAAGTATTTCTTCACCGCTGCGCTGGGCTCGGCTCACGGCGGCTCAGACCACGCGGCTGAGGCCGTGCGCCAGCGCATCAAGCAATTGATCGGTGCGGAACCCAACGATGAAGTTTTATCGGATGACCGCCTGGTGCTCATGCTACAATCCGAGGGCGTAGATATTGCGCGTCGCACCGTGGCGAAATACCGTGAAGCCCTCGGCATCCCCGGCTCCTTCCACCGCAAGCGCATGGCAAAGGCAAAAGCATGAGTTCCTATCCGCGCGCGATGATGCGCCAATGCGGGGATTTAAAGCTGTGCGATTTGCTCGCCACAGTGCAGCTGGATGAACCCCTGACGCCCACACGGGGCCTAACCGGTTTGTCGCTGGGTCAGGGCTATTGATATGACAACCGTCGTGCCTAGGGTTTCGCATAAAATCTTTGACGTCACCGTGCTGATCGCGGGGCTCGGCTATTTTATCGATATGTATGATTTCTTTTTGTACAATATGCTGCGCGTGCGTAGCCTCTCGGATATGGGATTGTCGGGCGATGCCCTAACCCAGGCGGGCCTAATGATCCTGAACTGGCAAATGGCGGGCATCCTCGTGGGTGCGCTGCTGTGGGGCGTTCTGGGTGATAAGATCGGGCGTAAAAAAGGCTTGCTCGCTTCTATTCTGGTTTATGGCCTAGGCAGTTGTTTAACCGCGCTGGTGCACAGTCCGGAAACCTATGCGGCGGCGCGATTTATCACCGCGATCGGCCTGGCAGGCGAAATTGGCGCAGGCGTGGCACTTATCAGCGAACGTTTAAGCGCAAGCAAACGTGGTTACGGCGTGATGGTCTTTATCTCCGCCGGTTACGCAGGCGTGATCATGGCGGGTCTTTGCGCCTCGCTCCTGCCCTGGCGTGCGGATTATGTTATCGGCGGCGTGGCGGGCCTGGCGATTTTGCTCACGCGGATGCTCTTGCCGGAATCGCACCTGTTTTTGAGTACCAAAAGCAAACCTGTGACACTCGGCGGTTTTATGCCCCTGCTCCGCCGCCCGGTGCGCCTGCTGCAATTCCTATGTGGGATTTGTTTGCTAATAACCGCCACCTATACGCCGCAGATTATTTGGACTCTCTCGCCCGAAATCAGCAAGGGCATGGGGATTTCCGCGCCGATCCAGGCGCCCATGGTTTTGATGATCGGTTTTACTTGTGGCATCCTGGCCGATCTGGCCTCGCAGTATTTAAGCGAGAAATGGCGAAGCCGCAAAAAAGCGGTGCTCGTGTTTCTATTGCTCTCCATTGCGGCGCGCGTGGCTTATTTATTATGGCCGCACCAGACGATGACCAGCTTTCTGATTTTCAATGGCTTGCAGGGTTTTACCTTTGGTGTTTGGATGATCACCCTCACCTGGCTGGCGGAACATTTCGGCACCAACATCCGCGCAACCGTCACGACTACCAGCCCCAGTTTTTCGCGCGCCCTGACTGTGCCCATGAATATGGCCTATGGTGCGCTGCTGAAGGGGCACGGCGCGGTCGCCGCGGTGGGTATTATTGGCGCGGTGGTCTTTGCGCTCGCGCTGCTGGGCTGGTTTGGTCTTGAGGAAACCTATGGCCGCGATCTGGATTATGCTGAATAATCAGCAACTTATTCTTTCCTTGACTTTCAGCCGGCCCGGCAGTAACATGAAGAAACGTTAAGGTTCCTTCCCATGAATATCACTGTTAAAGGCAAGGGCATGGATGTCGGCGACGCGCTGCGCAGCCACATTACCACCGCCCTCTCAGAGCACCTGACCCGCTATTTTGACCGTTCGCTTGAGGCCCACGTGACAGTCGCGAAGGGCGCGGCTGGCTTTGAGGTTAATTTGGCCCTCCATGTGCCAGAACAGATTCTGGCCGCCCACGGCGAGGCTGCGAAGGCTTACGGCGCTTATGACGCGGCTGCGATCAAACTGTTCGCCCAGGTCAAAAAGCACAAATCCCGCGTCCGCGATCATCACAAGGAAAATGGCGGAAAATACGCAGGTATGGCGGAAGGGGCCGTTTCGGCCTAAAATCAGAGCAACCGGAGACGAGTCGGCATGATCCAGTTTTTAAATTCCCAAGGCATTTTGGCCGATGTACGGGTGGGAGACAAAAAGTCTCTTTTGATGCAAATGGCGGCTCAGGCCGCGCGCATCACCGGCATTCATGAGCGTCTGGTACTGGACGCGGTGATGCAACGAGAAAAGCTGGGCTCGACCGGCGTGGGTAAGGGCGTCGCCATTCCCCATGCGCGGCTCAAGAATTGTCCGCGCGTCGTGGGGCTATTCGCTCAATTGCATCAGCCTGTGGCCTTTGACGCGCTGGACGGCCAGCCTGTAGATCTGGCCTTTATGCTGCTTTCGCCTGAAGGCGCGGGGGCGGATCATTTGCAGGCCCTCGCGGCCATTTCCCGCCTATTGCACGACGGCACCATGGCAGACCGTCTGCGCGGCGCGACCTCCGCTGATGCGATCCTTGCGCTGCTGACGCAAGAAAACTTCGCCATCGCGGCGTAACTTCTAAATAGGTTTTTTCGGTGATTTCCGCAGGGCGCTATTTTCATTCGCCGCAAGCATATCATTGAGTGTTTTCGCGTCGGCTGAACGCTGCGTGCTTGGGCGGCGGCGCGGCATGGCATTCGGCGCAGCGGGGTTTTGCGTTTTCGCTGCTGCAGATTTCTGGACAGGTTTTGGCGCTAAGGATTTGGAAGCGGCGTCGGCTGGTTGAGACTTCTGCGCGCCTTCCAGCAGTGCCGCGAGCTGCGCCAGCTTTTCTTCTTCTAGATCTACGAGCTTTTCCGCCACTTTGCGCGCCAAGTCCGCTTTGCCCTCCGGCGCAGCCGGTGGAGCAGCATACCGGGCGGCGTTTTGGGCGGGCCGCCGGACGGTACGGGAAGCCCCGCGCGGCGGTGCGGCCCTTTCCTTAGGTTTGGGCATCAGCAATTTGAATAACAAAACCATCAGCTTCATGCCAAAGCCCGCCGCGCGCTGCACTTCATACCAAAGGCGCACATGCCAGGCAGGCTCGCCGATGATTTTCATTTTAGGCTTGGCTTCGCGCCGCACATAGCGGAAATAGGAAAGCGTTAAAAACACCACCGCCAGCGGCACGGCGGTGATAACCGTGAAGCCTTGCAAACTGCTCGCGGCCCAAGCTGCGCCGCCCATGCGCGAGGCATAAAACGCCAGGCCTGCCGCGATGATCAAGACCGGGGACAGTGTGGCGATCAGCCCGCGCCATAGTTGCCAGGCACGCCCGCGCGTCGCGCGCATCGCACTGTGCAAATCGATGGGCTCATCGAGCGCGATCGCGGGCATGATAATGGAAAAGCGCACCGCCGTATAAGCCGCAAGCGCCAGCCCCGCCACAATACCGACCAATAATAAAAACCCAATGGGCGAGGGCGATAATAAATTTTGCGCCAGCACATAGCCGAGCGCCAAAATGCCGAGCGAAAGCAATAGCACCGGGATCATCGCCAGCATCACCATGGCGGCAATGCGCCAGGCGCGGTGCGCGAAACGGAAACGGTAAAGCTGATGCTGCACCGACCGCGCCACCATGCGCTGCAGTCCCACTGCAAACATACCCGTCGCTGCCAGGTTTCCGCAGACGGTCAGGAGTAAATTCAGCAGTGTGGGATAAATCGCATAAAGCGCCTGGAGCGTGCCAACGATCAGCAGCGGCACGGCGCCGATTTTCGCAACTGATTTGTAATTCAGCGTCACGAGCGCATAGGTCTCACCCGCCGCATGCCATGCGCCAGGCACCGCGGCTTGCGGACGTGCGGGCGCGGAAGCGCGCCTGCGGAAACGCGTCACGTTAGGCGCCATGGACCGCCGCCTCCGTTTCGGGGCTTTGGCCGCGATAGAAATGCGCGTAAATCAAGGCTTCCGTGACTTGCAGGACGGAGATCTGCACCAACATGACCGACCAGAAAGAAAAAATTCGCGCGGCGGGGGCCGAAACCATCGCGATCAAAACTGTCACCAAAACGATCAGCAACAAAGGTAAAAGCATTACCAGGCCTGCCAGAAATTTGACGGTCATCATGCGCAGCACTTGGCCCCGGGTGCGCTGCCATGAGATCTTCAGCCGGTCATCATCTCCCGATGCCGCCGCGATGGGCGCCAGAGATAAACGCACGAATACTACGGAAGATCCTGCAATTCCTAAAATAACAGCACCGATAGCGGTGCCGTGCAGCAAAGGGCCGGGCACAGGATAATGATAAATCCAGGCTGCTAATCCCAAAATTAAAACCACCCCTGCGATGGCCAAAGGAATGCAAGAAAATAAACCCGCCAAAATCGCCTTGCCTAAATAAATCCACATGCGCGGCTGATAGGTGGGCAGCCAGCTGGCGGGCCTTTCATCGCGGATAGCAAAACGCAGCAGACTCACGCATAGCCATGATAAAGCTAAAAAACTTAAAATTCCAAAGGCAACAGTGCTGGGTGAAACCTGCCCAAGTGCAGGGTTGGGAATTAAGGCATTAATGACGGCTAGGGCGAAGCTGGGCAGCGCGAGAAGCTGAAAAAGTACGCCCCACTGGGATGCAATCAACCGCATTGCCGCGCCGATGGTGGCGCGGATCGGTACAGGCGGGATAGGTGAAAGAACGGGGGAATCTGTTGTCATGCGCGACTCAAGCTCTCCATTGGACAATAGACGTATATGGCGAGGCAATAGGAAAATGAGGAATTAGGAAATGAGGGACTAAGAAGTTAAGAATCGGGCAAGATTGTTTCTTGAACCTTGCATCTTAATCCTTTAGTCCTGTTTCTAGCTCCTAACCCCTAACCTCCTCGTTCTCCATGCGTGAAATTGTTGTGGATACTGAAACCACGGGCCGCGATCCTGAATCCGGCCACCGGGTAGTGGAGCTCGGTTGCGTTGAGCTTTTCAATTTTCGCCCCACGGGAAAAACATTTCACAGCTATTTGAATCCCGAGCGCGACGTGCCTGATGAAGTTACGCGCATCCACGGCCTGACGACGGAATTCCTGGCGGATAAGCCGCGCTTCGCCGATCAGGCCGAGGGCTTTTTGAATTTCATTGGCGAAGCGCCGCTGATTATCCATAACGCCGGCTTTGACATGAAGTTTTTGAATGCGGAATTGGGCCTGCTGGGCTTTGCGCCGCTGCGCACTACGCGCGCGCGGGATACGCTGCAACTTGCGCGCAATAAATATCCTGGCCAGCCCGCCAGCCTCGATGCGCTCTGCCGCCGCTTTGGCGTGGATAACAGCGGGCGGGATTTGCACGGCGCGCTGCTCGATGCGCAGCTGCTAGCGGAAGTTTATTTTTATCTTATGGGCGGCGCCCAGCCGGAATTATTCGATATCAGTCTTACCCAGGCGAGTTTTGATGCGGAAAGGCTGGCTGTCCTGCCCACATCCGCGCGCTCCCGGCGGCAATTTGCCATTCCGCCCGAAGAAGCCGCCGCCCATGCCGCTTTTGTCCAGGATTTAGGCGAAAAAGCTATTTGGAAGCAAATAAAAATCGCTGGCTGACACAGAATTGTAATATTCTAGCCGATTAGAACGCTAAAAACTTCTTTACTTTCAAACTCTGCACATACTATAGTAAAGATTGAATAAATCACAACCGGAGCGAATAATGAAACCTCGAAACAGCCATATCATAAACAGTTCGATGCAGCATTTTGATCTTCTTCCAGCCATAAAAATCGTACAACCAGGACCCGCCAGACATGCGGCAGAGACTGCGCTTAGCCATGATGACAAGCGTTGGGTGGGAACAGAAGCCGCTGTTTTTATTAAAATGGGCCGATTTGATGCTCTTCTCGCCACGTTAGTGATGGCCCAGGCACAAGAGCTGCAGACTTGTTTGGATCGCCCGGAGCTTGCTAAACAATTTACTACAGAGTTTGCAAGGCTCGTTTCTTCGAAAAATAATACGCCAAAGGGTGAGAAAAGAGACCTGTTAGAAAGGCAGGTCACGGCTGCAACTTTAGTGGCAGAATATGCCCTCTGTTCGAAAGATCGTAACGGCTCTTCCGCCTATTCCGCTTGGGGGAAAGTTCTCTTAGCCCGGAGTGGGGATCTGGCACTTATTCAAAGTCATAGAGATCCAGCGAATAGAAATCCTAGAGAAAGCATAGTTGCCCATGGTCTCAACCAGCTAAGAGGATTTTTTAGCAGTCCCAGCACAGCTGGTATACTTGCGCCTGCCGTTTAAGAATTGACTACTTGCTTCTGATAAAAAACGAGCGTCTGTCGAAGGGTGCCCGTTTTAATTTAAGCAAAACTATTTCATGCTGCTAATGTATGTTTACGGCATCGCGGCGAACCGGGCACTGTCACTTTATGATGATTTGGGTTCAAAAGAGTAACCTGGGTAGAAGGCTTGTGCTGGCTATGGCGGCGTGTCAAAGGTGTGGAACGCAAGCCCTCCTCGGCCGCTGCAGATTTTGGTAATAAAGCGCTGGTAAGCAAGCAAACTGTATAAGCCGCTCGGCGCATAGCAAAGGATGACGATTGCGTTGCAAGCGGCTTGGCTGCGGCCTGGCTTTTTTTCAAGGCGGCCTTTAGGGAAGACTCTATTATTTCACCGGCGGCAAAGCCAATCAGCCCCGCTACCAAAATATGGGGTCCAGGTGCAAGTCGCAGCAAATGGAGCATTTGTTGTACATGGCCGGTCATGGATTCGTAAAAAATAGAGGTTGGAATGGTTAAAGCGTGCCCGCGGATATGTTCTTCTTCGATGTTATAAATAACCCGCTTTAGGGCTTTTAGGCCCTGAAGGGATGCTGAGGATAACTGAGCTGGCATGGCAGCCTCCTTTTAGAGAAGGGTAAGCCTGAATTATTACACTATTCTCACATGCTAACATAAATTTGGTAGGCACACAAATAAAATGCGAAATTCAAACAGCCAAGAGTAGTATTCATGTTTTGGCAAAAGAAAACGGGCGCCCTTCAAAAGACGCCCGTTTCCGTATTAGGTCTTCTAACCAAAATTAGAAGTTAACCGTCGTACCCACGGTCAAGATGGTGGCATTGTTGTTACCCAGCGGGTTAGCGCCAGAGTCAGCCGTCTCATACTTGTGGAACTGCAAGGTTGTTTCCAGGTCAACGCCAGGAGCAACTTTGTAGCCGCCGCCAAGCACCCAACGGTTCAACTTATCGGTAGATTTGAAAGTCGTCGTTGTGGTGTGGATGGTGTCGGTGTCGTTCTGGTAGTAAGTCACGCCAGCGTGATATGGGCCGAGCTCATACCCCAGACCTACGTTCCAGATGTTGCTTTCGCCGTTAGCCGAAAGGCCCGTCGCCGCATCGTGGAAAGACATACCGTTGTTGTCCCACAAATAGCCGCCGCCAACCGTCCAGCCCAGGTAAGCGAGCTGTGCGCCAGCGATCCAAGACTGTTCGTCTTTCAGCTGTGAGTTAGCAACCAGGCCGTTAGAAGCGCCATTGTCTTCCAGTTGCGCATGGCCGTAACCGCCGCTGGCTTTCAAGCCAACGCCAGCCAGACCGATGGGAGCCAGTGAGCTGTCATAGCTAGCTGCTACTTCCAAACGCTGATCTTGGGCTGCAACAGTGTTGTTAGCTACGAAGCCGCCGGTTGCAGATTGCGTGCCGTCACCCGTGCGGTTTGCCGAAGGCGTGAAAGACCCACCCACTTGGAAACCGTTGAAACGCGGCGTGTAGTACACAACCTTGTCATCCAAAAGGCCGCTGCTGCTGCCGAGTTTGTAGAAAGGCGTGAAGCCAACGGTGGCATAGTTACCTGCGCCAAGCACGTTTGTCGTCGCGCCGGTTTGGGTTGCCGCAGCACCGGTGATGTTTGCCAAAGCGAAGTCAGGATCGATAGAATCGAACTCATCATTCACTGCAGGCGCGCCCATACTCATATAGTACAGAGGCGAGTAGTTTTCGCCCAGTTCAAAGCGGCCCCAGTTGCCTGAGAAGTAGCCGAAATCCTGGCGTACAACCGTGGTCGGCACGGTGCCGGCACCATTGCTGACAGGGAGTTCCAGAACGCCTTTGTAGCCAGCGGTCAGGCCGTTATCAAAGGTTTTCTCAGCGTTGAAGCTCACTTCACCATAGGTGAAAATACCGTCTTTTTCGACGTTATGGCCAGGTTGGCCAGCGCCGTCATTTTGCCAGCCATAGGCGCCTTGAGCGCTGTAATAGCCGCCGAGGGTCAGTTTCAGACCATCGTTGCTGTCAGCCGCCTGAACTTGGCCGGCTGCGAAAGCAGCAACTGCCAAGGTGGCAACCGAAGCGAGGAGCAATTTTTTCATTGCGTGTTCTCCACTTGATTTCCCGCGCTTGCGCGCAAGAGGGGTTGAATGACCCGTATTGGGAGCTGCGGCAATCATCGGGTTCGAACACATGTCCAGGATGGACGGGGTGATAATAGCCGCAAAACCCGGGTTCGGGACTTGCCCCATCAAAATCGCTTTATTCGCCGTTTCGGTCAACGGCCCCAAGGCCTCCCAGGCCTTGAAAGCACAGGCCTGTGGCAAGAAAAGCACAAAAAATCAATGCGCTCGCTTCCGCAACTAAGTTCCAATCCAGGACAATTTTATACCAGAACCTCATGCTATGGTGTGCATCTGTAGAGATAATTACCATATCTTGAGGCCCATGCCGGCTTGAGACGGAAAATATCCCAGTCTATAATCCCTCCTCTTTTCATTCCTTAACGATTCCAAAGCGGTCCCCGATGCGTTCCTTGCCCCTGTTTTTTGCCTTGCTGCTGGCCCTTTCGGCTTGTTCCGGTAACTCCGTTAAGGTCGATCCGACCTATCCAAATGAAGACGGAGGGAATCACTTTATGCGGGGCGACAGCGTTTTCGGCGACAGCGGGCTGGATATTTTTAACGACAAAAAGAAAAAGCCAGAGCCTGGCAACGGCATCGGGGTGAATGCTTATTTGTGGCGCGCAGCGCTGGATACGGTGTCTTTTATGCCGATTGCTGCGGCAGATCCCTTTGGCGGCACGATTTTGACGGACTGGCACAGCCCTGGGAATGTTGAAAATGAGAGGCTTAAAGCCAATATTGTGATTTTGGATCGCCAGTTGCGCTCCGACAGCGTGCGCGTGAGCCTATTCCGCCAGGTGAAAAATCCCGACGGCACCTGGCAAGACGCCGATGTGCCCGAAGGCGCGGCGCGCAAGATCGAGGACGCCATTCTCACCCGCGCGCGGCAATTGAAAGTCGAACAAGAACAGGCGCTTTAGGTGAGCCGGTGGCCGCAAGTATTTTTGCGGCTTTGATGTCTTTGGTCTGGGTGCTTTTCACGGGGCGTCACTCAACAAATAACTCGTACTGCGCCCGCCACCAGCATTCTTTGTCAGGATATTGCGCCTTAACAAATCATCGATATCACGTAAGGCAGTATCGGAAGAACACTTTGTGATTTTGGCCCATTTAGATGAGGTCAATTTACCTTCAAAGCCATTAAACAGCCGGTTAATCATCATGCGCTGACGTTCATTGAAAGTCTGGTTATGGTGGGTTTCCCAAAATCTGGCCTTTTTAAAAACATCGGCCAATGTTTTCTCTGCGCCTGCAATAGCGCGATCAAGGCAATCCAGAAACCATTCAAGCCAGCGCGTAATATCAAGGCTACCTTTTTGTGTTGCTTCCAAAATATCGTAATAATCTTTGCGCTCTTCACGAATTTGAGCCGACATGCTGTAAAAACGCTGGGGGCTTTTTTCTGACCTGGCAAGCGTCAAGTCAGATATCGCCCGCGCGATCCGGCCATTGCCATCATCAAATGGATGGATGGTAACAAACCACAAATGCGCGATGGCGGATTTCAAAACAAGATCAAGGGTTTTGTCTTGATGAAACCACTTAAGAAACGCTCGCATCTCTTTTGCCAGTTGAAAGGCTTTAGGTGCCTCATAATGCACGCGGTGCCGACCGATGGGGCCCGAAACTACCTGCATCGGCCCTTCCCTATCCTTTCGCCAGAGGCCAACGGTGATTTTATGCATTCCACTATGTCCTGTCGGAAAAAGGGCAGCGTGCCATGCAAACATACGCTCTTGCGTAAGGGGCGCTGAATAATTTTGGGTGGCATCAAGCATCATTTCAACAACACCCTCCACATTCCGGTCTGCGGGAATCAGCCCGGCGATATCCATGCCAAGACGCCGCGCAATCGATGAACGCACTTGATCCTTGTTTAGAAATTCGCCTTCAATTTCACTGGACTTCAAAACATCTTCTGTCAGGGTTTGTAAAACTGCCTCTTCGCGCAGTTGGAAACCGAGTGCATCCATATGACCCAATAACCGCCCTTGCCGATACCGTACGGCAACAAGTTTCTCGGTCAGGCGTTCAGGCTTCCAGATAAATCTGGGCCAGTCCGGCAATTCATGTATGTAGGTCGTCATAATCTCCGCTCTTCCTGCGGTTATTATGACCGATATTCACCGCAAGATCAATCATTATCTCCGCATATTATGCGGAGATAATGATTGATCTTCGCTTAGCTAGCCGTATGATTTT